>Ga0179591_1312536_pt1 | contig 21268 bp, 20 predicted proteins | sample CZOMad2_1_08_16f_FD_182891 | JGI IMG/M metagenome (GOLD analysis project Ga0179591, IMG submission 182891) | Vadose zone soil fungal communities from Angelo Coast Range Reserve, California, USA - CZOMad2_1_08_16fungal (PacBio error correction) | ecosystem: Environmental > Terrestrial > Soil >... | reverse complement strand
CTCGAGTCTAGTTCCTCTGGTCTCTCCCTCTGTCCAGCGGTGTGAAGACCTCTTGACTTTCTATTTTTCTGGGCCGGGCTAGTCACATTGTTCCATCCGTTCCATACCTCTATCCTTTCGCTTTTTTACTTTTTCGTACTTTATTTACTTTTAAACCCCCTCCTCCGGACCCTTCCCCCAAAAGTTCCCCCCAAAGACAGGTCTCTCTGGGACCGCCGCGGGGAAGACTAACCGGTTGGTTTGACCCGTTTTTTCCTTTCCTGCATTATATACTTTTTACTATTCACCACCCCCATTCTTCTTCAACCGTTGTAAATGCTTTTTTAGTTTAACTGTTATTCGCTTGTTCTTTTTAGGGTTTCGTATTTAGTTTGGTGCCCCCCGCCCCTCTCGGTTCGTTCCCCCCTTCCTCCTTTTTTTAGGGGGCGACGTCGAAGAGGTACGGCTTCCCTTTCCAGCTGCGCTCCGCGCCCCCCTCCTCGCGGGAAAGCCTGTACGTAAAGTCGCCAGCCAGTCCCCACCCGGCGGTGTCATTTTTTGCCTCCATCGCTTTTCGCCCTGGCTTTTTTTTTTTCACCTTCTGCTGCGTTTCTTTTTGTTCCCTGTGCAAAGTCGGTCGTTCACCTGAGGGCAGAGCCTCTCAAACAGTCGATGATCCGGCGAGGTTTTAAGCAAATCAGTAAGCCGCTTTGACATGCCCTTTCCTTTCCCCGCTTTTCGTCCGTTGACCCCCTTTTAGAGGCTCTTACTTCCTATCCCCTGTTGTGGTTTCCCTTGGACACTCCCTTTTTCCGGCCCCCAAAAAGAATACTTGTGAGGCGACTTTCTGTTGCCTTTTGTTTTTTACTGTGTTCACTATTTAGAAGAAGCGCCGCCATCCCGGTTTTTATGCGAAGTATCCCCATCAGTCCGTATTTCGCGCCTTCTTGCAAGTTCGAGAGGGCCCCCCCCCCCCCCCCCTTTTACAAAGAAGCGTTACCTTAGCGCCGCCACCAGTTCAACGCGAGCTGATTTACGACTTCATAGGAGAATTGGCACCGAGCGGTTATCCCGGGCCAGCGACTTTTCTATGGAGTCAGGCTTTCCAGAAACAGTCCCCGCCCTCTTTTCGTAATCCCGTTCTCGTTCGAGAGCGCGAGGACAACGAGCCTCGTTTTTTTTCTTAGTTTTACTCTGGCGTCCTTCCTTCGATGCCGCGTTTCCTTCTTTCCGGCGGACCTTATCCCGCAACCTATCATTTCCTTCGCGTCAGCAACGCTTTGGGCAAAGTAAGCGCCTGGTTCGATTAAACCTGCTTTTTGAAATTTCTTTAGTTTCGGACCCCCTGGGGGTCCAGAAGAGGAGGTTCGTCCTTATTTTTAACCCGTAAGAAATCTCCCCCCCCCCTTCTCTGATTTGATGCCTCAGTTACGGACAATTTCGCCATTCCCTTCGCACGATTTTTCCTCCCCCCCCCTGCCGCCCAGATAGGCGCGTAAACTTGTCCGCGCTTTATTCTGCGCATGAGGCTGCGTACAGCAAGCACCTTAGTCAGTAGTTCAACGTATTTCCGCTCTCTTGGACCCTCCAATCCTTTTTTCCGAGGAAGGAATGCGCACCCTCTCGGAAGGATCCCTCCAGCGCCTCGCCGTGCGTGAAAGGACGCTCCATCCACCCAAGTCCACCCCTGAGCTGTCTAGCCGAAACAGATTTCAGGGGGATTAGTCAATCTTCTCATTCTGCTCCTTCTGATGTTCTTCAGCCAAATCAGGTGAAACTACATTTAATCTTTTCATTGATCTTAGCCTCTCCTATATCCTCGTCCTGATGTCTCTTTTTAATCCGAGACCAGTAAGACCGGTACTGCACGCGTCTTTCGATGGTCAAAGTGAGTGACATTTCCTAACGGGGGTTGTTGAGAGTTAGCCCTTTTTGTTACCCTCCCTCAGTCTAGTGCATTTCCATGGAGTAACCCCGCCTCTCATTTTCCTTGAAGAACTCCGCGTATTCCAAAGAGGATTAAAAACTCTTTCTCGTATCTTTCTTTTTTTCATATTTCTGACCCCCTTTTCTTCGTTTTCCCAGTGGATCATTTTTTTTGCGTCTCTCCCCTATCGGCATTCTTTTTCGTCATCAGTTTTCCCTGAGCAGACCCTGAGACTGGCAAAAATACAGAATTTGCTGGCGATGCTTACCAGCTCCCTTCGGTTCTTCTTCCCTCTCCCATTGATAGTTATTCTAGTAGGGTCCTGCAAGTCTTCCCTCTTGTGAGCTTCTGACCTTGAGTGCGTGTCCCCATGCTCGCCATCTCCTCGTCCAAGATTTTTTTCCCCAGTGAGGATCTTTAGGAGGGATTTTCCTTAGCGTCCCCAGCTGGCTTTAAGTCTGTTGAAAACAGCCGCCATATTTCTCCTTTCAACTTTGCCTGAAGTTCCAATTGTCCCTAACGTGACTTTGATGAGCCCACCCACACTTTTGAAGCCCCTCTTAGGCCCCCCGGAATAAAGTTTTTATTCACTTGGCCCCAGGGCCATGGCGCTTCAGTTTTCCCCAGCAGAGTTTTACTTCTCAGGGTCGTTTCTCCTCTTCACCTGTGTCAAGATATTCACTATCCGACAGACGACCCGTCTTTACATTTCCCACTCCTGTTTGTACTTCCTTCCTTTCTAGAGGATCCGCATGCAGGACCCCACTTTCCCCCCCCGAGGGAAGCTTTTGAGAGTTGTCTCGTAAACCCTCTTTTCTTAACCATGGCCCGACCCCGCCGCTTCTTGACGTTTGTTTTATGGAAGAAGGAACTCTTCAGTGCACCTTTTAGCTGTTCCCCTTCTTTTACTCCTATCAAATACTCTGGATCAGTCTCTCATCCCCTTTAGGGTACCTTGGTCTGCCCCCCCCGTTCCGCGTTACTGAAATGGAAAATGTACTTTTCGTTCTTTCCCCTTTCCTACTCCAACGGCATCCTTACTCTTCCGGCCTCGCACCCCGCGATTTTGGAGCTGCTGTTTTCCCTCCCCCTTGAAGAAATGGTAGTCCCCTGGGACAACCGTCGCTTTTTCCCCCATTTCTTTCCCCCTCCCTTGAGTTCGTTTGAACAGTTCCCACCTGTACCCCCCCCCCATTGACTAAGCCGCCTTTTAAGCCGATTAGAATTCCCCTATCTTCAGAAACCCTGACACCTTACTTCGGGTATTTTTTGATTGATTTAACATCGTCTTCTCTAGACTCTGTTTATCCCCGTGCAGTCTTTCTTGACTCAGTTGATGAAGGCAACCGTAATCCCTGACTATCGTTTTATCTTCCGAGTCCCAAACCTCCCCCCCTTCCCTTAACGTTTGGGAGGGGATCCTTTCAACTCACTTTCCAGGCGCGTCTATTCGCGAATAGAAGATCTGCTTGCCACCCCTCCCCTTGCACAAATAACCGCACTCCGACGGATCTTATTGCCTGTGGCTTGGGAGGGAACCCCCCTGTCACCCGTACCTTGCTACATCACCCAGGAACCCACCAGGGGTATGGGAACGCCGACCATTTAACCCTCCCTTCGTTCATTCATCGGTTGTCCCATATAATCACCTGTGTCTTTTTTCCTTTTCAAGATCCCCCCCTCCCCCTTTCTAACTGACAAGAATTGACGCTATTTCTAACTTCCCAAGTCTCCATGCTCTCTACTGAGTGTGATTATTTCCTCGGGGGATATCCCTGTGAGTCCTTCCTTCCACCTTTTCTCTTTTTTTTAAAGAATTCCCCCCTATCGATTTTGATGGTAAATTCGCCGTGAACGACTGATTTTCTTGACCATAATACTGGTATCCTAACCTTTCCTCTCCATAGATAAAAAGACTTGCCCCCTCTTTAACCTTTAACAAAAAAATTCTTTACTTTAATAAAAGTATTCAACCCCCTCCATGTGCTCGTCTTTTGTCCTTCTCTTTTCTTGCAAGTTCCCTGACTTCTTTTTCCTCATTGTCAGGAGAGTTGTCAACCCTCCTGGTCCCCAACGCTTGACAGCGCGTGTGAGAAAGTGTGTTGGCTTCCTTGATTTTTTTAAGGACCAATCAGTCCAGTTAAAGTCGAGGGGAAAGCGAACTTTCCAATACCCCTTTGAACCCCTCACGAAAGCAGCTTGGACCCCTACCCAGCGGAGCCTCCCAATTCCACCGCAGTGGACCGTAACTTTTTATTCCCTTCTTTTTTTGTCTCACGTGATTACGTCAAAATGGAAGGTTTCCCCGTTCCCCTCATTGCACTCGCATGTTCCTCTTTCCCTTCCTCTCCCGTTGATGTAAGAAGATACCGTTCAAATTCATCTCTCCCCCCAAGATTCGCCTTGAAACCCCCTTTAGAATTACGAATGATCCCTCGATTCCGCCCCCACACCCCCTCCCTCCCCGATCGCGCCCATTCCCCCCCATCCCTCGCACCCGGAAGCCGAAATTGGCCCTCCACTTAACCTCCTCCCAAGTTACAGGCTTTCCCCCAAGCGGGGATCCCTAATCCAACTCTTGCCGTGTTCCCGCTTTTTTTCAATATTCCTCTTTTCCCTTCCATTCTCAACTTTTAAAATTTAGCAATAGCTCCTATACACCTTCCTTTCTTCGGCCGTCGCCATGCTTGCAAATTTCCGTCGTAGGAACAACTGCTTTTTGAGTTAGGCCCCCCTCCTCTCTCCCCCTGCCCCAGACTCCTTGGTTTTTCTCTTTTAGACCTGAAGAATAATTCTTCTTACTCCTTGTAAAAACTCTCCCAGCGACTAACCCAACCAAGATTCCGCTTTTAACCTTTTTTTGGCTCCCATCCACCCCTTTTTTATGCTAACTCCCCCGACTTCATATCTCCCCCCCAGGCCTCACCCAAAACGCCCCCCCCCTTCTACTCCTCTCCCTTTTGTCGGTTTCTCACAAATTCCCCTTCTTTTGATACCGTCACCGATGCCTCTACCATACCTCAGCCCCCCCCACCCTTTGTTAATATTTAGGGAAAGTGTCCCCCTTGCCTTACTTTTTTTGTTTTTTGGCCTTCGGGGCACCTCCCCCCAAACCCTTATCATCCTGATATTTTTCACTTTCGACCCCCGATTCTTCCCGGTCTTCACTCGCCTTTTTTCGAGAGTGTTCACCCTCCCCACTCTCAAGAGGCGATTTCCCAGAAGATTCAATCACTGTTCTATCTCTCTCTTTCTCTTGTTTTTGTGATATCCTCCCTTTATTCCTCTCGTGTTTTTTTTTTCACTCGATTCAGATCACTGCCGTTTTGATGGAGACACTCTCCTAACTTTCCTCAGGCTGGTTTACTTTAAGGCCTGCCGGTGACCAGAAGAGTAGTTTCTGATTTTGCTGGTCCTCAATTCTTCTCCCCAGGTTAAGTTATACCCCCTTTTCTTTTTTAGCTGGGGTTTTGGTTGAGGTCGATGGCACCCTCTGAACATTCTTCTCTTTTTCCCCCAAAAATTGTTGAGTGTGAAGAAACGGCGGCAAGTTCGGTTTTTTTGCGTTTGGAGTTTTTTCTTTCTTCTTCAGCGACGTCTCGGTCTTTTCTCTTTCTAACGGTGGAAAGCCCCCCCCCAGGAGCCTCAATCTATCCCTTGGTGTATTCGTTGACGCACAAACCCCAGTGACAGGTAGTGATTCTTCGATTCCTGGTGGCGCCAGGATCCCCCACGTTACTCTGGTTCCTTTTCCGATATTCTTTTTAAATAAAGGGAAGGTCCTCTACGAAATTTCTTTTTAACCTGTCATCTGGAGAGAGGAAGGCTTCCTGGAGCTACTTTCCTCCCTCTTCCTCAGTTGATTCTTTCCCCCCTCCCGGATAGAGGCAAAGCGGTCCACTGTCTTATGTTTTTTTTCATGAAGCTCTTTGTAAACTGGGTAGCTACTTTTTTTTGTAATTTCCTTTCTTGGTCGTCGTTTTTCCTTTTAAGAATTAGTCATCTGCTCTTTCTTCGTCCTGAGTTGTTTATATTTTTACCTAAGTAATTAGTACAAAGTTGGCTTTTTCCTCTTTTTTCCGGGATCGGGCTGGCATTCAAAGGAGGCGGCCCCCCTCCACGGGGATTTCCTCTTTTCCCCCATTGCTTTGGTCCCCCTTCCCATGGTTTAGGCACCCTGCATTTCCCAGGAGCCTTGGAACCGAGAGCGAGTTCTTCCCCCCCCCTTGGCTTGTGTTTTTCAGTTTCCTCGAGGAAAGACGTCCTTAGGCTTCTTTACTCTTTTTTTAAGCGTCTCGGTAAACGTCTTACCGATCACAAAGTTCCCCCTTCCTCCTTTCGACCTCCCAAATCCCCCCCCCCTTGCTAAATGACGCTTAGAGCTTGCCACCCTTTGGCTCCTCGTCTTTTATTCCTGAGCATCATCCCTTATTTTTCCATCGCGTGAAGCCCCAACGAGGGCCTTACTCCTCTGTTGATTCCTCTTCACTCCCCTGGTTGTGAATACCGATTCCCCCGAGCCTAGGCCCGTCGTGTGTTCGGATCCCAAGGGCGACATCGAACTTCCTTCTTTCCTCTCTTAGTTTTTTTGTGTTTAAAACCCCCCTCCCTTACCACCCTCCCTCTGGACTTCGTCCCCCGAAGCCTACGAAAAAGTTTCCGCCAGAATTGTTATATTTTTTTCCTCCTCGGGACTCAACCCATGCGAACTCATTTTTTCTTTTTTCTGACCCGGTTGTTTTGTGAACGGATATACTTTTGTTTTTCCTTTCTCCTATTTAGTTATAGGTTGGAGAGCAAACTCATCCCTTCCTTCCCTTGAATTGCTAGAAGATCCGTTAAGTTTTTCAATTTTGATAGTTGTTCCCTTCGGTCCCCTTTTCTTTTCTCCTTCATTTCTAATGTCCTGAAGCTGTGGTATGTTTCCCCGGACACACTCTGTTAATCCGCTTGCGACCCATTTTCTGGTGCGCCGTCTTTCCGAAGAAGAGATTCGGCTGCGAGATATCCTTTTGCTTTCTTCCCCCATCTTCGTTTTGCCCTCCGTTGTCCTTCCTCGCCCTCAAAATGAGGTTCTGTTGGGACCCCGCGATTATCGGCTCTTTTGTGCCTTTTTTCTTTTTTCTCCCGGTGGTACAGCAATCTTTTACCCGCCGCGTCAGGACTTAGGCGATGATCTACTGGTGGTTTCGCAGAAACTTCCCGCTTATGAAGTTTGTCCCGTCCACGCTTTTCTTTCTCCTCTTCTTAGAATGGGCTGATCGGATTATTTATCCCTGTTTGTTTCTAGTGGCATTCCCAGGTTAAGTAGAAATTGAAGGTCCAACAACCTTCAACTGCCACTTGGGTCATTGAGCGTGCTTTGATGTCCCCTTGATCCCTTTTCTTCCCCCTCCTTTTTACGGTGACTTAAGCCTAGGTGTTTTTTGGCAATTTACTAAAGCGTTTTCTTCGTTTTTTTCCTTTTCGAGAGTTCTCCCCCCCCCCCCCCCATTTTACATTTGAAGGGTACCGTTGGCTCTCCCACCTTCCTCAGCTCCCTGAATTGTCCCATAGTAGAGATTGGCTTGGTAGTCATCCCAAGCTCCTCAGTTGATAGACTTCTTTATCCAACGTACGAGCCTCGCGCTGCTTGTTCGATTTCAGTTCCGTAGAGAACGATGAATATCCAACAACCGTTTCTGTTCTGCGTTTCGGCCGCGGCTCTTCTCTAGAATCGTTCCTTCCCCTCCCCTTTTTTTGAAGGTAAGGACTGGCTTTAAATTTTTCCCCCGCGAATGCGATGGATGAGCTTGTCCAGAAAAGCGCCTTGCAACTACGAGTATTTACCGTAACCCCGGTATATAGCCATGGAAGGTCCTCTTTTAACTTACGTTTTCTGTCGCTGATTTTTGCCTTTCCCCCCCCCGATGGTGGATTGGAACCTCCCTATTCTTTTCTGAAAATTTGTAGTTTTTTCCCCCATTTCAAGGTTGAGCCCGGTCCAGACCTTCTGTTTACGTAAGCGCCCCGCGGATGAAGCCCTCTGATTTAGCCCAGTCGAAAGCCCTCCCCCCTCCCGTACGATTGTACTTTTTTCTTCTCTAGTGTGGTGGCCTAAGCGTCTTCAATCATTTTTTACTTGGTCAGCACTTTCTCGCCTAATACTTCCCGTCTGCAGCTTCCTCGAGTATGCAAGCAGAAACCCCCATTCTTGCGGCTGTCCGCCTAGATGAAAGAGCCCAAGCAGTTTCCATCAAGCGTTTCCCTTTTATTCAGCACTTTTCCCTTCAGAAGTTGGATTAGGACCCCCCCTCCCCTAAAAGGTTCCCTCGTAAGCAGATTTTTCAGGGACGATCGAGACAGAGGTGGTCCTAGTTCTGCATTGTTTATTCCCCCTTACCTTTTTACTTTTACTCCGGTAATCGGCTTCGCCCCTCCGTTGCAATCTCTTGTACTAATCATCAGTTGTTTCTGAGTGATCTTTTCTTCTCCCGCTGCGACGTCCTGGATTCTTCCCAAATCCGGCTCCCTTACTGAACAGAACATCAATTTTTCCCCCCCGAGATCACACTTTTGCCCGGAACTTCCTTTATGTCACGAGTTCAGGATGTTAAGGTGTTCATTCTGCGAGACATCTCGGATCGTCTTTTTCGAAGAACGCGCCCCTCCCTCTATTTTTTCTTTCCTTTGAGAGTGCTCGATTGCGGCCCTCCGATTTTTCTTGCCGCGTAACTTGCTAACGAACTTCAGAGTCTGGTTTCTTGTCTAGCGAGCTTTTTTTCCCCCCTGCCCCGACTTCGTTCCCCCTTCCGCTTGGAAAAAACCCTCCTCAATCTACGTGATCGGATCCTGAGGAGGTCTTGAATTAGCCGGATCGCTCTAGTTTGCGTACGTCCTTTTTCAACCAGGTAAGGATTTTGGCCGCGCTCGTGGAGCGCAGTCCCCCCCAATTGTTTCACCATCTTTTTTATGTGTCCCACAGCGTTCTATCGTACTTTCCCTCCTGGCCCAATACTTAGAACGTCCCGTCAGGGTCTCAATGGGCGAGATGAAATTTTACCCGCCCCTTTCCCTCGGTCCTTTCCTAGGAACTTTACCAGCTTTGCTGACCCTGAGCTGCTCGATATTTTTGCGGACCAAGGGCCTCTGCAACTCTTGCTATTTCCAGCTAAGACTCCTCTTCCCAACTCCAAGACGAACCTCCCCCTCAACTTTCTTTCTTTTCCGCGCTCGAAGAGGAACGTGATATTCCCACGATTCGTCTTTCCTCGGTCCCAGTCCCATTCATCTTTGAGTGACGGCTTTAAGCCCGATGGTTCCCAAGTAGTCAAATGAGAGCCATGGTCGGCCTTATGCTCGCCCTACGCTGCCCCCTTTCCTGAGAACCCTTTTAATTCTTTTTAGATTCTCAGACTCGACCTCATCCCTTTTTCTTTTTGCCTTCTTATATATCCAGTGAAAAAAACAGCGCCCTTTCGCCTTTCCTATCTTTAGCCCCCCAAACTTTCTTCCCCCCCATTTCTTCAACCCCCAATTTCGATCCTAAACGGAGGTCCATTTCTTGGACCGTGTTAACAGTTCCTGACCTCCTGGACCCACCACACAGTGGATCTCCCCAGCCTCTCTGACGATTCCCTGTCCTATAAGAACGCCCTGACAGTTTCCCCTGTCTAGAGGCTTATCTTTTTGCTTTCCATCCCCCGTGTGTTGAAGGAGATTAATCGGTATCTTTTTTGAGTTAGGTTTCTCCCTCTTCTCTCTGACGCGCTTTGCTGACTAAAAGAACTCCTCCTGCTCCGTGTTACCCTTTTTTGCTTTAGATTTCAGTCCCACCCCTCCTTTGTTGTTCCTGGCAGGGCGTTTTTCATTTCTTCCCCTCGTACGCGACGGGCTCGGGCTCTATCTTTTTCTGCTGCCCTTTTTCGACCCGAAAATTTCTTCTGATCTCGAACAATTCTGGATTTTTTTCGTTTCTTGGCTCCTTCCTTTCAAGTACATAACGCCCCGGAGCGACCCAAAAAACCACAGGGAAGGTCTTTTCCAACAGTAAATTCGCAGTTCCCCCCCCGCATTGCCTTTAGAAGTCCCCCCTTTTCTTTTTTTCCAGAGATAAAACTTTCCCTCCTACCCTAAAACTTCTTTAAACCGTTCACGGAAAAACAAGTTAAGTTTGATTTTTTCTTTTTGATTATTATGCCCCTCCTTCTCTTTTCTGTTCTCCCCTTAACTGTGATTAGAACGAATCATCTGAGTGGGAAAGCAGGGACGTCCCTGAATAATTTTTTTCTTTCGAAGGAGTCTCGCGGTAGTCGAACGATGAGCCTTCTTTCCCCTTCCCCCCTCTGGCCATAGGCTTACCCCCCCATTCTTCACTGCCAGAGGTCCCCCTAGATTCCTTTTCCTGACTTGCATTTCTGCAGTAACAATTCTCGTCTGATTTGCGCGGTCCGGCGTCCAATATGCAAGCCTTTTCCCCTGCTTCGCTGTTTTGTAGTTTTTCCCCTTCCGTCGAAACCTTCCTTCGGCCTTGTGGTCTTTCCCTTTTCCCTTTTTGGTATATTTCAAACCCCCGATAAAACAAGACCCATCTCCCGCCCCATGTCTTGGTTTCTTTTCCCGCACATTGGGCCCCGCACACCGAGAATGTCTAACGCTCTCCTCTTGTCCCCCTTCCCCCCCGTCGCCGTTAATACGGGATTACCCCCTAACCCTCAAGTGTTATTGCCAAAGGTGAAAAAACAGTGAAGTCGTTCTCGCGCTCAGTCTTCTGCCCTCAGCCAGACCTTCCCCAGAACCCCCCCCCCCGATGCAAGAACATGTTTTGAATAAGATGACCTGTTTTAACCCTAGACCCTCCAAACTCTGACCAATCAGCCGACTCCTGGAGAGCACAACTTCTGCCCCATTTTCCCCCCAAGGACGCCCGCTTTTTTTTCATATCTCCCCCACAGTCTAACAAGGAATTGAACCTCTTCCAATAATTCCTCAACAGGTGTTATTTGGCATCTAGGACTTCTTTTAACAGAGCCTTTTTTCCTTCACCAACTTGCCTTCAGTGCCCCCCTCCTCTCTATCCGGAAGAATAAGATAGAAATCCCTTTGTCCAATTCTCTTCTTCCAAGCCTTCCCCCCCGTGGATGCCACCTGACTAGCGCTCACTCCCCCTTGCCTCACTTTTCCGGGTTTCTTCTCCTCTTCTTCATCTAGATAAGCTGCACGACCCCCTTTCCCCTGTGTTCACTACATTCTTTTGAAAATGGGACATACTTTTTCCCTACCAGTAGCGCTCTCCTTCCGCCCCACTCCCCAGGATCCCCCCCCTTTTTTTTCCAAAAGCAACCAGAAAAGACCGCCCCGTCCTGGGCCTGCTGTCAGTTTGCGCAAATTCTTTTGGCTAAGCACGAATCCCCTCCCCTGCTCCCTCGCCCCTCCAACTCTTTTTCAAGATCTTTTCCCTTTTTTGGGGAAAGTGTTTTAAACCCTCTTGTCTATCCTTTCCCCCCCAAGGCCCCCGATGTGGCACCGTCATGGCACGTACTCCAAATTCTTTGATTTTACATCTCTTCACTCCATCGCGTCCCCCCCTCCCTGAGAGTATCTCTATTTCAAGAGCAAGTCTCTCTTCAGCCGATTACCTCTTCTCTCTCTTCTATTTCCTCCGAATAATTTCTTGGTTTCTCGAAGCCAGACTTTTGTCTGTTACTTGACATAGCTGCTTAAATAGCGACTCCTCCCTCTGCAGGGTGGAGGTTTACCCCCTCTCCTCCCATTCTTCTTGATTGTCCCCAAGATTACTTACGGACAGTATTTTACAGAATTATTGGATGCGTTTTGATTTTTTGTCCCGCCTGTACGAGAGGGTTCCCCCTCCCAACGCTTCCCCCCACAGGTAGGTTTTAGGCTGGAGGGGTCTTATTGGCGGATCGAGCTTTAGCCCCCTACCGTGTCCCTTTTTTTTGACACAGCTTCCCTCTAGAGGGCGTGGCCTGTGGCGTCTGGATGAGACGGGGTTCTCCCCTTTTGTGGTCCGGTCTCTGTTACTGTCCCCCTCCAACAAGGAGTCCCCCTCCCCATATAGCTTTCCCGAGTCCGGACGCAAAAAACAGTTTAGTCGCGTACTGGTTCCCCCCTCCACCTCCCCCTTCTCCGGTCGTGAAGTGAGGGGCTTTTCTTTTTTGATACTAACGGGGGCCCAGCTAGCCTTGTGCGACGAGAGAATTCCTCTGGGAAGGATTCGGTCTCTTTCTCCTTTTCTTGCGACCTTTTAGTGTCACCTTTTATTGGACCTAAGAATTCCTCTCTTCCCCACAGCTCCTGGATGTGGAGACAACTTCCTTCTTCTTGAGAACTGGTTTCCAATTTTCTCTAATTTTTTTTCCCTGCCGTCCTTTCCTTTAGTGTGGAGCCTATTGAAGAATTTTTTTTTCACCATTGAGCTGGTATAGGAAGTTGGGGCTTCAGTTTTCCCTATCCTTCATCTTTTTTCCCTTCTTCTTTCTTCGTTTTTTCCTTCCTTTGGTCGAGAGTTGGGATAGGATTTGCTTGACATTCACCCTGCGCAAGAAGCGGCCCCCACTGTTTGAACAGTGCAACTCCCCCACTTTTTCGGCACGACCCTTTTCTCTCCGAGTTTAGAACCGGCTCCCCCCTCCCCTTGCACATCGACGCTTTTTTGGTGCCCACCATGTTTTTTTTTCGGTACGGTTCCCTCCCCGAGATGAACGTTTTCGTGCGTTCTTTTTCTTTTCCTTGCATCCTTTCGAATGTCTTTCTACCCCCCCCCAATTCCCTGTCAGCCGTTCTTTTTCCCCCCTTCACCCGTGCTCTCGCGTCGCGCTTGCCAATTTTACATCGGATTTGCACTCTTTTCGTTCATTTCCCTCGAGTTTTTTGCAGACCTTTTTCCTCCCCCACGCCAGGAGATCCATTTGTTTGTGGCACTATCCGCGTCCCCTGGTTTTTTCACTATCGAATGCCCTTTGCCAGGCGTGTGCTTTTTGGTCCCTATTCTGGCTTTTTACTCCCCTCCATAGAACTTCTTCTTTCTCTTATTCTTCTTTTCGAGTAAATAACCCTTTCCCCCTGATTTTTTGGAATTTCGTGTTCACGAAGTTAATGGAAAATAAAAACTCATAACGCCCGAGGGGCCTCCCCCCTCCGCCGATCCTTCCCTTTCTCACTGTTTTTTTTGAAATATCGGGCCTGGTTTTACTCCTCTTTAGTGTTATTAGGTAGAGCTTTCCCTCCCAATTTCAATTCCCGGAATTATTCTCTCTGCCGACGCAATGGAAAACCCCCCCTAGTTTCTCTCGTTCCCATCGTTCGTCACTGTTTTCTTTTTTTTCTACTGTACGTTTCGATGTGTTCTGCCTCCCCCCCGCCATGGTCACTCCCTTCCCTTCGAGACGGATTGCGACATTTATGGTCTCCCTTCTTTCCTGAAGAGAGCTCGGCTTCTTATAGCCCTTGAGCCGCCCCCCCCTCTCTCTTTCCCTCTTCTGTCCATTTTCAGGAAACCCCCCTTTCCTGTAGGTGTGCTTTTTTAAGAAGCAGGATCGACTCCTGTCCTTGGTGTAACACTTCCCCCTTTTTTCTTTTATGCCTTCAGCATTAGGAGTCAAGAGAGCTTTGCACAGTCATTCTACCAATTCCTATTCTTCCTGGCGAGGCCTCTTACTCTCTTTCTACGTTTCCATACTGTCCGCTGGGGCGTTCTTAGTAGTGACATTAGAAATCTTTAGATCTTTCCCCCTGAAGTTCCAAGTGTGTGTTGTCCCGTTCAGGACCTTGGGAAAACCCCCTCCCTTCTCCCCCTTGGGATAGTTCGTCCCCCTTTGATTGGTTCCCAGTTGCGCGCGACTATTCCTTGATCTCGTGCATCTCCTAAAGAGTGTGTTCTTTAAGATATAGCCTCTGCCGTTTCGCGCCATCGAATCCTTCTCTTTCTCAATGACCTGAAGTTCCTGACGGCAGACCCTCTTTTTCATGCCGATTTACCAGAATTCCCCCCCATGGTCTTGTCTCTTTGCGCCCCTTCCCCCCGATCTCGCTTTTTTGATATCGGTAGCTCGCTTTCAATACAGCCGAAACAGCTGCTATTCGTTTTCCTAGTATCTCTCCGATGAAGTCTCACAACTCCCGAAACCACGTTCCCTCTGGAGCGTTTTGTTTGGCGAGTCTAGCATTCCCTCTCCTTTTTTTTACGGGGCGGATGAATGTCTCCTATGGACCTAGAGATGGGAAAGGCAAAGCCCTGGGCGAGCTCTTCGATTTTTTGAAAAGGAGTGGTTCTCCTTTTGCTTGCATCGCCATGTACGGAAACCTTTTGCGTCAAGGTTTGTCTTTAAAAACTTATCCGGATCTTCGGTTTTCTCCCATATCTTTTTGTGAAGACTTTTCCCCGAGTCTACATTTCGCCGTTATGGACAACTAAAGAGGTTGAGATTTCCCAAGTACGGCCTCTTCCATTCTCCCCTACAGATTTCTTCAGCCCTCCTCCTGATGCTTCCCGCCGCCCTCACCGAGATAACGTCCCCCCCCTTTACTCTTCTCTTTTCCGCAGTTCCTTTTTCCCAACGTCCTTTTTTCCCCCCTCTGTTGTCCACGCTTGACGGCAAAGCCCAGCGACTCGCTGCGTGCGAGCCCCCTTTTTGCAATTGATCATCCCAATCCCGCCTTGGAGCCATCCCTCTCCCCTTCTCAGTTGAAAGGAGATTTTTTTCTTTCGAAGCTAGTCGTATTGCTTCGCCGAACCCTTCTATCAAACTCATATGCATTCTCTCTTTTTCTCTCGACTTTTTAATTCTCCCGTTACGTTCGCAATGATGTTTTCCTTCCCAGAGTCCCCCTTCATCCAGGAATCGAGTAGTTGAAGAAGACGTGCCCTATCTTACTCCTTCCGTTGTTGAGGATCTTCCTCCCCATTGTTAGACTCCTACTCTCTGCCTTTGGACCTTGGAATGTTAATCTTTCAAATGACGTCCCCTCGATCCTTCCACTTTAAATCGGTATATCTCCCCCCTCCTCCTATCCGCTTCAGGCCTTTAGACTGCGGCGAAGAAATCTAGCCGCATTCCCTTTCGAATCAACTCTCTTGATATCTGAAGACTTTGTGCTTTTTTCGCACAAGCCAGCGGCCATTGTGGCTGATGGTTTACCCCACTTTTTCTGTGATGGCACGCATGATTCTGCGTCGTTCTGCGAGCGTTTTTTCTTTCTTCCCCCTACTTTTCCTATTTCCTGCCAGGCGCGATTCTTAAGAAAAAAGGAAGATCGATTTTTTTCAATTGCAAAACCTGTGATCTTCCTCTTTCTGTCTTTCTTCCGCATCGCGCGTCTGACTCCTTGGAGCGTACGTCGTTTCCCCATTCAGTATCTTTCGCCATTTCTTTCCCTTGTTGCTTTGCGAGGCAATTTTAGTCCCCCCGTATCCCTTCGCGCCCAATTCTAGAAAGATTTTCCCACCTCCCGCTCTCATCTTCTCCCTACGTTTTAGACTCTTTATGGACCTTTTGGCCTTCTTGCGCGATGAAACCCCGGTTATTACACGCTTATATAAGGGGTCCGTTTTTGCCCCTGATGGCCCTTTTTTTTTGTGGCACTATCTAAATCTGCGAGTATGCTGCGTCCCCGGGCCCACCCCCCCCCCAGAACTTCGTCCTCTCCCTTGTTCCCCTCCCCTCTTCAAAACGTGTGTGCGTCCGCCGTTGTATTCCCTTCCTCTCTCGTCTGAGGAACTTGATTTTTCCGCCAGACGCCTAGGCGTCGGACCCGCATGAATTCTCCCACTCCAGTTCCTTTTGGCGTGCCCCGCTCCCGCCCCCCTTCTATAGACTAGCGGCGGGTCCTTTTTCGGACTTTCCGGCCAGATGAAATGTTCCCCAAATTTGACGTAACTCTCCTGATTTCTCCCCCTCAGCCGCATACCCCTTCTTTATCTCTTTGCATTGCCAAACACCCTAGCTTTTTTGCTGAGCCTTGAAGCCCCCAAACGTGGAGAAGCCGAATTTTCACCCATCACTCTCACAGGTGAACCCCCCTTTCTTCCCTTGAACAGTACACTACCTGGGACACACCCTGTGCGTCCTCCTTGCTATCTCCGCACACTTAAAGCCTAACGAAACCGAGGTTACTAGTATCGGCTGACGATGTCCTTCCCACTTTCTCACCCTTTTTTCTTCTCCGTAAGGCATTCAGAAAGGGGCTCGTAGTCCTAATGTGCATGCCACCGCCCCAAGAAAAGCCGCGGTAGTTGTACAAGGAGAACTTTCAGTCTCGCTCTTCACAAACTACCTTTTTTTTTGAGGCCTTTTCCCTGACCAGGGTGGCAGCCGCTGAGGCGCTGCTTCTTGCTTGACCGCTATGACTTCGTACCGCTACCCCTTTTTGAGATCTCTCACCTTCTTCTTGCCTTTTTTTTTGGCTTCAGAACCCCCTTTCCGTCCATGTCCCCGAACCAAGGCCGTTCCCCCCCCACTTTCCTTGAAAAGACTCAAAAAGTACACTTTTCTGCACGCCTCCAACCTCGGCATCTCCCCCTTACCCAAACCCCCCCCTTTTCTTTGAAATGGTCCAAAAACTCATCCCTAATCACTAACCCTTAACTTCTTGCGGATATCCCCGGCACAACAAGTTCACGTGACTAGTTCTCCCCCCCTTTTCCTCCCCATGCATCTCCCCATGTACTTTGTTGCGCTTTCCCTTTTCGTCTTTACGAATCATAAATAGAGGTGACGTCCCCCGTTTCAGACCCGGTTCCGCCGCAGAATCTCTTTGAATTTCCTCTCTCGTGAGACCAAGTCAAAGACGCGGGCCCCCTATTGATCTTATTCACCCGGCACTTCGTTTTCCAGAGGGCTACACCCTAGATGTACAGTTCTTCTCGTGTATAATTGCTTTCCGCCAACTTCGATTGCGCTTCGTCTGATCAAAAATCAGATGGTCTCCCTCAACTTTTGCAAGCGCCGTGAGAACGGGTTTTCGTTGTGGAAGTCCGTCGACGGTCTCATGCCTTTGTTGATAGACCGTCACCCCCTTTTTCCGCGACCACAACACTTCCCCCTCCCCAACTCACCAAGTCCTCCTCGACCGCCCCGTTTTCCGCGTCCCCCCAATTCGGCACGAAAAAAGAGCATGTTGTGACTAATTTTGCGCGCGATTTTTCATTTTCGCCTTTCGAGCCCCCCTTTCCTTGTAACCGACAGTTAGAATTTGCCCCCCCCTGAAACTTGTTCCTTCTTCTTCCGGCGGCCCACCAGTTTGAATGAAGATCTGACCTGAATCCTCCCCCATATTGCACAGACTCCTCCACTTTCCTCCTTGGTTTTCCTCCGCAAAATTAATCTACTACCCGACCAGCTCCTGGTCCGTTTTAGTCGGCACTCGCTCCACCACGACCGCCAGGGCATTAGAACCTATTCCCCGCAGAAAAGGAATTTTACCCTCCTTCAATCCGAAGCCCTTTTTGACCTGCGGAATGTCGGAATCCCCTCTTTCTGTCCGGCAATTGCACGAAGCTGTGACCCTTTTTTAAACGACTTCGGTCGTCAGCTTGGTCCAATTCGCTCGTTTTTGTCCCCCTTATCGCTCCCATGATTTGCCCCCTTAGTTTCGAACACTTTTCTCTTTTATAAGTGGGTGGCTTCCGTCTATGCAGGACTCATCCCTCACGTCTGTTCACCATTTTGGCGGAATTAGATTTCCAAAAACCTCTCCTCGCTTGAAATGGCTCGTTTTTTTCCACTCTTCCCCTCCGGATCAATACTTTAAAAAAACTCCCTTTTAATGCCCCAGGTCTCTCTTACAAACTCCACCGCCCACGCCCCGAGACCCATTGACGCCGTTTTTGCACAACTGCTTGTTTCTTTTTGCTCCCCGTTTAACACCCCAATAACTCTCTCCCAACTTCAAGATAATATTTTCTTGTGAATGCCCTTTTCTTTTCAATGACTCCCACCCCAAACCAGGAGCCGCAATACGAGGACTGGTCCCTAATTTTTTACTTACCAGCTAGCGCCGTCACTATTTTCCCATTTTTTCCTTTCCTCCATCTTCTTCCTATTCTCCCTATTCAAGTGAAAGAGCATTTTTACGCCCTTCTAACCCCCTCTCCTCTTTGTTGGTGTTCCTTCTGATTCTCCTAAGGTGAGGACCTTTTCGAATTTCTATTTTTACATCGCTATCAAGCCGCGTTTTGAGACCCTGGCTCTTTCCATCCTTTTCGGCGTTATCAAAGTTACTTACGGCCTTCCGGTCCCCCGAAGCGTCGTTTTTAGGGATCGTTTTTGAGTGCCCTCAGTATCTAAGAGGGTTAAACTTTCTTGAACTTTCTCTTTCAATATTGCTAGTGCGGTATGGTCTTCTTGGTCCTTTTTTGATTCTCTGGGTCTTCCCCCAAAAGGCTGGTGAGTGCCCCGACGACCTTCTCATTGATCTTTGCCTGTGGTTGAGCTTTGGGTCAGCTCTGAGTTGGGCGGCAGCGGAGGTTTTTTTTTTTGGACGATCCCCCCCACGTGACCTTTTTCCGAGCTCTTCCTGTTGTCCCCCAGATTTCTTGACTAACCCCCTGGACAATTTTTCTAGTTCGTCCGATGAAGTCCTCATGGAGCCAGTTTCCCTAGGGACCCCTGTCGTGAAGTTCGTCTTCGGTTCCCCTCCCCTGGGAAGGCATCATAGCCTTGACGTTTATTTCGAGCTGCAGTTGGATCTTCCTCCGCGCTGAGTGCTGTTGGGCTTAGTGCGGGAGATCCTCTCGTGCGACCTTCTTTGGAGCAAGTGGTGGAACCAGCTCGTATTTGACCCTTTGATATAGCACGCTCCGGCGGTTTTGGGGGCCCTCCCTATTTCTCCGCTTTTAAAATTCCTGGGTTATCCGACGCGATTTTCGATTTCCGTCCCGGCGCGAGGGCAGAAGGGGGAGCTAACCAGGAGCTGGAGGCTGATTCAGTTCCGGGGCCGTCTCGATCGTCCTGCGGAATTCTCCCCCCCTTCTTCTTGCAGATCGCCGGGACTTTTCTTTCCTCAAACGCGCGCCAGAACCTAATCCGGCCCTTTTTTCCTCGAAATCCCCCCCTGAAATTGTGATAGAAGAAAGGTTCTGTCCCCTTTAGACTCCCAATTGGCACCCTCCCTCGCATTTTAGGTTCTTTTTTGACCTTGGCAGAAGAGCGTTCCCCTTGGCGGGCGTCCTTTCTGTAGTTCTTTGTCTTTATCGGTTTTACGCGTCGCCGTTTCATCTTCAATTTACTGAACCCGCTCCGTCCCCCGTTTTTTTTTTGACCCCCCCCTCCCCCCACGCTGAAGGTTTTCGTCTCCCTTTCTTGGCGTTATCCCCCGGATCCGGTCCCGCTCTTTTGAGGTCCCTTTCAGTCCCAAGAGCAGGATCTTCGTACTCTGTTGTGGGATAATCAAGCCGGGTTTAAGAAAGATGCGAGGTCTTCTGGTTGCCTTTCGGCTCTCCAGGGCGTTCCCGCCCTGCCTATTTCCCCCCTTCCGGCCCGATTTACCCGATTATTGGAATTTTTTCCCGCCGAGCCCCGTTCCTTGGACAAAGCTAGCGTGGACGCTGGGGAGACACCCCTTCCTTACCTATCTCTTTTATGCTATTCCCTGGCCAAATTTTAAGTTATCAGCTTCTTTTAGTTATTAGTTGTTTTAAGTCCAACGCCCTTAAAGTTTTGATCGAAAAGATGACCGATGTCTTGATTTTTCCTTTTTTTATTTTCCCCCCGTGGGTTTTCGCTCCTCCTTGGGATCACTTGTCTTTGTTATGCCTCCCCACATGGCAATACTCCATCGGTTACAGAGATCCGCTTGCTTAACCTGGTGTTTGCTCCTGCCGGTACGTAGCAGTTGTCTTTCTCGAGCTGAGAGCCGCTCTTCACTCGTCTCTCCCAGTTGGCCCTTCCATTATTTTTTCCCGAGAAAACTTGCTCTTGGTTTTTTTGTGACTGCCCGATAGACTTCTTTCTTTGGGTCAAACCTGAGGTTCTTTTCTGACGTTTTCAATTCAATTCGGTCGTCCTTCCTGTCTCCCCTACCGCCACTCATCAACCGAGCCTCCCTGGAGATTTTGGCAGCCCCCCTATTACGCCGCCTTGCGCCCCTAAGGTCCCTTTGGGCTTTCTCTGTTACCTGTTGCGGACCGATCCCCTGTGCTTTTTTGGTCAGAAGTGTAAGGAACTTTTTTTCCCGTCCCCCCCCCGGTAAACCATCCCTTCCCTTTGTTTCCTTAATTGCTTTCCAGGATTTTGCTTCGGCCGCTTACGCAGAAGATCCGTCAAGAAGGGTTTTTTTTATTCTAAAGGCCTCGGCCGTTTCTTCTCTCCTTCGTTCCCTTTTCCTGGAGTTCTCCCCCTTCCCTTTTCAGGTTGAGTACGGGGTACCTCTCAGAACCAATCGCCCGGCGCTCAGTTTCCGACTTGCCTCTGTAGAATTCGATGGGACGCTTTCCTCCCCCCTTTCCTTCTGGTCCTTGAGAGGTGATGTCAATAAAACCGTTCTAGCCGAACGAGGCGTCTAGATTCACGTTAATCGTCGAGATGTCTTTCCGGACACTCGCCGCATGATTTTCCTTTTTTTCTTTGTGGCGCTTCTGGCCTGCTCGTTTGGTTCCAGAAGTTTTCGTTCGTTTGTTGAGTGTCCTTGGTCCGACTAAGAGCTGTGCCTAGCTTCGCGCTCAAAGCAGCGTTTTCCAGTTCGCGACTCCCCTGTGTCTTCCAAATTCGGGGCAAACCCCCCTTGTTTAGCCCTGGCGGACCCTTGTTTGCAAGAGGCGGTCGAACCCTTCTTTTACGTTTGGCACCGCTTTCAGCGTGAAAATTTCGATCTTTTGTGCCTCCTTTAACCGTCTAATTCCTTTCGCACCCACTTTTCTCGGTTTCGCTCCCTTTTATAACCTGGCCCACACACCTTTGTCTAGCCCAGGTCCATCCCCCCCCGAGAGATGCCTCTGCCCCCCTTCCTCCCGCCAGTCCCCAGACGATCCCTATCCCTTTTCATGGACCTTCAGTTGCGAGAGAGACTTGGTACAAATCATTTTTCACCCCTCCTTCTCAAAAGCTCCCTCCTCCAGCAAAAGTCTAGCTGAGCAAGGCGCCCTGTTCAACTTTTCTCTAAGTTCGGCTGTAAGCATAGATTCTCCCTCGCAAAGCAGACATCAGAGGCCCAGGTTTAGTTACAGGATGAGAAGTTTTAAAGTTAAGCAGAGAGTTGCTAGCCCAAAATCGTGCTTTCCCCAAGTAATTTGAAGAGATGATTACTGGGCTCTTGAGCCCGATTTACTAGTGTATTTTTTTCCTGGAGGTTATTAAGTTGAAATGATCTTTTCCAAGTCCCAGTTCAAAGGCCCCCTCGTTTTTCCTCGCCCCCTGTTGTCAGTTA
>Ga0179591_1393532_pt1 | contig 21270 bp, 19 predicted proteins | sample CZOMad2_1_08_16f_FD_182891 | JGI IMG/M metagenome (GOLD analysis project Ga0179591, IMG submission 182891) | Vadose zone soil fungal communities from Angelo Coast Range Reserve, California, USA - CZOMad2_1_08_16fungal (PacBio error correction) | ecosystem: Environmental > Terrestrial > Soil >... | reverse complement strand
CTTGCACGATGGTCCCGCTGGTCCTCCCGCCCGTGTTTCCCTTCGCACAAGAATAAGCGTGACCCCTCTTTAAACCCTTTGTCTATGCTACCCCCGGCCCATTCGCATGCTCGGAGAGCATCGAGCGTTGGAGTTCCGTGCCTAGAACCACTCCACGTCCTGCACCCGACCCATACTTTGGCAAGTAGAGGTCCCTGATCTTTATTCCCTTTCCTCCTTCCTGATTTCCTTGTCGGATGTCTTTTTGCCGAGTGTGGTTGGTCGTATTGGACCTTTGGGTGCCACATCGCCTTTCGTCTTTTCCCCCAGTTCCCTTCCCTCCAACCCCTTTTTAGGTCTGTCTTACAGCTCCTACGCGTCCCTTTTGAAGTCGTTGGAGGCGGTTCTGACCATGAATCCCTTGTCCCCCTTCCCCGTTCTTTCCTCTTCCTTTCCCTTCCTTTTCTGAAAAGTCTTTGAAAGCTGCCACCTAGAATTTTCTCGTCCCCAATTCCCGGTGAGGTCAGGCCCTTAGCGGATACTGCATTGTCGTCTGATGTCAGCGGCCCCCCCTTCTTTTGGGGATTCTTTTGCTCCCGACTTTAGGGTTTGGTCCTCCAGACGCGTTCAGACGGTCCAGCCTTCAGACCCCGAACCCTTTTTCCTTCTCGTACCCCGCACCTCGTACCCCTAGTAAAAGGGCCGAACCTCCCCCATGGATTTTGGGTTTTCACCATTCTTGGTTCTTCTAGCGAACATTGTGGCCGGACTTATGGGACAAGTGGACCTGTTTCAAGGATTTCTTTTTCTTTTCTTTAAGGATTCCCCGTTGAACCCCCAACCGAGCACCTTCGAGGAGAGGTCGGCCCCTGAACCTGGGCTATCTCCTTTCCTTTTTTTCCACCGTTGCCCTGGAGAGTGCCTCGTTAGCGTTTCCGTTGAAGTAGTAGGTCCTCCACCCCAGTCGGTGTGTACCAGGTTTTTTTTCTTTTTGCTTCCCGACTGGCTTTGGTTAGCGATCTTGTTTGAGATGGACTGGAGGGCTTTCGTCGACGTCCCGTCTCCCTTTAAGTTTTTTCCCCTTCGTGGACGCTTTTCCTCCCCTTGTTTCGAGGGATCCAGTTGCGCATTCGACAAGCTCAACAGACGGTTTTTCGAGCAGCTTTTTCCCAGCTCATTCCCAATCCCCTGTCATTTGTTTTTTTTATGCGAATTTTCTCATCGACAGGAGGTATTTCGCCCGGCTGGCTGTCTCTTTTTTTTCTTATTCCCCCCGACCTTGGCTGTGGGGGACCCTCCTTGTGAAACGTAGGGCGAGTTTTTTTTATCTTTTTCGTTTGATCGCCCCCCTTTCTTAACCCACCGGAAGAAAATTTGGGAGAGGGGGAAAATAAACGGACCTCCCTCTTGAGGTTGCCAAAGGTCCTGACTTTTTTTTTTCTTGATCCTCCTACCCACCGCCCCCCCCCCGCGCATTGCCGGAGGTGGGTCCGTTCGTTTCTTTCACCTTCTTGGACTGGTCTCAGTGCCCCCCCCCGTTTGTCAAGGTTCACGGGCCTATTGCACGAAGGGTATCTTGTTTTCGGAGTTGCGGCTACCTTCGCTTCTCCCGGTCCCATCCCGGTCCCCTCTTTTGATTTTGTCGCGGGCACCTGTACCCTCTAGTACGTCAATTCATGGACCCCTTCGCTTGGGGATGGTCCTTTCGGCTTCGTTCGCCTGATGAGCGGTTTCACGGTTCGTGAAAAGACTCGTCGCTTTTTTTGCTTTTTTCCCCTCTCCGGCCTCTCTCCTTTCCCGTGGATCCAAGACTTCCGATAAGAGCCTCAGGCTCTGACCGTTTACCTCCTCTTTTATTACTTCGGCGCTGCAAACCTTGGATATGCTTCCTTTGATCTCCTAGAGCAAAATGCCCCGCTGAGTCAGATTGACCTCCCCGTGTGACCCCCCTATAGCTCGCACCGGAACACAACGCGTACGTATAAATTGGAGGTTCCTGATAAGAGTCCCGTGGCAGGTCCTACCCTTTTGGGTCCCTCCCTCCCGTTGGCTTGCCTTCGTATTTTCACCCGCGATGGGGGAATGGCTAGTTTCGGAGTTTTCACCGAGCAAGCATTTTTTATTTTTGGAGCCTTCGTGACACTTTTTTTTCCCTGCCTTCCCTAATGCCATTCCCCGGATTCCCCAAAAGGGAATTCTTTTGAGGAGTTGAGTTGCCAACCCCATTTTTGTTTTTTTTTCGGGCTTCGCCGTGTTGGAAACCGATTGAAGAAGATCGTATACTCCTCAGATACTCCCCATTCCTTCTACCCCTTTCGGGCTCGGTTTTTTCTTTCTTTACGTTAACAATAGCGTAACCGCCCTCTGGGGTGGTTCAGATGTTCCTTGTCCCCCCCCTTTTTCTTGCCATTTCAGCGCCTGTGCGACATTGACATTTTAAGATCCAGCATGGGGAACAGGGGAGCCCCAACGTGGAGTCCTGAAGCCTGCCGGCTTCTCCTCCGATTTTCTCAGTTATTTGACCCCCGATTTTTACTCCCCATCCCCCCCTGGGCTCTGCTTCTCGGGAGGAGTGGTTTTTTTTTGCCACCTTCAGCCTTTCTTTTTCTCGACATCGGAAGCAGTTTTCCTTGGTCGTCGACTTTTGGGAGTTTCTTTCGAGGTTGAGTGGTTTCTGAGCCCTACGCGCGGAAACCACCATTTTCGGAGCCTCCCCCTTTGTCAACGTTGCCCCGGGCGGCCCTTTTTCTGAACTTCGCCGATATATGGATGGGTCCTTTTTTTTTTTGACGACCCCCGGACTCCGGTCGGTCGCGATCGTCGTCATCAAGAAAACAAGCGAGCAAAGTTAGAGCTAACATTACGTCGTTCGCATTTTGCTGTGGGGTCTTTTTGGGGGTCGGATGATAGACCTCTCTACCCGAGGAAGTGGGACCCCTGCGTCTTCATGGCTAAATCCCCGATCCTTTTTTTTCTTCAGTTACTTGCCAGCTTTCTTTTTGAGCGGTTGGCATTTTTTTTTTTTCCGTTCTCCCAACTTTCGCTTTTCTGGTGCGCTAGCGCTCAGCGTCGTTCTATTTTTTCTGTTTCTCTCTTCTTCGGGTTTTAGTACCCCATGTCGGCCTGGCCCCTGGCTTCCCGACCTGGTGTCGTTCCCCGGCTCGGTTTTTTTTCTACTTTCCCTCTCCTTCTTCTTTTTTTTTTTTCTTCAGACGCGGCGCGGATTTGAGTTTCCCACTTCCTTCCGGCGGTCGCACGCCCGGTGAAGAAGTAGTTCTTTTTTTTTTAGCCCTTTCTTCTCCCAGCCTTTTTGTGACGGCGGCTCCCTTAGCTAGGTTCGAGCTCGACCCACACCCGAGGTACTTCTCCGTGGCGTCCGTCTCACGCTCTTTTTCTTTTGGCGGCCTTTCTTATTTGTCTTCCCTTTCGACGCCGAGTTCTCCCCCCCTCCCCTGAGCGGGCACCCCGCGCAATGCTTTTCGAAAAACTCCGCTCCTTGTTCGCTTCCGACCCTTTCGGGGTAGTGCCTTTTTGAGCGAGCCTCTGGTCCCCTCAGATGTCTTCCGAACACCCTCCCCCTGCGCCCCCTTTTTGGAAACCACTGTTGCTCGGGAACATTTTTCGCGGGGGCGCGCCTTTTGACGCTTTCGCTTTTCACTTTTTCCCCTTACCTAACCCAACTTCCCCCTATGATACCAGGACGCTTCGAAGGTTCGTCATTCCAGGAAAAGAGCTCCCAGTGTCTTATTTTTCCTTTTTTGAACCCTATTTCGCGGTTTGGTGCTCATAGCGGGGGCCGAACTAGTTTGTCTTACCAAGCGTCGGTCTGGGCGGTCCTCCCAGTAGAAAACCGCCTCGTCGCTCACTTTTTCCTGTTTCTTTTTTTTTAATTCGTCTTCCTGCGGACTTTCCCCCCAGCTGACGGCTTTTCCGAAAAACCGGCGCAAGTCGTCCATCTCACGTGTCTTTTCTTTTCAACCCGCTTCCCCCCCTCTCAAGATTTCTTTGTACGAAGCGCTATCGATTGCATTGCCTTATTCCTGATTAAGGAAATCTCTTTGTCGACTTTCTCCTTCTTAATGTTGGGATCGGTGAGTGCATTTAGGCCCCCGGCACGAAAGTACGATCTCTTGATAAGATCCCCCCATGCTGCTCTCTGGTCCCATCACTCCTTTTTTTGTGTTTTTTTTTTCTTTTCTTTTTTTTGTGTTTTTTTCTTTTTTTTGAGGATTAGACTTTCCCCAGCGGTTGTCCTTGGGTTCCCGTTTTTCTTTAGAAGTTTGTTCTCCCTGTTTTCACGCAGCTCGGAGCGTCAACGCTCTGTGACGACGTCGGGAAGTAGTTCATCGGAGAGCCTGACTTTTTTCTCCTTCGTCTTTTTTTTTATTGAAGTTTTCCTCGGTGATATCTTGCCGCCCTCCCATCGAGTTAAGGTTCCAGATCCTCAATTTAGTGGCCCCCCTGGTAGCGCTTCTGTTATTTCCTTCCATATCTTGTTTTTTCCCTCAGTTTCTCGGGAAGTCCCGTTCCCACTCTCCGGCCGCTCTGCTCCCCCCGGTTCTGGAGGAATTTTGATGCCCCTTAGTTTTTTGGTCATGAACGTTCCGCTCGGATCGCCAGGGCACTTCCGTGCGACAGGCCTTCGAGGTTGCCCGTTTCCTCCGTTTTTCCTCATCTCGTTACGGCAATCGGACTTGTCCGGTCTTGACAAACTTGCAATTACGTTTTGCAGTCTCCGTTATATCACTCTCCTCTTCCGAGTTTTTTTATCGTATCCCCTTCACCAACACGTTTTAGTGTACCGCGGAGGTTTGTCTAGCGGTTTTTTTTTTTTTTTTGCTTTCTTTCTACAATTTGTACCTGGCTTTTGCTTTAAGGACACGCTTCCTTTGATCGTCAACGCCCACAGTGTCGAACATACCCCCTTTTGTCCACCCGACTTCCACGCTTCCTTTCCTCGAACTTTCACCCGACGCGCTCCGCTTGCGCGAGAAATCCTTGACCTCCCTTGACACGCCCTTCTGGTTTTTTTTTTTGAAGCTGTCTCCACCCCGGGCGTTGACCCAGCTTCGGAGGACGTTTCCTTGAAAACAAGTGAAGACCATTTCGTCCTTCCCCCCCACCCTTTTTCCCGGAGATCGACTCCTCGCGTTTCACAGCCGAGGGCGGGCCCGTCGGCTGCCACAATGGGTGTGCCCTTCCTCCGAGGACTCCTCCCGGAGTCCCCTTTTCACTCTTTCTCGACCCTTTTTTGGCTCCTCTTTGTCAAAACCGTTTTTTGAAAGGTTCGCCAGGCTTTTTTTATATTTAATTCCCTGGGGGCGAAATCCCTCTTTTTCTCGAAGTGGTTTTTTCGAAGTTTCCCCCCGACCGTTCTTCTTGGGGAAACTCTCAAGTTCTTCCGGACACCTGTGAGCCCGAGATGTGTCAACAACGGCATTTGTTTTTCCTCCCTCTACTTTTAGTGTGGGAAGGAGGTTTTTAGAGTTTCTTTTTTGCTCCCGTATGGATTCGGTCTTACTCGGTCAGGGTAGGCTTTTCTCCGCGTCTACGGACCAGCACCATCTCTCTTTCCTTTTGGAGGTTTTCTTTTTCCCCTTCAACCCTCCGACGACCCTGTCCCGGGTAATCAGAAATTTTCCGACGATTGTACGAGTTTCCGTTAGATCCTCCTCTTTCTCCCCGTATCTCTTTGGTTACGATCCCCCCCCCCCCTTTCTTCCGCCCCCCCCTGTTCGGCTCGGCGGGCCCTTTTTTTCACAGTTTTCGGAACCAAGACTTCAACGTTCGAGGAGCTTGTTTGACAATGGGCTCCAGCGCAAAAGCCCTTAAGTGGTGAACTCTTTCGACTGAACTCCTGTGAGGTTTTTGTCCTGCGTCTTTTGGCACCACAGTTCCCCCAGGATGACCAACCCCCTTTCCAAGTACAATCCTGATGCCGCTCTCATTCCCTTTCAACTTTCCACCATCCTCTCCCTACGGCACGATGTCGGTTTGGTGTCGGACGTCTCCGTCTAAAGCTTTAACACCTGATCTATTGCCTTCCTCCCCCTGTTCGTTCCAGAAGGCCGGGTTTACTACGGAGCTTTTATGGTGGAGAGTCTGGACTCTCCGATGTTTTCTTCTAGGTTTTTCCCCACGTGAATCGGAGATCCGGGCAACCGGTTTCTCCAGGTTTCTTACGCCTTTTACTTTTTCATTTTTTTTTTTTTTCCGACCTTCGGTTTTGCCACGAGCCCCCTTGCGAACGTCGTAGCTGCCGGCCTCCTAATGGAAGGTCTAAGGACTCCCGCATTTTTTTTTTTTGTTCTTTCCTTCCTCACCTCCTGCCCTCGGGAGGACGAGGACCCCCTCTATATTTTTTTTACCTCCCTCCTAAGTGGTTTTTTTATACTGAGTCTCCTGGACCTCCCTCTTTTTTTAGGCCCCCAGTCCGTCAATACGGATTCTTCCACTTAGTCTTTACCAAGTTCTTTTTTTTTTTGAGCTTCCAGTCGAGGTAGACAGCCGACGTTTTCCCCCCCGGTACCCTCCTTTCGGGAAGAGTAAGGGTCGGCGAGAAACTATTCTTCCCCCAGGAATTGACCCCAGTTGACCTGATCTCGTTATGTGGCAAAGTGGTAGCTCCCTGATCCCCTTCAGTTATCCTCTTCTCTAAACCTCCCTATCGTGACCCAATCGGTTACACCGTCTCGATGATAGAAGTTTCCTCCATCTTGTTTTCTCCTTCTTTTTCTTCACTATTAATAGCTTGGAGCTTTTTCAGCCGGGGGGAAAACTCAAAAACGAATCCAAATCTCTCTATCATTTGTGTGTTTTTCCTTTTATGAGACGAGCGTTACGTTTAATTTTTCTCTTTTTTGTTCCGGGTCCCCCATAGCCTTTTTACGTCTCGCCGTTTCGCCAGCGTCACCTGGTAAACCCCTTCCTTTTATCCATTTTTCTCCCGTTTCCACCTTCTTTCACTTTGAAAGGTGGTCGAACTTTTGACCAGCCGCATTTTTTCCTCTTCTTTCTTTTTTAGGTCTCTCATCTTTTCCCGCTTCGTAGAAGGCTGCCACCGATCTGGAAACCCAGCGTGAAATCTCCCCACTTCTTCTTTTTCGGCAATCTACGAACTCTCTCGTCTCTTTTTTTGAGAAGCCGCCTCCCCGGGGACTTGGGATCCATTGCCAATCGATCGTTTTGTAGCGTTGCTTGGTCGACCTTTCCAGTCCCCCTTCCCTTGCGGCATGGACGATCGCTTGGATTGTGCACCTTTAGGACCCCCTAGTAAAATCAGGAAAATGAGGCCTTTTTTTTCTTTTAGTTTGTGCCTGCGAGGGGCCCTTTTGAAACTTGGCACAGGCGATGTGAAAGTGGTCACCCTTGGACTTTATTCTTCTTTCTGAGGTTCTTTCAAGTTTCCCTATAAGATACCCTCGAGATTGTTCCCCCTAATGGCCGGCCCTTTTTTTTCGAGCCCTTTTTTTTCCCCCCACGGGAAGCGCTCGTTCGGCGCTTGCTCTTTTAAGTCCTTTAGTGTGCGTTTCTCCCCCCCCCAGTTGTTTCCTCCCTCGCTCCCGGACGCTTGTCTCAGAATTCCTTCGATGATTAATCTTTGCGTTTTCTCCCCCATATTCTTCTGGCCCTCTTTTCTTTCGCCTTCGACCGTATAAACGTCTCGAGGCTGTTTTTCTTCCGGGTGGCCTCGCGCAGCTTCCAGCTGCCTTTCTCCCTTTCCCTACCTGTTTCATTTTTTTTCTTTTAGGTCGTGCTTTTTTTTTCTCCCGGCCGGCCCAGGTTGCGGGGCTTGCTGCCCTGTCGTCGAGTTTTTCCGTCCGGATTTTGGGTAGCCTTTTCTTGGCGGATTGGTGAGTTTTGGGACTGGCCCTCTTTTTTTCCCCCTTCTTCAGCCCCTCCTCAATGCTTTGCGAGGACATAAGCGGAGGTCTTTAATCTTTTTCCTTGAAAACCCCTTTTGTTGGTTTTATGGATCCCGACCCCCCTGCGCTTCTTTCCTTTGGGTTTATTGAGCTAGGGCCACTCGAGGTCCTCTCAGTTCCCCCCCCCGTTCCAAAGACCGGCCCGTTTTCTGCCGGTAACGTCGGGGGATGATCGTTTGTAGCATTCTACGTTTATGGGAAGGGTATCCCTTTTCAATTTTTTATTTTCAGCTAGGCCACCATATTTGACGCTCCGACGTTACAATTTCCTGACCTTTGTTTCCCCGCTGATACTGTTGTAAGCGAGATTCTATTCGCCGGTGGTTTGAGCTTCTCCCGATGGTGCAATTGCACCTCTTACGTTCGCGACCGCTAGTCCCTCACCATATTATTGGAAGAAGGTCCCCCTTCGAATCCCTCCAGTTCTTTCCTTGGTGCCTTTCTTTTTCTCGTTTCTGAACGATGATCTGGCTCAGATTTTCCGAGCCGCACTCCGGAAGGCTGTCTCCTACGCATCCAACTCGACTTAGTCTTAATCGATCCCCGGCGTGTCCCTCTCCGCTACGGCCAGGGGTCCCGCAGGGAGATTGCCTTGATGGGATTTTCCACCTCTTTTCCTTCTGAGGCCCTCTTTCTGTATTTGCACCGTGTCCCCATGGGGGAAGGAGATCCTCCCTCGTTTCCTGTTTTGCGCCTTGAGTCCTTCTTTTTTTGACATTCGTTGGCGCTGCTTTGTACGACTGCACTCCCACCGATCAAGGCAATTTCAGCTCGGAGTGGCTCTAAGTTCCCCCCAGCTTTTTTTTAATTTTTCCGAAGTGTTTCCGGCACCAACGGACGGAGGGTTAGATTCGCCAGTCTCCCCCGGCCCTCCTCCTCTCCCCCCCTGCCGGTTCCGCGATCCCCTCGGGGGACCGGTTGGGTTACCCCCCGTGCCACCTTCTTCACTCCTGGTGCCTTCTGTTTTGACGGAAAACTGTTGCTTGCCCTTTTTTCCCCTCTCACTTTTTTTTTTTTTTTGGAAGGATCAGCCCCTTTTTTGCCCACAGATGGAGGCCCCCTTGCGAAGGATGCCCGAAGGAAGTTTTTCTTTCTGGTCGGGTCCTCGGGACCCCCCCTATTGTTCCGGGCGCCTTACCCAAATGGCCTCGAGCAGCGAGTGGGCGTATATTCGCAGACTTCTTTTTTTGACTTCCGGTACCCTCTACCTTGTAGCGTCGATCTGGAGTTCTCGGTGCGGTTTTTTGGCGACTACTCGAACCCCCAGGTTTTTTTTTCGATGCCCGGCGCCACAAATTTTTCCCAGGGGTGAGCTTTTTTTGCTTTCCACTTGCCTATATGATGGGTCCCGATTTGTTTCACCTCTTTTTGGTCGACTCAGAACTTTCCTGCCCCGTTCTCTCTAACCTTCGCGGGAGTTTACGAGTCTTTTTTTAAGGCTTTTGTGCGGTCTTTCCTTTCGGCTTACTTGTATTCCCCTCCGTCGCCGACCCCTTTCCGACCCCGAGACTATTTGGGAGGTATCGGAACCCAGTCGATGTCATCGGTTTCTTCTGTCCTCACGATCCTTTCTTGCAGAGTCGTCGACCGGATGGTGCCCCTTCGAGCCGAATTGCGCTATAGTTCGTCTGACGACGTCTTCTCCTAGGTCTCCCCTCTCCCCGGATCTGAGACAGTTCCTTCCGAATCTTATCTTTTAATCATCCGTGTTGTTTTTGTTGGATCTCGATTCGCGTATCGTTCGCCCCCCCCGGCTTTTTTGTACTTTTTTTCTTTCCTTTTAGTATCTCCCCACGTTCGGGGTCTTTCTCTCCCCACTTGTGTTACGACCGGACCCGCTGAGAGCCAGTCGGGATATAGGGGTGGTCCCTCCCGCACCTTTTTGATCTTTTCTCCCTTAACTTGGGTTCTGCAGTTATCCTTCTACCCGGTCTTGCTCGATCGAGGAGGAGCACCCCTCTTCCCCCCCTAGAAAACCTTTTCTTCTCCCCCCCGCGTTCGTGCTTCTTTTCTGGATGGGCGTGCCTTTCCTGATCGACTGGACCAGAGCCCGGGACGTCTTCCGTGAAACCTAAGACTCGGCGATTTCAGTTTCTAGTCTCCCTGTTGCTATTCCGCCGAGGGGGACCGACGTGGGTGCGGGCGGAGGGTGTCTTATCACCTCGACACTTTCCAAAGCTTTCCTTTACGAAAAAGCTGAGGTTCTTTTTCCCCAGAGCGCAACTTTAGTATCCCCCCCCCTCCTAGAGTAGATTCCCCGTTCTCGATAGCGCTCCGAAACATCTGTCTCCAGGGCCGTGCGGAGACCAGCCCTGGGTCCCTTTTTTTTTGGTCCTTTTTTGGCATTCCCTGTGTCCCCAGCTTCGCGCGATTTGAGCCTGCCCTGCGTTGCGTCACGGGGCCAACTCCCCCCTCCACCCCCTGTGCTGGGTTGATTTCACGGCAGACCCACCTCGCACGGTTGTGGAGTGTAACTTCAGGGCCCGCCCGTAGTGCGCCCGTCTCTACTCTTTTTTTTTTCTATGCCCTTTTTGCGGACTTGTCTCCTCTCGGTGCGTGACATTGCATTGTTGTTGATGTGCACCTTGCACCGAGGCCTTTCCTGAATCTCTTCCCTTTCCGTTCCCCCAGCTGATTTCCCTTGGTCCTTGTCACTCGCTCCTTCGGCCTTACCCCCTTTTCGCGGTGCCCCCCTTTCGGCCGTTTTTCGCCTTGATCCCCCTAATTTTCCCGGGTCCTCCTCTTCGTGAACCGCTAGATTTATTCCGACGTCGTGTCCTCGAGGAATCCTGACCATTCTTTTTTCTGGCTGTTTTTTTGTGCCTCTGTTCGGAGCGGATCTACCCCTTTCAAAGATCCCTAGAGTTCAGGCGAGCCCCACCCGATCCTCTTCTACCCGATCTTTTTTTAACTCTCTCTGTCCAATAACCGAGTTTCTCGCGTGCTTTTCCCCCGGAGGGACGCTTCTTTTTTTTGAACCGTTTCAAGGCTTTCCGTTAGTGCGCTTTCCTCTTTCTCCCCGTCTTCTTTTTTTTTTCGTTTCTCCCCCACAAAGCGTACTCCCAGTTCCGACTCGAGGAAGCAGTGTGCCCTTCTCCCCTTTTTCTCTTTGACTTTCATTTCCTATCCCGGCGTTAGGCAAATAGGCCCTCTGCAAAGCCGGTTCTTGCCGGGGTCATCCTTATTGAACTTCTTTGTTGGCTTTCTCCGGCCCCCATAGGCAGAAGAGAGCTGTTTTCTTTCTTATCCCCCCCCAGTTTTTCCCCCTTCCAGACTTCTTTGCTCGCTGCTATGGCTCCCCTTTTTGTCAAAAGGCTTGGAGTGCCTCTGCTCTTCCCACTTTTCAGTTCTTTTTTTCCCCGTCCCACCGAGAACCTCAAATCGGGGGTTCTACGTCTTACCGAAGGTCCCCCCCGCCCTATGTTTCGACCATTTCGTAAGCCAAACTCCCTTGGCGCGAGCCCCTCCTGCTCTTTGACCAGTCCTAACCCCTCCAGTCTTAACAAGTGCCCGATGCGCTGTCACAGCTTCTGAGGCACACCCAGGGAGTTACGACCGATTTTCGCCTTTTTTGCCAATGCCCCGACGAAATTCGTCTGCAATTACCAAGGCTTTCCCTGCTTCTTCTCCTTGACCCGCACAAGGGATTTCCCACTTTTGCATCTTCGGGCGCCCTGCGCACAACTTTGCAGTAATCCGAGCCCTGCTCCCCGTTTCTCGTCCTTGGTCTTTTCTCTCAAGCGTTTTTTACACCCGAGGCGCAGGCCCATCGCTTTAAACTGGTGTTTCCGACCCGCTCTTTTTGACCCCGGATTCTCCCCCAGTCTGGCCACGTCTTCCCCCCCTGATCTCCCCCAGTTTCAATGGGCCCCACGACCCGCCCCCCACAAGTGCTGGTTCCTGGCGGTTGCCACCCAACGGTGTCATTCCCCCGTCCTCTCCTAGGTTTCGGGGGCACTGGTTCCGAGTGGTTAGCCCGGTTTCGTCCCGTTCTTTCGCTTTTTCGTAGAGGCCGGCAGGGTTTCAGGTCTGGCTTCTCTTTCCTATCCCTCCTTCCCAACCCGAGAATTCGGGCTGTACCCGTCCCCTGATGTCCCGGCCGATTCCTCCGACCCCCTTACAAGGAGTTATGCTTCCCTCTTGATTCCCGCCCGATTTAATCTTTTTTTCCACCTCTCCGTGTTCTTCTATTTCTTCATCGACTTCACTTACTGGCCTCGCCCGCACGAGGCCTTGCTACGGCTGCTTTTAAAATTTCTGACCCCTTCACCGGTCGCTTTCTGGTCTTTTTTCCCAACCATGGGCGAGTTCCAGCAGGCCCTTCTGACCCGCTGGCCCTTCAAAGGCCGGGAGGACTTACGAAGGCTCGTCCCCATAGACCTTCCCCCGCCCTTTCCCTCCCTTACCTGCCCTCTCCACAACACCCTCGACCTGTCCGGACGGACAATGACCCCTGCTAGACCGGCCTGTTCTTCTCGTGTCGTTCCGTTCCCAGCTCCCACCTGCTGAGATCTTCGAAGTTCTAGTTTTCAAATAGTGTAGCGATCTCGTTCCTAATTTTTTTCACCCTTCTCGTCTGTTTCCTAGTGTTGAAGTTGCGGCTTCCTCTGAACCCCGTAGTAGAGTTTACTCTTTGACTTTCGTTGGCCCCTTCAGTTCTGTGGGCAGCCCCCCACCAGGGGTTCCTTCGAGCCTGAATACGGCCCGCGCGGTCTTTTTCCTTTTTACCAACGTGCCTGCCGCTCACTGGACGGTCTAGGGAACCTTCCAGGTTGCCCTTTCTCCCCCCTTTTTAGGTTTTTTCTCCCCCCTTCGACCTGGCCCTCCCCTAGCAGAGGCGTCTCTCTCTTTCCATCAGTTTGTGGTTTTTTTTTTCCGATCTTCGGCTGCAGATTCTTCCCCCCTTCGAAGAGGCTCAACTCGGCCGACAACACCTGGCCCCCTTACCTTTGGTATCTCCAGTCTTCTCGTTGGCGAGCTCGACGTTTTTCCCCTCTCGTCAACTGACCACCAATCTTTAGGAGAGAGGAGCTTCACTTGCCCTTGGCGTACGCACCTGTTTACCCACCGTTGCCCTGATTCTCCTTTGTCTCCTTTGGGCGCTTACATGGTCTTTTTAGCCGTCCCGTCGTTCGCCCCAGACTGAGATTTTTGGACCTCTCCCCTGTCTTCCCCTATCCTCCCCCCCTCCCCCAGCTCCCGATTCCAGAGCGAGACATAGCTTTCCGCTTGTGAGTTTTTTTTCTAACTTTCGTCCGCTTAACTTTCGTCTCTCTAGGGCCCTGATTTTTGTTCTGCGTTTCCTATCTTTGTTTTTGAGTTTTCGTCCTTTTCCCTATTTGTTCGACCTTGGCCCTCGGTTGGTCCTTCTGGAAAATTGCACATCGCTATTCCCTCCATCGCTTCCAGGGCCCCTCGTCCACCAGTGAGTTTCGGCTCTCCATGTTCTCCAGCTACTTTCCTTTTACCCTTTTCTTTCCCCCTCCAAGCCGCCGATGCCTGTGCTCTTGCCGTTTTAAGGTAGTATTTCGAGGTCTTTATCACTTCTACAGCTGAACATGCGTAACGGTTATCACATCTTACATTTTGGTCTTACCTTCTCGAGAATCCTTAATGTAGTTTCGACGGTGGAAACGGAAGACGCCGGTCTTCCCCCTGAGGCTAAATACCGCCTCGACCGCGTTTGGCTACTTACTTCTACTCCACTGCCTAAGAAAAAGGAATAACGCCCCCTAGACGTTTGTCTTCAACTCCCCCCTTTCTTTGAAAGCGCTTACAGAAAATTCCCTCTAGAGAGGGGGGACATTCAATGTTCCTTGTTTTTTCTTTTTTACTTCGAAAATTGTGCCTTGAATCTGCTTTCCCTCTTCTCCCTTTCCTCCCTTGACTTTTTTAAGCTGCGCCCCTGACCTTTATTCGAGAAACTCATGGTCGTTACCCACCTGCACCTGGCCTTTGAGACTTAGAGGGTTCTTCCGCTTCCCACCTTCCTTGTCTCTTTCTTTCTGCTTGTACGTCGTCCTTTCGCCGGTTCTCTTTTGGTCGCCCCTTCTTTTTTGCGCCCGTCTCCCCCCTCCCCGAAGCTAGCTATCCTTGTCGGAGATGGTGAAGTATTGGACCGCTTGCACCTTCGGGCCTTTGGTACTTTGGCACTTTGCGACGGATTTCTTGCCCTTGTCCGAGCCTTACAACGTCCCGTAAGATTAAACGTGTGGTTTGTTCGATCCCTCTCGCAGCAATCGGCCCCATGATAGTTCATATCGGTTTCCCCTTTTTCCATGCGCACACGTCGAAAGTAGGAAGATTTCATGTGGTATCAATCGACATGGGATGTCTGATATCTTTGCCATCAGTTTTGATACCTCATTACTGGGTAGGACTCTTAGGGCTGAAAGCTGAGTTGTTTTTTTTCTGCCGTTCTTCCCGTCCCCATCTTACCGCCCACGCCTCCAATCTTTTGAGAGCACTCTCCTTTGGATGAGTCACTCTGTCGGTCCCCAGTGAAACCAATTTTTTTTAGTCCTTTTTTTCCCGACCCACGGGGAGGCTTCTCTTTCCGGGTTCCTTCGTCCCCCCCTGAGACCCCTGCGAATCCCGTTGGTCCAGCGTTCCGAATTTTTTCTTCCAGGCAAACGACGTTCAGGAGATCATTTTCTTCTCGATGCAGTACGCCCCCTCGCCTTCGCTGGCTCGCAGGGCCTCCTTCTTCCCTCAGGGACCGGTTTCCCCCTTCCGGACCCGGCCCGCTGTACCGTGTTGGTGATGCTTCTTTTTTTTTTTTTTTTGTCCCCTGAGCCTTAGCCTTGTTGCATTTGCACCGTCCCGTTCGCCGACGCTCCCGACAATCGGTTTTTTTGCAGCCTTCATCAGAACCTTAAGCTTTTTTTGCCAGAGTTGATGGATCTTCTTCTCTCGCTTAAAACTCGTCTTCTGATCGATTCGATTTACGCGCCGCGGTTCTCTTCGCGCGATGTCGCAGTCCACCGTTCAAATCGCTCTCGACGGCCCGGTCGTCTACAATGCTTTTGTCCCCCCGCGGCCGTGTCAGGCAGTCTTTGGAGCACCCCTACTCAACCTTCCACACCTTTCTTAGTTTTCGCGGGGCTTGTTGCACTTCGCTTCTCTTTTTGTCACCCTGGCGATGATGGGGGAATTGCGATTAGCGCGACTTTTTTCTGTTTTCGGACGGATTTAGAGTCAGGATATCGTTTTAAGGTGGCGTTCGAATGCACGAATTCCCCCCCTCTCCTTTTTGCTCGACTTCCGTCGCGTTTTTCGGGGGTCCTCGCCGTGTCCACGATTAAGTGGCTCTTCGATTCCATTCTTTTTTTCCTCAGATCCCAGACAACTCGGGGCATGGAGGGTGGTTCGCTTTGGGTTGCACCTCTTCTTCTTTTTGGTCGGCTTGGACCGTTAGTTGCCTTCTTTTTAGGGCCCTCCGTTTCGTTCATTGAACCTCTTCGTTAGGGCACCCGAACAGGGCTGGGCAGCACAACCCTTGACTTTTTTTTCCCCTGTTCTTTTTTCCGCCCTAAGCCCGACGTATGGCGGGACAAAGAATGGTCTTCGCTATATCTCTCTTGGTTGGGGGGGGGTGGGTGGGGCGGAGCGGGGGTTCTTTTCCTGTTTTTTTTTTTAGACTTTTTTCAGCTTTTTTCTTTTCGAAAGTTGGGACTCGTTTGCGTTCTGTTTTCGTCCTCCCCTGGGTGTTCTTCGATTTGATGGACTCAACGAGCCGCCACCCTCCTTTGTCGCATTCCTTATCTTCCGGCGTTAAAAGTTTTTTCCCCTTGTTTCGGCGGCGGCTGACTTAGAAGAGTCTTCTGATGGGTTTCCCCCCGCACTTTTTTCCGCACGCCGCCCCCTCCCCCCCCCCCCGGTTTCTCTCTGTCTGGCAAACGATCCTTACACGGACGACTGCGTCGAGCTCCCACCCGTCTTCCCGACCCCAGGTTTTTCTTGTCTAGCGGGCCTGGCTGCTCTTGCGTTCAGCCGCTTTCCCGACCGGGTTTTCGACCTACCTGCCTCCCTGAGATCTCGTTTGTTGGCCGTCCCCTGTCCGGAGGCGGTTTAGCTTGGCGCACCCTCGGGATCTTTTGTCTCCTCCGGGGGGGGGTGTCTTTTCGAACCGGCTTTTGAAAGTTTCTTTTTTGCCGATTTGTTGTTGCTTTCTCGATTTGATTTTTTGCTCCGGATCGGTATCCCTCCGCCCGCGGGCTTTTTTTTCTTGCGTGGCGACGAATCCCTCGAAGAATATTATATTTTCCACATAAGTTGTTCTTCTGGAGTCCTTTTTTTCCTGTCTGCTTTTTCTGCCTACCCTGGTTCTTCAAGTTGAGTTTTTTGCCGGCCGGCCGGCGTCTCCGAAAAGTCGGCTCGATCAAACAAGCCGGTCGCCGCTGCGTCCCCCTTTTCGGAGCCTTCTAGTTTTTTCGGGTTTTTTTACGGTCAACGCCCCTTCGTCTATTTCCGTTCTTGTTCGGTGCAGGTAACGGCGCGAACGCGGTCCCCGGATAGACGACGGCGGATCCCTTTGACCCCCCCCATTTTTGTGAACCTCTTTTCTTTCTTGCTACGACTTTCTTACCTCTTCTTTGGATTGGCTTTCGACTATATTTTAGCGACCGTATCTAGTCTTCCTCCTTCCCCATCTTTGAGTTTTTTTTTTTCGCGAACTGGAAACCCCACTTTTTGTCCCCTGTCATTCGCGCCGTTATCTATCCACGGAACGGTGTTTTCGGCGAGTGAGTTTTTTCCTCACCTCCTTTCCTCCCCCCCATATCTCTCCCCGGCCTCCCTCTTAGACCCTCCTGCTCAAAGGGTCTTTCTTAGTTCTTCTGGGAACCCAGACCCCGCTCGAGCTCGAGCCAGGTTAGATATTTTTAATCGTTTTGTCTCCCTGTCCGTCGTTTTTGAAACCTGGCTTGTCTCTCACTTTTTTGCCAGCCTGTTGCCACACTGACGAGCATTCGTTCGCCTCCTTTTCCCGACTTTTCGACCCTTCGACCATCTTCTGCCGCGTCGAGGTTTTCACGTTTGACTCTCCACCTGAACCATGCTGACGTGTCTGCCGGCCCCCTCGTCTTCGTCTTTCCCACTTCAATAGAGACCCGTCCGTCACGGCGAGCACCCGGACGAGAGGACCTAGAAGATCTCGCGTTTCCCATTGGCTTTTGAGTCCGTGCCTTTCTCTTTTTCGTTCTCTAAGTCTCTCCACTTTTCTCTTTCCTGGGCATTCAAGCGTTTTTATTAGCCTTTTCCCATTTTGAAATCTGAAGGCCTTGGCGCGGCCCGAGTTTGAGGTCCCCCTTTCTGCCCTTTGGAGTTCAGCTCTATGTAGACGCTTTAATTCGGCCCCTTCGATCAATATACGGAGGATTTTTACTCGCTGCGTATTTTTCTTTCAGGCTTTTCAGGCCCTTTTCTCTCTTCTTCTCTCTAACTCTGTTTAATCCCATATCCAACAGATCCCCAGCCACCGGGCGAAGACTTTGCGTCTTCGAGTCTCTTGTTGCACTTTTCGCGATTTCCCCTGCGTTAGCGCTTTGAACCGTCTCCTTGCTCAGCTGCCCCCGCTAGAGCTTCTACAAAGGTTTTTTATTCCGTTTTTCTGGCTTTTTTTCCTTCCGCTCTTCTTGCCCGGCCTTTCGCGCCGCGACTGCCGGAGTTTGTTGCCCTTGTTTTCCGACGCCTTTTATCATCCGGCTTACTCGTCTTCTGACAACCGGGGGCCCCTTCTTGCCATTCTCGGTGCCCTGATCTCTCTTTCAAAACCGCCGTTTCAGTTTTTCTAGCCGCGTGGTCTTTTCTCACTTTCTACCGCCATGCGTTTTGCTTTAGGTTCTCTTGTTTTCCACAAGCTTGGTGGTTCGCTTGTTCCTGACCCGCAGTGAAGCCCCCTTTAAACTCCACCCCCCTGTCCTCCTTCGACTTTTTAAGGTCCCGCCGAGTTTCTAGAACTTTACTCCCGAGCAGTCCTTTTTCGCGCTTTCTCTCTTAGTCGCATCACTTTTTTTCCCTTTTTTGACGCAAAGGTTGCCCCGCTGCGCTTCATTGCTCTTTTGTCCCCGTCGTGAACCCTTCGAGACGCTCTTTTTTCGACCCAGTTCTCCCCTCGTTTTTCAAACAACCGGTTGTACTTATCGGTCGCACCCCAGCTCTCTTCCTTTTTTTTTTCTCGACAAGTTCGCTACAGCCCTTTTGGGGGTTCCCCACTGGCTCCCCCACGCTCGCCCGTAGACTCTGATACAGATCAAGTTTTCGACGAGCCTTCTAAAGTGAACCCCGACAGTTAGGTTGCCTCCCTTTTTAGTTTTTTTTCTGCGCGCTAGAGTGGACTGTCCACGTTTTCGGAACGCTGTCCGAAGCCTCCTTCTTTTGTCCCCCCTTTTTAATTTTTTCCACAAGTCCTCTCACCCGCATGGAATTCTTCCCTTCCTCTCAGATGTTCTTTTTTCCTTTTTCCGCGGGCTCAGAGGCTTCGGTTTTTCTTCGTCTTGAGCCGGCATTTTTTGGATCCTTTTCCGCTCCCCTGTCTACCGCGACACCCCTCTCGATTCTTTGTCTATCAAGTCCCCGCTGCTGGCCGTTCCCCCATTTTCTTGCTTCCCCTTTGAAGGGTCGTTTTCTTTTTTCCCACTTCTCATTGTTCGAGGGCCCGGGTTTTTTTTTGCAGATTCTTCCTGACGAGATTCGCGACTACTGACCCGCTTCCCAGTCCGGCCCGTTTCGACCACGACTTCGGTTGTCTTTCCTCCTTTTCTCTTTGGAGTTCCATTGTGGAGAGCCCTAAAATCCTGTTCTGTGTTCCCTTTTTTCTTCTTTTACGGGAGGCCGCACTTCCTTGCGATGATTCACCAGTTCCACCTGAAGGGACCCCACCTCCAATCTAGCCCCCCCCCCCCCCCTTTCATCTCCCCTTACAATAGCCTTTGCCTGCCGAAAAGATCCCTCTACGGCATCGATGGTCGGGGCGTGTTTTCCCTCTCGGATACACTATTTCTACCGATTCTTCTTGATCAGCCACTCTTCGTATATTTGTCAGTCTCAGAAGGCTCCCTTCCGGGGTATGCGGCTTTCGTCTGGGGTCTTGTGGTTCTGTGCGGGGGTAGGCTCCTTCAGAGCCCGGTCTCTTTCCCCATCTGCCCCCCCCTTTTGCAGTTTTTCTTGATGGGCCACCCCCAACCTTTTTTCTTTTCGGTTTCCTTAACGCCGTCTTTCGTGCTTGCTTCCCCCTCTATTCCTCCGTTACTCTTCCGTGTCCACCTCTCTATTGTCCCTGCTATACTGTAGGTCTCTGAGGTCCCCCCCCCTGGTTGTTCATTTTTTTTTCCTTTCCGAGTCTGGCCCCCATTCTCATGGGACACGAACTTGAGAAGTGAGCTCTTCTCTACCCTCTGCTTGTTGGACGACGAATTTGCGCTCGATCCCCCCAGTCACTGCCCCCTTCGATCTTGCACACACACTCTGCCCTCCAATGACCCATGGAAACTTAAGGAGGGGACGGTCCATTAATACTACTAGCAGACGGTTCCCCCCCATGATCTTTCAGAAATACCAGGACCGCTCAGCCTTAAGAATTAGGGATGCCTCTCCCTTCGGGTACCTGTTTCCTGGCCCCCTGGATTTGAAAGGCCTGCTTATACTTTATGCCGTCCTCCCAGGATTCTAGGATCCGACATCCTTACTCCTCCCACGAATGCCCCACTAGGTCCACCTGCTCTTTTTCTGTATCGATTAGAACTTGGCTATCTATGAGTCCTTATCTTTAGTTTTTATATTCCCCTCTCTCGGAGTCCACGTCTAAAATTTGAAAATTCCCCCGTTGTCTTAAGTTCTGACTTCCTCTCTTCCAAGGGTGTTTTAGGTCTGTGAGGAGGCCTGTTCTTGCCATTTGATCGTGTCGTGTGTTAATGGGTCCATTTTCACTATTTAAGTAATGCCTTTCCCAGGCAAGAGTAACCCCAATGAGTTCTCTTCCTTGGATTCCTTTTTTCCCACTTTTCCCTCACTTTTTCTCCCCGCGAAGGTTTTGCACAGTTCTGTCCTCAAAAAATTTAAGAAAGTTCTCACTTCAGTTTGTTTTAGTCAATCTTCTTTCCTTCTAGTACGGTAAGTAAAGAATCCTATTTGGTGAAGCTGTGCCCCAGCGCTCGGTGCCATTTTTTCAGGAGTACCCAACTCCCTGTTGGTGAAGCCCCCCTCGATTCCTTTTGTCCCTTTTTTTTTGGAGCCGTTGCTTCAGGCGGGGAAACTCGATAAAGACCGCCGATCTTTTCTTCCGGGCGGGAGGCCGGATCTCTGGAACGCCCTCCTTGGGCCTCGTACTCCATCGTTGACCCGAACATTTTCCCCCCCCCCCCCGTTCCCCCCCCCCCCAGTTCTCTTTCACGAGGGTCAAAGTTCCATGGCCTTTTTGGTCAGCGCGGGCAGAAAAAGTTTGGTGGTCCTCGTTACGCCCTGTTGTTCCAAGACTGATCCTCGGTCCAAAGCGGGGAAGGCCCCTTTGGGACAGTATACATGTAGGCCTAGAGCCTCGCTTCACCTGTCACCTGGGAAGCGATTTAGTCCTGGGGCCCTTTTCGTTTCCCCTGTTGTCGCTGAGCTTTTGAGTCTTGTCGCCGGTTTTCTTCGGGCGTGTAATGCACCCTGTTTTGACCCTCGTGCCCCGACGTTGTTTTCTCTGCATTCTCTATGTGAGAGGCTTAGACCCGTAGAAGTTCCCCTAGCGTTTGTCTTTTTGCAAGTTCTCCGTCCCGACTTTCTCCCTTCCCTTGTCGCCCGAGAAAGGTCTCCGACCTTGTTTCACTTGTGCAGCTTCCGCTCTTGATGTCCCTTCTTTTCATTTGTTTGCGATTTTCGCAGATTTTTTGTGGATCTTTTTTTCGAGCTTTTTTTCTTCTCAGCCTTTGACAGTTCCCTTCAACTAGGTCTTGGTAATTCTGGGTAGGACGTATTTCCTTTGTTCTTTTTTTTTTCGTTTTTTTTCGTCGCAGTTCTCTGTACTTTTTTCACTCCTTCAGCACTCTCAGAGACCTAAGCCCTAAGCCCGCTTAGGAAACCTTTCGGCCCCCGTTCTTCGGTATACTATACTACCCCCCCCGGACGCCCTTTCTGAGGAGGGTTAATGGAGATCAGTCTTGCTCACTCCCACTCTCGGCCCTTTTTTTTTTTTTTTCCCGTGTAAGACACTGAACTCTCTTCCCAGGTATAAGTTCGAGATTCTGGACCTTCCAGGTACCTTCTTATCCCCTCTATAGTCTGTTTTCTGGGCTTGGACTGGATCTTATAGGGAATTTCTTAAGACCTCCGTCTCTCCGGTTTTCTCCTCGTTGTTCAAAGACCCGTCGATTCTCTTTAGAGGGGT
>Ga0179591_1359856_pt1 | contig 21270 bp, 15 predicted proteins | sample CZOMad2_1_08_16f_FD_182891 | JGI IMG/M metagenome (GOLD analysis project Ga0179591, IMG submission 182891) | Vadose zone soil fungal communities from Angelo Coast Range Reserve, California, USA - CZOMad2_1_08_16fungal (PacBio error correction) | ecosystem: Environmental > Terrestrial > Soil >... | reverse complement strand
TTGAGTCTTCCTTTTTTCCCTTTCATGTTCTTTTTTCGGCTCCTAGCTTTCCTCCCTTCCATGAAGAGATTCCGAGAACAACGATGACCCTCCCAACCGTCCTCTCCCCCACTCCAATCCCCCTCTTTCCGAGATCTTTCAACTCGACCCGTGATAGCTCCTTGCCGACCCCCGCTGGTGGCAGGGAGCTTTTTTTTGCCCTCGAAGAACTTTCGAGAACCTAGTAACCTTTTGAACCTCACGTGGTCCTACGATGCCTCCCAGCTTAGCGATCTTTTCCTGAGACACATGGCCTTTGCTATAACTCCTCTGTTTGATAGAGGGTATCCTTCAGATTAACCCATAGTTTTGCCACCCTGCTTTTCCATAGACCCGAATAAACTCCCACCCTTTCTGAATTCTGTTTCTTTGATGGTCTCGTCTTCGTCGCTCTTTCCTCTTTCCCCAGGCCTTCCTTCCCCTTCCGTCGTTTGCGGAAAGGCTTTTAAGGCAGGCCATTCCCAGGATTTCGCGCTGGCTTTTTGGTTGTTTTTTCCTTCCTTTGGACATTTCCCTTTGTCCAAGGTTTGGTAATGGAGCGGTTCAAGGTAGTTCCCCATGGCCGTCTCTGCACGGAATCCCCCCCCCCCCACATTTTCTTTCTTCCCCACGGTACGATCCTGGAGCGCGACTTCTAGACTCCCTCTTCAGCTGACGCGAAAACTTTTGGGTTCCTTTCTTCTTTTTAGTTTGTGAGTTCCTTAGCCCTTTGCGCATCGCCGAGTTGCCCAGAGCGGAGAACTGATCCCCATCTCTCCGACCTCGCCGCGGTGCCCCCTTTATTTTGCATTTCTCTCTCTGTCGGCAAGCTTCCGGACAGCAATACCTGCGATTTTCTGTGTCATTTCTAATGGAACTTTTAACTTCGAGTGCCGGACTCTGAGACCTTCTGTTTAGGTAGCTAGAGACCCGCTCCGGACAGATTTCCCTGATCAGCTTTTTCCCCCTTCCCCGGGCGAGGAAAGACGATGCGTCTGGCTTTTCACCGTCAACGGGCTACTCCCCCTTCCTTTGAGACCTCTTTTTCCTATTTGCGCTCCGCAAATGCTCTCCTTTTACGTAGACCCCCCCGACACCTGCTTGTGTCTCTCGCCCAGATCCGGAAGAAAGTTCGGAACCCACGTTTTCTTTGAGAGTACGCTACTTTTCATTCTATGCTAGAGGCAAATCGAGGCCCTACGCGAGAAACTTCTCTAAGTCTCTGGTGTCGCTACGTCTTTTTTCCCCACCTGAAGGATGTCTTACGAAGACCTCCAAGACGGCCCCTTGGCATGATTTCCCGAGCTCTCCTCTCCGCGATTCCCCTCGAGTTTTTTCTACGCCCCCTCTCCCCTCAGAGCCATGGAAGAAGGACGCTATCGATCTCGGTTTTGAAGTCCCCCGCTCCACTTCTCCCTCATCCGCTCACCGGCCAGCCCTTGAGACAGCTTTCATTCCCGATCCCCCCTCCGGTCGACCCCTATATGAAGATGTTTGGCCGCTCTGACGTCAGATCTAGTCTCTTCCTTTCTTTTTCTAGGGACTGCTCAGTCCTGATTCCCTCTCCACGTCAACTCCCCATCCGCAGAATTTCTCCCCTCCCCAGTCCCGATATGGAGGAGCTTTTTATCTGGTTAGCGATCTTGATCGACTATGTCGGTCGGAACTTTTGCTACAGCGTTTTGGCAACCCGAGCGGTGAACTCCTATACGTGCCCCAAAACCTTTTTCCACGCGTCTACGGCCTCTCCAAGGTAAAAGGAGCTTAGCCCGATGCACGGTTTTGCTTTCCTTCACCTCCTTTCCGGACTCCCCCCACTGGCTTTCTTCAAGTCGTGGAGAGAGGTCCTTAAGAAGATGTCCCCCAGCGCTCCGCCGTGTAAGTATTTTGGCACGCTCATTTTGGGTACTTACATGTCGTGATTGCCGTTTCCATCCAAGTTCGTCTTTTTGCCTCTTCATCAACAAAGTTTTTCCTTTTTGTTGACGGTCTAGACCCGGACGGTCCCGAGCGACTCGAACGTTGACCCATGTTTCTCACTTTCACTTTTTCACCCCTTTTTAAATCCTCTTAAGTGGTGATGGACTCATGGATTATAACTTGAGCCCCCTTCGTTCGAAGTGAAATTCTTGTATCTTTTTCTCTCCTCTTTTCCCACTGGGGAAAGTGAAGATCCCAGGCGGCTACCGGTACTAATCCTCAATTCTTTTACTTGATTACCCCCCCTGGCAGACTTCCAGAACTAGTTTAGGTCTTTTTGGCGGGACGAATCTCAGTGCGCAGTTAAAGTGAACACTCTGTGGACGCTGAAAGAAATCCAACGCCGTGTCCACTTAAAATCGCTAGTCCACCCTCTTCCAGACTAGGAAATTAACACGAGACGTTCTTTTTTCAAGCCCCCTTAAGGAAGGTGACGCCCTTTTAAAGTTTTTTAGAACCTCACGATAGAGGTCCGAGTGCTGCTATTGAAAAGATCCCTTCCAGGTAATTGATGTACTCCTCTTGATTCCCCCTCCCTCTTCAACCATCGCCTGTTTTAGTTATGAAAATCAGCCCCAAGGTAGTAGCTAGACCTCCCTCCGATGGTCCAGTCCTTTGCACAGACTCTGATTCTTAAGCTACTCCGGACCTTTTGGATGTCGATTGGTCCCTCGAACATTGGCTTGTCTATGGATTCGTGAATCCCGATTAAGCTCTAACAAATTTTCCCCCCTCCGTTCTTTCTAGTGCTCAGACGGGGAAGAAGATTAGTGTGAGCATTTCCGTATTTCTACTGAAAGCAAAGTTTCTCTTCCTTAGAGGTGCTCTGTTTGGAGGCCCGATCTTGTGGCTTCCTTCCTCCAGGCCGGCGTCGGCCAGACCCTAGTCATTGCGGAAACAAGTCCGCAGACACTTGACTAACATTTTTCAGCGGTCCCTCCCCTTAGGTGGTAGAAACAATTCACTCCGGGAGCGGCCATCTGCTTCTCAGAGAGGATGAATACGGTTGTTTTTTACTGCGGCGACCTAAGCCTTTCTGAAGATGGCTGCCTATCCATAGGGGTCTCCCTCTTGGTTGGAGGCCTCTAAGGTGGTGAAAATGAAGAGAGCGGGCTTCGGAATCTTCTCTCCTCCGCTTCTTTGCTTTACTATGACTTCTCTCCCTATTGATGAAAAATGACTATCACCACACAGGTTTCCCCTTCGCGCGGTCTGCATGCCCGGGATTCCCCCAGGTCCACTGGGAGGGACCCTTTCAAAAAAGAACCAGATCTCTCAGTTTTAACCAAGGATTCTTCTCCCCTCCGCAGAATCTTACCTTCTGTGATTAACTAATGTTGACTCAGTAGTTAAGGTTATGACCACCGTCTCTTCAGGAAGTTCTTTCACCCCCCCTCAGATGACGCGCGACCCTCAATACCACGTAAACGAAACTTCTTCTACTGATTGACTGACAAGAAAAACGGACGCCACGGAACCTCGCCCTCATCAAGACTGGTTTTCATGGGGCCTTTTTCGAACGACTTATAAATGTCGCAGACGAGAAGATTCTAAATCCCTCTACCTGGTTAGAGCCATCCCTGACAGACCTGGCATGTTCTTTAATCTGAAGAAGGATTATGAGATTACGACGGAGTCAATCCGAAAACCTTTCTCCATCTTCGATGAGATCTGCTGCATCCCTCCGGGAAGATCCTTGAGGGGAAGACAGACCCTTGGAAAGTCTTCTGACGAAATCCGTTCCCAGTGAGACCCTTTTTTTTTTCTTTTTTTTTTTTTTGTGTTTTCTTTTTTTTTTTTTGTGTTTTTTTTTTTTTTTTTTTTTTTTTTTCCCCAAAGCTTCTAGCGATCCGAAAGCTCTTCGCGAGCGCTCTGAACTTCTCCTCTGGATACTCCTCTGACTGCGTTTCAAGCTCCCTACGGCTCGTGTTTTTCCTAATAGGGAAGCTTTCGAACGTGGGATCCAAGGTCAACTGCGCGGTCACTTTCCGTGTTATTCTCGTTCCTCTGGCCCCCGCTTGAACTCCAGAGATAAGGCGCCCAGCCCCAAGTCTCTACCACTCCTTATTCGTTCTTTCCCCCTTGTTTTTTTTTTTTTCTGGCCCGACGGTCATCTTTTGTGTAGTATTTCTCCTCTTGATTCAGCTGGCCACAGTTTTGAAGATGATTAAGCACGTCTTCACGTCGTGTGGCTTTTTGCAACCCCGTGATGCTCGTTTTGTCTCGTATAACCCGCAGGATTGTTTCTCGAATTCCTTGGCACTCAAGTCTGGTTAGGGATTGACCTTTTGAAAATGGTCTCACCGTTAGAGGTCGAAACGGTAAGGTCTCGACGGTCACCATTGTTGGGCACTTCCCTTTAATCTCTGGCAGAAGATGAGCGAGTGGATGCCACGGCAGCACGGCCCAAGGAACCAATCCTTAAACTCCCTTACGATTTATGCGCGTCTTTGCTTCCTCTTCCCCCGAGGCCATCCATGTGGTGTGTTACCCTTCGGCGTCTTCTGTTCCTTGGGAAGGTAGAGCGGCTCCTCGAGTGACTTGTTAATTGACAGATTTTTTTCTTTTTTTTTGTCCGGTCCCAGTCTAAAAGAGTCTTCGGCCTCTCTCTGATAGAGGAGCAGATCTCGAAAATAGGCGAAGCCCTTCTCTCTTCGAGATTTCTGCCGCGTTAGTCTGAAACTCTTTCCGCGTCCCTCGGTCCCCCCGACCGGTTGGAGATAGGTATTTGCTAGAGACAGTCGGCTCGAGATATTGTATTATCTTTTCGTGGAATCTAGATATAGCTGGTCGTCTTGAGAAGGAGTACTTCGGTCGCACTGGTATTTTGATGCGTCGTATAATGTGGACAGGCAGTTACCCCCACAAGAGGGACTGGAGCCAGCGCTTATGATCCCGACTCCACCAGACTAGCTAGGTCGAGAAGGAATGCCCCAGGTTCTTCGCGCTCGTTGACCAACCATGTAATTAGGGTCCGGCGGCGTAGAGAACCCCGTCAGTGGGTGAACGGAGCTGCCTGAGACCCAGCGACATTGTGCGTTGCGCGAGTATTTAGGCGAGAGGATACTCAAACTGTGCAGTCCTCCGAGCTCATAGCGGCCGCCTCCCAATTGTTCATGAAGATGAAGTCGTGATTCTACCTTTTCGACGAGAGTCCCTGTCAAGTCACTTCTGAGCGAAGATTGCCAGAGCTTCTTTGACGAGACTGATAATTCCTCCTGGAAAGGTTCCCATTATCAATCTTCTCTCTCCTTCCTAGACCGAGGCAGCGGGGAGATGAGAGATCTCCCCCAGTAACTTGCATGTCCAGCCGATTGCGCTTCTCCTCATAACCATCATGACCAGAGTATCATTATCCCCGCATTGCCCCATGTGGATCCAGTGCAATTTTTCCTCTAAATAACATTCCTTACTTAGTGCTTCTAGGAGAGATTGAAGCGCCTTCCTGCGACGTGCTTTCTTCGAGTCCTATTTTTAGTTAGTGAGCAGATGGGGAAATTTCCTGATCTCTTCTCCGCTCGTAAACTCCTTCTGCGAATGCGGAAGACCCCTGTTCGAGTTCCTTTTATCCGAATGCCATTTAGACAAATGCCGTTCAAGATACGAGCGGAGGAACCAAACGGAGCTCAGTGGAGGCGAACTTGGGCCCAGAAAAAGGAAAGGCATCGGTCCCCCCCCAACAAGACCACCCCCTTTGAAAAAAAAGGCCCAAAATTTTTTCCCCCCCCCCCCTCCCACATACGTTTACCTAGCTTACCCTCGAACCGAAATGTGAAAATGTACGAGCATTGCGGACTTCCCGACCCATGTCAGCTTTAAGACACCCGTCCTGTACTAGATGAACCTCACTTCTTGATACTACCTAGACGTTTCTTGAGTACGCGCTAGGCCCTTATGTGAGACTGTTTGCCAAAGAATCGTCTCCTTGGTCCTTTTCTGATCCCTCTATAGGTCCCCCCTTCGCTTTTAGAGGATCTTAGCTGCATACGCCCTTACCTTGCTTTCTTAGAGCTGGACGGCCCAGAACAACACCGAGCTCCCCCGGTGCAGAAAGCTTGAGCATTTTTCGAGCAAAAAGAAGACCGCTCTCCCCCCCTTTCCCGGCGACCCTTAGCGTTAAGATCTCGTCAGAGACTGGGGCTGGGATGGGTATCCTATTCATCTTTACTGATCTGGCAGTGGACGATCTTGAAGGGATCGGCCCTCCGACCTCATTTTAGCCAGTCAACCTGAACGTAATCAGGATGACCACGATTCCCTTGAATTGATCCCATGAGCCATTATGATTCCCTCTTCGTTACTATTCCGTTCTCTGGCGCGGAATGCCCGCAAGCATCTGGAATTGACCCGAGATCCAAATGATCCCGTCCGTAGCTGTTTCGGTAGAAAGGTACTTTCGGCCATTTTTGCTGGTTTTCCGCAAGAACACCATTAGACGCTTGTCCATAGTCCGAGGTTGACTCCTCCCCACCTCTACCCATTGTCCCGTGTGTTTCTGCTTCCCTTTTATTGGCTGTAGAGTGTCTGGAATGCGCGCCCAAATCTTGAGGATTTCACTCAGAGGTGACCGGAATGAAGATTCGAGATTGCCCCCCCTGCGCTTTCCCTAACTTCGTTTCTCGTTTGACGGTACCCGCTTTCATGCTCCTCTGACCATGTACAATCTTCCAAAGCACTCGGGGGTGCCCACGCCCCAAGTCTGCCTCGTCTGGCTGGAGCTTTCCACCCCCCCGCAACCACTGGAACAGCAGAAGTCGGAACCATTCCTTTCCATATACCAGTCTGCGACTCGCCCGCTCTGAAATAGCCTAGGTCGCGGCTTTTGGCCAGTAATTTCTTGACTCATTTCTGTTGCCTCCTTCTACTCCCCCGACACCCACCCTGGGGTTGGGTTTCCTATTAGCGTTTCGACCGGGATCGTTTGAGAGGAGGTCTCCACTCTCTACGATTGAAATTCCCGCTCCTTGCCCCCGCGTTAGCAGTTACGCTTAAAAACTTACTCTTTAGGATCCTTACCCCTTCTAAGTGATAAGAGAAAAAGGTGACGGACCTTTGCTGAGTCCCAACTCCCGGTCTCCTCTTCTTGGGACCCTTGGAATCATCTCGCGATAATACACGCTGCACGTTTTCTCCCTTCCCTCCTCGGTGGAGCCCTGACACCTATATCGCACGCATTTTTGGGCTTCCTTTTCTAGCCCCCTCGTCCCCCGTCCACGTGTTAGGCGGTCTATGGTAGCCGAAACCCCCAGATCCCCCGAAACCCTGGAAAAGGTCGGATTTTCATCAGTCATGCTGTTTCTAAATAGATTCGAGGGACCCTATACCTCTCTTCTGGAGTCCACAGTGCACGTGAGAAAGCTCCGCTTCTTTGCCTGTATATAGACATTTCGATTCTCTGTGGCAGCAAAGCCAAGAAAAGGATCGCAGGGCTGTCCCCTTTTAGCATGTCGTCTCGCACAGGAAAAGAGGCTATTTCGTCGACGATGCTGTCGATTCGAGACAAAAGGTCTCGCCCCCCAGTCAGTTAATTATGACATGAGGATGAAGCCTTTCACTCCTGACAGGATGCCGAACCTCCCTCTTCTAAGTTGAGAGCGTTCCCTAATTATTCCCCCGCGCGACACCCCCGCGTCTACCCGTGCTCCACTCTCCCCCCTGCGTGCCCTTCAGAATTCATCGGAGCGTGGAGTTGAGCCAGGTCTTATAGAAGACTATTTCGACGCCTCTACTCCATAGAGCAACATTAGGGCTTCCAGGGCTGCGCTCCGAGAAACATCTAGATGCCCATGTCGTCTTTGCAATGTGGCAAGACGCGCAAGAACCTCCTGAGATATCCCGAATGGTGGATTGTGCACCTTTATTCCCCCCATAAGGAAAGTTATCTTCCCCCCCGATGCCCTTCTTTTTTGGACACCCGAAGACGTGAAACTGATGCGCGTCTTTCGGCAATGGAGCCTCCTTCGCCCCACGATAAACTTAGCCCCCCGTGTTACGATTTGAGCGTTCCCTCTCCCTCCCATGCTCTCTGCTGTAGCACTAGAGTCGATCACCCGTTTTCCTGTTCAGGTATTAATTTCCATCCCGATTTCACATCCCCTGGTAAAGTCTCAATTAAGCAGGTAATGCCCCTTTCGATGATTTACAGTCCGTTTTTGATCAAACGTTCTTTCAAACCCCGTTCTCTGTCGAACTTTGTTGCGACTCCCTGACCGTTGTCTTTCTATGGACTGCCACTATCTTTTTGTCTGTCCGATCGACGTCGCTTTTTTTTTCGTATGCGACCAAAAACCCCCCCTCTCCCCCCTTCTGATTCCTTTCGTGATAATGACCCTTAAATTGAGACGCCCTCCATATGAACTCCTCCCCCCTTTTTAGGAAATTACCATCCGTAGATTTCTTAGCCCTCTACCAAGTCCTCTCAAGTTTTAGAATGTATTTGATCCGAAAATCGACTTTTTCCGACATCTTCCCAGGTTTCTCAAGTAGGATATACCCCCCCCTCCAAGCGAGTCACCATTTCGTAAGAGGCGGAACGGATTACGGTCCTAGCCATCTCTACCCCACTCAACGACGTTTCTCTTAGGGAATTCCGAAGGGTCCATGGCTAGAGCCCCGACCCCCAAACTAGCCCAGAATCATGGAAGGCAATCCGAACATATGCCATTCAGCAAGGCACCACCCAGAAAACTCACCAGAACTGGGGCAAGAATTGGTAGTTAAAGAAGCTCAATTCAATTCCTAAAGATTTTTTTCGAGCCTTAACTATTCTGGCCTTTTCGAACTCATGGGATAGCCCGATAGGATTGCATAAGATGTCTAATGCCTAATCCTCGTTATCTCGGTTGTTCTATCATTTCCCCTTTACATTGTCCTCTAAGGGCCGTAGAGAAGACGGAAATCTCTTCCTCCTCCCTCCGTTTTTTTGAGTTCCCTTCGACCCTTTTGAACCGGGGCGTATTCTCACACCCAAAAGAGCTAAATAACTCCCTGAGCGAATTTTCTTTCCCAGTGATCAGGACTGAAGATCGATTTTCCAATTGTCCAATTAGAACAGGACATTTCCCCTTAGCAATGGTAGGATAACTTGTCCAAGAAAAGTTTCCATTAATGTCTCGCTTCTGGACGAAACTAGGGAGTGACCGTTATGGTGATTTTGATGCGTAAATGTTTCATTTCGACCGACGGTCAGAGACTCTCCACGGATGAAGAATATTCGCTTTCTGTTTCCCCCAAAATGGAACCCGTTTGCGTCTCCGTCCTGCAACGAGACGTGACTAACAACTCCCCGAAGAAGCATTTTTCGCAGGGACCCCCCAATGGCCGGACCGCCCCTTGAACCCAATGAGTGCTGCCCCGTTTCCTCTGGTGATTCACCTTAGCTGTATAGCCTCTGTCAGAAGGTTGAGGTCTACCACATTACCTCTCAAAATCCTACCTGGCTTCAGAGCCCCTATTCAGGTCCTGGCAGTATAATCTCCTTGAAACGAAAAGTTTACGATGTTAATATTTCAATGATGAGTCCTTTCTCCAATGAATTTTGATCCCCGCAAAGGTAGAGGGTTTTTCTTTTTCGTACGACTCTGCACAGCTTTTTCTCAACCAACAACAATATGGCCCTATGCCTCCAGCCATGGTACGCTAAGGAGTAGCAAAAATGTCGAATATTCCTTATTTCTATACTTTTCTCTGCCTAGCCCCTCTATAGCTTATTCAGCTGAATTCCCGTGGTGGGAAGTTCCAATTCTCTGGAAAAAGCCCTCCTGCTCTTTGTTTCGAAATCCATTGCCTTCAAACGATCATATGATTTGAGCCTCCTCGCTCATTGGGTGCGGGCGTTTCGGAACTAGCTATCGGGAACCACCCTTCCCCCTTTCGCTTTGAGCCCGATTTCCCCGGATCCGATCTTTTTCACCGTCGGGAATCTTAAAAACAGGCCTTTCGATAATTCAGTACTTCCGGACTCGGCTTCTCCGCCTCACACGTCACCATGGACGTGCTTATGGCTGCCAAGGAAGATGCTCCCCAATGATGAATATCTTCGTAAATCCCTCAGCTATGCTCAGACCGCTTTTGGATGATCTTTTTCCTCCTTCATCTTGACATAGAATGATCATGGATCAAATCCAACCAGTTAACGCGAGACTTCCTTCGAATTCTCCCCCCCCCTATACGTTCTGATTTTCCTACTGTTCGCACCTAAGTCATAGGAAACAGCTCCCAGAATCTTTTCCCCTGTGCTCCCCTCCCTGATTATCTGTGTGGATCACAATGCCCTGATTTCCTCATTACAAGAAGGTTAAACTGTGTTCCCGTCTTCTTTACAGCACCATACCGTCGCTCCAGACGTGTTTCCCCTGGTTCTGTCCCTCATCGCCTTGAAAGAGACCCCCCGCAGACCTGTGACTCCTTCCTTGATTGCCTCATATCGTGTTTTTCCTTTGGTTCTCTCCCGACATGTGAAAGGATCCAGAGATATCTGCCGGGACCGGAACTGTTTTTCATTCAATTATTTCTACGTTGTCCTAGTCTTCTTGCGGCATCACCCCTACCCTCGCAGGACGTTCTCCCTACCTTTGGTTAGGGTTTTCTTTCGATTTCCGATACATAAGCCGCGAAACCCCTTCCATCCGGGCGGCTTTTTCTCCCCTGCCCCTCCCCCAACCCGTATAGCGCGCTATTTTGAGGGACACCTGATTCCTTACCTCTACTTTCCCCCCTCCTCAAAAAGTGAAGAGTGGATAGAAGCCCAGATTCCCACTCCTTTTTACTCTCGTATTCCTGTACCCAGCCGCACTCCCTTCCCCCCCAGCTTTTTTCTCTGATTAGTAGCCCCCCCGTAGCTGACCAAAGCCTGTTTTAATTTTTTTGCTCTTCCCCCCTTCCCCCCATCAGTTTAATCTTTTTCTGGAATTTCGAATAGGTGGGAGCGACCTTCATAGAACATTCTTTAAAGTAGACCCTCCCCTCCCGCTGATGAGCCACCCAACCCTGTCAGATTACCTTTTTCTGGAGATCTTTTCCTATCATAGACAACCTCCTGAAGGAATTCTACAGCAATCCGTGCAAAAAGAAGACTTTTAGTCTCTTTTTGGACACCGCAACCTCGCAGCGTCTGGATAGAAAGGACCTTTTCCACCCATAGCTTTGCCTATGTGACAGCCTTTTTGTTCCTTCCACGACTCCAGTTAGAAAGAACCGGTGCCCCGTACTTTTTGTTCTGCATAGTACTTGATTTTTCTTTTCCTAGTCCCTTTACTCGCTTGGAAATTGACAGATGACCGCCTAGAAAAGTATAATCGTGTAGTAAGAGCTCACCCCCGCACCTCTCTTTTTCAATTATGAGGCTGAAACCGCTTTCTTCTTCTAAATAATCGACCCGCTTTTGGGGACGCCACTAGGCCAAGAAACTCCTCAGGGAAGTCCTACTATCTGACCTTTGCCTGAGAGACGACATTGTATCCCTTTTTTTACACTCCGTCCTCTCGGAGCAATTCTCATGTTCCCCTACGTCCCTCCATGGTCGTATCACGGGAAGAGTGCACTCCTGTTAGAGCCCTCTCCTCCTTTCCCATCTCTTTGATAGTGGAGGTCACGTTCCCTACTGATTTATAGTATGCTCAGTCCGAGCCGAAAAGAAGGATATTCCCCCCCTGACTCCTCTGATCTAGTCTGATCATCTCCAATCTCCGGATCCTTTTCAAGCATTCGATGATCAGTTGACTTGCGACCTGATGTCGACCCGCTATAGATTTTTTAGTCGATTTTCCTCCCCCCAAGCAAAGTCTCCCCCCCCGCCAATCAGAAAGACACCCGACGCCCCCAAGGTGTTATCCTTTTTTCTCTGAACCGCGCCCTTGATTCCCTCATTGAAGACCGCGTGTGTTTGGTTGGAGGGCTCTTCTTTTTTTAGCGATCCTTTCCCTCCTTCAATCTATAGTCACCGCCCCTTTTCCCCTCGGTGGTGTCTCTTACGCAGAGCAAACGGTCAGGGTCTCGCTTCACCTGTCCAGGAAACCTACACGCCGCCTGGTTTCGCTCTAGCATTTACATGGCTTCCCCACGCTTGTCTTTTTTGGCCCTTTAACCTCTCCCCCCTAGCCCCGGAAATCAAAGGACACCAGCACCAGTTTTTTTAGTCAGTGTTCTTTTGATTCTTGGTGGTAAAGGGTATCGCTTCTGACATTCCTTTTCGTCGAATTCAGACCCTACAGTTTCCCTTCGTGCTCTCTTCACGTCTGTGTTAAGGGGTCTGTGGGGGTTTTGCTTTGGCAAGTTTCTCTTTTGTTTAAGGTTGACTAATGTCGCCCTTCTTCTTCCCCATGTTTCCCATCACAGACCCCCCCCCCCCCCCCAAAAACTGGGGAGGATCAAGCGCCATCGGTATCCCTTTTTTGTCTTCCGGTTCTTCTCCATAGTAAGCACGTCCACCCTTTTTAGTCGTCATGCGCAATCAAATCGCTTTGCGCGTTTCTTTTACGCCCGCTCTTTTTGCCCAGAATTTTCTCGAACCTTATCCTCCTTATCGCGGGTCTCCGGCGCCTCGGGTGCTTTTTCTGCATATAACGAAAGACTCCTTCCCCTCTGGAATTTCCAGAACTGTGCCTTCGTTTTCCCAATCACAGGAGTCAAGTCCCGTTTTCGGGAGATTTTTAACTCTTCCTTGCTCTCGAGAATTCCGGAAAAGTTTATTTTTATCCCCTTCCCCCCCCCTCATCCCTCTCCATAGAGGGCCAGGACGCGGACCTGCGCGACTCTTCCTCTAATAAAAGGGTCCGACTTCTCAAGATTCCCCTTTCTTCGGCTCCATCGCGCACGTTTAGATCTACTGATCACGTTGCTCTCTTCTCTTACCCTTACCTTCCGGAAACTTTTTTTGGCTGAGATCGGAAGACTTTCTCCTAGACGCAAAGGGCATGTCTGTGCATCCCCCCCATCTCTTAGATCTCCCCCTAGTTCTTCCCCCGGAGCCCCCTACGGATGGTTTTCTATAGAGAGATTCCACAACGGTTTTATTTCTTTTTCGCCGACTTATTTGACTTCCCCCCTCGGCTTCTTACTTAGTTCTTAGCTACGAATAACGCAGAGGCTTACTCTAGATCCTTTCTTCTTTGTCTACGCCATCATACCTTTCTTCCGTCCCCTTCCCTCCTGAGGTTTTCTTCTGTACAACGATCGACTACCAGAAATCCTACACCTCAACTTACCCTCACCTGGCCACTCCAACGCTCGCCTGAAGAGACCCCATGCCTTGTAGAAACTTTCACCTTAGTCCTTTTTTTATTTCTCTTTAGTCCCTCCCCGAGTAGTTAAAGAAGTCGGGTGCCCTTCATAGGATTTTCTCGACTCTCCTCCCTCCGTGACTCCCCCCTTCAAGGTGGAGTTCCCCCCCTTGAAGGGACCGAGTTTTGAGATCTGCTTCCTCTATTTGTCCCGATTCTCGGACCTCCCTCATTGGAAAGAGGTCAATGGGAACTATAAGTTTGCTTCTCCCTTTTCGATCTACCAAAGGTTGAAAGTTTTCTACTTCCCATAACTGCCCATCCATGAGGCTTCCTCCGCCTCTTAAATTCCGACACTCTGGATGTAGTCAGAGTGGAGCTCTTGGGACGCATCCTCGATCCCTGAACCCCTTTTTTGACTCTGGTAAGTGTTGGGGAAGTTTCGAAATGTCCAATTTCTTGACGCCCTGCCATCCTATGGTGTCTCTTCTGCTCCCTTAAGTTTTTTGAGAACCCCCCATTGTAATGGGACGGAATCTTTTTGACTTTGGCGGCTCTCCCTGTTCGAAAATCTTCCCTTTACCCTTTGCCACGAACCTTTTTCCTCTTGCATTTTTTTTTCCGGATCACGCATGGCGAGGTTTCGGTCGTCTTCTACGCAGCTTAGCCTTCAGCCCCTCCCCTCTTCGTGAGGGATCTCTTCAACTTTCGGCTCCCCCCCTTCCTTCTTACGTACTACGAACGGACCCGGGCGTTGCCCTTTTCCCGGTCGATGACCTCCAACAACCTGGACCCGAAGATTAGGGTTGTGATGCTTTTAGCTCTTAGAAGGTTCAAGGGGAAACCCTCGGATCTTCCCCCCCCAAAGCATCAGATTCTTGACCCCCGACGGATAGCTCCCCCCCCAGTTACTTAGTTTCAACCTCTTGCCCATTCCCAGATTCAGTAGAAAGGAGTGAACCTCGTGAAGGCCATTGTACGCAATCTTTCTTGGGACGTTAATAGTACCCGCGAGTGAACTCGATAGAAGACGAGGGACCTCGTCTCTGGTATGCAGCCCGTAATCTTCCCTTTTCGGATGCAAGCTCGGTACCGTCCCTGTCGTTGGCGGGAGTCCTTAAGTCTCTTTGAACATTCCGGAGGATATGTTTCTTTCCGGAATCTTGAGCCGTTTTTCTTTCCCGAGGTAGCGAAACATGGTCTTCTTTTTAGAAGCGGATTTTATGTTAATACCCCTGCGACGCCCTTTCAACACCACCCAGTTTCCCCCAGAGTCTGCTTAGCCTGGGAGATAGTTTGAAGAAAACCCTTTTGGTGTCTACCTTCGTCCTCCTCTCCGAGTCTCGTTTGAATAGGCTGGACAGAGACCTTTCAGGAGGGGGTCCTCCTGGAACTGCGCCTTTCCCCATGTTGTCTAGAAGCCCTTCAAGAAGGAGGAAAATAGCTGCAGCGGGGAAAGCGGTCGTTCACCCCTTTCCTCCAGGTGGCTCGACTTGGTGATTAGAATTTTTTCCTTCTTTATTTTCCCCTTCCCTCTATGAATTCGGTGGAACGTTACATGCCGGGCGCGCCCAGTTCAGGATTTTCCTAAAGTCTCTTATTTTAGATGACACCTCGGGTCTTCTTCTCGCAGGGTTATTCCATCTTTCTTTCCCTTCTAGATCTGACCCTTTACATAATAAGTTGTTGTGGGTGAGCTAGGAAGACAGCTCGTGTAGGAATGGGAGGAACTAGTGTCACTTTCTGCACCCCAGGCAGGGCCCTTTCAATGTTTTCCTGACCCCTTTGCAAACTTCTCAGAGGACCCCCTCCTCTGGACCCCTCAACCCTAGTAAAGGGTTATCAAAAGTCTTTATTAGATCCCTTTTTGACCTCTTTCTCTTTAGTGATCCCCTATCTGCCCCTTTTTTTTCTTTTTTCTTGGGACATTTTGTATAGTTCCCTTCCTCCTGTGTCGATTCTATGCCAAACCAGCCGGCCCCCCACGGGCCGGAACCCTTATTGCACTGATTTTTTTCGATTTGCAGTCCCCCCTCTTTATTCCCTCTGCGCCCTCTCACCCCCGACGACCTTTCGGGAGTGTTCGCCCTTCCCCCGGCTACCTGTCGCCGCTTCCCAGCATAGACACTTTCCTTGTCTTTCGCGACTCGACCCCCCTTCTCTTCAATCTTCTAGTCCTCTGAGTTTGGAAAGAACGGCAACTTTTTTCAGGATAGTTTCCGTCTCTTTCCTCTTTCCCCCCCTCGATCGACCCTACCCAACCCGACCCCTAAGTTGGAAGAAGATTGCACTCAACTTCCTCAAAGGGGGACTCGGACCTCATTTGACTTAGTTCCGATGCTCAGGCGAACTGCACGATAGGCCTCCTCAGCTCCTTAACTCCAGTCAGATCTCCCTATATGCGGGTCTTTTCTTTTTCGATTTCTCCCCTCTTAGATCTCTGTCGATAGAACTGGTTTCATCAAGGTTCCACTTGAGTCCCATCTCCTTAGCACCTTCTTTCAGTTTTTGTCACCCGCGTTCCTCTCCCTTCGATCTGTCTACCCAGCCACCCGCTGCTCTCCTTTTCTTTTTTTGCCTTTGGTTCGTCCCCTAGGCCCCTTGGAAGTTAGTAGTACATTTAGACGAACGTTTATTCGTTTCCCCGTCTCCGATGATCCCCCTGCACGTAGTAGTTCCTTTTCTCTAACAGTCGAGAATCCCCCGCTACGCCTATAGAGTCCAATTTTTCCATTCTACTGAGGCCCGAGCTGCTTCGCGGCCCTTTCAACCCCTCTTTTCCCTTGCTTGTTTCCCCATAGGTATCCCTTTCTTTTAGTCTCCCTTTTAGATGAAGGCCCCCCCATTTTACAAATGCCTCGCCCGAATTTTTTCTTTTCCCAACAACAGCGCGGCTTTCTGGCAGACCAGGAAATGCCCTGTTTCTCTCCCTTCAGGACCATCCCCCCCCCCCCCCCCACCCCAAACCCTTGTGTACCTTTTTCAAATCCCTTGGATTCCTGTTTCGGACCTCTTTATGACATCTCGACCTTACTACCGCTTCTTTGTCGTCTTTCCCATAATTTTTAGAGGAGTTCTCGGTCCTTTTTTTCATCCCCTCTCTTTTGCCTTTCCCGAGTGAAAGGGTTGTATTCAACTCTATCATGATCAGGTCCCCCTTTGCCCCCAGCTTTTTCTGCTTGGCCTCGATCGTTTAGATCTTAGCAGATCTCCCTCCGCCGTCTGACATTAGTTCTTTTCGGTATCTTCCCTTCCTCTTTTCTATCGAGAGACGAGCAATTTTTTCCCTCGTCGTCCCCCTTTGTAGATCCGATTTTTTTTTTTACCCTCGCCATCTTTATTCTTCTCGATTAAATGGAACTCGGTCGCGCAGCGAGCAGCTGGTCGGATGTACCGTCCCCTCTGAAGGTGAGATGTCTTTCTCTGTCCTCTGCCTTTCCCTCTGATCTTTTAGAATCCCCCCTCATGTATTTTTGATTAGCGTGGAGGATACCCCCTCTTCAAATGACTCAAACTTGTTACTTCTCGAAGGCCCCTCCTACTGAAGATGTTGAATGACTGATAGAAGGTAGGCTATATAAGCAGTGGTTGCCTGCTCCTCCCTTCGTCGTGCCACAGCCTCACTTTTCGAGTTGATTTGTGGCTGAGGTTTTGGCAGATTTCAAAAAGGAGAAGACATCCCTTTGAGAGATCCACCCCTGCCAGCTTTTTCTCCTCAATTTTTAGCTCGCCGATGAGTTTTTTAGCTCCCTAGAGCGCTAGATGAGAAGGTGACGTACTTAGCTCTTCTTTTTTAAGTGAAGTTTAGCGTTTCCTTTCTTCAGTTCCTTTTCTTTCGCGATCCTAGTAGAGCTCCTCTTTTTCTTTAATAGAAGGAAATCCTTGAGATCGTGCCTCCATTTTGATTCCGTGATCCTTTTTGTCCCTTCTTCTCAGTAAATCAAGAATGATCTCGAGCTGTCAGATATAAACTGCTGATCCGAACTCCTTTACTCCCAAGAGTCTCGGCTAACTCCAGAAGGTCTTTGATGTCGGATGAGCCCATTCTTCAGGGAGTTTGTGTGCCTTACTTATGTCTGTAGAATGAGGGGCCCGATGATCTTCGAGGCTTCCTCGCCAAAACCAGTCTCTTTTAAGCATTTTTCCCATCTTACTGAAGATGGTCAATAGAATTAACCAGCTATACCCTCCCCTTGAATCCCCCCCCCTTCTTTTTGTTGACTCCTGGGCATAACCCATGCAACCGGCGACTTTACCCTTACCCCTGTCACAACCCCCAACCACAGACCGCCCCGGACCCTCCGTTTACTTTTGAGTACCCTCCCCTGACCTCCGGTTGCCTAGAGAACACGTATTTCCCTGTGAATGTCTCCTTTCCATATGACTCGCTGACCTCATTCTCGATTGAAAGCAACCCAGGCCTTGTTTTCTTGCGTTCCCGTTTAGGAACCTGATCCCTTGACTTGTTGCGTCCCTAAGAGGGTTTACAGAGCATGATCTCGAAACCGCTGAGCTTCCTCGTGTGATACTCCCGACCGAGATTTCTTGCCCGGGGCCACTTCCATCCCTGGCACCCCTGAGACCTGAGTTGCCGACTTATTCGAGCCCAAGAAGATTAGAAACTCCAACCCGAGTTATGGTTCTCCCAAGTTTCTCCGGCCCAATCCTCAGATCAGGGAAAACCCGTTGGTCTGGCGTGGTTTTCTAGGTCATCTGTTAGTCTCCAGCTATTTCAGGGCGTTCCCCTGGAGAGCGAGCCGTGACCCCATTACCAACTCTCCGCCAGCTCTCAAACGTAGAGCCGCGGATTTATCACTTTGCATGGCTTTTTCCCTCAGCAAGTTTTCGGCGAGGGACGTCGCAAGATTAGACTGAAATCTTTGGTCCTGTCTCCCCCCAGCCATCTGTTCCTATGACTTTCCGCGCTTCGGGTCGACCGGACGCTTTGAAAGACAGGGAACTAATCCTGCAGCACGGAGACGATTTTATTGACGAGAGTTTTTCCGAGACAAGGTGTTATTCTCCCATGTCGTGATTTTCTCTTTCTCTCGTTCCTGCAATCATTCCTTATGCTGCTGTGGTGGGGTGCGTGTTTTTTCCATGCGCGAACCAAAAAAGTGGTCGATTCCCTCCCAGAGGGACGTGTTTCTTCTGAGTCTGCCGATGCGGCTCCAGCACTCCCCAATATCGACCCCGCTCCGAGAAGACTCTTTCCCCTCACGTATTTCTTTTCTCGGAGGGCGGAGGTAGGCGACGTAGGAGGGGCCCATTCTTTTCTCCCAGTTTTAAATTTCCCCCGATGCCCACTCATCGATGGATTGTAGATTAAAGACCAACCTCCTTGAACCTTTTTTTCGTGCTGTTTTAGCACACACGCAACCACGCTGGACACAGCTTCCAGACGTTTAGACACTGCTTTTCCCCTGCTCCCTCTGAGACATCCTTTTTGGCAGCCTCTAGGAGGGAAACGTGCTGCACGAAATGTGCATGGTGTGCGTATCTACGACCTATGCCGAAACAAGATTATTCTTCTGCGGGTTGGTAAGATCTTTTTCGACCGTCTGAGGCCAAAATAGCGACAATGACATAGTTAAAGCCTCGGACGGGTCTCTTGAGATGCAATGCTCCCCCCCAAAAATGGTGATTGATTCCAAGGCTCGCCGCCATAGGAGGCTTGCCAGGTCCCCGTTCTCCAGTCGGGCGTTGGCTTGGTCATCGTCTCGTGGCGGGGTGCTCTCCCTCTCATGCACGTTTGTGGCCTCCTCCGGGTGGTCGACCCATTGTGGTCTTGGGCGGCCGGTCTAGCCTAGACGAAACCGTCTCCACCGCTTTGGGCTGATGGGCTTGTCCCTCCTAACGCCTCAGCAAGCCCCTTCGGATCCTTTCTAACTTCATTAGCCGGTCGGGGTTCGCACTTCATTCTTTCATTGGACCCTGATCTCCTCAAAGCAAGCCCTTCGTTGCATTCTACAGTAGGGATCGAACATGACCGTTCCTGAATGCGTCTCTTTTTTCAAGTTTTTTTTTTTCCGCAATCGACGCAAGGCGGCTCGCTGAAGCAGCTCTTCCGTACCACGACTGAGATGCGCCTAGTATGCTACCGCGTACCGTTTTCTTCCCAAGTCGGAGCATGGCTCGGACGTGTCCAGGACAGCCTACTGAAGGAGTCACCCCGCCCCCTTGGCATGTGGCCTTTCCCTTACCTACGCTATGAGACGTATACGCTGCGACACTGTTCTCCTCGCCAGTACTCCAACGGCCTTACTTAACTCCTCCATTTTCTGCTTGATCATTCCATCCTACAGCTATAGAAACATCTCAGCTTCTGGCGTCCGGCCTCCCTACGCTCCCGTCCCATAAAAGTTCCCTCCCCTGTGGGCCCAAGATCTGGACTTGAAGACAGACCCTCCCCGCCCCAGATAACGATCGTCTTTTCTCTCGGATAAGTGCCCTAAGGCCTTGAATTGGACGATCGTCGCGCCATGACCGCTCCCCTATTTTCAGTTCTTCCTTTTCCGCCACGATCCCGGCCTTTCTAAACTAGCGCCCGTGGTAAGATTTTTCGTCTCCAGCTACCGACCTTTTCTAAATTTTAATTTGCTGGACCTTCCCAAGGTCATTTCCGTGTGGTGCCAAAAGACAACCCATACCGTTGCCCTCGTTTTTCCCTTAAGCTTTTCTTTCAACCGCCCTACGTTTGGGCTAGGACGATCCCGTGAGCATATTAAGTGCCCCCGTTATTTAGACCTTATCGGTTCTCCTTAGAAGGCAGAGATGTCCTCCCTGATAGTTTGTTGGGTGGGTATCGACAGAAATATGCTGGAAGTTTTTTTCTCTTTCCTTTCAAGTTTTCTTCCCCCAACAATTGAGTCCTCTTTGCTCATTGCCCTCAATTTAAGAAGCACCTGCACATCTGAACATCCTCCAGTTTTTTTCTCAGGGATCTATTCCCCCTTCTAAATCTTTCCTTTCGTTAAGAATTTCCCTTCCTTGCCATAATTTGGAGTCCCTTCAAATCTTTAGAGGTCCTCCCCCCACAACCCCTGATCGACGGGTACCACCTTTTAGTTACCATCTCTAATAGCCACCCCCGCTCCGAAAAACTTCAGTCAGATTTCCCGGAGGCCTTTCTTTTCCACCTTCACTAATCTGCCTTTTTCTTGAGGTTCGTAAAGTCTCAGGGGCGATAGCGAATCAGATCGACCCCTTTTTCTCCGTTCTCAAAGCATCCTCTTTCTGAACTCCTATGACCCTATATTCTCCCAAGTCAAAAGACTTTACCGACTCTATCGGCCCAGAAGAGAGAGAAAAATTAAGAAACATGGGAGGTTTCTACCTCGCTTACCCCCCTTGTGTGGACAAGGTTGTTTCTCAAGGTCTTCCCCCCCCCCCCCCCCCCACCCCCCCCCCCACCCCCCCCCCAACACCGCATACTATTCCGTGCCGTGTGTCAATGAAGAAATCAATAGGCCCTTGTTTTCTATTCTCATAGCCGGCCAGAGGACTGTTCCAGACCTCTTATATATATCTTTTCCTACCATTGCGGTTGCGAGTGCCCTTCTTTTCAGTCTCGGACAGGAAAGGTTTCAAATGGAGATTGAGCTTCCACAAAAAGCACTCCCCCAATACTCTAATTGTCTTCTTCCTAATTGTTCATGCCTGAGACATTGCGATTACACGCTGAAATGAGTAAAAAAGACCTTTCATGAAATCGGAGCAATTTCCGAGCTCCCCCTTCCATTCTTTTCTTCTTTCTCATTGAGGACCTTTCCTGAATGCTTGAACTTTTTTTTCTTGTGGATCCGGACTATACAATGAGGCCCCGTTCCTCCTGGAATTCGAAGAACCGATTTTATCAGATGATGTAACCCCATCCTTCGAGAGGAGGATTCTCGCACTTTCAGGTCAAGGACTCCAAACCATAGCAGCTTCATCGCTCGTTTTCTCTTCGGCTTCCCATACTCCCTGCAGAACTCCCTGGACCTCCAAAATGGTTTTTTTACTCTCTTGCTAGGGACAATCCTTTATCCATCCCTCTCTCAGCACTTAAAGT
>Ga0179591_1312053_pt1 | contig 21273 bp, 28 predicted proteins | sample CZOMad2_1_08_16f_FD_182891 | JGI IMG/M metagenome (GOLD analysis project Ga0179591, IMG submission 182891) | Vadose zone soil fungal communities from Angelo Coast Range Reserve, California, USA - CZOMad2_1_08_16fungal (PacBio error correction) | ecosystem: Environmental > Terrestrial > Soil >... | reverse complement strand
ACTTCTTGATCTCACGACATTCATTCGACCGTTATAGAGAAGGAGAACGAGTTTTTTTCAGGTTTTTTTCCAGGGGCTTTTTCTTCTTTTTCTAGAGTTCCCCTCTTTTATGACACTGTCCTCCAATTTGGGCGCTGGTTTTTTCTCCCTCGAGGAGGACTCTGACCCTGCGCCAAAGGGGGGGACCCCCCCTGATCTCCCCTCTGAAGAAACCCCTCATTTAGTCTTTTTCGCTAAGTTTTTTCCTTTTTTTTTCTCTCCGCGATGCTTCTCCCCCTAATAGGCAAAGAGTTTCCCCCTCAGCTACATTTTAATGGACAGTTTTTCTACGACACTTTTTTCTTGCAGAGGCTCTCCCCCCCCCCCTGGCCTTTTGCGCTCCTTCCCGAGAAAAAACATTACCTTATCAAGAACGAGGACCTTCATTTCTGTTGGTCCCCTTTTCTTCCTTTTTTTGAACCCCTCGCGGTACCTTTTCTTCTTCCGATGTTGGTTTTGCGCTTGAAGCAAGAAGAGTCCAGCAAGTGAGTAGCTTTCCTTTACTTTTTTCTTCCTTGGAACTTTTTCTTCCCCCTGCTCATTTAACCCCTTTCAACATGCACGGGCCACCAACCGGATGATCGACCGATTGGTAGTAGGAAGTTTCCTCCCTGAGACCTTTCCTTCCCCACGCGTTTTCCCCTAATCCCCTCCCCGATCGCCGTTTTATGATTGGTCCTCGTGTGGAAGGGTCGGAGACTTTTTCCAGTCCCTCTAACTGAAACCTTCTCCTGAGCCCCAATTCGTTTTGATTTTTCGGCACCCCCCCCTTCCCCCCCTCTCCCTTCATGCCGTCGGGTCCACTTTTCTGAAAGTATCGGCGGGCGGTTTTTTTCTCCGCATTTTTTTAGCGACTTTCCCTCCTCCCAGTTCAAGATCTTCCTACAAGTACTTTTTTTTTTGGGAGGGGCGCTCCGGTGCTTGGCCCCCCAGACCTCCCCTCCTGAGACCCTTTTCTTGCTCTCCCGGCATGCGCAGGGCTCGCTTCCCTTGGAGAGAGGAGTCCAAGCTGGGAGTTCCGACCATCTCACCACTCTGCTCCCAGTGAAGTTCTTCCACGGATTTCCTTGCTTTTCGGGTAGGGTCTGGCGCAGGACATTAAATCCCCTTTCAGTTAGACTTCCTTTTTTCGTCCCCGTTCTTCCGTTCTCGCGTCCCTCTTTGTGGGGGGCGCGGAGCTGTTCAAAAGAAGGAGGGTCGCTTTTTTTCTCCACCGTTCAAGGTCTTCCCTCGAAGTCTCCCTTGTATTTTCTGTCCTTCCCTTGGCCCCTTTTTCAGTCTGTTGGTCTTTTTTCTTTTTTTCGAGACCTTATCTTTGCGCATCGATGGCTTTCGCCCCTATGGATACGGCGGATTTTTCCTTTCCCCCATTTCCCCTTTTGTGTCTTTGTGCCGTGCTAGACAACCAGTTTGAGAGTGCTAGACGAGGAATTCCCTTTTGAAACCCCTTTACAAATGCTCCTTTCTTTTTTCGCCTTCCCGCTTTGCGGTCTTTAGGTACGTTTCACCCCCTGGTATTTTCTCTTTAATCCCAGCCCTTCTCTTTCCCCTATCCCTCTCCCTTGGTCCAAACTTCTTTTTCTGGTGTTAGGACTCCCCTTGCCCAAGGAAGAGCTTATTCTTGCCTTAGAATTTTTCATCGCGTTTTTTTTTTTTTCCTCCCTTCCTGTCGTCTTCTTTCTCCATCTCTCATAACCCCCCGATTTTTTTAGACCCCGCCTCCCTCCAGAAAGGCGCTCGGCGGCGAATTCTTTCCATTCGTTCTCCTCCCCGCTTTCTTCACTCCTTTTTTTTTTCCCGTAAACTTTCCTTTTCTTTTCTTTCCCTTTGTGGATGTGACCCTTCTTTTTGTCCGAAGGCGATCTGAGCGTGACGACGCGTCCTTACATTTTTTTCAACTTCTTTCAACTTGTCCCCCTTTTTTTCAGAAATGCGGGTGATTTCATGTAATCGATCCTTGTTTTTGCGCGAAGAGGAGTTTTTCCACCCCCTGTTAGAAGGTCCTTCCCTCTTTTCAGATTTTTTCCTTTTTGTTGACTGGTGCCGGTTCCCTTTTTCCCCTTGACTCTCTCTCCTACGACGAAGGGGCACCCTTTGGAAAGTTCTCCCTTTGGGTATTTTTTTTTTTTTCTTTTTTTTGCAGACCGACCTTTTCCTCCCCCTGCCCTTCACCCCAAATATCTTTTTTCCTTGACAGATAGAGTATTTCCCTCGGCGCGGGGATTCCCCTTTCACCGAGCGGCTTTTTCTTGTCCCACCCCTTTCTGATGGTACCGTTCCAGATCATCCGGGGCCTCCGCATTCGTGATTTCGTGCGCTGGCTCCCCCGCGAATCATGCACGTTTTCAGAGACCCTTTTCCTTTGTCTTTTCAACAAAATTTTCTTCACGCGGCGCTCTTTGCTGCAACGCTCCTTTCCGTAATAGTAGTTCTCTTCCCCCGATCCGGATGATTTTTCGGCTTGACGGCGGCTTGTTTGTTGAAGGGCGGCCCTTTTGCCGGTCATAAATTTTTTTTTGCATTTGTAGTCGGCGTCTGTTTTCCCTTTCCCTTGCGACTTTTTCCCTCCCCTGAGAAAGGTTTTTGAAAAACCCGCACAAAGTCCTTTCTTTTCTTTCGAGTTCCTCTTTCCGTAACTCTTTTCGCCCCTCCTGCTTTTTCCCCCCCCACGGTCCCAGATCTTCTGGCAGGAGTTGTGGGTCCTTTTTCAAAAGGTAGGAGTTACCTTGCCCTCGGGAGAAATTTTCTTCCCCCTTCTAATTTCTTCTTTCGCCTGTCTTCATGAGTGTTTCGCGATACACCCCGCCTTATGAAATTTCGCGATATAGGCCCCCCAGGATTCTCCTTTTTCTCAACCTCCTCCCTTAGGCGGTTCCTTCTTTCACGTACCTCCGGTTTCTTTCTGGTAGGGTGGAGGAAGAGTGCCCCCCTTCCCTGGCAGACCCAGTGCTTCCTTACCCCCTGCCCCTTTTTGAGGGATTTTTTTCTTCCCCCCTTGCGTAGGCGCCCAATTTCCCTCTTTAGGTTCTTTTCCTTTCTCTAGCTCTCTTTGTACGAGCTGATTGCGTCACCCCAGCGTGGGGGTTCCCCCTTTCTTTCCTCTTTCCCTTCTTTCTCGTTTCAAAGGTTTCCTTTTTTTCTCGGGGTACTGTTGGTCTTTCGGAACGTTTTTCCATGTGACCCTCCCCCACTTTTTTTCCTCTGACTTCCGCCCGTTTAAACTTTTCTCTTCCCTGAAAACCCAGGAGCCATGTCGTAGAGTAACTTTTGTTCCTCATGCTTTTCGGGCTTCCTTTCCTGGCAGTTTTCGCGATATCACCTAAGAGCAAGTGGCGGAGTCTTGTCCAGTCGCTCCTTGAGCCTGCCCACCCGTTAGGATTTTCCTCCCTATATTTTAAATAATACTCCGTTGTTGTTTTTTTTGTCTTTCTCTCATCCCAAATTCTTTTTCATACTCGTTTCGGGTCGGGGAAGATCTAGTTATACGGGAGTTCCGACGCCAAATCGGAAGGTTTCGGATCGCCTCCCCCCTGTCTTCAAGGCGTTCTCCCCCCAGTGCCTGATCGCCTTTTTGGCCCCCGACGTCGCCCTTTTCCTTTCAAACCCCGTTCTTTTCGAGAAACCTGCCCCTTCCTTTTTTCTTTTGCGTTTGTTTTTTTTGTGACTCACCTGGCTTCCGCGGGTTTCAGCGCTTCTGTTTCAAGTCTTTTTCCCCCCCCCGCAAATGTTGTTTCCTAAGAAATGACCCCGGCCCCCCCCCTCCAGATGTTTCTATCATATCCCTTTTAACGTCCCGTGAGATCTCTTAAACCCCTACCACTCGACCCCCTTCCCTGACCTCCCAAGCGCCTCTCGAATACCCAGGGAGGTTGAATTGGTCTTTCCCTCCCAGTTTCCCCAAAAGTTTTCCGAGTTTTGGTTTTTTCCTCCTTTAGAAGGTCCTTATTATGGATGTTTTATGCAAGCCTCCCCAGGGCTCTTTCCCCCCCTATTTTTTGGTTGTCGTGTGAATGCCTTTTCCTCAACGTCCTTTTTTCTCCAGTTCAAACCCGTCGAAGCTGCAGGCCGCTTTAGTCGCCGATTTTTTCTTGCCTCCCCTCAGGAGCTTTTCCTTCGCTGATCCCCCCCCCTCAGCCGAACCGGAATCCTGCCGTTGCTTGATGTTCTTTGGGGGGGGAAGCCGACCTTCCCACAAAACTCGCCCCTTTTGTGTCCTCCAGCCTTCCCCACTTTTTTTTTCCTAGAACCGCTGGCAATCAATCCTTTCCTGCACTCCCCTATACTGTTTTCTCCCGTCTACGGAGAGTTTTCTGTCCAGGACCCTGGCTACGAACAGGTGGCTTCCTTGATGCCAGGACTTTCCCAGGCCCCACCTCTTTTACCGGCTCCGGAAATTCATCTACTTTCCCCGTTCCTTCTTTCCTCCGGAGGCTCTTCGCCGCTGCTTTTCCCCCTTGCCCCCTCCAGAAAAGCTCTTTTTCCGGTTTCTTTTTTTTTGCAGTCTTTTCTGCTCCTTTTGTCCTCTTTTGCTCACCGGGCTTTTTTTCGTTCGGCACGCCGCTGATCTGGGCCGGCGGGCGTTCTTCCATTTCCCTTTTTTTCTATAGTGTCTTGAAGTTGAACTTTTTTTCATCAATACGCTTTGTGCGCCCTTTCCATTCTATCTCCTTCCCCCACCCCCAACGAACGCGCTTCTGAACCTGGCGGACACCGAGGTAGGTCTTCATCCTCGCGGAAAGGACCCCTCCTCCTCCACGAACCCCCCCCCCTTCCCCCCAGGATTTTGCTTCTTGATTGATTTTTTTCCCTTCCACGCTGCTGCACTTTTTTTGGAACTCGCCGCATTCCGGCACTCCGAGGTGGTCCTTTTTTTTCTGACTCAAGTTTCCGATTTTCCCTTGCGAGTTCTTTTTTCCTTTTCCTCGTGAGAGGTGCTGGGGGCCGTAGGACAGGTTTTCCCCTTGACCCCAGCACCGGTTCCGGGACCCCGCTTTTCGCGCTTTTATTTAACTGCTTTTCCTTGACCCCCCCCCCCCCACACCCTTTCTTTTCCGAAAAGGAGGGCGCCCTCATCCCTGTTTATTTCTTTCCACAGTTTTGATTTTCTACTCTCCCCTTCTGAACCGAACCAGCGTTTTTAAGCGAGGACGTTGAAAAGGCAATTCTTTCCTTTTCCTCCCTCCGTGCGCTGAGTTTTTGGGGTGAGTCCCCCCCCCTCTTCTTATATTGTCCTTTTCCCGGCTAGACCGATCGAATCATGGCGGACGGGCTCTGAAGTCTTTTTCAGGCTCTGTTTGTTCCCCTTGTGCCCCCCTCCCCCCTTTTCTTTTTCTTCTTTCTTGAGAAGGTGATAGGGCTGCTTCCCTCCTTCATTCGTCATCTTGACTTCCCCTCTCGAAGACCAATTTCGTAAACGGACCTTTCCCCCCCCAGAGCCCCCCTTTTCTCATATGACCCTTTTTTCCCCCTGACGAAGTTTTTGCCATTCCCGAGTTAGGAGTCTGTTTTACCTCGGCGATTCTCCCCTTTTTGTTTTTCTCCCCTTCCTATTTGGGCCGTCCGAAGTAACGCCCTTTCACCTTTCCTAAGGGACTCTATGACTCCCCCTAACCTTCTGTGAGTTTCAAGGTTGTGGGCGAACTCCCATGCAAAGAAAAAAAAACTTCTCTTAGAACCCTTTCTTTCCTTTTTGGACTCAACAGGGTTCGGATTTTTCTCTTTTTACCTTCTCTCTTTGGTTCGAAGACCCGCGGGAGTCCCATCCCTCCCCTCCAGAACACATCTTAGCTTTATAGGACCCCCGATAGAGGACCCTACTTCCTTCTTTTTTTTCTCGTCTGAAGCGACTCCCAGACAGAATCATAGTGGTTTTCCCTCCCTCAGTCCCCGTCGCTAGTGATATCTCGAAGGGATTTTTTCCCCGAAGGAGTTTTCCCTTAGATTTCTCCTTCCTTTTCAAGGTCGTCCCCCTGTCTTTCATAGGCTGTTTTTTTCTGCCGAGAAACCGGAAACGGAAAGCCTTCTTGTAGTATGAGCCTTTCCCCCTTTTTTTTCCCGTGAAAACCCTCGTGGAAAAGCTTTTTTTTTCATGCGACAAGACAGAAAGAGCTTTATTGCTATGAGTATCCCCCTCTCTCTTCCTTGAAGAGCGGCGGCCTCTAACCCCCCCCTACAAAACGTTTTTCTTTATTGGGAAATTCGGGGGTTACGTAGGGTTCCCTCCTAGAAGTCTTCCCTGAATTAGTCCTTTCAAAACCGATTTGTCCTGTCCTATGGGAGACTTCCTGGTAAGCTTTGACCTTTCCCCGGCTTCTTTTCCGTTCGTTCCCACTCTCGACATTCGGATTTTCCAGCCAGTTGGACAGTTTCTTGTCCTTCCTTCATTCCCTTGTCGTTTCCCGGCTCTTTTAAGGCCGACCTTCTCCTTTTTTTGGTCAAGGCGGACGTTTGCCCCCTTTTTTCCCGCGTTCTTCTTTTCCGGCGCCCACCATTTTTTGCCCCCGCGACTTCTCTTCGCCGTTCGGCGGGTTCCCCACCTCAACCGTCCCCTTTTCTTTTTTCTTTTTAGGTCATGTTTGTTCTCTGGGCCGAGCAGCCGTCACCAAAGGTCAAACATACCCGCAAAGTTCCCTCTTTTGCGGTCGTCCCCCTTTTTTTTAGGTTGGGCCCTTCTTTAGGTCCCCGGGTCATGCTTTTTGGTGTCCGGGGCCGTGAATCGTTGGTCTCTCAAGCTTCTTTTTCTTTTTCGAGCTTCTACCTCCCTCCCTTCTTGCCCATAGATCCTTCATTAAGCCGAGCATTTTTTTGCACAATTTTTCCGCATGTGATAGCCCTTCCTTTGCTTCCTTTTCCTTTTTAGAGGCTTTCTCATTCCCCCCTGATAGACCTCCTGTGAATTCCCCCTTCAACGGCCATCTTGTTTCCCGCGAGCGAAACTTTCCTTTTTCGTTAGGACATCGTTAGATCTCCCCGCTTCTGTCTCCTCCAGTTCTGCTTTCCTGACCCCCCCCTTTTTCCTCATCCCCGTTTTTGTGGTTTGTATCTCGATGAGGTGCGTCCCTCTCCTTCTGGAAAGACCCTCCCTTTTCCTCTTTCTTTCTCTCCCCCCTTCCGGAACGTTCAAGTGTTTTTTTTTTTTTTCTTTTGCGTTTCGGCGTAATTACGCTTCTTTTTAGAATGATGCTGCCAGTCCTTTTCTTCCGTTACATTGTTTTCTCACCTAGTGCTTCCACAATGCTCCGTTCCCGATTTTTTTGTTTGTTTACTTTTTCTTCCCCCCAGAAGACAGGTCTTTCCAAGACGAGAGGCGTTCTTCTCTCTTCTTCCCTGCGCTGCCCCCTATCGTCCCTTTTTTTTTTTTTTTTTTTTTTTTCCTTTCACTCTCTACCTCTTCTTGACTTTCTCTTCAAGGAAACCACTGGAATGGCGGGCCCTCCCTTCAATCCCTCTTTCCTCGAGAACAGGTTCACTTTTTTAAGTTTTGGACCCTTCGACGGAGGCCCTGGAAGAAGGCGATCCAGTTCGCTTTTCGTGTGACGAAGAGCTTCCCCTCTGTGTTTTTTTGGCCGCCCAGTCCCCCCCCCAGAAATCAGTTCGCTTACCCTTCTGGTCTGGCCGCACCACGATTCCAGTGCTTTCGGCCCCCTTTTTTCCCCTGAAGTACAAGTCCCCCCCTTTCAACCACTTGTCTTTCCATCAGATGGTCAGTCGATTTCCCTCCTGCAATACCTTCCCCCGAGAACCGGTAACCCTGAGTCCTTTTTGATCCTCGGAAGACTCTCAGTCTCTTCCCGGACGACCCCCGTCCCTTCGTCTTTGCTGAAGCCTTGTTTTTAGTGTTCGGGTCCCCCAAAGGCACTGCGCTTCTCCTTTTTCCCCCCACGCCCTTTTTCCTCCCCCCTTCGTCTGTCCCCTGCGAAGCGTTTTCCGAGTAACCCCCCCTCGGCCAGGACGCCATACCCCACGTCCGAGGCGGGCCGGGTTTTTTTTTTTTTTTTTTCTAGTCCTCCAGGTCCTCCCTCTCCTTCCACCCGTTTTTTTCTTTTCCCCGGAAGCACTTGCCGCTTAAGTTGCGCGCGGGTTTTCCATCCGGGCGGTCTTCTGAGGCGCATTTCCCCAGCGGCTCGCCACCTCTTCCCGGTTTTTTTTTTGTCGTAGCGAACTTTTTACATAAAGGGTTACCCTCTACTTTCGCCAAGCTCTTCCCTGATTGCCTCTCTGGCTTTTTCGTTCCCCCCCGAATCTTTTTTTCTTCCGTTCCGGTCGAGTCGGATCGCGCAGTCCTTCGATTTTTACCCGTGTCGGTCGGCCTTTCTCCTTTGTTATTTCTTTTCTTTCCCCCCTTGGACACTGATCGTACGTGCTTGCTGTTTTTTCTGGACAGTCGTTTAGGTCTCGTCAAAGGGACCGTTTTTTTTTTCTTCGTAAGGGAGGACCGGCCATACCAACGGCGACCTCCTTTTCTTCTTTCGGGCCTTTTTTTTTTCTTTCCTCGACATCGGCCTATCCTTTTCCCCCGTTCTAGTTTATAGAGGTCGTGGAGAAGCGCTGGTACTTTCTCCCCATGGGTCTTCCCCCCCCTCCTCTTGGGGATGCCGTCAACTTTTTTTTCCTTCTTTTGTGCTCAACTTTTTTTTTCCTGGTTTCGGGCCTTTGCGAAGACGCGCTTCGTCCTCTTTTTCCTAAGAAGAGCGTCCTTCTTTCTCCGTTCAGTATCGAGGTTCTTAATTCTCACACTACCTTGGTGAGAGCCCTTCCGGAGACGCTACGCCTTCCCCCCTCCAAGTAGTTTCTCTCCTACCGATTTTCCTTTCCCCCGAGGTCGGAGCCCTTCCCTCATTTCGACGCCAGGATGGGCGTTTTGGTTTTAGGCGTGGAGATACAGACCCTATTTTTCGGGGGCGCCTCCCCCCTTCACGGACACCCCCTTGGGTAGTCCCCCTTCCCCTTCCCGGTTTTGGTTTCTCTTCTTAAGGAAACCCCCCAACATGGAAGTCTGTCAAGAAGAAAGATCCCCCTCTGAGGAAACTTCTTTAGGATCTGTTTCTAAGGAGTTTCCCACCCCCCCCTGACGGTCCCCCTTATTCGAGGCTATTGAGGCGAAGATTGAGCAATCTTTTTTTATTCTAGGGTTCCTTCCTTTTGAAGAAAGACCCTTTTTTGTTTTTTTTTTGGGGGGTTTTTATTTTCTGTTTGTTTGTTGGGGGGGGGTGGTCTCTCTTGGTGGGGGTGCTTTCTTTTATTCCTGCTCGGTACTTTTAGTTTTGTTTTTTTTCTTTTTTTATCCTTTGTTGCCTATCCTCTGGGGTGGGGTTTTCTGTGGGGGGGCGGGGTTACCCTTTGGTCTATTTTTCTTGGTGGGTTTTGTTATTGGCCCTGTTTGGTTTTTCTTGGGGGGGGTCTTTGGGGAGGGGTTTTCTTGGGGGTGGGGGGGTTCTGTGGGTATTTTTTAGGGGGGGTTTTCTTTTTCGGGTGCGTCGTGGTTTGGGGGGGCGTGGGGGGGGTTCCTTTTTGTGGGGGGGGTTTTTCTTTTTTGTGGGGGTTATTTTGTTTATTCTTGGAGGGTATATTTTGGTTTTTTCTCGGTTGTTTTGTCTCCCTTTTATTGTTTTGGTCTCTTTTTTGGGGGGGGTCTTCTTTTTTTGGGGGGGTTTCTTTCTGGGCTCTTTTCTTTTTTTTTTTTTTTTTTTTTTTTTTTTTTTTTTCCTTCTCTTTTTTTTTTTTTTTTTTTTTTTTTTTCTTTTTTTTTTTTTTTTTTTTTTTTCTTTTTTTTTTTTTTTTTTTTTTTAGTAACTTCTCTTGTTGTTCGAGGAAAGACAGAGATGGACATTAGCGGCGTGATGGATGACTCCCTTCCTCCTATGGGATCCCCCTTTCTCGAGCCTTTCTTTTTTTTTTTTCTCTTCCTATACACTGATTTTTTTTTCCCCCACTTTTTCCTGAAAGCGGACTTTTCGCGAAAACAGGGAATGCCCGACTGGAACCTTTTCTCTCTTGCGTTCCCCCTTCTTGAACCCCTCCCCCCCGTGGGTTTTAACTCATTGCTTTTTTTTTTTTCCGTAGACGGACCGATCTTTGGAGAGATTTTCCGTTCGCTCTGCCGGCGATTTACTTTCCCCCCATTCCGGTAAATCCCCTTCCAAAGTTTCCTCGTCCTTTTTTTTTCTCCACTTCCCCCTTTGGCACTAGTCCTTAAGTGTTTTTTCCCGAAAGTAAATCTCGGCGCGGATTGATGGCCCCTCCCCCTTTTCTTTGCAGCCTTTTCCCAGGAGGCTTCGTTCCTCTCGTTAAGGTTTCGTGGCCTTTTTCCCCCCCTTTCTGCTTAACGACACGTCTTGCATCAGGCCCCTTGAGAGTCCGTTCGGTTTTCCGTGAGGCCCTCCCCTCCTTTGTCTTAGATCCCCCCCTTTTGTATGGAACTCCGCAGAATCTAGGACTGTCATCTTTTGGGTAGTTTTTTTTTCCTATTTATCAGTCTTTTTTCCCTTCTCCCCATCCTCTACCCTTTGTCTTCATTTTTTTTAAGTTCCTCCCCTGTTTTTCCCCCTTCTTCAGAGACACCTGATTCAGGCAGCGGGACCGGGGGATGTCCCTTCCCCCTCCAGCGCTTCTTTCTGGTTCGTTGCTTTCCCCTTTTTCTCCTAGCCATTTCCTTTTCGGATTTTTTCTTCGTTCAAGGTTTTTCCCCCCTGCGAGGCTTTCATAGTTCTCTTTTCCCAAACAGGTTATTTATGTCTTTTGGCGTCATTGGGAACGGGCGTTTCTCTAAACTTTTTTTTCCCGGCGGCCATTGCTTATTCACCCTTACCGTCTTCCCCCCCCCGGGGGCGAACAGACAGGTCGTAGCGTCTTCAGGGCGGAAGGAGGCTTCTTGCTCATTTTTTTTTTTCTGATCTCCCCCCCTTCCCGAGTCCCCCCTTTGCGTCGTCGCCTTTTTTCCGGCGAAATCGTTCTTCCGGAAACGATAGCCGTATGAGATCTTTTTCTCCTCGTTTTCCCGTTGTGGTTTCTTTTATTTCTCCCTCGCTTTTTTGTCTATTCTTCCTTTTTCTGGCACGCAGACGATTTCCCGGGCGGTCTGAATTCCGCAACTTTTTCCTTCTTTTCTTGGGTCACTCTCCTTCCCTTTCCTCGGCGACGTGATCCGGGCATTTCCTTTTGCAGGGTCTTCCGACCGCCACTTCGTTTGTCGCAAAGTTTTCCCTTTCCCTGGGGGCGGTGGGATCCTAATTTTTTTCGGCCGTCCCCCTTTCCCCCCCCCTCCAAGGAATCCGAAAAAGCACTTTCTCATAAGACTCCTTTCTCTTTTTAACTTTTTTTCCCCCCCAAGACTTCTTACCCCCCCCCCCCCCCCATTGGCGGATTTTTTTTCCTAGACCTGGTCACTGAGACAGAGCGATACCTCTTCTTGGCCAGACGTTTTTTTTTGAATCTCTCCTTCCCTCCCCCGTGTCTCTTTTTCTTTTTCAGAACGTACATCTTTTTTGGGAATATGGATGTCCTTTTCTCGCCGAAAAAACCTCGGTCCTCTTTCTTTCCTCCTTTTTTAGTTACTGAAACGTCCGGGCCCCTTTTTTGCGCAAACCAACCCCCCCCTTTCCGGCTGCAGGCCAGTTTCCCTTTTTCCTCGGTTTCAATCGCAGCCCTGCGCGGGACTTCTCCCCTCTCGACCTCCTCAAGTCCCCCCCCCTTTTGTTACCCTTACCCCCCTGGTTTTTATTTTTCCTTTTCCCCGTGATTAGTAAACACCTTGGCAGAGGCGTTCCGTGTAAATCGCCTTTCTAATCTCTCTCAAAAGAGTGTTTTCCTTCCTTCCCCCTCTGACCTCCTTTTGATCTGCTACCTTATCTTCTTCCCCCGATGAAGGACCCCCCACGGGGCAGGCTACGACAAGTCCAGTTCTCTCCCCCAGGTGCATGTCCCCCTCTTTTTAACTTTAAAAAAGGAGTTGTCCAGGGGCCCCTTCCTTCATATCTTTTATAACTCTTTCATTCTGGCTCCCCAAGTTTTCCCCTGTCCTAGTGCCCCCATAGAACTCCTTTAGAGCTTCCCCCCCTGTCTAAAGTCCCTTCCCCTCCCTCCCTCTTTTGCGAAAGGCGCGATACACCCAGATGGTGGCCCGGATGTCTGATGTATGTTTTTTCAGATTAGACCTTCTTTTCCTAATGGATCCCCCTGCTTTAGCTCTTTTTTTCCATTGTGTGCTTTTTTTCCATCTCTATCTCCTCAAAAACGAAGCTGTTTCTGGACGGCAAATTTCCCCATTTTTTTTTTCCCAATCGCGGGGAAATCCCTAGCTTTAGTCCCCGCTCACCCAGAGTGGCTTTTCTGGGAGATGAAGTATACCTTCCGAGGTCCTCCCCAGTTGCAACGCACGTTTCCCCCTTCTTTTAGAAAAACTGTATTAGGAGACGCTCCATTCGACGCGTAGCCCTCCTTCCATTTCTTCCTTTTTTTTCGATCACCGTGCCTTTCTTGTCTTGGGACAATGGTGACCTCTGGAAAAATACGGTCTTTTTCGGTTTCCGGTCACCCCCTTCCTTTACAGAGTTTATTTCCTCCATCTGACTCCATTGTACCTCTTTTGGGAGTTAGTGGCCTGCAGGAAGACGTTTGCCCAGGGGAATAAGACCTTTACGGAAAATTTTCCTTATTTACTCTACTTTTCCCTTCCTTCCATTGCCCCTTTCATTGGGTCCTAGTAGGTTTTCTTTCGTGCCGATTTTCCCTCCCCCCTCCCTCCCAGTGATCAATTCCTTTGTAGATTGAAAGATTTTTTTTTTTTTTTTTTTTGATTCCGCTCCCGGAACGAACGCTTTTTGCTCCTTCTTTTTCGGCAGAGGATTTCCTTCCTTACAGTACCTTTTCCGCTCTTTCTTTTTTTCCCACCCCTGCCGCCGTTTTCCCCTTCTAGATTCGCTGTTCAGTAGGAATCGGTCACGTCGACGAAGGGACTTTTTTCTTTTTCATTACCCTTTTTTTTCACACCACGAATCGCCCCTCAGATTAGGCTTGCGAAGCTTTTGAAGTTTTTTTTAGCTTTTTCTGGAGAGAAGCTAGAAATGGTGGTCGATCGGTTTTTGGTTTTTCGGCCTTTCTCAGTACGCCCCTTCCCTTCCTTCCCCCCTCTCCTAGCATTTCGATTCGACGGAGTCTGATTCTTTGGCAGAGGAACGACCGCACCGAAAAAAACCCTTTTCCCTTGCCATTCTCCCCCCTTTTTTTTTTTCCAACGGACCTCGCAGTTCTAGGCGGCTTTCGCTACGCGACTTCGTTTTAGGGACCTCGACCTTTTTGTAATCGTTTCCCCCCCCCCCAAGGGAGGTGAGAGTCCTGATCCCCCCTTCTTCCGATCTAATCTCCTCCTTTTGGAGCTGTGGTCCCCCCGTAGGAGAAGTCTTGATTGTCCTTTTCTCGGGGTACTCCCTGACTTTACCTCGAGGGACTTTTTCATAAAGGGAAGAGTGCTCAAGTGACCCCCATCCCATCTCACCCCTCCCCTGGCTGCGGAGGCCGCGGGAAGGATGACCTCGTTCCTAGATCTTCTTCCATTTGATGCAGTGATCCCTTTTTTTTGGACAACTATCTTCCCCCTTTTCTCTTAGAGTCAATGGAAGGACCCCCCCCATTACCCGCATTTCAATTGCGCCCTTCCCCTTTGATTCTCAATTGACTTTCCTGTGCCTCTTTTCTGCAGAGAGAGGATTGCTCAAGAAAAAAATTAGGGATTGGGAAGGAGGTCTTTTTTCCTTCCGTGGTTCACGAATTCTCTACCATCCCTTCAAGTCACACGCGTTCCGCATTGGAGAGAAGAGAAGGTAGGCCCCTGGTTGAACGTCTTTACCTTTGTGGTAGCCCGCAGTTTTCGATAATCACGGAACTCCCTTAAGCCCACTTTGTTTTTTTTTCTTTCCGTTTTTACCTTAGTATTTCGAAGATTTCTAAGAAAGGGTATTTTCTTCCTTGCGGCCTCCCCCCTTTTTATACTTTTAAGTCCACCATCTTGGGTTTTTTTTTTTGGGGCTGGAACCCTTTTTTTTGATGAGGAAGGTTATTGAACACCAGCTTGACCTTATGCTCTCCCTTTCCCTTTTCTGAGGATTATTAGCAGTTTGGTCTTCTCACATTTTTCTCCTTCCTGAGTGATGATTAGGTCATGTTATACGATTTTTGCCCGGACCTCCCTCTTTCTTGCTTGCTTTGGGGCCCTTCTTCCTTTTTTTGGCTTTTCTTTTTGTCCCAAAGAGGACAACGGGTCCCCTTTCTTTTTGCTTAGTTCTCCCCGGTTAATCTTTTAGAGCAGCTCTGGTTTTTCTTGAAGAGATCGAAAGCCGCAGCTTTGTCTCTCTTCTGACCTCCCCTTTCCTGTGTATGGAACTGGTTGGTCTTTGAGCTGGCGCTTCCGTCTCCGAGGCAATTTTTTCTCTTGAGCTCTTGAAGAATCCCTTTTCTCCCGCATTTTTCCCTTTTGGTTCCTCCGGAGTTCCGCACCCTTTTCCCTTTTTAACCTCGTTCGGCCTTCGAGAACGCGATAGTGCCTGTCTCGTCGCTCCTTCTCTACTTCCTTTCCTTTTTTTTGTTTTTTCTGATTCCAGTAGACCCCCTGTTGATCGGACTTCCCCAGATGCTCTTCGCGAAGGCGAAAGAGGTCTTTTTCCGCAGGTTGAGTCTCTCCTTCTTCGGATTCCTCTTCTAGGGGGCTTTCTTTTTGCACTCCCATTTTTCTTTTTTTTTCTCGTTGAGGCTAGATCACCTTTTGTGAATAAAAACTGCGCGGCTCTCTTCCGAAGGCCCCGAAGGTTGTCGTAACCCCCTGTCGGCTTTTTTCTCTCTTCTTCCGCCCCGACCTCCACTAGTTTCTTTTCTTTCCTTCCTACATAAGTTCCCTTCTGGAGTGAAGGAAGCCCCCCCCCCACTGGAAGAGGAAGTACTATGTTTTCCTCCACAGCCTTCCCCCCCCCTCTCCCTACCTCCCCAACGCGTTTCCCCTCCCCCGCGAAAGGCGACTCCTCGAGGTAGAAGACTCTTCTAATTGTTTGACCAGATCTTTCCCTAAAGAACCAAGCCCTCTTTCCCCCCTTCGTTCGTTCTGCTCTTTTTTTTTTAGGGAAGACCCAACTTTTTTTTACTTGCCAGTGCGGCCCCAGCTTCCCCCCAATAAGTACAAGTTTTTTTTTCCCCTCCCAAGTCCCCCCTCCTCCCTCCCCCCTGATCTATGGTCGTTCGCTTTCCTTATATGCTTCCTGGTCACAGCTGGAAACGCCTGCGAATGGGCCCTTCGGCCTTCCTTTTTATGAAGTCGCTACCCTTTCAGTTTTCGGATTTTTTTCTCAAGCGCCTGCAGTCTCGAGTGGCAGAAGTGTTTTTCGGGCACAAAAAGCCCTTTTTCCTCTTAAATCTTAGTGCCCCTTTTTTGGAACTGTTCGGCCTTTTTTTTGGAAGAGTACCTGTAAGGAAGGAGCCTACACTACCCCCTATTCGTCCCTTTTTTTGTGTTCTTCCCAACTCATAAAGGGCCCGCAGCCGCTTACGAGGGGACGCCTGCAGCTGCGATTCCCCTCTCTTTCGAGCTCCTTTTTCCCCCCCTTTTTGGAGCCTTACGTATCCTCCTTTCCCACGTGGCGTTTCTCCAGGAGAAACCCACTTTTTTTGGTCGTCTCGCATTCTCATCCCCCTTTTCTAGACTTTTCGCACGAGTTTTGCGGTCTAGCGGACTCTTTGCTTCCTTTTTTTCCCAACGCCCCCCTGCTTTTTACACCCCCTTCCCTTTAGCGGAGCTCCCGCAGCCTTCTGTTCGGATTTTCCTTTTTCTCTTTCGAAGGGACTTTTTCTCCGGTTTTTTCCTTTGTCTTCTCTCCTATAGTGGACTTTTTTTTCTTTTTTTCCCTCGAAAGATGGCTCGGCTCGGACTGAGCAAGGCACGTTCTTTACTGGAGGGACCCCCTCTGATCGCCCCCCCCCCCTTTTTTTCCCTAGAAGGAGGTATTCACGTCTCCTTCCACTTTTTTTCCCGCGTACTGGCTTTTCCTTTTTTGGAGATGTGAGAGGTACGTTAACGAAACCCCCTTTGTCTTCGTCTGGGATCTCCTATTGGAAGCCTCCTTTTTTTCGAAGAGCACTGTAAATCCTCATGTTTGTGGGTAGGCCTACCTTCAAATACGCGGATTAGTCTTCCGTAAACTTCCTCCGATCCTTTTTTAGCGAGCTTTCCTTTTTTTCTTTTTTTTTTCAGAAGATGTGGAAGAAAAGCCTCATCTTGCAAGGCGAGATTCTCCTCCCCCCCCATTTGAATTTTCCTCTTCTCCCTTAAGTGCTGGTAGTTTCCCTCCTCAGTTCCGTGAACTCCCTTTTTCCCCTAAAGGATGCTTTCCCCCCCCCTCGTGAAGTACGACTTTTTCTGTCCTCGTGGGGACACCTTGTTTACGGATTTCTTTTCTTTTTTTAAATGGTCGTTTGTTTTTTTTCAGTCACCTGCTTTTCTTCAAAATGTCCTCGACTGAGAAGAGAGAGCAGGTTACGTAGCGCCCTTCCTCCACTAGATTGGCGTGCTTAGTTCGTCTTTTGCTCTCCAAAAGTTCGACTTCTATTTTTTCCCCTCTTTCCTCTCGGATACGAAGATGCAGGACCCGGTACTGTGTCTCACCTTCTCTTCTTTAAAAGCGAGGTGGTTTTCTTCCTTTGTCCAAATGTTTTCCTTCTTCCCGAAGCGACTTCGTGTTACCCCGAGGTCCATATTAAGAGATGGCCCCCTCAGGATGGCCTTTCCCTTTTACACTCGCCCCCCCGGACTGCTCATGTACCTCCCCCCCCCGATTTCCCTCTTCTTTTTCTTCTCCAAGCCGGCCCATTCCTCGACTGATCAGTTTTCCTTCCTGAGAAAACAGCGTCCTCTTAAGAACGGACTGCCCTCGACGTTTTTTCGCCTCTCCCCCGGGCCGTCTTCACTCCGGTTTTTTTTGTTGAAGCACCCCTCTTTCACGCGTAATAGTCCTCCCCGATCCGTAGTGATTTTAATTTTCTCTGCCGGCTCCCTTTTTTCCCCTTGCGGGCCAGACTGGCCCCTTTTGCAGCCACTTTCCTTTCTTCATTGTCTTCATCGGGCCCTCAACTCGGACGTACTCCTTGGGACCGAAAAGGATTTTTTTTTCTTTTTTCTCGGCTTCTTTCCCCCCACCAGTCCCTTTCTTATGCAAAGGGCGCCGTTAAAGATAGGAAAGTTTTTGACCCCCCCCTTAGGTCTTTTCCCCCTTTCCCCTTAGCATTCATCGCTTCTAGGAATTATCTTGTCAGTCTGAGTCCTTTCAGTTCCGCCTTTTTTCCTTTCAAAGAATCTCTGACCTCTTCTTCCTTGCCCCTTCCCTCTTCTTTTTTGGTCTTTCCTCGTATAGTTTCGGTGGTTAGGATCTCCACTGGACCTTTCATGGTCTTTCTTCCCTTCTTTCTAAATAAGGGCCCCCTTCCCACCTGATTCTCGTTTGGTTCCTCTTATGGAAGGCGATCCTTGCCAGCTGGAGTCGCGCAACAAGTGCTCTTTTTTTATTTTTCGTCTGTATTTCTTTTTCCCCTTTCTTCCTTTTTTTTAGGATCGTCCCGATTGGGTCTCTTCTTTATGAGCTTCACACGCTCCTTCCCCAACAGCGCGGCTCCTTTTCCTCCTTTAGGAGCAAAAGTTCTTCCTTTTTTTTTTTCTTCCTGGGGATCGCGACGCGGTCCCACACTTAGTCTCAAACCCCGTTTGCGCCCCCCTCCCGGGGCCGCCGTTGTCGAAACAAACGTTTGCGTTAAGAGCAGGTCTTCTTCCCGGCCTTCCCTTTTGGTTCCACCAGGTTTTCGCGCCTTGCGTCGTCGGAGTTGATATCTCGACTCCTCAATTTTTGGATGCTTTCCTCCGTTTTAGCGCCATCGTTTTCCCCTTGGTTTTTTTTTCCCCTCTCTAGACGAGATTGATCTCTTCCTCTTTTTCATTCCTCCTCGGGTTTTCTTTTTTTTCTCCCCCTTCATCTTCCGGCTCTTGTTTGAGATGATTCCTGGCCTTTTCCCTTTTTAGACGAGACCTCCCTGGAGAAGTAGAGTTATCTTTCGTCTATCCTTTTCTTTCAGAGAGCCCCTGAGCTATGAAGGGTAGAGGGAAGCACTCTTTCTCCCACAAGTGTTCCAAGTTCTTTTCCCCTTTTTTGAAATTAATTGTCCTGATTTTTCGTTGGTTCCCTCATAACACTTCTTCTCGGTTTTTCGCGACACCCCTCCCATGAAGTCTTACGAACTTTTTTTTTTTTTTTTCCTTTAATATGAACAGCCTTTTTTTTACCCCGTAAAGCTTTTCTTTCACGCATCAGAATCCATTCCTTTCGGCTGCTTCCCCCCATTCCCCCCCCGTCCCCCTAGACCCCCCCTGCGATTCCCGGCGTTTGGCACGTCTGTGACGACTTTTGCCCTCTCTTATCAAGTGGCTCGATTTTCGGCACGTACCCGGTCCCCCCCCTATAATATGCTTCCCCCCCTTGGCTTCCCCGGAGCTTGTTAGTGACAGCCTCCTTGACTGTCGTTACCCTTTCCTTGCTCAAAATATTAACACTTCTCCCCCTGTCTGAAGGGCCCAGTCTCCTCCTCTCATGACGGGGCTTTCTATATCCCCAGTCCTAAACGTCCGACTACGAGCTTTCCCCCCCTCAAGAATCACGTCCTGTGGGATGTTTTTACTTCTCTGGTGAATCTTCCCTTTTGTGAGTCACCCAAACCCTCGAGGCGTGTTCCGAGGGACTCTTGTAGTTCCCTATTTCTTCCCCCCAATCCTGAGCCTTTCCATCCCCCCCCCCTTACACCTGTGCTACTTTAGAGTAAGGGCTGATGCCCACGTTCCAAGTTTTTCAATTGATGACCCCCTCCAGCCTTTCCCTTCCCCACCCCACCCCCCACAAAAACTTGTCTTCCAGCTCCCTCATTTTCCTTCGGTAGGTCGTTTTCTTTTGGCGTTTCCCCTTCTAGGGTCATTCGTTAATACCTGTTCAGGGACCTCCTTCAGGGCGAATTTTTTTCTTTTCAGTGCCCTTTTTTGCATCTCTCTTTCTTTTTCAAGGCGCTCCCGCAATCGACTTCTTCCATATGGGCCGTTCGTGCGAGCCTTCCCCCTTTCGCCTTTTGATTCGTTTTTATTTCGGCAATACCTCCTTTGCTCGGTCCCCTTTTTCCTTTCTCTTTTCGCGAAACCAACTGCGCTTTCTGGACTTTCTTTGCGTACAATTTGTCTTTCCTCCCCCGAGGAAGACCCCGATATCTACAACCCGGTTTCCTTCCCCCCGAGTAGGCGGGAAGCGGGTTTTGAGGCGCCCTCTATGCACCCCTCCACTAGCCCGACTCCCTCTCCCCCTGAGTGGGAAACCTATGAATCGGTATTCTTCTCTCCTTTCCCATGGCGTTTCCCTTCGTCGCGCCCTCTTGAGGACCCAATATCTCTTCACCCCTGGTGCTGGGCCGAGGACCTCCTTGGAACCTCCTGTTAAGGTCGGTACCGTTTTCACCCCACTTCAAGAGCCCGGATTCCTTTTTTGGTCCGGCCCACTCCTTGTTCAGCAAGTCTTTTTCGCGTTTTTTTTTTCGGGCCGGACCCCCTTTTTTTCCCGCTCGTGACCGACCCCTCTTTCTCCCTCGACTGGAAGAAATTGAAGGTCACCGGCGGCGGCGGCGGCAGGTCCTTTTTCTTTCCGGATTTTTGGTTTTTTCCCTCAAGAGTAGTGTAGACTTTCTCCTGCGACTACTCTTTCGATATTGGCGTTTTGGCTTGGACTTCTAGACTATGCGTGGACGAATGCTTTTTCTCATAGAGATAGGCCGGACACCCCCTTTGAAGTTTTTGCGGAAGGCGTTTTCTTTTCGTCTAGCCTCTTCCCCTCCGACACCCTCATCGGGAATTCCGTTACAGAACACCCAACGTTTTTTTTTTTCCAGAGGGAACTCTTTTCTCCTACCTTTGAGCGAAGGCCCGTGTTCCGCTTTCCAGCTTTCTTTCCTCCGTCTCCTTCCTAGACATGGTGGGCTCGATCTCTTGAGGCAGGGAGGCTTCCTTCCGACCCCACTCCCCCCTGAGAAGGGCCCTCGCCCATTCTTTCCGCCTCTGACTTCTTCTTTCTTTTCCGGTCCTTTCCCCAGACCAGCCCCCCCCTCCCCCCCCGGGAAGACAGCTTTAGATTGGTTCCATTCCTACTCAGAAAACGTGGTCCCCTTCATTTCGAACGTCATGGCCCTCTCCTATGACTTTTTCACTCGAAAAGCGGACTTTCCCCCCTTCCGCAAGAGATATACGTGAACTTTCTCTCCTTTAACGCTCTTTTTTTTCCCCTCGAGTTCTCCCCTCATTTGGATGTTAGGGCCCGGGACCCGACCGCCTGATTCTTTTTTTACTCGAGGACGATTTTCTCCTTTCGTGGAGACCCTCTTCGTCCCTCCTTTCAAAGCCGAAGAAAACCTCGAGGGGGCAGGGATGAAGTCGTCCCGTCTCTCTTTCTAGGATTTTCCTCTTTCTTATGAATCTCCGTAACGGCCCTCCCTGTAGGTTCTTGTCGCGTTACCTGTCCCTTGGTTCCCCCCAGTGTTCATCTGATCGCCAATGCGACCAACCCACCGCCGCTTCAATTGGCTCTGCGTGCCCTCCCTGTCGTTTTTTTTGTTCGTTGGGCCTAAACAAACTCGGTCCACTCTGTCTGGAATCCGCCCTTTTCCTGGTTAGTTCCATAATGGACCCCTTTTCGGTCCCGGCCATCGCGCCGCTTCGCCTTGCCCGTTCATTTTCGCCAACGTTTTTTTTTCGGGTCTCCAACAGTCGCCCATCGGCTGACCCCAGTTTTGCCGTGTGCCAGTGTTCACTTCTGTCTTTTCCCTGAACTTTTTTTTTGATCGTTTGCCTCCGACCTGTCTCGGTGTTTGACAGGACTCACTTTTCTTACCGGGTTGCTTGCGGCCCCCACGCGGGCCCTTCCTCTCCCCCGACCCGTCCCCTATGAGAAGGAAGTTTTTTCCGGCGGGTGACCCCCCGTTTCTGTCCGGCTTCTGGATATTTCGTGAGTTTTCCGGCGGCCCCCAGTTCTGGTGCCAGCTGGCGTTAGGCCTTCTTCCAGTTTTTTTTCCTTCGCCTTCGCCCACTTTCCCTCAAGGGTCACTTGTTTTTAGGGCGTGACGTTTTTTGTTGATCTTTCCGTGCCCGTGCGCGTCTTTTTTTCTCTTTTTTTCCCCTCCTCCTTT
>Ga0179591_1336407_pt1 | contig 21279 bp, 25 predicted proteins | sample CZOMad2_1_08_16f_FD_182891 | JGI IMG/M metagenome (GOLD analysis project Ga0179591, IMG submission 182891) | Vadose zone soil fungal communities from Angelo Coast Range Reserve, California, USA - CZOMad2_1_08_16fungal (PacBio error correction) | ecosystem: Environmental > Terrestrial > Soil >... | reverse complement strand
TTTTTTGGTGTCGGGCTGAGGGAACCCTCCCCCTCCCGGTACCGGTTGTCGTAGATTTGTTTGACTCCTATTTTTTCTCTTCTATCTCCCTAGCGCTGGGTGGTTCTAGGGTGTGTGCCTTCAAATCGTTCGGGGTTCGTGATTTACGGGGGGTGACTTTTGGTCCCCTCCCTTCGTTTTTCTTTATTCTGGCGAGAGGTCCTTTGCAGAAGCCCACACGATTGAGTTAGCTGGCTCATTTAAAAGGGGTTCAAGCGTGCGATTATTACTTTTGTCCTTTTTTTTCGTCGGCCTGACAGGTTTCTCAGGTTGATTAGAACGTACTGCCGGTAGATCCCCCCCCGGGTAAGGGATGTTTTTTTTTTTGGATGATCTTTACGGCGGAGTTGCCGTGGTCCGGGGTCAGGATGTTGATTGGTGGGGAATCAAAAGTGTGGACAGCCTTCTTTTTTCTTTGCTTGGGTTTCCTTCTTTTCACGAACAAGAGGGTTTTGGCAGCTCTGAGAAGGTCCTTTTCGAGTCTTTTTCTTCTCAGTCTGACCGGGCCACATGTGCGATTACATGGCCTTATAGTTTCCTCCCCTAGGTCCTCCATGTCTTTCCTTTTTCTGGCGACTGTCCGGTGTATCGGCTTCCAACGAGCGATTGTAATAACGTCCTGACTAGTTGCTCGGGTAACCCCAGATGCAGCGGTCATTTCCGCCCCGGTTTTTCGACTACGGTGGTAGGTGATCTAGCGAGGGTAACCTGGCTGGAGAGTACTTCCCTACCTCGGTGAATGGTGACGACAGGTTGTGTTGACTGTTGGTCATGTTTGGTGTGGACGGGAACAGGCCCTGTTTTCCTTTTGAGCCTGTTCCCCTCTCGTTTGTTTTTTGACCTGCTCAACGTGGGAAGGACCCCCTCAGATCCGGTGGCGGCAAATTGAAGGGGGGGAAGACGCCGCTTGTTTCCAGCGGGATTTTTTTTCGGTTTTTTTTTTGGCGCCCCTGATTACTCGGGGAGTGGATGAAGATCTGTCCCCTTCTAGACCTCTGGCGAAAGTACGAGGAGTAGCCCAGTCTTCTCTCTCCGTTCTTTTGAATCTTTAATATTCAGGTGCTTCCCAGTTCGGTCATGAGTGCAGATTCGTCCTCGGGAAACACTTATCAGTTGCGGTGACTCGGGACTTTTCTTTCCCCCTTTTCCCTCCCTAGTGTTTTCTTCCAGGGTCGTGTCCTCCGCACCATGCGGGGAATGGGAAGGGTGGGACCTCAGGGTTGAAGATTGCGTCAGCCCCGCTACTTCGGCGAAGGTTGGTTCTTCCTTGAACATTTATCCCTTGTTTTATCTCCCCCACCTTTCGGGACAACTGGCCCGCTTACGCCGATATCTTAACAGGGTCCGGTTCCTTTTTGATCTATGCTTCTGAGTTTAGTTGTCTGACGCAGGGACGTTTTTTTATCAGGGAATTCCTTTTTGCGGGGGTTCTTGTGGTGATGGTGCCTTTGGGGTGAGCGTGGCTTTTTTTTTTTTTCCTCGGATTTCCATTAGTAAAAGGCACAACTAGCTCCTGGCAATTGTGGCGTTTTGCTTTGGGTGACTTCCCGTCCTCCTGGGTCAGGTATGGGACGCGGGGCACCCGGATTTCGATTTCCTTTAGTACACAGGCTTTGTTTCGCCCCCTTGTTTGGCCACCGCTCTCCGATTTGGCGGTTTCATTGCTGGTGTTTCCTTTTTTCCCCACACTGACGCGTCACGTTAGGCCGGATCCCACTTTTCGATTCCCTCAGTTGTTGGTTTTTCTTTCCCCAGGACTTTGTTACGATTACGCACTGGGTTTTTTTGCCGCCAGGACTCTTTCTTTTGATTTTAACGGGGATGGAGAGCGCGCCGGAGTTCAATACAGGTTTCTCAAGGCTTGTCGTTCACTGGGGAAAGTTCTCTCTCTTTTCCTCTACGTTGTTTTTTTTGTTTTAGATCTCCCTTTTATCAATGTGCAGATCCCTACCCCTCTCTCCCCTCCTGGTAGTCCAACCGCTTCCTTCGCGCTCTCCCCCCGCCGTCCCGTTTAGCGGCCGCATACAAACTCAATATTTTCCTGTAAGTAGACCCCCCCACGTTTGAAAAAGTGACAACCCCACTCTGTCAGCCGGCCTCTTGTTCCCCTGAACCTTCCTCGGATTCCCTTTTCTCTCCGTGTAATGACCACCAGCTGTAACTCCTCCCCCCCCGGAAACGCTTTTTCCCCCCCTGAGTCTATCAAGGTCACACGGCCCTCCGATACAAAGCCCCTTTCGCTCCTTCTCACTGAGACGTAAACTATTTTGATTCGTTTAGGCACACAAAGCCTGTCCTGCCACCATTTCCCCCCTGGATTTCCCTTTTTTTGCACTTTTCCACGTAACAGCTACTGGTTGCCACTCCCAAGGCTCAACACCCCTTGCAAAAGTCCTGAACCCCCCCGCCGGCCCAAGCTGATACAGTCCGTTAATTCTTTTTTTCCCCCCTCCTCACCCCCTGTCCCAGCCCCCCCCGATCGTCACGGACCGGACTCCAAGGTCCCCTCCTAGCGGTTCGCCTTCTGCCATTTTCCCTCTGCCTTTCCACTGCCAAATCCTCCGGTCAGTGATCCCCCCCTTAGTTTCTGCGTAATCGTACCGTCAGCCTTCAAGAATCCTCCCCCTCCCCGAATGGTTTTTCTCTCACTCACCACTAGGCTCTGCGGCACCCTAACGTCCTTTCGTCACCGTCAACTGATACTGTTTTTTCCCCCCTCCCGTCCTCTTGACATCCCTCCCCCAGCGGGGACTATTCCCCAGCTTTCAAGCCTGAACGTTTCAGCCCTTTTTCCGTACCGTTCGCCAGCATCGCCGCTGTACCGGCTCCCCTTTTTTTTTGAGTCCTTCTGCGTCTTCAAACTCTCCCCTCTCCGGGCGTCTTCAAGAAGTACCCACCCAGCAACATGAGGTTCCGTCTTCCCTTTTTTCCCCCCTCCTTTTTCACGAAAAGATAATGACCGCTTCTTCCGCTCAACCTCGTCAACCCCATTCCCCACCTCGTCCACAAACCTTTGTTTTCCACATTGTTTTTCCTCTTTCCTCCTGCACCCGTCAGGTTCCTAGCTATCGCTCACCTGAACCTCCGTAGTAGGATGTAACCCTCCTTCCTACTGCCCGCAGTAATGAATCCAAGACGTTCGTCGACTGTGCCGTTATTCCTCTGAGTGAATTGTGCCCCTTACCCACTCTGCCCACTGAGCGGCGTGCCATCAAACGGACAATGTTTTCCCCTCCTATACAAAGCGGACGGACACCACCCTCGCACAACGCCGGCTTTGACTTCTCCCCCCCTCCCCTCGGCTACCCTTTTGTGCCCCGGACAATAAAGCGTCCCCATTTCGCCCTTAAACACCCCTCTGCGCCAGGTAAGCCCCGACTCCCCGTTTTTTTTTTCCCTGATACCTCCCTTGATTTTTGATATCCTTCATTCCCCCGTTAGAATCACCTCATACCTGGGCGAATCGCCCCCGTTGCCGACCAACCTTCCTTGACCTTTTTTTCCGCTGAGAGCACCCGGGATTCCACATTCAACGCCACCCCCGCCTCTTTTAGGGTCTTTTCACATTTTTTTTTGAAACCCCTCGTTACCGAAGCCAGCTCAGCAGAAATTCCCGCCCCCCCCAGTATCACGAATCCAGAGGGGCAGCGGCACCCCCTTCCCAGCCTTTTCCCATCGAGTCCTAATCGGACTTCGTCGCAGACAATCCCCAGGCACCCCTAAGTTCCCGACACCAAAACTTCTTCCTCCTTCCCCCGTTGTTTTTCGAGATGTTTTGCGGCTTTTCTCTTTTACGGTTACTTGACGTTATCGATTGCTAGAAGAACATTCTCGCTACAGCGCTTGATATCGGTGGTCTCAGGGTTGGTTTTGTCCCCATCTCCCCTTCTTGAATACTGCACGGGGCGATGATTTACCTTCCATTTTCCTTGTGAGGATGTCTGAGGAAGTTTCGCTGAGTAGCGTGACTCGTCTTTCCACCTGGTTTGCGGTCCCTTTGAATACGGCGGCTCGCAGGGGAGATTCGGTAAGTTTCCCCTTTCCCGGCGTCCCCCGGTTTAGTGAACAGGTGATATAAATTTAATGCGGGAGGATTCAAATTGGCTTTTCTCTTTCCCCTTTTCGGGGGCTGTAAAGGGTTGTTGGCGGCTTGTGATGGGGGGGACCAAAGGGCTCCATTCCGATTTTTGGGCAGTTTTAGTTATGCCACAAATGCGGTTGTCTGATCCCCATTGCGAGAGTGGTTCGCCTTTGTGTCTTTGCCAGTTTCCCTTACATTGCAGGCGCAGTGGAACAGCGCGGACGCTTCTTGTGAGAAGGGTGTGGCCGTATTCGGATGCAAATAGCAAGAGCGAGAATAACGTCACCTTTTACTGTTCTCTTGTTCCCTGGTTCTTTTGTCATTCTCGAACCCCCCTTTGCGGAGGAGTGGGACACCATTTTTTTCTACGGGGGTTTTTTTTCTTTCTCTGCCCGGCGAGTACTTCGACTTAGGTTGAGCGTTTCCCCCATTTTCTCCTTTTCCAAGGTTGTGACTGTGGACGGGGGGGACGGTCTTGGTCTTCCTGTCCTTTCTGGTCCCTTCCCCTTGCGGGTTGTGCAGCGACGTGTTCATCGATGGTGGTTTAAACAGACGCTCGGAAACGCCTACTTTTAGTTTCCTTTTTCCGGCGGAGACGATGCTTCAGCGGGATGGTTTTCTAGTCTTTTTGGCCCCCCTGCGATTACAGGAGTGGTGACGATTGACGGTCGTGGCGAAACCTGTACTCTTCCCCCTTCCCCGCTTTTCCCTTCGCTGGGTGCAGCCGCTGGGGAATATTTCCGCAGCTGGTTCGCCATTTGTCAGAACTTCAGTTGCGTTCTATCCGGTTGAACACAGCAGTTATCAGTTTTCCTTTCATCGGTTCCCCGGTGGCAGTTAGTGGTCTGGCGCAACCGGCTTTTCAAGACACGAACCAGGAGTTTCCTAATTCCGGGGAAGATTTGCGCAGACGGCTACAGCGTGCGATTTGCTTCCACTGATTGTTTTTCTCCCTCCCTTTCCATCGGGACCGCGCTTACGCCGACTATCTTTCAAATTTCCAGTTTCGTGGTTAGGGCGGGCAGATTTTCGGGTGACGCCGAAGACGTGACCTGTATTCAGGTGGAATTGGTGCTTCTTTCCTTTATCGCCGTTTTTGTTTGGAGTGGGCAGACCAGTACTGTTTACTATTTTTTTACTCCCCGCGAATGGCCCCTTTTGTTCGGACGGGTGCTTTTTTCCTACCGTAAGGGATCTTCGGAGTTTTTTTCGTTCCCCTTTTCGGTAGAGGTGCGCCGAGGAAGTAACCATTCTTTTTCGTTTTTTCCTTCGTTGGCCTATCGAGACTTTGGCGGAGGCTGGTTGGTCTTTTAGCGCATAAACCCTGCAGGCCCCCCCCTCCCCGTCGTCAAACTTGCGGGTGCCCCTTTCGATGATCACGGAGCCGGGCTTGCCGCGGGATTTTTGTATTTCAAAGTGACAGTTTACCTGTGAGATTTTTCCCGCCATGTGTGGGGCCCTCCCAAAGGACGGTTGGATGTTTTCAACCGCTCGTTTTCGCTTTTGCTCGCCTCCCTCCCTTTTTCTGATTCCAGGTGGGGCGTTACTCGGGGATCTGCAATTGCCTCACAGGTATCTTTCTCTAATCCCCTGAGGATTACCCCTTTCAAGATGCAAATGAAGATAACCCCTACTTCACCGCCCCCGAATTTGTGACCTCCTTCCTTGCTTCATCCCGCCGTCCTCAGGTAGCCTCCCACCGTAACTCCTGCGTAACCCCCAAGGGAGTAATCGTAGACCCCATTCCCTTGACCCTCCCACTTTCAGCCCTTTGATCATTCTACTTCAAGGACCTCGGACCTGTGACCGGTAGCCCTTAAGGCCGCGGGTTGGGTGCCGTCCTCAATCCACGTATCGAAGCTTGCGCAACCCCAAATCCCGCTGGTCTACTAACGAAAAGGCTTCCAGATCAACCGTAGTTTCTTGGCGGCCATCCCTTCTCCTCCCTTCAATTCTCCCTTAGTCCACAATCCACATGGACCTCGCTGATGTGTGACTTTTGCTATTTCAACCTCCCTATTGGTTCTGCCCCCCACCAAGCCTCATAAACTAACCCCGCGTCACCCCGAGTAACCTGATACCTCCTTCCCCCCCTCCCCAGGCCAAAAACCTCCTCCCTCTTGCCACCCGATTTTCGTCAAGGTCAACGGACTCTCCTATCTCTCCTTTTATTTGCAGTTTTTCCCCCCGAGGGTATACTGCCCCCCCATCAGTCTAACATTTTCTTTTTCCCCACCTTCCTCTTCTATCCGCCTGCTCCCCTCCCCGTCAGACTAAATCAAACCTTGCCCAGCTCCTGGGTATAGTGCACCCCTCCGTTGAGCAGAGCCAGCGGTCCCCCCGAAAAGACGAGTTCAAGTCAACTGAATTTACCGGCTTCCCTCCCTGTGAATGTACACGAAATGGCCCCCATTCGGAAAACCGGAATATTCCCTGTTGCATGCCAACCTTCAGATCTCCCTTTGTAAGATGGGAGAAGACGAAAATCTGAAGATTCTCCTCCTAGTTCCCCAGGTTCCGCTTTCGCCCCCCCTTTTCCCCCCCCGATCGCTTCACCACGCCATCCGCAGGTAATAAGAGGTTTTCCCCGACTCCGACACCGTCGCTTCCGGAATTATGAGTGGTCAATCTCGTCTCCTTGTCCACTGACCCTTCCCCCTTTCAACCGGCTCCAGTTACGTCACCCCCAGTTACCACATGTCGCCCCCCCACCCCCCGAATAGCTCTAGCTTCGAAGGACTCCGGCACGCCATTTTCCCCCTGCTATCTCTGACCCTCCACCGTAGCGTCTGGTCCACTCCGAAAGGTGTTTTTATTACTCCGCCCCTTCCTTTCCTTCGCAAACTCGTCGCAGGGCTTTACCCACCTGTAGCTGCGTGCCTTCTGGCCGATACCCTTTCTTCTTTTGAACTTTCCGCGGCGTTCCTCTGCGAAATGAAATAATCGTAACCCATTTTTCCAAGCGTTTCCCCTTCATCCCCCAGCGGACCCCATTTCACATCGAAACACCAGCGCTGTTTCTGCCCCCACTATTAACCTCCCCTTTCCCGATCGCCCGTTACAGATTCATGGAGCCCCCCTGATGCACACAAATCCTTTCATGCCCTCCGCCACCGAAGACCGTACCAAGCCCTATCTACATCCGGACCCTTGTTTTTTACGGCCCCGTTCCTCACCGTCCCACCTGGGGCGAAATCGCCTCCCCTTTTTTTCCCTAACCTTTCAATATAGAACTGCGCCCCAAGGATTCCCCCTCCGCATTTCCCCCCGTCCATTTTAGCAGCTCCCCTCTCTGAGGGGTGAAAACAAAACCTGCCTCATTCCCCGTTCGCCTCCCCCCGTTTCGCCCCCCCTCCCGATCCGACTCCCGATTGGGTCCTCCTGCACCTCGTACTCTTTCCTCGTGTCTGCTGCTTCAGATAATCGGATTTTTAGAAGAACTCCCTCTAAGTCCACAGTAGTCACGATCCACAACCCCAACATCTCTCTCTCCCGTTGTTTTTTTTTCCTTTTTTTTTTGTTCATCTCCCCCCCCTTTCCTTCCCGGTGTGACTTTGCGGAGAATTTTTTGATCGAGCATCCTCTCCTTTATCCACTTCCCTTTGCCGTTGGTGTGACGTCTTTCCCCAATCGTTCGGATTATGGACTACTGGGGGATGAACGGGTCCCGACGCGTGCTTCTAACTTCTTTTTTCGCGGCGTCGGGACGGTGCAGAAGCCCCAAGATGTCTTCTGGTTTCCTTGTGATCGGCGGGGAGGGATAGAAGGTTGATTCCCTTCTTCCCCGTTTTTTTCTTCACGCGGCGAATTCGCCCCTTGATGAGGTGCCCCTTAAGGTATCGGGTCGATGTTTCCCGGCGGGGGCTCTTACGTTGTCGGCGGGCCCGGGGTTTGAAGGATGTGATGGTGGGGACAAAGGGATCAATGTCCTTTCCTCTTTTAGTGGGCAGGGTAGGAGTGCTACAAATGCGTTTGTTTTTCGCCCTCATAACTTTTTTTTTTTGAGTGTTGCCGTCGCTTGGTCGTCTGAATTGGTTTAGCTCCCCCCCTTTCTCCCCTCAGGTCGCCGAGGCCCCGCCGTGAATCTCCCCCTTTACGTTTGCTCCTCCTTTATCGGCTTCCCCTTCTCGCGACGGCCTAAACGGAACAGGCGCTCTTTGAGAGGGGACCTACCTTTTAGTGTTCCCACACAAATTTGCGGCGGTCTTGGTGACAAGCGAATAAGGTGAGTTAGGTGATCGTCTTCGCTCTCCGTCTTTCTTCGTTCTCTTTTTCCCGCCGGTTCCTTATGGGGCCGGACACGGGTGAATGTGTTGCTTTTTTGGGACGGACGCCTTTTCCGGTGTTTTCTCGGTGGGCGGTGAATGAAGGGCTTCTCCACACCCGCCGAATTGGCCACTCCCTTGTTGTACGGGGAAGACGTTGAGTAAAGCGTTCTGCGGCCGGTTTTTTTCCCCGGCGCTTCTTCCGATGTTTCCTGGTTTTCCGGGTCGTCCTCTGGCGAACGGTCGGCGGACTTTATTTCCCCTCACTTGAAGGGGGTGCACAAATCTGTGGTAATATTCAGGTCCGTGGTTTATTCTGCAATTTCAGATCCGATCCTTCTTCCCCCCACGCAGTCTCAGTTGGAGTCTGTTGAATATTCTTTGACATTTCCCTTTTGAAGTCACTGGCGACACAAGGGCGTTTCGACACCAGGCGGGGATTTGGTCCCTGGTTGGATGTCCTTTCTTGCGCGCAGGCTAGCCTAATTTTGGGAGGACCCATTAAGGAGGTGGAAGTATCGCTGGTACTCTTTCCAACGTTCTTAGCTCCATAGTAACCCTTTTTAAGATAGGGGCAGAGTGATTAGGTTCAGGGGCGTCTGCCTTTCTTCCGGCGGGGTGGTGCTTCCCTTTTGGTGAGTGATTGGTGTTGAGCGGGCTGGTGCCAGACCCTTTGCGGTTAATATTGCAAAAGGCAAACATCAGCGAATGGCCTGTGAGAGTCCCTGTCTGATCAATGAAGACGGCGACCCGGTCTGGACGGGTTTGTCCCCTTGCTTCTCAGGCAGGTGACTTTATTTAAGCAAAAGCGTCTTAGCGCGGCGTTTGTCCCCTTCGCAGGTGGCGGAGTGGGACTGGTGTGTCTTTTCTGTACCCCCCTTGAGTCAAAGACGGAGTTGATTATATTCTCAATCCTTCTCCTGGCTGATTTTCAAATTTTTCTTCATTACGCCCGTGGGGCCCGCAGGAAGATGTTTTTTTTGAAGGTGGCTTGATTTTTCCCCTGATAAAGGTCCCTTTTAGCGCCGCGGTTCACTACCAGTGAATAAGTGGCGTTCCTTCGTCAGGTCTGTCCCCATTGATCCTTCCCTTCCTATTGTATTTTCTAGATCCCTTCCTGTGCCTATCCCCGAATTACCGCCCACTTGTCAACCCAAATAACTGGTAGTTCACTGCCGGATATCCCTCCGGTTTAGAAAGAACACTGTCTTCCTGGCGGCCCCACCCAGGCTTTCGCTTTCAGAGTTTTCCCCCTTTTTCCCTTTGACCCTCCCCACAGTCCCGCGTCCCGGCTCCGTTCGTGATAATCCTACAAAGGAAGACGGTTTGTGCCGCAGGTAGCCCCCTTTTCCTGGAAACACACTGGTAACCACTCCCGCCAAAGTTTATCCGTTTTTCCCCTCCTCTCTTCCCATCCCACCTTTCCCCTCCCAGTATCACAAGACAGTTCCCGACCGGCCAGGTTACAGCTCTCACCCGTCGCAAAAAAGCAGAAAGTCGTCCCATGATCCCCTTCGCTTTTTGTCCCCTTACGCACTTTCCCCCCTCCGCGACTGGTCTGCACCAGCCACGCCCAAAACCGGACCCATTTTTTTCATAACCCTGCCAGGACAACACATTCAATGATAAAGTCGGTCCCAGGCGTCCCGCCCAACACCTACTCACTCTTTACGATCGTTCCCTTTTTCCCTGATTCCCTGTCTCGATAAGCGGCGCAGGTGTACGTCCATGTGACAGAGGGCGAATTCCCCCCCTTTTTCCCCACGTTCTGTCTTCCCACCTTCGAGCCGGCTGCGCCCCACCCTTTTAAATCTTTTTTCCACAAATGCCCCCCTTCCAGCTTTCTTTCACCCCGACCCGGTTGCGCCCACCACTAGGTCTCTCTTCTGTCCCCTTCCCTCCTGCGTGTCATCGCCTACTCGCAACGGTTCTGCACGTTCATCTTCCCCTTTTGGTCTTCCCCCCCTTCCACCTTGGAATATCCCACCAGCGTTGACTTCCCCTTGTCAACGTTCTGCTTTGACGCTTGGTGGCTTCCGCCGCCCTTGTCGCCAGTTCTACCCGTAAATTCAACCAGTACGGAGTCCGAAACACAGCCTCCGCATGCCCTTCTCCCCGTTCTTTTTTCCGGTCTTCTTCCCCGACCAGTGCCCGCCACCTGGTTTTTAAGGCATCTTTAAATTTCCCCCCTCACCATACTAAGCTTTCACCTCTCCCTCGTCCCACCCCTCACACACAGCGTCAAACCCATTTTTTTCCATTCTCCCCCCTCACCCCTTAGAGGACTGGCCGGCCAGACGGTTTTCCCGCAGATATCTCTCACACTCCACACGTAGTATTCTTCCCCACCTCACTTTGTTTTTCGTACTGTCCCCCCGCACTCTGTAAGGTCCCTGCAACTCGTAGCATTCTTTTGCCTTGGCGCAGCCCCGGAATTGCCCCCCGTCAGACCTCCACCCAACCCACTTCCTTTAGAATGCATGTAATAGTACTTTCCCCTCTTTTCCTAGCGGGCGCTCACCACTCGCCAAAGCCAGGAGCGAGGATCCCCACATCCGTCGGAAAATACTGCAAACTGAACTTCCCCCTTCCCTACCATTGCTTTTGATTCCCCCACCATCACATCTGCTTCCCCGGATACCGCCTCTCCGATAGCCCGCGGTCCCTAATCCGGCACAGGGTTTTATTGCATCCCCTTTAGCCTTTTCCCCCTATAACTCCTTCGTTTTGCCGAAAACTGAACCCTTTACCTTCTGCCCAGTGGAGCTCACCTAAGTTCTTAAAATTCAAACCCCATACCTATCTGTTCTGCCCCCCTTTCCAGCAACCGGCAAAACTGCCTTGAAAGTCCCAGAACCTTCACGAACCTTTTCATCAGTTCCACCTAAGAATCCCCTGATTGGGGCAGCGGCCAAAAACTTAGCCCCTCCTTCGCCCCTCCCTGTCTTAAGAAAAGTAGGATTCTCAAGTCCAATCGATACAGTCACCGGTCCCCCGCCCCTTTCCCGCCCCAAACAACATATTCTCTTTTCATAGAAGATTTTTTTTTCTGATGGGTGGTTTTTTCTGCGGGTCTTCCTTTTAACTGGTACCGGGGACTGATTGAGGCTCTCCTACCTTTTTTTTCCGGCCCCCCGCGCTGGGCTAAACGGCGGTCGGGTTTGTTTTTCCGGCCTTTGCCCCAATAGTTTTTTGAGGGCACGGTGTCCTTCTTGTTGACACGAATGGAGAGCTCTTCGGCGGGGAAATTCCAGTTTTCCCCCTCTCTCTCGGGATCCAGACGCCCATAAAAATGTCGGTGGGGGCGCCTTTTTCGTGGTCCTCCTTTCGTTATTATTCGGTTAAGGTTTTCCATTCTCTCTGCAACTTCCTCAAAGGTGATGACTTTCGATAACCTGGAACTTTAGGCTCCCTTTTCAGGCTTTTTGCGGGAGGGGCTGCTTTTCCCTTGGGGGGGTACCGGTGTTCCTGCTGTGATTTCAAGGGTCCCTTCCGGACAGATTCCGTGGCGATCCTCGGGTTTCAGTCCTCCCCTGACCTGGGCGGCAGCAGCAAATTAGGTGTTTTTTTGAGGTCGGCGGGTTCTCGATTCCGTCCCGATTGCCAGGGCCCCGATACCCTCCCATTGCCCGAGAACTCAGCGGAAGATAGTGTTTCGTTTTGGAGCCTGCGTTCTCGTGATGCATTCATGGCGGAATTGCCTACTTGCACCCGGAGACGATTTTCCCTTCGTCCGAGATCCCTTACGGAACAATTTGCCCCGGTCGTGGGACACGCAGGTTTTTATTGTTGTTCTATTAACCTTTTTCGTCTTGTCTTCGAATCGTTTCTTTTTCGAGGGGTCCCTCACAAGGTTGTGTTGATCTGTTCATGGGGTTTCCCTCTTTTCTTCTTCCTTTTTTTTGGGTTCTGTCTCCAGTATCGTTGATTTTTGACTCCCTCCTTTTATATCTTTTACCAACGCAGCCCGGACACCGCGAGGTGGTGCCCATTGGCCTTGGACTTGAAGCCTGTAAGCGGGTAGGGAGTGGTGCATTGCGTAGATTTTCTCTTTTCGCCTCTCTTTCTTTGGTACGATTTACGGGTCGCTGGAGACAGTTTCACTTCCGAGGCTCCAGCTCTGCCGCTGAAAAGTTATGTGCAGGCAAAGATGGGTTGGAAGGTTCCTCTTTTCTCTGAATTTCTTTTCCCGTTGATAGTCGGCAACACGCAGTCTCTGAAGGGAATAGGGACGGGTCCCTTTTTTGTGCCTCCTCCTTGGTGGTATGGAAGCTTGGGTGTTCACGACGAACCAGGCGTTTGTCCTTTGTGCCCTTTTCTTTAAGGTTTCTTTTTGACGATTGCCCCCCCTCGGCATACGCTTCAGGGGGAGGTCTGTCCCACCAGTTTATTGCATTGGGGGCTTCCCCAATTTCCTAGTATCGCCCTTTTCACCCTTCGTGAATCTTTCTTTTAGGACAGTGAGTCTTTTCCCTTTGACCGATCGGGTGAACTCTCCTCTTCAGGTTCTTTTTTTGGGGATGACGCCGGGTGGCCTCCTTTCTCCTTTATTTTTCCGGCTTTTTTTTTTTTTTCCGGGTGAGGCCGTGCCGTGGTTGAGCGTGGCTGTTCCTTCGTTATTTCATGTCCGTGCATTCGAAGCCCCTCCTCTAAGGTTTTGGGCGCTTTGTGGTGCCTTACGCCGGACGACGTTGTACGTTTGGAACGAACGCTTTTGGTAGCTCCCTTTTTCTTTTTTCCCCTCGTATTTTTTTTGTTCGGCTTTGCAAAAGATCTTCCTTGGAGGTGCGTGGTAGGGCTCGACACTGCTAACACGGCTGAGCCAGTGGCCTTGTACTTTTTCACGACGTTCTTTTTTACGCGGGCTGTGTTTGTCTTTCAAAGTGCCTTGCTGTCTACGATTACGCGTTTGGCCTCCTTCCTGTGGCGGGGATGCTGGCAACGTACTTCGTGGAGAATGCTTTCGCCTCTTTCCTACCCTTTTGTTTTTTCCTTCGCTTTTTTTCTCGAACATTGTCTGGACAGTTATCCCCTTTTCATAATTTCCTCGTGGTGTCAAACGTAAGCAGCATACCCCATACGAAGTATTTCACTTTCATTTTCCATCCTTTCTTGATTTTTCCCCCACCCCTTTTTTCCTTATCGGTCGCCAGCATCCAATCCATCTTAATTTCTTTCGCTTTTCCAGCAACACATTTGTACACCAACAGTCCGTTTTCGGCTCCGTTTTACCCCCTATATGCCTTCCTCTGCCCTTGACTCCTCCGGTAGCTTCTAGGGAGAGACCGGTCACCCCCAGCTCGCCAAAAGTCCCTATCGTTTTCCCCCCAAAGCGCCTATCCCCCTCCGCTTCTTACCTTTTCTACCCTCCCTCCGTAGTTACGGCCAGAGGCCTTAGTCCGGTTAGGAAACCCAAAGCTTTCCCCGCAGCAAAACTGGGGCCATCGCTGATGTTCTTTTGCTCCTTGCATATCCTTTTTTTCTAGTCTGCTACAGCTCCCAAAATTTCCTTTTCCCCCGACAACCCCCAACCCCAACCCCCCCCCGCCAGTCCCCCAGCCCCATTCCGTTCTTAGGTCCTAAAATCACCGAAATGAAAACCCGCTTTTTCCCCGGTCACCTTCACTGTCCCTCGATATGGCGGTCGAAGGTGCCCTCTTCCGAGGGTAATAATGCTCCCTTCTCTTCCCCCCCTTCTCCGGAGTATTAGAGGCTCCCCTCCCCCCCCCGTCTTACGACACACCTTGTCTTATGTTTTCAGTAGTGAACACGACACGGTTTTCCAGAGCACCCCCACCTTCCCCTCTCCCCCCTGAACTTCTGAGTTCACCTTCCCCTTGCACTGCGTGAACGGCGTATTAGTTATGACGAACTGGACTTAACCATCTTGATTTTTTTCTACCCCTCTTTCCCTGCCCAAAGATTAAACGTTTGAAGACCTTTTTTTGGCTCCCTTTTCGCCCGATCGTCCCTAAATAGTAACGTTCTTCATCTTCTCCCGACCCCAAGCCTTTCACGCCTCCTGAATTTCTTCTTCAACGCCGTACCCTGTTTTTCCCTCCCACCCCTTTTCCCTCCCCCGTGCCTCCCAGTGCATTCCTCCCAAGATCTGACACGCTCAAATTCACCGGTCCACGTTCACGTCCACCCCCTCCCAACCCCATTTTCCCTCCCGCTCTCACCGCCTTTTTTTCTTACTCGCCGGCACCAGCAGCTATCTCTTTTCCCACCCTGTCCCCTCCACTCTCCGCAGCATGTCTAATTGACCGCCGGACCCCGTAAGGTTCCCCTTCGTCTTCTTTCCTTTCTTTAATTGGCAGCTCCCCGGGCACAAACCCCTCGCCTTCGCGGAGTGACACTGCTAACTTCCGTAATATGCCCCCCGCAATCTGGCCCGTCTTCCCACTCTTTTCACCTTTTTTTCACCCCACCGCCTTTTGCTGCGGCGCCCAAACAGCATTTTTCTTCATACTAAACCCTCCGGAGCCAGCTGCTGAGCCCTTTGGACCACCCTTTCCCCTCTCTTTTACCTCCCCCCTCGACCCCGTAACACAAACCTTCCCCAGCAGGCAGCACATGACGGTTTTCTCCTACCGGCCTTACGACTCCCCTTCCATCCCTTTTCGAATTCGCCTTTTCTTCCGTCTTAATGCCCCTCTGCGCAGCAGGATTTCCCATGCCCCCTGCCCTCGGTTTATTAGTTTTCTGAACAGTCCCCGCTCTCGCTACACATTCATCCCCTTACAAGGAAGCAGCCCTTCCCTACCCCTACTCTAAAAGTTCGTATTCAGAAAACATCTGTTCTCTTCACACCACTGAGCCGCTGTAGCCCCATCCCGATGTGAGATCATCAGGATTTTTTTTTTCTTTCCCTCCCCACTCCACGTCAAAGTTAATAAACCGTCGTAAAGACTACCTTTTCACACCACCACCTCTCTTCATTTTCTCCCTCGTTGTTTTTTTCTCTTTTTTTTTGGTATTATTCGGAGTAACAGACGGTTAAGAAACGTTTACGCCAGCTCATCCGCTTATTCTGCATCCTTAGTACGGACAGCGATGGGATCACCTTTTGGCGAATTTTTTGTTTGCCCCCTTCGTTAGGGATTTTACTAAGGGAATTTTTCTGCTTCTTCTTTCGTTGGGTTCCAATGGCTGCCAGGCAGGCTATGCGTTATGCCTCTCCCCCCCCCCCTGTATGTCTCGTTGATGGGTGAATACGTGGGAAGTCCCGCTTTCTCTTTTTAGCTAATGTTTCGCTTTACTTTAGGCTAATTTTTTTTTCGCTTTCTCCTTTTTACGGTAACGGTAGGATAACCCTGTGTAGCGAGTATGAGCCGGGGATGATCTTTAGTTATTTTCCGGTGGGTCCCACTTTGTTGGTGTTTTTCCCTTTTTTTGAGGGTGGGGAATAACCCCCGGGCTCAATTCCCCTTATTTCCGGTGAGTCTTGTTATATCTGGAAGGAATTTTTCTAACTTTTTTGCCTCATAAGAAAGGATTTTTTGCGCGTTCATGATGGGTTTATGCCATCCCGGAAAGATCCCCCCCCCCCCCCCCCCAAAACCAGGAGATTCCAGGGGGATCAGTGCATCTTCTTGGGCGGAAGACATTTCTTACGGTGTGGAGCCTTCAGGTTCTCCCCTTCCGGAAATTCCATCTCTTCTAACGGCCGAGAGTGCGGGGGCTAAACTTCCTTTTGTCCTGAACCACCTTGCCTGCTTTATGGGACAGTAATAATTTTTTCAGGTTTTTTTTCGGGAACAGTAGTGCCGGCGAGTTCCTTCGAATCCTACGTTTGGGAGTTCTTTCCTGACGACCCTTTTTTCTTTCCTGGGATTTTTGGAGGGAACGTGCCCGTTTTTGTGTCCGTGTGTTTTTTGCGGGTAAGTGATCCCCGTGGAGGTGATTCCATGATCTTCCCCCAGCAACACTCCTAATGCCGGACGTCCCCTTTTTTTTTACATTGGGTACGGAGGGGGTCGGGGAGGCCGCCCCTGCTCCCTTTTTCGTTTCGCTCTCCTTTTTTTTCGGGCGTTCTCTTATCCTGGGCTTCTGTGTTCTTTAGAAAGCTTCGCAGGTACGGTCGGCGTCGTCCTCTTACCGCTGCGCAGTAAGCTTTTTTCGGCCCCCCTCTTGTGGGCCCTCTTCCGGGCCGATGGGTTCAAAGTTAGGTGTCATACGTGCGATTCCCTTGAGATCCTTGTCACCTAGTCTTATCATTTTCCCCCCTTCTTTCTGGAATATCGCCTAGTGGTGGCTCTGAGTTCCTAGTGTTTTTCCCTGGCGTTTCCGTTGTTGTGATTCGTAGGTTTTTCGCAGCCGGCTACGCTTGAGGTGGGGGAACCCCAGTATTTCTTTGGAACGGGATTGGTTAGTTCCAGGTCCCTCTTCCACTGCCCGCTTTCCTCTATCGAGACAGTCTTCCCTTTTACCGTGACTGTTCTATTGTTTTAGGTCTTTTTTTTTTCTGTTCTTCCTGCCGGATACTGGGACTGATAGGTGAATTGGGGTGGGTTTCGGTTCTCCCTGCCAGTGTTTTGAGTTGGCTTGTCAGACCCTTCGGTTACTCTTTTTCCGTTTTCTTTATAAAAAAGGCATGCGCATGGCAATGGTGCGGGAAGGCCTTTTTCCAGTGTTTGGACGGCGCTGCCGATTCCTTCGGTCACCTTTTTTTCGAGTAAGGGTGCTTTGAGGACCAGCGTATTGGTGACGGCAGTTTTCCCCGTTCTCCCTTTGCGCCGTTTTTGGTCCGGGTCCCTCCCTACACCTGAAGTCGGAGTCACAGGTCCTCGGCGGTTCCGTCTCTTAGTTTCTCTTCTTCGGGGACTGGTCGTTCAATGCCTTGGTTCCCCTTGTTTTTTTGCCTCGTGGCTTGGCTGCAGGCTCACGCTAACGGCCGGGGCGAGCGCGCCTCTTCCTTCTTGATCCTTTTTTGGACTTTAGGGGAATCTGCACTTTCTTCCTTACCTCTCTATATGTTTCCTGATCAGTTGTTTTGTTTCTCCTAAAACTTTTGCAGAGAAAATATCTTCACGCCCAAATTCAATCCCTGGTAGTGACCTTGCGAGTCCCCATCCTCTAGGTCCAGCCCTCACCTTCAACTTTGGCGGGCCCCACCCAGGTTAAGCGTAGACAGCAACGTCTGTCATCCCCTAACCGCTTTTCCTCGTTCTCTTCCTACACGTTGGAAAGTGAATCCGCGGGTAGTAGGTGTTACCTCCCCCCCGACTGGTAATTCGACGTATTAATCTGTGGCCCAAGAAGCCTCCAATACGCTGGTTCTCCAGCCCCCTTCCCCTTCCTGATATTTCCCGACTTCCCCGACACGGCAGCGCCCCCCAACCGTCGTCCTACGGTCCGGCCCCCTGGACAGGAGAACCCGAATAGATGATGGTGACTTTTTGCAATTGCACGGAAATAGTAACATACGGTTTCTCCCTCCCCTCAACCCCTCACCATCCTCAACCCGAAACCCTTGCTCATTCAAATGAGCAGTCGGCTCTCCCGGAGTACTCCCTACAAACAGCACCGGCTCCTATGCCCCCCCCCCCTCTTTTCGGTAACTACTCTCTCGGCGTAAGCCCGAGAAGGTTGTCCCGATGTCCTGAGGTTCTCCCCACTCTTGCCCTTCCTTTTACTGCACCACTTCTCCGGTTTAGAAGGCTGCGCCATCCCTCCCCCAGTCCACAATCCTTCCAAGACTGGTTTTTCGTAGTGAACAAGGCCGGAAGAGCAAGGATATGCGGCACCCCTCCTTGCCCGTCCGAGTCACCCGTAACTTCGGTGTTCACCGCTTTCTCCTTCCTCTCTCTCTAACTGGAATAACCGACGGAACCGGACACTTTTTTCCCCTTTCCCTTTCTTAGTTAAGCGGTAAGTCGAAGAAGCCGTACCTTACTCTTTTTTCCTCCCTCCCCGGTCTTGATAGCCCCCGAAAACAAAGTTCTCCCAATGCCCAACGATCCCGCTGTAATAATGGCGTATTCACCGGCCTCAACCATTTCCCCGTGCCCCCCTTTTGGCCCCGTAGGGAGTTGTATCGATCTAGAAGTCCCAAGCCCCCGATGACTGACCCGCTTCACCGGCCTAACGTTTCCATCCCACCCTTCCCCCCCCCCCCTCCAAAAATTTCGCCCCCTCCACGACAATTCCTTTTTAGAAGGCTCCCGGCACCGCATTCAATCTCCTAACTTAGCCCCCCCATCCAAACGTTCGTGGCTGTCAAATACCGCGCACCTTTTTTAATGACCGCGCACTACGTTTTGTACCCTCTCCTCGGTTGCTTGTCCTCGTGCTGTTTCCCTTGGCAGCCCCCCTACACCGGCAGCCCCCCCCCCTTCCAAGGATATACGTGCCAGCTGCGAACTGCACTTTAATCGTCCCTGTTACTTCTTTGCTTCCCTACTTCCCCCTTCCTTCAACCAACTCGCACAAATGCCGGCTGCTGCGGCGACCGCATTTGTCGGCCCTGAAACTGGCCATCGCCCCCCCGGAACTCAAGATGTCAATTGTTCCCATTTCCAATAAAAATCATCGACCCAGTTTCCCGCCGCGACCCGTAACAAGTCCTAGGACGCACATCCTTCCCTGGATCCTACGGAATTAACGTCTAAAAGTCACATTTGTCTCCCTTCTTCTACCAAGGCTTATACATCCTCCCCGATGCGACGGCCCCGCCTGATCACATTCACCTCCTCCGACAATCAGGGGTTTTTTCGGTCTCCCGTTTTGATTCGCAACCCTTTGCCAGTTCCCCCGCCCCGTCCTCCGTCGCACCACATAGCCCGTGCAGTATTTCTCCGAAGATGTTTGTCTGTGCCCCCCACCTCACATCCTAGGTTCTTCTCCCATAATAAATGGATTCGCGCCGGGAGACTCCTAACTTTAACCGTGCTCCCCAGACGACCGACCCCCAACTCCCTTCTTCTCTACTTTTTTTTGTCGAGATCGTTTGGGTGCGGGAGCCCACTCCAGTCCCCGCCCCCGTGACGTATCGATTGCGGTCCGAAATCGACCCTGACTCTTCTCCCATCTCCTTTGGATGTTTTGCGATGTGGGTGCCGCTGCCACAATCGTCTGTTTTGGATTTCTGAATACTTTCTTTTCCTTGATTTTTCGGGCTTCGGTCTTCGGAAACTGGCTGAAGGTTCGCAGTCTCTGTGTTTCGGTGGCAGACGCCCTCACCGATGTAGGTCTGGTGGATGGTCCTGGTTTTTTTTGCTAGCCGATGGCGATTATTCCTGGTACCTGGATTAGTTCTCCTTCGAACAGTTGAGGAAGTTTTTATAACGTTCCTTCCTTTAGTTCAACCCCGGGTCTTTATTAGTCATTCTTTTTTGCCCAGGGTGGGGGAGTTCCGGTTCGCAGGCGCTGGCCTTTCTAACTCATCTTTATTGTCCTTGGCGAGCGGTTGTTTTAAGTTCTGTTGCAGGACCCCCGCGGGTTTTGTGTTCCGCAGCCGCAGCCGGCGGTGGCATGTGTTGGGGTTTTTTCTTTCGATTGGGGTACGATTACATTTTTCAGTTCGCAGAGGGGTTCGCCGCTTTTGTGACTGTGGTTGGTTTTGGCGCATGCCTGGTTTTGGGCCAATTCGCATTCCCCGGACAAGGTTGCGCGGGGACCCAGGTAGTTGCAGATTTTAATTACGACCAAACCTTTTTTTTAGTGTGACTCAAATGATCTTTTGGTTCAGCTTTTTCCCCCCCTGATCCCGGGTCCGGAGATCCCTTTAGAATCGATTGTTTAGTTCTTTACTTTCCCGACAAGCTTGACGCATTGTGGTGTAAATGGGTGTTTACGGGAACTGGTCTCCCGGTTGAAGGGTTCTTTCCCTTTTTCGGTAATGCGAAGGGGATCGGGAACAACCCCGAAGAAGGAAGTCCGCGGAAGGCATTTTTTGGTCTGGAAGACGCCGCTGCAGTAGCGGGCAGGCGTGGTGCCGCGAGTTTGTTTTGTCCTTTTTATTACCTCCGTTTTCGAATTTTGGATTTTTTTTCTCTTTTTCCCTTTTCGAACGGTTTACGAGAGGCGCCCATTAACAGCTTCCTTTCATGGTCCTTCTTCCTCTGGTTTCAGGTCGGGGTCAGAGTCCGAATCTTCGCTTTCTAGCGGTTTCCCCCTCCCGTATCAGGTTGTACGTGACTTTTTTGATCTGAGCCTTTTTTTTTTCGGTCGAACTGCCTTTTTTTTTTTCAAAGGACGCCATTCGGGGACTGGGTCCCGTTTTTCTACTTACGTGTGACGTCCTGCGCAGCGCTTACGACGGCGATTTTCCCCTTTCTTGCAACGGTTTTTTTTCCAATGATACTAGATTTAATAGGGCACCTGCGCCGCTGACGCCGCGAGGACATGGTTCCCCTCTTTTGCTCGGGGTTTTTCCCCCTTGGAGGAAGCCTTTTCGGGCCGGCCTGTATTTTGATTTTTCCTCGGGGGTGGGTTTCTTCCCTTGCTTGGTGTTTCTCTTTTGATGAAGAAACATTTGCGGTTAAATATTTACGTGATTTAGCAGGGCCCCCCACCCTTCTTGGCCATTGGAGCAGGGATGCTTTGGTCTAAAGTCGTGGAATCCCTTCATTCCCCGCTGAAGTTTTCGGCGGGACCCGGCGTTTTGATCTGGAGCTCTGGTTAGTATCTCCTGAGGCTTTTTTCGAGTCCGGTAGTTGACCCGTTGTTTTTTAGGTCTCTACATTTCTATTTTTCCCCCCTGGAATTTTTTTTTCCAAGTAGATTTCTCTAGAAGGAGCCGGCTGCTGGTTTGTTCTTTTTTTCACTCCTTCTCCATTCCGACGGGGGGACCCGGAATGCTGGGTTTTGACGGTTTCGGGCGACCGATAATTCCTCTTCTCGAGCTAGGTTATTTAACTAATGATTGATTCAAGTGGGATGCACTCAATG
>Ga0179591_1255045_pt1 | contig 21281 bp, 19 predicted proteins | sample CZOMad2_1_08_16f_FD_182891 | JGI IMG/M metagenome (GOLD analysis project Ga0179591, IMG submission 182891) | Vadose zone soil fungal communities from Angelo Coast Range Reserve, California, USA - CZOMad2_1_08_16fungal (PacBio error correction) | ecosystem: Environmental > Terrestrial > Soil >... | reverse complement strand
TTTTCCCCCTTTGGCCGCTTCCATCAACTTCCCTGCTTCCCTCCCTTACTGGTCTCTTTCTTCCCGGAAATTGGCACAGTCCGACGAGGATTACGAGTTTTCTTTCCGCGATAACTCTGTGCAGGTTTTTCAGGCAATTTGCTTCTCCCCTGTCAGGACGAATCGGAACACACGTTTCTATTATCTGGCCTATTTTTTTTCGCTTTGTCGGTTTTTCTCGATTCCAGTTTTTAAATTACCAGACGGGTGGTGGGGCTTTGCTGTACTTTCCCGCCCCACGAATTTTTGAAGCCCCTTTTTTTTCTGCCACTTTTTATCCCACAAAAAAACAAAAAAACACAGGGTAAACCTAGTTCCCCTCCACTCCCCTTCTTTGTGACCTTTTACTACAGACCCTCCATTCATTATGGTGACCCCCTATAGTGGCGCACCTAAGTAACAGGGATCTTTTCGTTCTCTTCTTTCAGGTTCGTTCTCCTTTCAAAGTTCCCTCTCGCTGTGCAGGTTGTTGAGTCCCCTTCTCCCTGGCTTATCAGTCCACTTTCCCGAGTCTTAACCAAGTAGATCCGACCGTAGCCGGCCTTCACCTGCCCACATGCTACGGCAGCTTCAATTTATAACTTTCATCTTTTTCTTTTTTGGTTCTGTTTTTGCGTCAATTGGAAACCCTTGACTTTCTACTTCCTCTCGCGTCAAGGGAAATTGTCCACAGGATGCCCCCCCTGAACTATTTCGTCGGTCCTTCTCCAAGGCTCCAAAGTTGGAAGTTCCATCCCTGTCTTTTCCCCTTTTTTCAGACCATTCTTTAGTGAGCCGGTTGATACTCATACCCCGTCCCGCCCTTTTGCTTCTCCCCCTTTGTTTGTTTTATTGCAGCGAACCAGTGGGAGCCGTGGTCTTGAAGACCCCGGAGACACCCCGACGCTTGGCCCCCTCTCCTCTTTACAACCCGAACCAGACAACGGGCCATCGCCCTCCCCCTCCCTTCCTTTTCGTTCAAAGTTTGGCCCAGCTGATCTTTGCGTCGTCGGGTATCTTCCTGTTTTTCTTCGCTCCCCCTTAGAGATCGTTTTCACTTCTGCTTTGTGGTGTCCCGTTTCTCTTGCCACCGCATATATGGTTGCTCTTGAAACCCGCAACGTTCTAGCTGTTTCTGGCGGACAGTCCCCAAAGCCGTCGCCCTTGACGTTTTCGCACACGTCATTTTCCACTTTTTTATCTGAGATTCAACTTGGTTTTTAGATCATCCCAGTCAAGTGTACCTCCCTTGCTCTCTCAGCCACGGCCTTTTTTCGCTTCGTTTCCTTTTTTTTTTTCCCCCGCAGGCAGGCCGCCACTATTTCCGTTTCAGGGGAATCTCCGGGCCCTCTCTTTTTCTTCTTTTTTATGCCAACATCAACCAGCTTGCACTTTTTTCCTCTATGCTGGTTCCATTGTGGTGTCTTTCTTCTCCTGCCGCAATCCAGATCATTTTTCCACCTTCCCTTCCCCCCTCTGTGCCAGGCTTGCTTCTCCCCTCCTCTTTCGGTGGACAACAAGGCATTTTGCTGGCTCTGAGTTTTGGATGTGTTTCTTCCTTCACTTTCTTATTTTGGAAAAGATTTTTACTCAGTCAGCCTGTCTCGAGTTTAACGTCCGATAATGCGAACTGGTGTCGTGTTTCTATCATCCACCCCCCTTGAATCAATTCAAATGGTTGCCAACGTCTTGGAGGCCTGGAGACTTGGGACTTTTCCTTTCTTTTTTAGTTTTTTTCCCCTTTCGCGATGGACGCCCGTCGTACTTTCTTCGCCAAAAAGTTACTAGCCTGTAGACATGTGCCCCTTCCTATCCCCCTGAGGTTTCGTTGTCCACACTGTGTCTTTGCGTTCGGACTACCTTTCCTCGTTTTCACCTCATTTATTACATGGACCATAGATATGGTCCGAAGATCCTAGGTGGCGCTAAGGACTCGTTACGTAGGTTGTGCCTTTTCTCCCTTCCTCTCTTTTTGTTTTTCTGCCGGGTCCTCTTTTCCAGATGGACGATCCGGTGATGCTGGCCGATTTGGTTGTCAGGGTTTCCTGTTTTACCCTTTTTAGAGGCTTTGAGGCTAAGTTGTCGCCCCTACTGGGAACCTTGCCGTTTTTCTTCTAAGTCGAAGGGTAACCTCCCCTCTTTTTGTTGTTTTGTTACCTTCTTTTGTTACCCTTTTTCAGCATGTTTTTTCGGTTTGACCCGTTTACAGAGCTACCTCCGATCTGGTTTCTGATCGTCCCACTGATCCCCTTCTCTTCTTTTGGCCCTCACCCACGGATGGGATTCGTCGAGCTTTACTTAGTGAGTGTCTTCCTTCCCCTTCCTCTGCCGTTTCTTTTTGGAGCGCATTCATCCATGGCGTGGCATGAAATTGTGGACGCCTGGTTTTGCGTCACCAAAGTTCACTGTGCCCTCGTCGTAGGCCAGACGCCACGAAATAATGTCGGATTTTTCTCCCTTTAGTAGCTTTCGTCCGCGCACTAGGTAAGCTGACCCAGCGAGAACGTCCACTCCCAGTGTACCCTCCCTTACGCTTGTTTCCTCTTTTTTCCTCCGACCACAGGGAACAGTTTTCTGGTGGAAGCAGCCGTCGGCCTTAGATATTCCTCCTTTTTCTGGTTTGAAGCCTTTTCTACGACCGTCGGCCAAGGGCTGCTTGTCATTTATAGTTCTTCGCAAAGGCATCCCGTCAACCTTTTTGAACCAGGTCAGGACGATTTTGAAACTTTTACTTCCTAGACCCCCAGTTGGACCACTTCGGAGTGCGTCCCCCCTCTTCCTCCTTTCTGATCCAAAGTTGGAAGCCCAAACCAATTGTCAATCCCACCTTGATGCCAGGTCGACCATATTCCCCCTGGGATGCGGTGGGGATTCACTTCTGGACTCCCCTTCCTTCACCGAGGACAGTTCCCCAGCAACCGGGATAGACCCCGACCGTGTTTTTTCCCCCGCGAACTACATCCGGATATCCTCTTCCTTTTTCGTTTGAGCGAGATGATCTGTATTGAGTCGCGGCCGTATAACACCCCCTTGTTTCTTTCTGCTGTCCTGGCCGATTGTAGTTAGTCATCGGTCCGCCGGAGTCTTTCGGACCCACCCCGGCGTCTTCCCCCTTGGTTCAGATTTTTTAATACTTGTTAGATGCATCTTCAGTCCCGTTCCTTTGGTTTTGGTGCTAGTCCAGGGGTACAGCATTGTTCGTTTTTTTACATCAGATAATTGGTGCACGCAGGTCACCTTCCTCCCCCTCCCCCGTGGTTTATCGTACTGGACTGCGGTTTCCCTTTTTTTTCCTTGACTGGGTCTAGTACTCTTACCCTTTTACTGACCGTTGGACCCCGCGTTTCTTTTTTTAATTTCATCAGTCACCTCGCTTTTTTCGCTCTTCTGCCCTTCGCAGTGCCCTTAAGTCCATTTTTCCCCCCCTTTTTCCCCCAACCTTCTTAAAGGCGGCTTATGTGCGTTCTCATCGGTTCCGCGAGCGTTTTAAGATGATTTTAATGTCACTCGAGATAATTCTATTTGCCGAAACGCGAGCCAGTTTTTTTTACTTTCTCCCCCTCCCTCGACCCCAACTCCACTGTGCACTTCCCCCGCCATGAGGACTGGGAGATATCCTCTCATTTCTTATTTTTGGAGCGATTCCTCACGACCGATTAAAGCATCCGTCCCTCTGCCGTTTTTTACCTGATTCCCCTTGATTTTCTCCCTCGGTTAAGATCCTTGGACCTAATCCGTTATAAAGGCTCGCTTCCCCCGACCCCGTGGATCTTTTTAATTGATCTTTCTTTTTATTTCCCTTTCCTTCCGCTTCATTTTCAACAGGTGTGTTAGTTGATTGGTCTTCCCTTTAGTCGAAGTTCTTATGATGAGCCATCCAGTAGGTCTCCCTTCGAATTTTTGGTTCTCAGGTCGCCAAGAGTGGGGGTTCCGCGACCCCTCCCCCAAAAGATACGTTTTCCGCTTTCCTTTCCTTTCCCTCACCAGTGGACTTCCCCATCAACAGCCTTTTGGCCCAGACTAGAAGCCTTTCTTCGTACTTCAGTTTACACCATAGTCCGAAACCGCCGTTCCTTGATTTCGAGGCCGATAGATGCATTTTTCCTGCCCCCCCCCTTTTCCTTCATGCTCGGAGTTGCTGTCTAGTTCGAAATTTTCTACCCCCCTTGTGACCACCTGAAGATTGTTATTTCGTGAACTTTCCCTTTCGGAAATGTGAGGGCCCGCACGTTGGGCGCCCCTTTTCCCCTTTTTGCGGCTCTTTTATCCGTAGGATGTGCCCCCCTTTTTTAGGTGTTCGAGGTGTCCGTTTTATCTAAACTGCAGTTGTCAACCGTTTGTCGGGGTGCTTGTGGGTAGTAATCGACCACGACACTTACTTTTTTTCTTTTTCTTTCCAATTAGAAAAGTTAGTCTGGAAACCGGCTTGGGCGTTTGGACAATTTTCCTCCCCTTTTTTTTGACCTTTTTTACCTAACGTGCGTTTTCACGCCACCATGTCTTTTTCCGTCCGACTCCCCGCCTGTTCTTAGATTTCCCTTTCTTCCCCTCGATGTGGATTTCTTTCGGTCGAGGGATTGATCCGGTCTTCGAGTCTAATCCACCCCCAAAGCTTCAGCCACGGTCAAGATAGGCGTAGAACGCGTTTCGTTTTTCTTTTTTCTCGACATTAGGCGGTGACATTTCCTTCTTAGCTAAGTGAGATGCCAGTCTTCAATCCTGGCGCCTGCGCGGTTCTCTACAGAAGAGTCCCCCCCCCCTTTCCTGTCCTTTGGCTTATTTCTCTCTCTAACTGAGTTTTTTCGTTTTTTAGCAGCAGAAACCACTTGACGTCCTGTTGCCGTATCGTTCGCACTGTTTGCATGTAGGTCCTCTCTTGTTGTTTCCCCATTCAGTACCCGTACGACTTGCATGTACTCTCATTTGATTTCGTTACCGCGACACCCGCCAGCGTGTTTTGCCATCCGATCTTTTTTAGACCCCCGTCTTTTCTGGGTAGTAGCTTCGAGACGTGTCTCGAGCTCGGTTCGCGGTTTCCGAAGCTCACCACTCGCGAAAAGATCCTTTTGACTTCCTTTGTTGTTTAAGCCTCCCAACTGTGCTGTCCCCTTTTTCTTTGGAGGTTTTTGGTAGCGCCCCCCTTTTTTTTTTCTTCTGTGTGTCGGGTCTTTGAGGACCCTTTGTCTTCCTCCTCCTTGAGATTTTTCACCAGGCGGGCTGGCTACCCTCCTTCCTGATCAAATGGCTGCGTTGCCCCTACCCCCTCTCCGTTTCTTCAGGCGTGCTGGACATCTGTGCGTCTGCCTTCCCTTTGTTCCATCATTTTCTGGACAATTTAAAGCGAAGCGACCTTCTCACTGGCTTTCAAGAATTCCCCTCCACAAATACGGGCACCCGCTTTTTCCTCTTTTCTCAGGTTTCTTTTTCCAACGCCCATTTCACGTTTCCCTCCCCTTTTTACACATGTCCTTTTTGCGTTGAAGAGTGGGTTGTCGACTACCCACGGCTTTCAGAAGGTTAAGAATTTTTCTTCAGATCTTCGAACCTGTCTTTTTCCTCTCAGATCTCGCTTTCGTTTGGTCGAGTTTTTCGATCTTGGTAATTCAACCCTCTTTCTTTCGTGTTCTTTTTAAAGAAAATTTTTTGTTCTTCGTACTATTTTCCTGCTGTTTTGGGGATCGCGGAATTTCCTCCCCCAGCCCTTCTGAGTTGATTCCTAGGGTCGTGTCCTCCCCCCACCGTTTTTTTGATTCCCCCGCGCGCCACCGGACCTTACCCCAACCTGAAGAATCTTAACAGGTGTTTTATTCTTGAATTTCTTTTCCTAGGCAGTCTGCACACGGCGGCCCTTTCCTTTTTTTCTTTCTTTTCTTAAGAAATATTACTCCTTCGTTTCGGGGCCCTGGAACTCCCCTCTTCCAAGTACAGATGTCGATGCACTCCGGCCCGGACTTTTCCTCTTTCTTTTCACCCGTCACTAACCCTCGTATTTTTTCCTCTCCTTACGTGTTGTTTGGATTCTGTTTCTTTTTTTTTCTTGAAGTTTCCACCGTCGCCTCGTGCCTTCCGGCTTCTTTTCCCTTTAATAGGGGAGGGTCCGGCCCAAATGGCACCCGACGTTTTTTCTTATCTGACTTCTCTATTGAAGTGAGCCTCGTTAATTTCCACTTCCCGTTGGGTTTTCTGAAGCAATCTAAGCCTCCGCGGCCCAACGCCTGCTTCGAGATACGTGTGGGTCGGAGTTCGGTTTTCCAAAAAATGCTTGCCCAGCTTTTGTTTTCGTTCGTCTGAAAATATTCTTTTTTCGACAAATAGCAGTTAAGCGGGGTCAGGACTACACAAAACTTGGACTTTTCCCTCCCCCTTTTGTCGTTAAAGAATTCAGCCCCCCCCCCCCCCCATCTTGAAAGCGTTTGATTCCTCTCTTTTTCCGACCTCTGTGACCGGCGACAGCGAGATTTTTGTTATTCCCTCCCTTTTTTTTCCTTTGGGATTTTTCACAGTTTTTTCCATCCCCTTGAGCCACAGTTCGCCTCATTTCGCGGTTAATTTGAGTCTTTCTTTTTGCGGCTATCACTTTAAAACTTTTTTAAAGATGTAGGAAATTAGCTCCGACTAGCCGTTTCAGGACAACCGCGGCACCGCCACTTTCCGGAACTTTCCCCTTCTTCTCACTTTTTTTCTAAGGGGTACGTATTTGTATTTTGTATGTGGAAATCCCCTTGAGCATTTTCGCTTTTCGCTGTTTTCCAGATACCCTGATGGACCCGACACTAGTTCCCCCCTCTTTACCGCGGCACGCTTTTTAACTCTTATCTTTGACGCAAACCGAGAAACCCTTATCTGGAGAGCAGCGTGCTTCCTTTTTGCCCCGCTTTTCTAAAGGGGGTTGTTGCCCCGGTCGTTGGCGTCCCCCTCATCCTGAAGGGAAAGCACGGTCCCCCCTAACTGCCGGGCAAATCCCTAAGTAAACCCACAGACCCACTCCACCTGTTTGTATTCTGAAAGACCAGACGTGTCTGGCCCCTTTATTCACGCTTAGTTTTTGGTCTCTGTTTTTTTGGACGGTTCCGCTACGTTGGCGTCTTTCGCCAACGATTCTTGAGAGAGTCACTCTTTTTTTGGATCTTTCTTTCCCCTCTTATCGAATGAGGGTGTGCTCGTGACCCGGGGCACCCCCGCCCTCTCTGCAGTCGGAAGTCCCCAATTAAGTCCCCTTTTCTTTTTACCCCTTGCATGTTCTATATACAAACAGGCTGTTTTTTATGCTAGAGCTCCGCCCCGTAAGTGTTTGCAAGCGATCCTCGAGACGCCCGGCATCTTCGCTGTGTGACGAAAAGCGAGGCGACACTACTTCCTTTTCTCCCTTTTTCATTTTTTCCTTGTGACTCTGTTCCTCTTTTTTCGCGGTAATACCCCCCCTCTCCCACGCGTCTCTCCCTCCGGTACTTTTTGAAGCGGGTGGTTCGTTTTCAATCGTGCCTTCTTGCAATCTACCCCTTCCCTCTCCCCCTTAACTCCTTGTAGGATGATACCTGCATTAAAGGTCTTTCCGACCCCTTCCATTTTTTTTGGAGCGGCGTGGGATGAGGTTGGTTGCGTCTCCCGATGGAACCATGCCCCTCCTCTGGTTTACGATTAATTGGCCCACTACCACGGTGATTGTCTCCTTTTTTTTTGTTTTTTTCAGAAATCTTTTTAACACAAGTCAAGCGAATTGCCAGTTCTTTCAGACGTCGCTGGGAATTTTTTTATGCACTTTTTTTCTTCCCATAGAGCTTTGTCAGCCCGGCGTCCATATGATCCTTTTTTTTTTCGCAACCCTTAGTCCTAAAGTTACCCACAGGAAGTTAACTCTCTGCTGGGGTCAACAACTTTTTTTTTTTCCCGTTTCTCCCCACGTACGGAGTTTTAGCCCGACCCTGCATTTGTTTTTCCAATGGAATGGTTGAAAGATAACCGTCGGTGGCGTCCTCATTGACGTCATGCTATATGCTTTTTGTTCACCTCCCTCGAAGATGGGTGTTTTCTTATCTTGGTCCCCTCGTGGGTCCTTTCACGATCAGGGCTGGAAGAGCTGTGGTTTGAGCGCCGGAACCAACGCTTTTTTATTATTCCTCACAACTCCAGGCTGTAGCCCAAGTTCACCCCGTTTGGGCCTCTCATATATGAAGATTCTACTTGCCAGCCTCAAGGAGTTCCACGGGGTTGAACGGTTTTGTCTCTCCCCCAGTTTTTTTTCTGAACTTCTACCGTTGACCGCAAGTGGTCCCAACACCCCCCCCCCCCCCCCACCCCCCCCCCAATTACCCCACACCTATTTTTTTTCCATACCGACGTCTATTTCGGGATAGGTCCCCGAGCTCCTCCCTTTCCTTCGCTCCGGTTGTTTACAACTCTTTGCCGATGATTTTGTAGACTTTTCTGAGGGATCCGATCAGCTGCGCTTCGCTTGCCTTATTTCGGTCCTGGAGTTTTTTCTGCAAGGGCTGTCGCCTGAGAACTCACCTTTCAAGGGTCCTCCTCGTCTTTAGGCCTCGAATTAATGTGTACTACGCGCCGCGTTGAGATTGCTTCTCCCTCTTTTCGTCTTCCAACCCCCTTTTTTCAACGAGACCGCCTTTCGCTGTTTTCCTTGGCCCGATTCACGGGTCACCGTAGCGGGGGCAGTCTCCTTCCCCTCCTATTAGAGAGGTGTGCCCGGCAGTCTCACTCTTCTCTGCTTCGTTTTCCTTTCCGCGTCAGAATGTAAGCTTTCCACTTCAATAACCTTTCACAGTTTTTTTGACCCTGAATTTCGATGACCCCCTTTGAAGTTGATCCGCACAAACGGCCTGACCCGTGAGTAGGTTTTTTTCACCCTATTCCTTTTGTTATCTGGGTTGACGACACAAAAACCAGCGTTGCACTAGGACCGTTTTTTGGTCCCCCTCCTTAAGGCACAACCTTTTCTTCCTGAAGTGGCTTCGACACTTATCCTTCTCCTGCTTCATCCCATTTCCCAACTCCAATTTGATATTCCTGTTCTTTTGTGCGAAGTCGGCCGCGAAGCACTCCCTTTTCCTTTTCCTTTCTTCTTTTTGAACGATATTTTGTGGTTGTGTAGAGACTTGCTTTTCTTTCTTCTTGGAAGAAGTCTCCACCTGGTGCGGCGGGGTCGATAACTTTTTCTCTGTCAGACGGTCTTCAGGCTTTTTATTCCCCTTTCTTACACCAGGTCTTTTCCCTTTTCAAATGCTTTTCCGCCCGGAATACCGTTTGAACGTTGCCTTTTTCCCCTGTGGTTTTTTTCCCAATTTGGTACGATCGTCCTCACCCCGAACATTGAGGTCTTGCAGCTTGGGTTTTCTCTCCCCCGTCAAAGTCTCTCAAGTAATGTCATTCAGGGAACGATTGAAAGTTCTTCCCACTGTCACTCAGCCAATCGAAATTCAGCGAAAGTGCGACGGCGTGTGCTACTCTTGCAAAACTTTTTCGACCGATCTCCTTTGAAAGTCGCATTAGTAAAGCTTACAGCGTGCCCGTGTTTAGGAAACAGTCTCAAATTTTCGTTTCCTTCCGTTGCCCGCGTGACTTTCTCGCGGAGTTCTACCTACGTTTTTGACCGCCACTTTCCTTGCGACGCGCTCCCTCCTGAGCTTTCTTTTTTTTATCCTTGCCAAGGAAGTACGGGGAACCGTGAAATTGCTTTGTTGTCCCAGGCGATCCTTTCCCCCCCCAAAGAAAGTTCTAAGGGGCGCTTCGCTCATGGGTCATTTTATTGTATAGCCCACGAAAGAGAAATATACTCCGCCAGACACCAGGCCTGTTGTGCTTTTTTTTCTTTCCTATGAAACTTTTAGATTCGCCCCGAATCACGTAAACCTCTTCCTCTTACTGAAATTTATTTGAACTTGAGGTCAACGGAAAGGTCTTCCCCCTGGTGATAGTTTTTTCTGCTTTAAACCTTTTTTTATTCTGGGCGCTCCCCTTCTTAGTGGAGATTATCGCCAACGGCTTGTTTTTGCAACTCGGCCGAATTGTTGCCACATTTTTCTCTATTTTTCCTGAGACAGCTACACGCTCTCCCCCACTGACCAGCATTTCAGATCATTCTATTTTTTCGTTTTTCCTAAAAGAGTTTCTAAGTGCAACAGACCATGTAGCTGCCGTACCCGACCTGCAGACCCTCCCTCACTCCATGACTGGAGCCCTGCTTTTCTTTTTCCCTCGATGACCTCCAACTTGAGGTCGGCTTTGTCGTATGCGAAAGTGGTTCCCGGGTTCCCCCCTCCGAGGGTGATATGGAACTTCCCGTGCTAAATGTTCCCTGATCACTCCCGTTTTTCGTTTCCCAATAATGTTACGCGTTTGGTAAGCCCAGCTACGCTTCTTTTTTTTTGTCCACCCCATGAGGGCGTGGTATTCCCCTACCTTTCTTTTTCTCAGGCAGGAGGGCCAGACTACGTCACAATGAGTTCTTGTTCGGTTGTTCCCGTGGTTAGTTAGTAACAACTACCCCCATCTTCCCCTTTTCCTGGCTTCTACGTAGATTTAGCAAAATTCATGGACCAAGTCTCGAGTTCGACGGTTGCCATTCAGACCCGTCGTCTTTCCCCCACCTCCAAACGCAAGCAGCCCGCCAACCCCCACTTTTTCCGGTCCCTCCTTTCATGAAGTTTTTAGCAGCCGGCACCACATCGAGTTCTCCAGGGTATATGGAGAGCGTCGTCGATTGCACGACCACCCAAACGTCTCCCCTCTGTCTTTTCTAGTTCCCTTGAGCGGCTTACGGTGATGGGAAGCGAAAGAGAGTTTTCCCCCAAGTAGGAGGATCTTGATGATGAACCGTGAAGCTTAAGATTTGTGACTTCATGAGTTTTTTTCCCCTCTACCTGAAGCGCCATGTTTTGTCTTTTCTTGTTGATAGCCGGCCTGCCTTGCTTGAAGGTGAGTCGAAGCAGACCCACCCTTCGGTGTGCCTATCATCTTCCCAGTTACCGTTTTTCCGCTGTTGTTTTCGTATGGGTGTCTTTTATTGCTGCGAGACGTTCCCTTTGGTTCCTCTCCCCACACCCGCCTTTCTGTTTTCCTTACTTTTTTTCACTGAATGATTCCTCTCCCCCCCCCGCGTGTTTCGTATAGGCCTCTGCTTTGTTTGAGAGTGGTGAGTTGTAGCGGAATTTTATCCAAAATTAGTCCTATAGAGGGCCTCCCCTCCTAGTTCTCCAATTTTGAACCACCGAGGGCCTGCTCTTTCCTTTGCCGGTTGTGCTTGTATTGATTTTGCTTCCTTACGGGGGCGAGTTTATTGCCCTTTTACCGGCTTTTCTGCAATTTTTTTTCGAGTAACGCCGCACCCAAGCAAGGCGGCTCTTGCTCACGCTCTTCTTCTCCGAGAATGGCCTGAGCTTTTTCACCATCACTTAATTGCTTCCCTTCTTCCTCACCCCTTTTTTGCGTACCTGAGACACTATTTCTTGATTCCGGGTAACTTGACAGCGCATGATTTTTTTTTTTTTTTTTTTTTTTCTTTTTTTTTTTTTTTCTGTTTTTCTTTCTCCTTTCAGGTCAATCAATTTCCGGGCAATCCAATCTCTGACCGAATGTGCTACTTGAAGCTTCCTTTTTCTTCTTTGAAGGTATCGATTTCTGTATACGGCGGATCTAAGTTGACCCGGAACCCTTTCTACTTTTTCTTTTTTGATAGCTTCTGAGGTGTAGAGTAATGCGATGATTTATGCTCGGCGAACTTTTTTCCACGTCCCGACCCCGACGGGGCCGAGAGGCTTGGTAGAGTCCTCCTGCTTGTTTTTTTTTTTCTTGCGTCGTTAGAAAATTCGTTCTTTTTTTTTTCAACCAGACCCCCATTGCCGGGCCGTCTTTTGTGGGTTTTGTACCGTAGGTTCCTGCGGGGTTTTTGATGTTTTCCCCCTTCCGTGTGCCAGCTATGGATGGTTTGCTTTGTTAGGGTGAGACATTCTAGCCTCCACCTTTTTATTCAGGTATGATCACGCGCGCCCCCGATTTACCCAAAGTATGTCTTGTTTTCCTACTCTTTTTGCGCGTCGTCAGTCGTTTTCTTCCTTAAGGCGTCAACTAAGTGGCCCAGTTATTATTTCCGGCTGAAGTCTCTTTTCTCCTTTTTATTTTTTTGGGTGACACCTTTAAGTACCTCATCCCGTCCTTTCTTCCCCTCAGTCTCCTTCCCGTTATCTTTCTCGGGTACCCCACTGTGCACCCCTCGTCCCTCTCTCTTTCTCCGTTGTTCTAAGAGGTGTGTGTTTGCCCCCGTCGGGTCTCTTTTGCTTTTCTCCTTCCTTCCTAATGGACCCTTGATTGAGGCTGCAATGCACCGCGACGATGTTTCTTTCCCTCTTCCTTTAGCCACATTTCCTTTCCCTTCACGGGAAAGGCAGGTTTGGTATTTTTTGCAGTATAAATGTCATACTACGCCGGCCACACGTGGTTTTTCACTCCCTTTCTCTCCCTTTTGGCGCTCGGTGGCTTTTTAATCTCCCATACGTTTTTTTCTTCTGTCGCTTCTTCTTTAATTTTTCCCAAGAAGCTTTATCTGGCCCATGCCGTTTCACCACAGTGACCGGAAACTCGTTTTTCCTCAACAGTGTTGGGTGACTGACTAGCCGAGACGTCAATTGGATTTTTCACCCCTCTTTTCTCCCGACCCCCGACCTTTTTTTTTTTAGATCTTTTTCTTCCGCGCTCCTGGACGCTCTGTCAATCCGTGCTGACCCAGTTAAGTTTTCATTTTCTTTTCTTTGGAGCGACAAACATTCGCGCTATACATCCCCCCTTAGCCAGATTTCCCTCATACGAAACTTATCTTGAAACGGCTCTCACCTGCTACGGCAGACCAAGGAACCTTCTGTCTCCTTATTCCCTGTCTTGTTCCCCCTCAGTTAGCAGGTCGCTGTCGGGACATTTCTCCCTATTTACCTCCTTTCGAGATCGAAAAGCTGTACGGGGCCTGGTTCAGACCGGTGCTGTAACCCTTTTTCCGAATTCTTTCCTATTTTTTCTCTCCGAGAATCAGTGATTATACGGGGGGTGCGGCGTGAAGCTTACCCAATTGTGGGATTTTGGAAGTTTTTCAGTTTTCTTTACCCCTGACGCCGGGCAAAAGCCGCTAAACAAAGACCCCACTTTACCCCCTTCCCTTGAAGCACCTCAATTGTCGGAGCACTTGTGAGTTGTACCCTTCCCCCTCTCTGATTGTTTTTTTTTTGTTTGAGGGTGAAGGGCTTTCTTACGATGTTTTACTCTTCCACTCCCGAGGTTTACCCCAGACGACCCGGGTGGTTCTCCGGTTTTTGCACACTTTTTCTTATGTTGGGTGCTAGTGAACCCCAGTGACACAGTTATCGTTGCAATTTAGCTCCGTCTTTCCCCCCACCTCCCTCCTGAAAAACGTCAGAGCACTGCCCTCTTCCTTCCACACGGACTTGTTGATTTACTCTCCTACGACTGGAGTGGGAATCGATATCGACTCTCCGGCATTTTCCCCTTCTTTGTACGCCCCAAAGACTCAGTCCCCCCTCTTATCTTTCCCTTTCTCCACTCCCTCTAGAAGTTTTTGCCTGTTTCCCGCATTTCCTTTTATCTGTCCACTCCCCCTTGCGCAATCGGCACCTAGAGGCCCGTGGGTGTTTTAGAGGTTTTTTGTATTTCCCTTCCTCTGTAGACCGATCACCGAACCGCAGTCTTCCCCCCCTCTTTTCATGTTTCCCAACTTTTCAATTCACCTGGTCGTTGACGACCACCAGTACCATTTGTGGGCTCGGATGGGTGGATGATTGTGGTTCTTCCTGGATGTGATGAACGCCTCACTCCGAAGCCTGTCGAGGACATTTTTTGAGAAGTAGACTACCAGGCTTTTAATGGAGACCTTTTGTGGAGTTTGTTTTTTCGTATACGTACCCTGTCCGCAGTTTGCCAACGTCTGGAGGCGATGCCGCAGGGCCCTTTTTGTTCTCCCTCCTCATGGTTTGGGTCCCCTACCTCGCGTCGTACTACGAGTACAAGTTAGGACCTTTTTCTCCCCCTTTTTCCTTCTTTTTTCCAAGGGTTAAGTTCACGACCCCCCCTTAAACAAGGTGTCGGTTAGTTTTCAATACCCCCCCCTCTCTCCACGACGCCTATGTTGCTTTATTGGTCCTCCTGCCAATTCTGTTTTTTATAGTTTCTAAGTAGGTTATCTTTCTTTTCGTGGGTCTCAACCTTTCCCTCTTTTGTTGAGGGAATCGGACCCTTGGAAAGCTTTCTCCTCTCTCCTTACTTTTTCCCCTCTCTTTGGGTCGCGGTTTCACGTCTCCGGTCCCCCACGCTGTCTGTTCGAATTGTGAACCACTCTTTCCCCTACTGGCAAGCCGTTTCTTTACATCTCCAGTCCTCCTGACCATTGTGCTGACCCAAAGTCCGTCCCCGTTTCCAAGGCTCTTGGTTCTCTCCTTTTTCCAGGAAATTTGTGACCTGTTTCCTTCCCTGTTCAACGAGCTTTGAACGGGGGGGGTTCCAATTCGTTTTTATTTACCTCGAGAAAGAGGTTCCGCGTAGGTGGCCAATCTCCACCCTTTGGTGATCTTCTTCTTGGTTGAGGGATCTCTCTGTAGTGTTTTCGAGAGACCCAGATCCATGAAGGTCGTCTTCTCTCTTTTCCTTCCTAGTTTTGTGGGCCTTGCACAGGCCTCGATGGTGTCACCTCCAACTTTAACGGGCCTTGGACTTCCCTACGCCAGACTCTCAGATTCTTCGCCGTGGATTTTCGTTTGTCTTCCCCTCCTGTCCTCCTTTTTCAACCTCGCAACGTGAAGGTCCTCCCTTTTCAGAATGGTGAAGTTTAAGACCAACGGGCCCCCATTAGCGGTTAAGTCGACGTTTCGACTCTCCGACGATTCTCTTTGTGCCCGGTTTAATTTTTAGTTAGCCTCCGTCCTGCTTTCTTTCCATTTTCCATGTTACGTATGAAGGGACTTTCCTACCGTGTCCCTTTCTCAGTCTTAAATTTGCCGATGAACACCGCCGTGTGATGCCGATCTACACCTCCCTTTACGTGCCTGAGTCAAGGTGGCGTCACGTTTAGGATTTCCCTTTTTCGACACCCCCAGGTCCACCCTTCCATTGCACGTTCTGAAAGTGGCGACAAAGAATTTATACCCGGTTCTTTAATTGTTTTGCCAGAAAGGTACTCCTTCCTGAAGATGGACAACCGACAACCTCACTTTTTCCAAAGAACGCCCTTTGTTGTGCTCCGTCGGCCTCCGCTCCATCGCACGTTATAATAACCGTTGTGTTTGGTTGAGCATTTTTAGATTTTTAGTTCTTTTCCGGTCTTCCCCCCACATTTTTCCCCCCCAGGATTTTTAGATCCCGTGGTGGTGGATCTGTCATTCGGAGTACTGTCTTGCGGCCGTTGGCATCAAGGTGTGCCTTAAATGCCTTTTCTAAAAGTCACTCCAGCCTGAAAGTTTGTGCTGTTTTTCTTTTTCTTTTTTCACCTGCGTTAACGCCTAAAGCTGCACTGCCTTTCCCCCCTTTTTTCCTCGAATGACCTGGTCCTTCCCGTTTTTCGAATCAACCCCAACCTTGTTTTTGTAACTCTTCTCCTTTCTTTTTTTCCCTCCTGTGCACGGTGGAACGGGCAATAGTCAAGCCCATACTTCATTTTCCTTCCGTTCCACGTGAGAACTTTGTCTATGAATCATTCTCAGTCAGAGGCCCCCCCCTTCTTTTTTTGACAGAAGCCCCCCAGGACCCTCCGCGGCTTTCCAAACGAGGTTGCACTGTTTTTTTTTCGTCCCGTACAACAAGTCGGCTTTTAGGGGGCGGCTGAGGGTACGTTCGATGGGGTTACTTCTTCCCCCAGTTTTAGTTTGACCTACACCGCGTGCTGCGACGCGAGCTCCAGCTGTTCCTTTGGTTGAAACGGGCCGTAGTGATTCTTGCCCTCTAATTCTTGTGCCGAAAACAGGCTTCTCCTCCACTTGCACCTCCAGTTGCCGGCCTGTCGAACTTCCTAGCTTAAGACCGGGCTCTCTTTCCGCCTCTCAACCCGATAGAATTTCCCTTTTTTCCTCAAAGAGGGTTGGGATTGCCACCGCATTTTTTTAGCTTCCCCCTCTTTCGATCTTTTTTATCTCCGACCCCGGTCGGCAGTCCTGTTTCTTTGACATCTTGCTGTCCCACTTTCCCCCTTTTTTATTCTACTTTTCGCAGTTCCCCTGTTTCCGTTTTTTCCCCCTCTTTCCCCAGTTTGCTTTCTTCGTATTGCTCGCCAACTTTTTTTGCCTAGGGCGTACATTTCGTACTTTTAAGTTCTACTGGTGTAGACTTCCTCTCCACCCAAAGATGAAAGCCTCAGCTTTCCCTCGTTTCCAGCCTTTGGATTTCTCCGAAAACTCTGATCTTTTGTATTTGACTCCCTTCCCCCCGCCCTCGTAATTCTGCATTAGAGCCACAGTTTTTGGGATCGTTCCGTAGCCCTTTAATGAAAACCTCGTCGATTCCCTTCTTGCTGGTTGGCTTTTTCGTAGTCCCCCCACTTGATTTGAAAACGCTTGCAGTTATTTGACGGGAGGTAGGGACGCCGGTACAACTCCTTACTTGCTGCCCTTTTCCTGCCGAGCATGTGAAACAACCCGTGTTGTTTCATCGCAACCGATTGTTTACTCTTCCCCCTCGTTGGCAACGCGATTGTTCGTTGTTCCCAGGTGTTTTGTTTCCTTTAAACTGCCAACCTTTCTCATTCTTAGCCGGTTGTGTAGTAGTCCTCTTCCTCTTCGTCCCCAGGTAGTACGATTTCGGCGGGTATCTCCACCTTTTTTCCGCCACTCATCACCTTCCCGACACAAATTGTCCTTGTGTCGTCCACCTTACTTAAGGAATTTTTAGATCAGCAGGTTGAAACATCGATGAGCTTGTTGTGGGTCGTTTTTGCCTCTACATGACCTTTTCCAAACGCTTAATCCCCACGGGTCCGAGAGTTGGGAACGCGTTGGATCTTTTTTTCTCTTCACCTCCGGATTTCCCAGGATATTTTTCCGAGTAATATCTTTTTCTCCCCTCAAACTGTTTCGATCCGCGTTGCCCCCATCAGGTCGAGGATCCTCTGGCCCCAACCTTTTGTTTAGGCGTCTTAGCATACACCCTTTTTTGTCTACCCCGATAATCAGGCCATTGATCGATCAGTATTTCTTTTTTGAAGTAGTGGGGAATTCTCCCATGCGACGCTTCCATTGATCAAGTAGGGGGTTCCCGGCTCCACCCGTCCCGTCTGTGGCAGCAGATAGTCCCCCGTCGTCGCTAGGTTTTCGATCTCGTTTTCCTGAACGCTGGTGTGCGGACTCCCCAACCCCGACCCTTCTCCATTTTTTTCAGATTGCCCTGACCGACTTTTTTTATGAAACCCCTTTTTTTTCCCTCTGCCACCTTTTTTTGTGGTGGTAGTGACTTCTTTTCGCATTTTGGAGGGTCTTTCTAGGGCATGTGGTTGCTCTCCGCCTCCCCCCCCACCCTTCGAAGAACTTCTCTCTGCGTAAGATGACATCTGAGAATGGCGGCGTTGCATCCGTTCCGTGTACTTCCAGGGTTCGTACATACTTGTTCCTCCTCGGCTTTTCCCTATTCGGGTCTAAGGTCGATCTCTTTTCCCGGGACTTGTCCTGAGAACGGTCAGTTCAAGACCCCTCCCGTCCCCTTCCACCCAACGGTCACCCTTCGGAGCTGCTTCGCCTTTCTTCCTGCCCTTTGTGTCCGCTTTCCCTTCTCGCGCGAGATATTTTTTTTACGACAATCTTTTTCTACTTTTGTGCTAGAATCCGATGTTTTGAGAGCTCACCCTGGCGAGCTGCTTTCTTCTGTTTACTTGTCTCTTTCTTCTCTCGCTCCCTTTTTTATCCTGAGGACTAGTTCTCTCCTCTTCCCCCTTGTCCATTCAAGTAGTTCGCAAATCTCGGGTGGAATAACCAGATTGCTGCTTATTTTTCTTTCTTTTAGTGACCCCTCTTTTCATGTTTGTCTCTTTTTTCTTCGTTCTTGCTTGCGCTCTGGCTCACCAAGAAGACAACCCCCGTGCTGGGCCTTGCGTTTAGAACCGTCCCTAGAACCCCCCCTAGAATAATCTGCACCAGCGTTTGTTCTCGTAGTAATCCCCAGTGATACTCTTCCTTTCTTCCCCACCTTGAAGTGACGTGCAAGAGGGCGCGCGCCCCTGTCCCTTCCTCCGTTTCGGGTGCCTTGCGGAAAATTTCCCTCTTCGATTTTTTACCTCCGTTGCCTCCTTCGATGTCCTGGTTAAACTTTTGGCAAACCTCGTATCTCGCTCTTTTCCTTTTTTCTCATGGTTTGTGTTGTTTTCCCCTTTGTTCCCCCCTTCCGGTGAAACCCGTCGCTTTTAATTACTTCTGGCTGCTTGAATCGAATTGTTAATTCTTCTTTTGGCAATTCCTCCCTCCTAGGAGTACTATTCCCCTTAGCAAGTTTCGCTTTCTCGTTCTTTCCAGTGGAAGAAGACTGCCGCAGATAACCTTCAGTCGCGAACACGTTGCATCTTTTGCGCCAACGTTTTTTTTATTTACTTTTTTTTCCCCGTCCCCCCCCTCACTTTCCTCTTTTTGTTTTTGGAGGCTGTTCTTTCGCCCTATTAGAAACCCGAAGAATGAGGTCTTTTTTGCGCCGGCGTGCATCCCCACAAGCCAGTTCCACTATGAAGCCTTCCCCCGTTTTCGTGCCAAGTCTCTCTCAGGCCCTTTTTTTGCTTTAAAACCTATTTTTTTCTTTAATTGAAGACCCCCGGCGGAAAGAGAGATGTCGTCTTACCCAGCCTTTCCCCGTTTCGTCCGGTGCATTTGTTACATGCGACCCCCCCTATCATTTCGTCGGAATTGATTAGTCCCCTTCCGTGTCTCCAAACGACCCAAATATGCAATCATTTCCTTTCCCCTTCTACTATCTCGTCCTCGGAACCCGTTGGGGCACATCCCCTTACCTTTCCCTCTCCATAGCACCTTCAGGGTGCTTGATTTTCCACCTTTTATTTTCACTTACCTTTCCTTTTGCTTGGACCTCCTAAATGACCCCCGAACTAGGACTGCAGCGCGCCCTCATGTCTCCTCTTTAATGTCCCTTTTATTGTTATTTGGAACCCCTCCTCGCCCTTCTTTATGGGATAGACTTGATGCACGTTGATTATCAGTGGGTGCTTTGTCTCCAAATGTGGGATTTATTGACTTTTCAGTTCCCCTGACCGGCTCCAAAATTATCCTTTGCCAATCCCCGACAGTCCCCCGCTACCCCATACAAGTACAGGCCTCATCCCCGCCCCCCCCATGAGGTTAACCGTGGCCGTGTTTCACTCTTATGGAGATGCTGTATTAGGGTAAGGCTTCTAAGAAGCCTGACTTTTTTGAGACACCGCGAGCTAAAGACCCCTCTTTTTGGGTTTCTATAGGTTTCCCCCTGAATACGTTAGTGTGGCTAGTGAACCCCGAACCTCCGGCCTCGCTGGGTCGGAAGTAACAAACTCGTTCTCTTTTCCTCCTGAGAATGAAGTATCGTTCCCCTTTTTTTTCTGATAGACCGACGTTCCCCCGTCATGGGCCGCATCCTCGAGATCCCGGGTTTTTTTTGAGGATAGAACCCATTCAGCAAGATGTCAGTTTTGGCCTCCTCTCTCTCCTCCCGCCCCCTCATTTCACTTCCCCTCACAACCCTGCCCTTTTACGCGAGCGGAAGTGGATGTTTTTGTGGTTTTTCTATCCCTAGAACTTAACTTTTTAGTAGCCTTCTTTTTCCGGCTTACCTTCTTCCTGTCGTTTTCCCCACCCCTTCCATTTTTTTTTCTCTTGGCGGGTGGTTTTTGTGCAGGAAGCACTGGGCTTGAGATGTTTTTGACGATTCCATCCCCTGTCTACGAGGAATGGTCGCACGCGCCCCCCCTTCGATCATTAGAAGTTGTGTTTTCTCCCGTAACCCCCTTCCCAACCCGAGAAAGGAACCGTTTTGCTTTCTTTTCCGTTTTTGTTTCCTCTGGCCGATTTCTGACCGCCCTCATTGGGTTGTTTTGCGCCGTATTTTACGAGGAACCTTTTTTTCCCTTGTCCCCTCCTTGTTTCACGGAAGTTAATCTCCACCCTGTTTTCGGCTTTTGTCAGGTGAGTCGGCGACCCCCAACGTTTTCCGACTGCATTGTTGCGGCAGAGATCTTTCTCCCACGCCTTTCGGTGAGTCCGGCATGTCGTGGTTTTGTTTTGTTCTTTCTTCTTTTTCCGGTTCTCCAAGAACTCTCCTTTTTGGATCGTCCCAATTTTTTGTCAAAGGGCCACGATCGGCTCTTGATCTGGTTTTTCGGTCACGGCCTCCGTCCCCCTCTTTCGAGGCCTTTTCCCTAGTCTTGTTCCCCACATTTGAAAGAATTTTTTTTTGGTCCTGATTCTAAGAATGATCGAATTGGAGCGCCCTTTCGACATTTGGGCTCTGTCGGATCCGGGTTTTCAGCATGTTGACTTTTTTTTTTTTCAGCTGAGCGCCTTGTTTTTCCATTTCTTCGAGTTAGTGATCTTTTTTTCCCACGACTCCCTCTTCCTTCGCCTCTTCTTTATCTTCCACCCGGCTGGCTCAATGACTTTTCGTTCCTTTCTTTTCGATAGCGCCCTAGCTCCGTGGTTGCTCCCTTCTATACTGACTCTTCTTGGGGCCTTTCCCTTTTGACTGTGCTACCCCGGCAAGTCCGTTGCCTTTCAGCCGAAGCCAAGAATCATGTCGCTTCTCCTCTTTTCTTCCTGTTCTTAGACGAACTTCTTCTTTTTCCCCATCTGACCTCCCCTCAGACCGCCCTATCGTTGGAAGGTTTGCCGACCCTCCAAGGCACCTTATCGGGTTCTCGTCGATTTTACGCGCTTTTTTGTGTTTTCCCGGCGTGAAGATTCTTTAAGCCGTCCCGTTTTTCACCGTTTTTTTATTTTACGTAGGGCCTTGGACTCTGGTTTGCATCCCTTTAGTGTGACCGCAGGCCATTTCGCTTTGTTTGACGGTCGTATCCTCTTGCCTCCTGGCAGGCTCTTTCCAACCCCCTAGTAGGCGTGTTCTTTCCCCTTTACCCCTTTTTTTCGACCCAAAAACACCACTTTCTTCGGGCTAACCGCCCCTTCCTCACAAAAGGGGAAGTTGTTTTTTCGACCGACCGGTAGATTTCCCTCCCCCACCTCCACTGGATAGCCCCCGAAGAAACAGTTGGTTTTTTTTTTCCTCCTCGGCGCTCGTTTCCCCCC
>Ga0179591_1265163_pt1 | contig 21282 bp, 23 predicted proteins | sample CZOMad2_1_08_16f_FD_182891 | JGI IMG/M metagenome (GOLD analysis project Ga0179591, IMG submission 182891) | Vadose zone soil fungal communities from Angelo Coast Range Reserve, California, USA - CZOMad2_1_08_16fungal (PacBio error correction) | ecosystem: Environmental > Terrestrial > Soil >... | reverse complement strand
CACCACACCCCGTCGTATATCTACTTCCTGTTCAGCATCCCCCTCGAAATGCTCCCTCCTTATCAAACGACGACGTTCATTGTGTTGCCCCCGTTTCTCCTGGTCAGAGGGTTCGCCCAATAAGAGCGTTCCCCCCCAGACAATCCATCCTCCGTTCCCTCTCCCCATGATGACCTCCCGACCCCGGCGATTTTTGGTCCAAACACTATTAGAGAGAGCAGCTGACCCCCGCCTTAATACCCACTATCCCCCCAAGAACCCAGTCTCGTCCCTCCCCTTTTGGCACTGTGAGTCTCCCAGCGTTTTTCGTGGATTAGTTGCCCCATGCCGGCTGCATTGGACCTCCTCTCGTTAATGGTTAATTGGCCCCTCTACCTCCCCCCCACCCTTCCCTAAAGCCGCTCCGCATGACTCTTTCGTCCCAGCCACCAAGAGACCCCAACAAGCGTAGTGACCAGAGCCCCTTTCCCGCCACAATAACGCTTTTTGCGCTGCTTCTCTGTCTCTCTCGCACCCCACCCCCCCACTCCCCCCCCAATTTATCATTTCCATTCTCCAGCTCCCCCCACTTTTATTCTTGTTGTTCTTCAATCAGTCTCAATCCCCAACATGGTCCATCCACAAATGGGCGTTTCATTTTCCCAGCACGCCCCCCGACTTCCGTCCTTGCGCGCGTTCCCCCCAACGCACTCCCCTTTTGATCGTATTCCTGGTTAGGTTTTAAATGATGCGACTTACGTCGGCTTCGAGCGTTTGAGCCCTCTGTCTCGAACACGATCCTTTCCTTTCCGCATTGTCCTCCCCTCCTCTCCCCCTTCCTCCCTTCCCCGAGTGCTTTCAGAATTAAGGTCCAAACGAGTTTTCCCAACCGCTTTCCCCCGGTTTTTCGCTTTTTAGTCCTTCACCCCTTAGGCTCATTATCCAAAGTGATTTTCCCCCCCAATCCCCCCTTTTTTCTGCCTCAATATTGAGTTCTCCCCCCCCCTGCCCTCTGAACCCCTTTCCTGATTGAGAGATAATCAGAGTCCCCTTTTATAGCAGACCCCCCCAATCTCCCGGCATAAGCCCCCAGATCAGTTTCCAAATCCGTCTCGGACGCCCCTCCCCTTTCCCTTTCTTTACTCCCTTTTTTTTAAATCCTTTCCTCATACCTCCACGCGCCTCGCAATTACCTCCTTTCATTTGACAGAGAGCTCGTTCGCGAATCTTAAAGCACGAGTCCCCCCCCCCACCAATCATATGTCGCGTATATTCATGGTTTTTTCTCCGTGCAATGCTTTTGGAATCTGGCTTCGTAATTGCGCCTTGCCCCTCTTCCCCTTCTTTCCCCGGGGTCTTCTCATTATTTGTTGAGCGGCGTCCTCGTTGACGTTCCCCTTGCCGATATCCAAATTTTCCTCCTCCTTAATTCCCTCGTCGTGAGAGCTCTTCCGAACTGCGAGATTTATCTCTTCTGGTCTGCACTAGCCTACCAGCTTCCCAATCGCCAAAGAACCCCCCTCCCCCTCGCAAAACTTTTTTTTCTGTCACGCCCTCCCTAACCCTTGATGACCTCTTCCATTCCCCTTATCCCCTTATTTTTTTCCCACGGGCAACCACGATCAAATTTTTGCGTTTCCCTGTTTCCCCCGCCCGGGCTTTGCGTCTTCCATTCTCGTTTTCCCGGCGTGCGATAATTTTTTGGATATAATGTCCAGACCTCCTCTCCTTCTTTGATTGCACCTTCCTTTTCCTCCCCTCCTGTTTCTTTCCCACAACGGTCCCTTGGTCTGTCGCGCGGCAGTCAAAGTGGCCCACCCACTCTTCACACTTTTTTCTTTTTGCTCTGCGCTTTGCCTTTTTTGCTCCGGTTGAGTGTCCCTGTCTCCCCCCCCTTACACTTTTTTCCTAAGTTCGCACCCCCCCTCCGCCATTTTTTGGTCTAAGTTTTCTTCCGCGTGATGGCAATGGCGTTTTTTTGGGTTAGGTTACACTGTTCGATCCCCGACCAAGGTGTGCGTCCCCTCCGATAGCAAAGTGTCCCTTTGTACCACTTCCCCATCCTTCTCGCGGTTTCGTATCGTCGCTTTCAACCAACAACGCGCTTACCCCCACCTTTCCCCGTCGGTGTTGACCAATTTGCTAGGTCCCCACCCCCCCCCCCCTTCTCACCTTTATATAAACGTCTTTCCTTGGGTTTTCCCCTTTTAGCGGAAATATTTGATCCTGGGATAGGCTTACCCACTCCCCTCCTGAGTTCGACCGATTATGGATGTTGAAGCCCTCACTTTTTCCCCCGTGGAGCACCGCCTTCATCGCCGCCTTCCCCTTTCCCTTGAGTTTCTGCCATGATTTCCCACAAACTTTAAAGTGCAGCGTCTTCGGACGAGCTCCGGTCCCTCCCTCCTCTCCCATGCGGGGATCCCCAACGACTCTTTACTTTCTCCCCGTCCTCCCCCTTCTTGTTACTCTTTTGTGTAAGTGCTCCCGAGTAAGTTTCGAGCAGGAGAAGTGTGTTTCAATCGATAGCCCATTGCGCTTTTCTTTCTTGGCTTTCACGACGCTTCGTTTAAATTCCATTCCCCATCACTCGCAGTCCTCCCTCATTAGCGATCTGGCTCTGTCATTTTTTACTGAGCGGTGTGCCATCTCAGTAAAGACGAGCATTTTTCTTCTGTCCGGCGGAACACCGATTTTTTGTTTCGTATTTACTCGTGCGATTGGCGCGTTCACCCCCCGTCAAGCTCGACCAAAGGACCCTCTTCCTGGCACACCTTCCGTGGTAGCTTCTCGTGGTTCGTCCCAAGAAATCTTTTATCTCTTTACGAGCGCGAAAGCAAGCGCCTTCCCCCCCCTCCTTCGCGGCAGGGGCTGCTTGACACCCCGTCGCCGGAAAGCTGTAGCGGGCCTTTCCTCATCCTTTGTGTTGTTTCCTTATACGCTGTGAGTCGACGTGCGAGAATCCTGGACCTCGACTTTTTCTTTTATTTCCCGGCGTCCTTCTTATCTGTGATGAAACAGCGATTAGTTCTTCTTACCCCCCTGCAAGAGACTGTTCCTTTTTTCCTTCCCAAACATCTTTTTCTTTTTCTCTGACTTGGAATTTCCCGATCCTCTGGAACCGCTACCCCCCCCCCCTCCCCCTAGGGTTGGCGTGAACAGAAGGAGATTTAGCCGTTCTGATTTTCCCTGACAGCGCTTCCCCTCCCTCTTCCCAGATCTTCTCAATTTTTCTTTTAGGAAATTCCAAGTTTGCAATTGAGCGACGGCGTCGCTGTTTCCCCCCTTCCCCAAAACCTTAAAATTTTTCCCCTTGCAAAGGGATCCTTTTGACTCCCCCCCCCCAAAACGACTCTCCGATCCTTCCTTCCTTATTATCGGAGCCTTTCTAAACCCCCAGCGGTCCAATCCGGGGATAGACCGGTTACTCCTCATCAGAGTCTTAGTTTGCCTTTCCCCTCCTTGTACTCGCACGATTACGTGTTTACGTTCTCGTCGATAGTTTCCTTTCTACCATTCATCCACCCAACCCCCCGCTTTCCGCGGGCTTCTCATGCAGTTTTTTCCCTAACGTTTGCCCTTGTTCTGCCAGCCATCACGCGTTCGAACACCTTCTTACTGGGGAGACTTCCATATCGCCGATCCTTTCCCCCCCTCTTTACCCCCGATCTTCTAGATTACCCGTCCGGTTAGTTTCACCACCCCTTAAACACAGAGCGGTCCAGTTCTCTTTCCTTTTTTTGTTGTCAAATCTATTCTCTTCCCCACCCCCCGCAGTGTAAAAACCCCCCCCCCTTCCCTGTTTTATGTCAGTTTCACGGACCGCTCGAGGATTTCGCCCCGCTACTCGTTCGCGACATGGAACATCCCCCCCCCCGACAAACTTTTGCAATCTTCCACAAAAATTTCGTCTTTTTGCCTTCCTCCAATAGTGCCAACCATTTCTTTGGCAGAACTTACTCAACCGGTCTGAATCTTCCTAAGCGAAGCTCACTATCCCAAACTGTGGTGCCGCTTTTTTTTCCACCTGACGCGCCCGATCACAAGCTTTTCGTTTTGTATAATTGAAGGTCCGCTTCCTTGAAGGTGCTCTCTATCCTTCTCGTCATTATAATAATCCTGTATCTTTTTTGGACCGGAATCCTCCCTCCCATGGGGACGCGAAACTTTTTTCTCTGCCCCCCCAGCCCCCTTGGTGTTCAATTTTTTTTAAAAAACCTCCTTCCCTCATCTTAGTAGCATCCAATTCGTTCCAGCGGTCCCTCCCCACGCATTTAGGCTCCTTCTTTCCGGTGGCATTTGGGATCTTCTTTTTTGAGCGATCTTTTACTCCGGCAGATGGCGAAGCCCTTCCTCCATTGAATCATCATACCGGATATTCCCTCTTTCTCCCAGTTTGCTCGGCTTCCTTTTCCCCTCGGCTTTGTCAGCCCACACCTCTTACCCTTTTAGTCACCGGTCGTGCTTGAGATGGAATGACTCAAGTTCGCAATTACAGCCGCCTTCGAATTCCAAAAGTTTTCCCCCCTTTAAGCGGAAACCCCTACGCGACCCTTTTTTTTCCTGCGGTGTTTTCCCGCTTCAACAGGTTCGCGGTTCCTCCAGTTTCCCAGAAGGAGGCGCGGCTCCTTTCCGGTGAGGACAATGACTTAACTTCTTTCTTTGTCTACTTCCCTTCCCCCCCCTTAATTTATTGTTCTTTCCCTTCGATCGCATGACAGTGACTTTTTTGATGATCTCAAAGATCATTCCTTTTTCTCCTTGCAGTTTTCGGCAATAGTCTCTCTATTCAGCGCTATGGGATTGAGACATCCCCTACCGCCCTATTGTTGCGACGTTTCCCCATGACACTGTCCCCCGGTTGCCGCGGTTGGAAAGTTATCCACCCCTCTTCGTTCTTTCTCAATCACCCTCTCCTCTCACCCATTGCGTGACATGCCTTTTTTTTCGTGCGGGACTCCCTCAGCTTTTTGCTCGATCCCTTTTTTTCCTCTTCCAACCCTGATATTTTTTGCCACTTTTCGTGCGTCGACCATTTCCCGACAACATTTAAAAACGATCCCCCCCTGCCAGTTTCTAGATAGACCAGTTGCGTCTTTATGAACTCTGCGCCCTCCCCCGTCTTCTTTGCTCTTCCTGACCCCTTTTGTTTCCCTTTTCGGACTTCACAATTTGGATTTCATCGGATTAAGAAGACCCCCCCCCTTTTTTGGAAAGAGTGCCCTTTTGGTAGTGGATGCTCAGCCCTTTTTCTCCCTCTGTTTTGCCTAGTATATAAAGCGCGCGTGCCCAAATCTTTGATTCCCCGATGACCCCCTGTATGGTCACTACGTTATACTTTTTCGTGTGTTTTTGGATCGTAAAAGTGCTTTCCTGCGTTAGCGGCTGATAGGCGCATGAGTTGCCCTTTATTTTTTTCCAATTACGCCTGACCACTAGAATACTTGACGTGGTTCCGGAATTGTATTTAACCCACCTGCTCGGCGTTGCATGGCTAAATCTTAGCTTTTTTGAGGCTGAGGTCCCGTGTTTGTCGTTTATTTCTCTCGTTCTGTCGGTCTGTCCTTCTTTCGTTTTTTCCCCGCTAACCCCGTTCTTGCTCATCACCATGGCTCTTTGACGGCAGTCGTTTCTTGTTGAGATCAGGGTCCGATCTCCTTCCAGAACCCCCCCCTCTTCACCGACCGATTGTCCACCCCAAGAATTTCTTCCCTTCTTCTCGCTCCACTTCGTTCTCCGCCCACCCGAGGAACCGAAGTACGCTTTGGTAGTTTTTCCCCTGAAAATCAGCCCCTCCTAATTTTTTACCCTTCAGTCTTTGCCGAACCCCCCCCTTCCGTTCACTCTTGCAACTTTTCCCGTCTCCCCTGGAAGCATTCGTCCCCAGGTCCCGCTCCTTTTTTTTCTTTATCATTTGGATCCTCTGGAATATACGACAAAGCCCCCCCAAGCAGTTATTTTCGTTCCGGCATTCCCTCTATCCCTCCCTTGAATACCCTTCTCCCCATTAACCTGCCCGATACCACGTCGGGTAAGTCTTTCCCCTCATATGCACCCTAAAGCCCTTTGTTTTTCCGCCCCCGGCCTGTCCTCCCCCTGTCTTCCCCCTCTCCTTGTTTCACGAAGACGCCCGCCTTCACTAGTTTATATTCGCCATATCCTGATGTTCATCTTTGATCTTGCGAGCAACACATTCGTTTTTCCACGCCACCCATTGATTTTTTTTCTTTTTCTTCCCTTCTATCAGAAACGTTGAAAGTAATTACGTTTGCTCCTTGGACTTTGCATTGAAGACAATCCGTTTTGATATCCGCGACGTCTGTCCCTCCTTTCTTGAAGGACAAACCTTTTTCTGATCCTGACTTTCCCACTGTTGGGCGATTCACTCCTGTAAGATTGAGATTTTTCCAATGACTCTTATGATTCCCGCTGCAGTTTCTATTTTCTTCTTGACCGTAGATTTGTATCCCTTCCCCCTACATCCTCATGTGTTTATATCCTTTTCAACGCGCCATCCCCCCCCCCAGAATGCCTTTGGAGAATCATCCTCCCGTCATCTATACCCTGCAGCCTTCCCATGGTGTCCCCTTTGCCCACCTTTTTTTCTCTCTTCGACGCTCCTTTTCCCCCCCGCTAAAGAAGTGTCCGTCCTGGCTCCGGCTTGGTATTCTCTTCCCCTAAGCGGCTCGTCCTTTCCTTGGCTGAACCCCTCCCCCCCTTTTCCTGAAATCCACTTGTTAGTTGAAAATTCCCTTGTCTCTCTCTCTCAAAATCCTCTTTCCCCTCTTCCTTTTTTGATCATAGAACTCTAGGCTCCTTCCCTTGCCAGATCCCCTTTTCTGGTCTCCCAGTTTTGGGCCTGGCTTAGTTAGCAAATTTCTTTGTGCAATAATTCTTCGTTGCCAGTGTCCGCAAGACGGTTGATTTTTAAGTTTCGGTCACTTTTCTTTCTCTTGTGTACCCATGGCGATAATTCCACCCCTTCCCAATCTGAGCAACTGAAAGGTGCTTGTTCTTATGTGTATAACCCTTTGGACCCCCTGACCGCGATTAAAAACTCCCTTCCCACTTCCCTCGTCGGATACGCCGTGGCTTTTCTTTAAGCCCGTCGACGAATGAACTTTTATGTGGTTCTCAAATCAATTTATGGTGCACGGAGCCCTGCGAGGTCTTGCTTATTTTGCCACTCCACCCCCCCCCCTATCTTTTGCGGATAGTCCCTCACTTTTTCTCGACTCCTACCGACGAAGTTCTTTGTTGTGCCAATTTCTTTTTTTTGAGATGTTTTTTCCTCTGTCGGGTGCCCTTTCCCAACCCTACCCAACTCCCGTCCCCTTGATACAACCCCCTAAATGAGTGTATTTTGTTCCCAAATCACGATAGCTTCTATAAACCCAGCAATTCTAACCAACTCCCCTTTACCACAACTTCCCCAGATACCCCTCGGCCGCCTCTGAAACCTTCAGAGTTAGCTCCAGCCGCGTATGAGGGCAGCCCCCAATGCTTTGCCCCCACTGTATTCTGGCGACCGTTGACCCGACCCCAATAACGGCAAAATCCACCGTCGCATCGCCCGATGTTTTGTTCTATCTTCGCCCAGCGCCACCACCCCCTCATTATTGACAAGAGCCTTGTTAATTTTGGTACGAGGTCCCTAGGGATCCTCTTTGCACAACCCCACTTCGCCCTCCATATACGGTTGAGAATAACTTAGTGTCAGACCCCACCTCTTTCCCCCCCCCTGACCCTTTTTCTCAGCAGATCCATCCAAATGAGCCTTTCCCCCCCATTTTCCAAAGGTCCTTCTAATTCCTCCGATGCGAGAGTAACCCCACGACCGCTGATTCCGAGCCCCCCAAAATTGTTGTCTTTTTGTCGGCGAATCGTAACTCCCCCCCGTCGGTTTGAGATACGATGGTGTCCACAACCGACTCTTCCATCGTCTTCCCCACCTTTCCTTTCCGCTTCAATGTCCCCGTTTTTGGGGTTTTTTTTATTGGAGGCTTCTGATTCCTTTAATAATTTTCGACCACGGTCCCCCCCCTCTTGTTCCCCCCCTGTTTTTTTTGCCTGATTAAGCATCCTCAGAAAGCTGATCTACTCCCCCCTCGCGGCAAGGCGCGCTTTTCCTCTTGAAGGTACTTTCCCACCTGCCCTCGGACCCAACCTTGCCTCCTTGTAGTTATTTTTCATCGAGTCCCGTTCTCTTGTTTCTAACCCCCCGCGACATTTGCGGACAAATCCTTCCGGTTCCCCCTTACATCGACGAAATCGCGTCTTTGCGCCTGAAATATTAATTGTCCACATCCCTGCCGCCGCTAAACGATATTCCCCTTCTTTGACGCTTACACCTGTTGCTTCAATCGAAGCCCACCGTATGACACACCAAAAAAGTCTAGTCGCGTATTAATGGTCCCTCCCTTTTCACGCTTTTTTTCATTCTGAAGGCGGTTCGAATTTTTTCTTCAGCTCTAACTTTCCATCTATTTTCTCCATTATTTCCTTATTTGTGGTTACCTCCTAGTCCCTACCATTACCCTGCCGATAAACTGCCCTCTCATTCCGATAGTCGATATATTTATTCGATCCCCTCACCCTCCGAGATTGAGTCGCCCCTAGGAGTCTTCCCCGCTGACCCACGACACAGAATTCCCCACCAGTCTCTCATCCCCTCTTTTTTTCCTCCGCTTTCAGTAACTTCCCTTCCTGAGCTGCTCCTCTCTTTTCCGTTATTTTTCCCTCCGCCAGTTTTTGTTTACAACCCACCCCTCCCCCCGCTTTGCTAATTCAGTTTTCCTCAGAACCTTTCTTCTGTCGTATTTCATCTCGTTGCCTTGAGATTTTGGGAGATACTTTCTGCCTGATTAGCCTCCCCTCATATTTTACCACCTCCTCTTCTGCGTGATACCCCCCCCAAACCCCAGAGCTCGTCGTTTTGATGGCGCGGAACTCCAATTGACCAAAAAACCTCTTTTCCCCTGTTTTTTCTCGGTTTTTTTGTTCTCTTTATGGTCTGCATTCTTCCGTTGCTTACCGTCTCCCCCTTACATGGTTGCCGAAGTTAGATTTCACCCTCCTCAAGTTTTTCTCTTTCTTCCCCTGCTTCCCTGCGGTGTGGGTTCGTTACCCATTTTTCGCTGAGCTTCCAAATTGCCCGGAAAATCTAAGTTTCTCCCCTTCCTCCCCCATTTTTTAAACTGCGATGTTTCTCTGCGGTTTCCTCGATCCTTTTTTCCCCCCCACACACCAATTCGATCCCCCCCAATTCCCGTGTTTTGAAAGGACCCCTTTGGTCGTTAAACCCGCTGCTGCCTGTTCTCACCCCCTCTTCCTTTTTATATACGCGACCATCGCCGTGAAATTCTCCCTGATATTTTGGACTTTCCTTCCCGGACTGCACTCCTCTATTTTGTTTTTGTTGGCTGGTGGCCGTCCCTCCCCTTTTTCCCACACCCCCCCCCCCTTTTTCCCTTGTCTATAGGTGGCCGAGCTGCGAGATTGTTTTATGGAATGTAGATAGAAACCTTTACTCCTGGTTTTTCTTCTTTTCCTCGCTCCTTGACCCCGTCAAGTTCGTTCGCCTTTCCCCCTTTGCTTTCCGACCCTACTCCTCTTCTCCGGTTTTCAGGTATACACAGTGTATGTGAGCTTGTTGTCTGTTTAACATCGCCCCTAGAAAGGGCGGGCTTTTTTTTTTGCATTTCCTTACGGCATTGCGAATTAGTTTGCTATCCCCCTTCTGCTCCCTTGATTTAGTTATTTTTCCCTGTTTGGCATTTTCAGCGATGAGGAGATAAATTTCATTCTTGATGCATCACTCTCGTCTTCCCCTATAATGTTTTGAGCCCTCTTTCCTTTCGAGCGTGCTTCCCCCTCCTCAGTCCCATTCGATTTGACTCTTTCTTCGAAAACCGTGCGGATTTTTTTTTGTGCGACGCGGCTGGCTTTTCCTTTCTTATTCTCCCACAAATTCGAGTCCGCCCCCTGACGGAGCATCTCGTCTTTCTTACTTCCCCTCACCTTTCCTATGTTGACACTTAGCGTCTAAGCCCAAGAATCTGAAACCAAGACCACCTGGCCTCTTCCTTCTTTTCCTCTACAGGACCCCCTCGCTATTCACCTTCTTTCATACACTACTTTTGGTTTTCTTTTCTATCCCGGCATGGTGGCTGGTCTCCGTCGTGCGCGCAGCCGGCCCGTCCCTTTCTGTTTTACCATCCCCCCGTTGCTTATCCGTTTACAGCTCTCTTCTTTATTTTGCTCCCCTCAGAAGCTCCGGCAAGTTTTGTGAACTGGTCCTTTTTCGAGATCCACGAACATGCGAAGAGCCCGCCTGAGTAGACCCTCTTAATCCTCCACCAGCGGGTGTCGCCGGGAAGAAGGTAAATTGTCTGAGCTTCGTGGCAACCCCTCCCCTCCCCCCCTTCCCCTCTCCCCTTTTTATCGCCCTCTTAATTTCGCCTTCTCTTTCGGCCCCAATCAACGCTTTGTGCAATTGATCGACGAGTCGCTTAAACGTCCCCCCCCCCAGGAGAACTGAAAGCTCCATGTTTTATGTGCCTTCAAAACTAATCGCCCCGATCTAACTGTCTCCATTTTTTCTCTGGCTCTCCCCCGTCCACCAGTCCGTACGTAGCCTGGGGCGGAACCCTGACTCAGCTTTTTTTCTTAGTTTGCAGCTCAGAATTTTCCTCGACTTCCGAGATCGTGCGTTCACCCCCTCGTTTCTTCTTTCCCCCCCCCCACACTCTCTTCTTTACTCTTGCCTCTTTCGTTCGCCCCACCGTTGACACCCGGAGTTCTTAGCCAGACCTCGGTCACAACTAGCGTTTCTTTTTTTTACGGAATGAAGGCACCATATTTTCTCTTAGATTTCACAGATATTCCTTCCTTTCCCCCCCCCCTTTTCTCCAAAGTCGGAACCGGAATTTTTACCACCAGTTTCACCACCGAGTTCAATTTGGTCTCCCTACTTTTTTTTTTGAAACTCATCTCTACTTCCCCCCCCCGCCAGTAAACAAATTCCTTAGTCCGTTGTCCTTTACCCGGACCGTTGCCGATATTTTTTGGCGCGGAACTTCCATATGCTGGGGGGGTGCGGTGGTGGTGGGGGGTTTGGGTTGGAGGGGGGTGGGGGGGTGGTTTGTGGGGGGTGGGGGGCTAGGGTGGATTTTTGGGGGGTTAGGGGTGTGGCGGGGTAGGGGGGGTGTTTGTCGTGTGGGGGGGGGGGAGGGCGGGGGGGAGGTTGGGGTGGTGGGGTTGGGGTGGGTTGTTTTGTGGGGGGGGGGGTTTGGGGGGGGGGTTGGGGGGGGGGTGGGTTTGGGTGTGGGGGGGTGTTGGGGGGGGGGGGTGGGGGGGGGGGGTGGGGTTTGGGGGGGGGTGGTGGGGGGGGGGGGGGTGGGGTGGGGGGGGGGGTGGGTTGGGGTGGGGGGGGGGGGGTTTGTGTCGGGTGTTACATGCACTCCCCCACCACCGCCACCTTCCATCACCGGAGAACTGTTCCCCCTAACCTCTAGTTACGAAGTACGTCACTTCCCCCCGGCCCTTTTTCCGCTGACCCCCCCAATTCCCCTGGCTTGCGCCCCTGAGTCACCATCCTCCCACTTTCGATGTTTTTTTGGACCCTTTTCTTCCTCTCTTTTAATAAACTTTCTTCCAATGCATAAAGATGACGATTGCCAAGCCTTTTACACTCTTTCCTCTTGTCTGTCTGACTACCTAACTCCCACTCTTATCCGTCCTGGCTTCCTTGAGGAAGGACGCCCTCCTTTCTTATTCCACTTTGACAACTTTTTTTCACACAAGGTGTCTCCTTTGCGACACCCACTTGGAGTTGGACACCCCCACGAAAAGCAATATCTCGTCCATCGTTCTTTTCACTGAGTCCACCCCCGAAGTTCTCTATACTGTTTATGTACGGTGCTTCTTGCGTTCTCCCTGCTCGAGCTGTCCCCCACTCCACTTTCCCCATTTCCCCTACGCCCCACCTCGACTCCTTATAGGAAGGATCCCGATACTCTTGTCCCGCGGCAGATTTGCTCGGCCCGTGTTTCCCCCTCTTTCAATTCGGCGTCCAGACAACCCTTCTTCCACTTTCAAGAACCGATTTCCCGTCTTCTCTCAGATTTTTCCCATTCCCTCCTTTCCCCCACCTTTCCCCAAGCTCCGCTGGAAACCATTATACGCTCTCTCCTTTGGTCCAGCGGTGCTTCCAGTTTTTGTCCGATTTCCCCTCGCAGTTTCGCTTCCTATTTGCGGGCAAGCCGGTCTGCCTTTGAAGGGGTTGGACCGAATTATTTCAATTCGTACCGCCTCCCTTGATTGAGTACGGATTTGCCCCTGACTCCCCTTTGTATCCGTGCGCGTGTTTCTTCTCATTTCTCGATGTCTATCCCTAAGTTTTCACGAGGTCATTTATCCGTCACTTTCTTCTCTCCGCCTTCGCCTTTGCTTCCTTTATAATGACTTTCCTTGCCTATTTCTTGCCGACGCTGGCTGAACTCACCCCCCGTTGCCGCTGTTTTGACCGTGCCTCCCCCTATTTTAGTTTATAACACTCCCTAGCCCTTCTCCTCAGCCCGGTGCTAGTTCCCTCTCTCTCCTTTTGGATGCAGTTTGCTCGATCTTGTTTTTCCGAGGTCACCATCTCCTCTTCTTTTCACACGTTTTTTCGACCTCCTTTACTTTCCCCCCCCCTCTTCCCTCGTCCCCTCATCCACTTGTCAAAACGAGCACCAATTTTCCTTTCTCAGAAATCATTCGGTTTCTGATGTTGAAAGACGCAAGCTTCTTGGCTTGAGTTTCTACCTGTGCACATTGTGTATTCTACCAATTTGGATCCTCTTGTTCCACAACACCGGTCGTACTTAGTTTGTGCTTAATGTTCTGATTCTTAAAGGTCAATCTAAATTGGTGTGCATCGTACTATACAGCTGTCTTTCTTCCCCAATTTGATATGAAGGCCTCTGCCCCCGCGTATACGTGGTTGTCGCTTTTTTTTCCTCCCTTTTTAATGATTTTACATTTGCTTTTGCCTTTCTTTTGGATTCCCAATTAAGCCCGTGCGACGCTCCTCTCTTTTCCACTCTTAATTTGGAAGCCCCGGCCTTGTTTGTTCCCTCACTCCGGAGTTTCCTTTTCCCACCTCTGTAGCACATTGTCCGCTTAGTTTTTGTTATGTTCTTTTTATTGCAGTGCCTTGTTCTTCGTGTCTGCTCGATATATCGGCTTTTTCACCAACTACATTACCTTTTTCATAAACCTTTTTTCCTTCTTCCTTTCTGTCTTTTTTGACGATTCCTCTCGGCTTTTCCGACACATCTCCCCCTCCTTGTCAAACAAAGAACTTTTCCTTTTTTCGCTGCGCCACATCGTCGCGCCCCCCGAGAGGAACTGAAGTAAGATTTTCTTTTCGTTGCCATAATCCGACTTCCCCTTGCCTCCTTCTTGCCGGTCAACCACCTCAAAGTTCCTTCCTGCCCTGGCATGACCGTTGGCCTCTTGTTATCTCGGCCTCCCTCCAAAGTGGAGGTTTTCTCGACTGCTCCTTATGGTAATCCGCCCCTTGTTTAACAAAGCCGTGTCAGTTTTCCCCCCTATCCTGCACTTTCTTGAGCTCTGCCTCCTCCCTTCTGCACCTGGACCCCACCGTCCCTCCACGTAACCTCGGCGATATTAGCACCCTCACTCCTTTTAGTTCCGCCAGGCGCTCCCGGTCGAGTTTTTTTCCAGATATGTGCCCAGCGTTCCTGATCGATATACTGTAGTTCACTCCCACTGATCTCCGAGCAACCCTTTAATTGTCTCTCTTTTTTGGAAATGGTTCCTTCCCTCCACGTTTTTTTATTTACGCTCTTTGCTTGTCTTGCTATGCCAAGCCTGTGAGCACTATTCTCGTTTCTTCCTCTTTCTTTCCCTTTTCTGTTTTTCTATCGAGAAACCCCACGGGTTCTTCGCGTACAACCGAATTTCATCTAATGAGAGTTTCTCCCTAGGCCTCGTCTATGTCCCCGCTCATTCCCTTGCGTAGGCGGGAGCATGACTCTTCCTCTTCTCATCCTACTTTGTGTTTCATCTCCTTAAAAGCTCTAGTCCCTCATACACCCCCCCTTCGACTGTCCGGAGAATTTTTCCTCCTCCTTATGCCCTCGCCTTAATTCGGTGTTCCCCTCCAAAAACCCTTTTTTTCCTCCGCGAAATGATCCCTTCCCCCCTTTTTCCCGCCACTTCCTAATATGTTCCTTTTTGGCTTCAGAGGCAAGCCAAAGCGTCTCTTTCCCTTTCTTTTTCTCTTGCGATACATACACCCAAACAATTGGTTGGCGACCCCCGTTAGTTTGTTTTCCCGCTCTCTCCCCAATTACGTTCCCCTATTACTGCCTCACTATCCTATTTTTGGCATAATCTGATGCCTCTTCCTTTCAACGTGGCTCCACTTGAGCTTTTTGCCCCTATTTAGGGGTGACCTCTTATCCTCCGCCAGAGCTGTTATTCTTATTTTTCCGCAGTTGTAGTTCCCCTTTCTCCGGTATTCTGCTTTGCTAGCTCCATCCATTCCTCCGAGAGCCACTTGTCCTTTTCTCCCTTCATTATACCCCCGAAGAAACTATGTCCGATAAATCCCCCCTTGGCGGCTGGCCTAAACTCACGCTTTAGTTTTGCTCGTCATGCCCACGTCGCTCCTCATGAACGTGTTTCTTATGGTTTGACGTTCCAGCTCGGGGTTCGTGCTTATTTCAACGTCACAAACTACCCCTTACTTCTGTTGTTCCCCTTTTTCAGGATTCCCACTTTTTTTTCCATTTGGCGTTGAGATTCTTTGTTTCTACAACCCCCCCCCCGGTCGGGGATTGGTCTTGTTCCTATTGTTCCCCACAACTCTCCGTCCTCTTTCCCAAAAAGACAACCCCTTCCCATTTCTCTAATGTGATGACCCCCCGAAACTGTTTTCAAAATCCAGAGTTATCAGCTCCGCAGACCCAGAAATCCCCCATCGTCAATAAAAAAGAAACGTTACTCGCTCATCCCTTCCACCGGTTTTCCGCGAGCAAGGCGCGTGATGAGTTTTTTTTCTTCCGCCGGTTTTCCACTTCGCCCCCTTGACGCCGCGTGGCAATGTCGTTCCCTTTCCCAAGCCAATCCCGGCCAACTCAATGAGCCTCTTTTTAGAATTTGAAGCGTGACTCCCCCCCCTCCAACAGAGACAACCCCCCCAATTAAGGAGTGTGCCCCGTGACCTTCGACAATCACGCTTTTTTACCCCCTCCCCTTCATTTCTGGAAGTAAGACCCCCCCCCCAATCGCTTCAAAACTTACGGCTCTCCCAACCTCTTCCTTTTAAGCACCAAATTTCCGAGACCGGTGTTCTTCTTCCAACTTCTCCCCCTTGTGATAACCCTGGTCTCCCCCGCCCGTCAATCTTTTTCCTTCCCATCCCCTGTAGAGTCGTGTTCACCAACGCTCCACCGGCGTTTCTCTCGCCCCAAAAACTTCCAATGTTTCCTTTTTTTTTCCTTGCGGCCTATCTTACGCGTTTGGCGTTTTTCCCCTCCTGGTTTTCCCCCCCCACAAAAACCGACAGCACCGCGGCCATGCCCCTCTTCGCTCCGGCGCAACGTTTACCGCTCTCCTTGCGGTGTTCTTCTTCCATACCTCTAACCAAGTTTCCCACAACCTTTTTCCGGTTTTTTATTTACTCCAGACGCGTCTTCACCTCCCCTCGCCCTTCTCCCTTCAAAAGTATCTCATACACTTCCGCAAGGTTGGCTAATAATTGCCGGGAGTTCCCTGCCTTTCAAACTATTGTTCTATCTCACTGATCTTCGTCCCCCCTCTCCCGAAATCCGTACCCACGAACTTCCCCCATTACTCGCCGACATACCCTTCCTTACGAATTGAAATCCTCTTCCGCCATTCCCCTTTTCGAGTATTTTCCCCCTCCTGGACATGCTAGATGATTCCGCTCATGGATTAAAATTCCCCTTGAACCCCCAGGATAGTCGAGTCCTTCCTTTTTCCCCCCGCTTTTCATTTTTCCCCGGGTAATTGGTAGCCCTTCCGATTACTCTCTCCGAGGTTCCCTCTTCTTCCTTAATTCCTTTTTGGCTCAGAGTCGTTTTTCCTCCCCTTGACCCGCATACCTTTTTTACGATGAAATCTATCCCTTTCGTCGACCTCTGATGATTCCACTCGTTCGTTTTTCGTTTTTTAGCTTATTGGGGGCCCCAACGCGAGAAAGAGCTCCCCCCCAATCGCCACCTACATACCCTTCCTCGAACTTGTTTTTCGCTTTCACGAAATGAACTTTCTAGTCCTATTCCCCTCCTTCACAGTTAGTTTCCCTCCCCCCGTGTGGTCAAACACTCTCACATTTTGCTGGCCCTCGTTTTTAGTGTTGTTGCTTTTTCCGAGCCGGCTTCTTTCTATTCCTTCGGCGGATTCTTCAATGACTCTGCAGACCGCTCTTCTCTCTCCCAATTCTGGCCTTCGCTTCTTCCTTCCCCCCCTTGCAAGCTTGCGCATTTCTTTGTCTTTTCTTTTCCTCACCATTGACAACCCCCCACCAAAACCCCCCGGTTCGTCGGTGTTCTTTTTCTTGATGGCATCCCCTGCTCTTTTTTAGAAAGGTCCCACTTACTACCCTTTCCGAAGTGAATTCATAAACTCCGCAATTTTTGTCTCCCTTCCCCCTTTTGAACTTCGGTTGTTTTTTGTTCACTTTTGTTTTTCGCGCAGAGACACAGGTCTATCGACCCCTTCTACCTTCTATCCCTTCCGTTGTGTAAATTCCCCCCCCCCAACGCCGCACTTTTTCTCTTCTTGTTACGTAGTTTGTTTTTTGTTTAGAGATATTCAAACAAAACTCTCGTTCCCCAATGACCCTCCCTTTTTTTTCACCGGCAAGGTTGTGGGAGGCAAAAACCCCATTTTTCTTATCTAACGAGCCTTTTTCCCCCTTTCCTAGTTTTTTCCCTTTTCTCGCGATATTTGACGGCTTTCCAGGAAGCTAATGGCTTTTTCCGACCGAGTTCTGGAGGGGCCGAACTTCCTTTTCCAAAAATTTCGCACGCCCTTTCCTCCGCGTAGGATTCCTGCCCCAAGTTTGTTTTATGGATGACTCAGCTAGACCTCCCTCAGAGTCTTCGCAAGAGATCCCCCCATCCTTAATTTCGTGCTCCATAGGGATCTTCACCACTTTTAGTTTTCTCGGTAGTCAACTGCCACAGTTCTTTTCGAAGGTTTCTGTCCTCCTGATCTCCCCTCTTTCTCCGTCCGATAGTCGCCCCCCTCTTGTTTTCCCCCTTTGATTAGATGCCGATTTCTTCTCCTTGGCGCGAGAATTTTTTTGACATCTGACCCTTCTGCCTTCAATAGATACTTCTCCCGCCACTATTCTGCTGGTATATGTTCCTCGTTCCAAGAGCTCTCCCTCTCTCTCTTTATTCATTAGGTTCCGGTCAGACACCATTTTTTATGGATTTAGAGGGTCGCCGATTTATTTCTCTTTCCGTACGATCTCCCCAATTCCCCCCCGACTTGGTTCAGGAAACTTTGTTTCTTGCCTGTTACGTTCCAAGAAATTACTCTTCTGTTTGCCCCTCTTCCCTATCAAAATCCCTAAATCACCAGGTTCCCCGTTTCGCATGTCTCCCCCCCCGCGACAGGATCAACCTCCCCCCCTCCTATATATTCCATCCGTGTTGTTTTTTATTCTCCCCAATGGTTGGATCCGTCAGTTTTCTGAGCGCTTCATGATCTTTTTTTCTTGATTTTTTTTACGTTTTCGTGGACCCCCTCTTCTTATTTGTACTTCCCACGAAGAGAGCTCAGGAAAGGGTTTCCCTTCCCCAAACATCGGGGTCCTTTTCTCTCCTCCCTCCATTTCTTTAGAACGCTTTCCTGCCCGCTTCGTCCCCCCTTTTTTTGTCTCGAACAGCCAGGAAGTATTCCTATTTCTGACGCTTCGTGGACCGCCTCTTTCCACCCCGAGACAGATCGCCATATATCTTTCGGCTTGCGCCCAATCCCAAGACTTCCCTGAGCTGCTCGCTTTACACAGTTTCCCCAACCACCTGGAGAACTCCAAGCGCCCCCTTCTTAATCGATTGAAGATCCCCCCTTACCCCTTTTCTCGTTCACGGCGCTCTGGGCGCTTCTTCCTTCGTCCCCCTTTGTAGCAGGTCTCCCCTATCAGGAGCTGTTAGATCCCGCATGGAGCGACCCACGACTTACGTGGGCCTTCTCTTTTTGACCCTGCATCCCGTGTTCCGTTATCTCATTTCCCCCCACCCCCTTTGACGCGGCAGATCGTCCAATGGCTTCCCCTCTTGCAACTCTCCCTTCCATTCACTGAACCACTCGGATTCCGGCCTTTCCCTCCGTTCGCACAAATATCGCTCTCTCGTCACCAGTATTGGGATATTCCCAAGTCTCTTTGCGATAAAAGTCGTCCTCTTCCCTTTACCAACCCCCAGTTCCGTCACCGATGTCCATTGTGATCGTACTGTGGTTGAAAGCGATCTCTCCGGCCTCCCTCTGTCCACAGTCGTTTTTTTAAGGGTCCCTCCTTCCCTGTCCCCCCTGGCCTCTTCTATCTTGCGCGCGCTTCTAATGGGAAAAGCAAAAACCCCCCCCCCAACCGCCCTTTCCATCCTTCCTCCTACCGACAAAAATGCGGGAGTTTTCCCTTCTCTTGCAACCATTTCTTCCTTTTCTCCATTTCCTAAAAAGGAGCATGCTTCCCAGCGAAGAGCCACCGACCTCCCCCCCCCTTTCCAAGAGTTTTTTTACTTTTTTTCCTCGACATCCCTCCCCCTTTTGACCCTTTTTGGCCATCAAGTTGACCGAGGCCAATTTCCCTGGTGATCGCTCCTACGGTCTGCGATCATATAATCCCTCCCCCCGGACGGCTCAGCTATCCCGCAGCCGGGGAGTGGGACCTCCTCTGACAAAGCCCCAATTTTTTTCCCCAAATTCGTCTTTAACACCCTCCCTGATCACTACTCTGACGAGCTCAGCCCCCTGTTGTTCGTGAAATCGGCCCTCCCCCTTGCCTTCGTCTTCTCTGGTAGTGTGATGTGGAGGATCTCGTTTTCCTTTTTTCCCCGTCCCGCAGATGGCGACTCAACTTTTTGAGCTCCTCTCCTTCCTCCTCGTGAGATCTCCAGATAAGATCTCGCGGCCACTTTTATCTTACTGACGTGCTGCTGGTCCAGACACTTCCTTTCCCATTAATTTCAGTGACAAAAACTTTTTTCCCCCGTGCGGAGAATGATGAACTTGACTCATTAAAGGCCGCCTTCGAATCCCCCCCCCCCCCCACTCTTTTGCCAAAGCAATATGGTGACCCCCCCAATACGCGACATATCCTTTTTTTTTCCGCTGGTGCTCCGACTCTTTACTCATCAGGTTCGCGGCTCTTCGCCAGTGACCAAGATCGGATCTTCTGCGCCCGTTGAATGGTAAATTAATCTTTTTCCCTTCCCCCCCTGAAGCCCCGGACTCGTCTTTTTTACGGAGAACCCTGACTATTGTTAGTTTTTACGGGAGCTTTCTTCGTCAGAACCTTTTCTTGATTCCCCCCCCGATCTTACGTCTGGGAAGTGCCTCTTTCCCTCTGTCTCTCGCCTTCTTTCTCCAGGGGATGAGATCCTCTTTTCACATGGACGTGCTTGATTCCGACCCTCCTGCTTTTTCCCAGCCCCCAACCCCTTTTTCGCTGGGGTTTTTTTTTCCAATTATTTTAATTCTCTAAATATCACCGCGCAGGATCCTGTTCTTCCTCCCTTTTTTCTTACCGGCCCGAGCTCGTGTTCCGCCGAAGTTGTAGTGCGCGATTTTTTGGGCCTCTTTCCCCCGTATAGAGGATCCAACCTGCCCCTTAGAAAGATTTTTTTCTTAGTCCACACATTTTAAAAAACGAGAAACCCCTTCTTTCAGAAAGCAAGCCCGTTCTTCCCTTTTTCCCCCGCGTCAAGAGTTTTCTTCTGATTGTCATGTTCCTTTGCGTCCACTTGCCGCCCCCCCATTGGATTGAACGGATTAAAGAAGTCCCCCCCCCCCCCCTTCCGGCCCGAGTTTGTGATGAGGTTCTTTGTTTTCTTTAAATTTTTGAGCGAATTTTTTTTTTGCATTTCCCTCACAGTGCAGATGTCCCAAGGGCGATGTAGATTTCCCCCCCTTCCTGATGGAATCCTTTTTCATTTGTCGCTGGTGCGTGGATGTTCCCCCTTTTCTGGAATTCCTCTCTTTGATCCTGAGCATAGTTTGGTGATGGGCTTCCCTTAGCACGTCCCCCAGTCGAATCGTCAGTGAGAAGGTTCCTCCCCTTCCCTTCTTTAAACTCTCACTCGTCTTGCTCTAATCTGTCCTTTTGTCTTTCTCCATCCTTTTCCCTGCCTGTCTGTCTTTTCCATTTAGGCCTGGTAGTGGGTCTGCCTCCCGCGGATTTTTCCAACCGCTACCCCCCCTGTTGTTTTATCCACATGTGCTCTTGAAGTGATTTGTGCCTGCAGGACCGCCGTTTATTTGTCCCAACGAAACCCCCCATCCCCTCCAGATCACCAAAACCCCGTCTTCTCTCTAAGCGCAATAGATTCACCTCGAGGACACGCCTCTCCTGCTTTGTTGGGTTCCCCCCCGTTGCCATCTCAAGCACTGACCCGCTTTCCTGTTTCTTTACCGAAGTTCTTGCTCCAACCCCGACCCTTTCTTATGGCTGACCGTCTCCTGGCGTTGATTCACAGCCTTTTCCTTCCTGGCGGCTTTCTTCCCCCCTTTTTTTTCGGATTCTCCGTTACTCAATGCGAAACAAAGCTTCAGTTGCTCTCTTTATAGGCATTATAGCTTTATCTCCCCCGTTCCCATCACGGAGAAATCCCGCCACCCCCCCCCCATCCCGCGAGCTCTGTTCACGATAAATTTCCCAACCTTAAAGAATGGCGCCCCCCTCCTTCTTTTTCGCCAGTTTCGCCCTCTCGAGTGAACGTTTATTTCCAAATCGTTTTATGGATCTCCCGATTGGCACGCGCTTCCCTTTCTTCTCAAACGAAGGCGCGCGTCCCATTTTTTCTTCTTATGAAATTCTGACCTCAACGACCTGCCAACACCTTCTCCTCCCTTTGTTTCCCTCTGAAGCAAGCGTTGGCCTAATAGCGTCGTCGGTACCCTTTTTCCCTTAGAGTTCTCTATCGGAAACCCTTTTTCCCCTCATAGTACCACCGAATTTTTTCCTCGGAGCCCTTTGCCCCCTTTTCGAGGCTGATCAGCTGCAGTTCTTTTATTTTTTCTCCGTCTCGTTGAACA
>Ga0179591_1260818_pt1 | contig 21290 bp, 22 predicted proteins | sample CZOMad2_1_08_16f_FD_182891 | JGI IMG/M metagenome (GOLD analysis project Ga0179591, IMG submission 182891) | Vadose zone soil fungal communities from Angelo Coast Range Reserve, California, USA - CZOMad2_1_08_16fungal (PacBio error correction) | ecosystem: Environmental > Terrestrial > Soil >... | reverse complement strand
CCCCCGGTTCGTGTTTTTCGCTTTCTTGAACGCGCTGGGAAAGAAAGCTCGTCGTTTTTCTCATTTTTTCAAGAACACGAGGCTTCTTTTTCAACCCTCTGACTCTCCCCTCCTCCTGTTTCTTCTTCTCGTTGTGCGATCCCTCTGACGACCGAGCGATTTTCGAGAGCTTTTACATCTAAGATGAGGGCTTTTTCTTTGGTTTCCCCATGAAACCTCTGTGCACCGCACGTCTCGATCTCACGCCCTCGATGTGTTTCGACTATATCATAGGGTTTGGGTTTGTTTGGTGTTGTGTTGTCCCTCTTGCGACTCTCTCCCATACGCTCCCATTTTTTGACGCTGCATCCCTTTTTTAACTCTCTCTTGGTCGATGTTCAACCCTCGTCGGTTCTGGAAGAGTGGCCTTTCTTTCCGGTTTGACGCCGTTCCGTCTTTTTCTTGATTTCTTTGCTGGATCCCGTGGTGTTACGTCCTCGGCCAAAACCGCGACTGTGGGATCCAGAGCCCTTTTCGCTCCTCTCTTTTTACGCTTTTTTTCCACAATTCCGTCTGGTCGTACAGCTGACCTCCGTGAGCACCGCGCCACTTCTTTTTGATTCTGAGATCATGCTGGCCTGTCACGTTTTTCCCAAGAGTTCTTCTCTTCCTCTACTCGTTGGAGAATGTAGACCTTCTGTTATTAAGATTCCCTTTGAGCTAGTTTTTTTCTTGAGACGACTCGTTGTTTCCCCTTTTTTCTCACTTTTTTTGCTGGCCGTGAGTCGCGCACCTTCGCGACGTGCCTGGCCTCTTTCCACTAGCCTTTATACGTTTTCCCCCGTGCGTGTTACGAACAACTTCAGATCATCCCGGCAGGTCCAGCTCATTCGACTTCTCCTATTGCCTTTTTGTGATGGTCGTTCTCCCCGATCTCCCCTCAGTTCGTTGATTTCGGTCCCGATTAGGGAAAAGCGTTTTTGAAGCTTTTTTTAGATAAATCCTTTCTTAAGAATAGGGCTTTCCCCTTCTACTAGATCCTGTCCCTCGGTTCCTTTACGTTTTCTCCCGGAACGACTAGTGGTGCACAATTTCTTTTCTCGTACGTCCCTTTCAGACTTTCCTTTATCCTTCTTCCCTTTTCAGTCCCAAGGAGATTAAGGATTTTCTATTATGGGTGCGAATCTTTCTGGGCGCTCTTCGTTCGGTATTGCGCTGGGTCTCGGCTCGATATCGAGGACGCGTCCCTTCCCTCTGACAAATGGATAATGGATTGTCCAGGCATCCCTTCTTTGCTTTCGGGCCGTCTGCCTCTCCGCGCATCTCGATCACCAGCTCCTGGTCTTTTTTTTCGTCTTTTCGGCGGCAATCTTTTTCTTTTTTTTTTGCTGGGACCTTTTTTTTTGTTCGGTATTCCTCGATCATTTTCCGAGCCACCGAGTTGATTTTTGCATAGTCGCTGTCCGCGCTTGATCCTTATGAATGCCTTAGAGAAGTCAGGACCCCCGTCGACCCCCGCTCTCCTTAAGCCCCCCTATCAGACACCTTCGCACTACGCGGTGGATAATATCTGGCGCTAGGTCTTCTTAACTGGAGTCTACCGCGATCATTTCAAGTTCTCTTTCTGATCCAGAAGTTTTTATCTCATCCACGAAAGAGGAAGATTCCGTAGCCGAACAGCGCAACCCATTCGAGGTTGAGAGATTTCTCCTTTCCCTCCTAGACTTGAAGCCAGACATACCCTTTAGGGACTTCCCGAGGCTCACAACAGATACCCCTGTCCTTTCACACCCGCCGGCATGTAAGACGACGAGTGATATTCGGCCGTCGGCGTTGGGCTCCAGGCTACCTCATTCCGTTAGTTTCCTGTTTGATAGTGGAGCCAATTTTTTGGAAGTTCCCCTGGATGTGGTGCACCCGAGAGTGTCACACTCCACCCCTCATTTCTCTGACCGCGCGACGCCTTTCATCTACGTGCGCCCCCCCTCTCGTCTTGCGTCGTCGAGTCCCGTTCCTTGGCTCTCCCCAGGAGTCACGGGCCTTTGCTCTTAAGGTCATTAGATTTTGTACTTCAGGCAACGCTTTTAGTAGACAAAGCGGTTTTTTTTGCTCCTTTGCTGCTCGCCTGGCTCCCGGGGTCTTTGGTTTTTACGATGCGCCGTCTACCAACAAGAACACCGGAAATTTTTCTTTTGTACGACCGGCGCCGTACATCCCGGTCCCTTCGCCTACTTCGTAGTTTGACATGCCAAACACAGCCCTACCGGACGATGCCCGTTCCACCCCCCCCTCCCTCCAATGTGAGATAGCCCTTTTCATGGTTGAACGGGCCTCTACATACCCTAGCGAGAAGCAGTCAACAAGTCCCCCTCTCCGGAGGTTTGGAAAGCTTATTCCTAGTTTTTTTTCGGAGGTTGCTTCCTGGGAGTTTTTCCACGTGCCGAACAAAGATAGTCACACCTTGAACGAAGTCCCCTCCTTGGGACGAGGTTTCATCAGTTTTCTTCTGCCCTCCGTCACAAAGTCCTTTCCCGGTTCCTAATTCAAGGGTTTTTTCTCTTGCTTTTTGCTACTTTGTCCTGTCCGATGGTAGCGGTATGAGCTGCCCCGGTTTGACGATGGGTTAAATGGGTTTCTCTTTACAGCTCCTCCAAAAGGTTCCTCTTCCTCACTTTCCCGGATCCCCTTCGCTTCGCGAGCAACCCCCCGTGCGTCGAGTCGGTCTGCGCCCTTCCCGTGGGAACTTTCGTACCCCCTGGAACTGCGCCTCTGTTTTTTCTGTCCGGACTTCTCGAACTATTACACCCCCCCACACTCGCAACTGTCCCACGCCGCCCTTCGGGGGGGCGGGCGAATTGCCCTTGTCTAAGTCGATTTCCTTGATCTCTCTATTTCTTTTGTTTTTTTGCGTCATGTAGTCGATTCCTTCGCCGCCCCCTTTCTCCTTCTTTGGCGGCCGGTGATGGTCGGCGTGCTTGAGGTGGCCCACTGGCTGATGAAGCGATGACGTCCCTTTCCCCTCCCTTTCCTCTCTTTCGTACTTCTTGACAACGTGTTCCCGGGTTTTGTTCCTCCCATTTTTATTTCTTTTTGTTCTTGCTCTCCTTTCTCAGTGTCAGTGGAAGTGAGACTTTCGTCGTTTCTGAGCTTTGTGCGCGGCGACTCCCAACCCCTTTTCCCCAAAGGGCCTCTCGGTGCCGACTTTTAATTTAAACGCCAGCTTCCCTTCTCTGCCATATCCCCCCGGGTTTGTGCTGCAAGGGTTACCGGTCCGGTGACCTGTATCAATCCAGCTCTCAAGTTTAGATCTGTGATGACCTCCCCGGGGCCTTTTCTGCTTTTCGTCTGATCCAAGCCGCGGACGGGGGCAACCATGAAGCGGCTTTTAGCAGCAAGTTGAAAGCTGTTCGCTTCGTGACTTTTTTGAGTTTCTTTTTTCTGATCAATCTTCTGTTTTTCTTCGCGCTCCTGGCCACAACGCGCTGGCTGTGTCAGGTTCCGTCGTGGTGAACTGACCGGCACTTTTTTCGCTTCTGTTCAAACGACTCCAGTGAAGGCGCGACGGTGGTTCTCTTTTCTTAACGAGTACCGCCATTCCCCTAGTGTTGGGTTTTTTTGTCCTCTTTTCGTGCGCGTCTCACGACCCCCGGTCGCCGCGGCGCCGGTACCGTCCCCCAAACCTGTCGGGATTTTTTGAGCCGCCTGTTTCTGCCTTTCTTTTCGTCCCGCGTGGATTCGGCGAGGGTCAAGTCGAGTACCTCGGCGACATGGTCCGATATGGTGGTGGGGGCTTTACCGGCGATGGGCTTTTCGCTGGAGCGAGCTATTTGGTGACAACCGCGGGTGGACCTCGACCAAACTCCATTCCCCTCTCCGCCCTGCGGCTACATGCCAGGTTGGCCGACCTACGAGGCTTGCTAGAAATTTAACAGGACGTCGTGACGCCCGCTCTAGAGTCACTTTCTCTCCGCGTTTTTTCTCGACTCGTAGCTGTGAAGCTCGCGGCGGGTGATACTCGTGCTCGGTTCTTCTCAAGCTTAGGGACCTTGTACCTCTTTCCAAACCTATTCCCCCTTGTGCGTTTTCTTGTCCTAAGCAAGGAGGCTTGGTTTTTTGCCTCTGACATTTCCGGTTTTTCCCGACGCTGTCCCGGGTTAATGTTTCTGCACCGCTTTTCTTCCCAGTCATCGCCCGGCGCCAATGATGCTCCCGAGTCAACCCGGTTCCTAGTTTTTTTGACGTCCTGCGTACTTTTTTGGGTTTTTTTACATCAGTTTCGGGTCTTATCCCGAGCTTTTCATCGCGCTCCCGACCGGGTGATTGGTCCCGAGGTTTTTTTTTTTTATTTGGGAAGGAGATAACCCTTTTTGTCACTTCGGATCGCGTTATCGACGGTCCCGATCGAGTGGTTCTCGCCAGCGAGTTTTCCCAGTCTCCCCCCTGTCTATGGCTTTCATTTTTTTTTCCGAGCGATCCGATCCCTGGTCTCGGCCGACCTGGACCCTCCTCCGCTGTTGCCTTCTTAGGAGATACAGGACCCCTCGTTTTCTTCTTGTCTCTTTTTTCGACCTCGGCCGCCTGAGGAGCCGTGCTGACGTACCCTGAACCCTACGACTACGCTCACGACGTGCGTTTTGGGGACGCAGCTCTTTTACCCACGGAAGTTCCCCTTTCGTAGCCTTACGGCTCCGTGCGGGGGCTCCTCGCCCTGTTCGCCCCAGTCTGTCTGGTCCCCTTCGTCTCATGAGCTTTTGCCTCTGTCTCCTTTCCATTGCTCGCCGGCCACAAAGCTGGCAAACTCGTCCGAGGTTCACCACCCCCGTCATTTTCTTCCCGCGGTAGATCCGCGTTTTTTTGTTCCCTGATATACTGCCAGGTGCCAGCGTAGCCTTTTTCCCCTATTTCCCCTCCTTAGCTGTCCCCCGTCACCTCCTCCGTTTCGGTACCCGACGGTTCGCGTTTCAGGATAACCGACCAGAGCGCAGAAGACCTGCGACACGACTTCCCTGCCTAATCCCATCCTTCTTTTTAAGATTTTGTGACAACAACGGGCTCGCCCCCGCTCCATGTAGATGCGGCGCCCAGGTCGCTTCCCCCGAACCATCTTCTAGTCCAAGCCGTCTGATTTCTTCCCGCCGGACGACCGCCCTCTGGAGTGAGATCGCTCGCCGCTTTCTTCGTTCCGTCGGAGACCCTTTTTGTTTTTCTTCGGGGTGGTCAAGCGGTCTTCCCACAATCTCCTTGTTCATTCTTTTGAGCAAAGAGGGAGGCTCACGCTCGAGGCTTTTCCTTCAGTATTCAGTGGTAGAGCCTCTTTCCCTACCATTTTTTCTTCCAGTCCTAAGATTCACTATCCCCTTTAGACAAAGCGACTCTAGACCTCCGAAAACCCGCTTGCCTTTTTCGCGACCGCGACCTTTCGGCGTTCGGGGTTACGGCTCTCCTTTCAGAAGTTTGGCTCGTATGGTTTCCTTATATATCCCCCCGCGCTCACACCTATGCGAACGTCGAGTCGTGCAACCCCGCGAGCTGAGCGGTTCATGACAGAGGAGGGTTTCCTTTGGTTGCAGAAACCCGTGTGGGTCGAGTTCCATCGACTTGTCCCTTACGCGGTCGTCACCGGGTTCCCTCCATCTCGATCCTTCGAAGAACACGTCGAGCCCAGCGCCCTTTGAGCCTGTGGTTTTTTCTCCGACAGGAGTCGACGACAGGCTTCCTCCGTGTCTGCGTCTCCCGAACGGTTCTCTAAACGTTCGTTCCATCCCTAAATCCCACTTTTGTTGTTTGCTCCACGAAGGTTCCGGTTAGCCGATTCCTTCCCAGATAACGCCTATTTTCGTCGTTTCTGTTCCTTTAAGAACACGGCACGACACCAGCAGCTCTTTTTTTCCTTCTGTGGGAGCGAGGTCGTAGGTTTTTTTTTGTACCCTTCCCTTTTCCTCTCTCTCTGCGGCGGATGGTCTCCCTGCGTGGATGCGATGCTTTTAGCACCTCATCGTACCGACTTTTCCCCACTTTTTTTACTTTTCGCGTTTTGGTCCCTCGGGCTTACCCGATTCCGCGGAAGTTGTTGCCCCCCTCCCCTAGTGCCGATCATAGTTCCCCCTGTTTCCGCGCTCATTCCAGTGCGCTCGTGAACGCGAGCGGGCCCCCTGTTACTGCTCTTTCCTTTCCCGCTTGGTTTTCTGGAAGTTGCGCTCGGCGCGGCGTTTCAGACTTTTAGATTTTATTCGCCTTTTTCTTTCCAACCCCAGTTGTCTGACCGTTTCCTCTCCCCACCACTGTCGCGTTGCCTAGAAGCGTATGAGATCCCCCTCCCCAGGGTGGCTGATCGCCTGTTTTGAACATCATCGCTGGGGAAGCGCTCTGTCCCAAGAAGAATATCTTTCCGTATCTTTTACTATATCATCTGGAGGCACAAGAGTTTCCCATCAAAGGTGAGAGTGATGTATTTTGAACGTCCTCGATCTCGGCGTGAGAAGCGACAGAAGCCTCGTTCTTTCCTGAGGTTTCGTCACCAATGCTCGAGGTGCTTTCTCTTGTTTTCTTCACCGCTTCGTCACGATCTGGACGGTGCTGTGCGTCGCAACTTGTCGACGTTCAGGATCGGTCTTCCTCTTTTTCTCCTTTTTTCCGTTTGGGGGTACCACGACCACGAGAGGATGCCTGAGTACAAAGGAGTCGACGTCTCACTTCTTTGAAATGGTGCGATTTTTTAGCTTCGTCCCCCCCCTCCCGCGATCCTCACCAGAGTTCGTGCTTGGTTTCGATCTTGCCCGATTGAGAAGCTTAGTTGTCGTTTTTTTTCCATATGTAATTCTTCCGGGCTCCGATCTTTCGAGAATGATGGTCACGTCATCGTGGTCGAGGTCTCCCCGCCCCCCCCTTTTTCGGATACCTTACAGAACTTAGGACTTCTAGTTGTGTTCTTTTGCTATTTACCGCTTTTTCCCGGTACGGACGGTCCGTAGATCTCGTCGTAGGCGATAGTATGACGTCGTTTTCTTTCAGGGGACTCCTCGCTCAGTCGCTTCGTAGAGGACGATCCGATTCCCATGGATTTTTTCCGCTGAACCCTTTCGAGGGCTGGCGGGCAACCAGGTTTTTTGAGACTTTTTTCGCGCTTCGAGTAGAATCAAGTTTATCCCCAGGCTTCCTCTTTTCGCCGTCGTAGGCGAAGGGCTCGGCCGACTTGACGTGGATCCTATTGGGTCGTCGCTGGGCCTGACTTTTCTTTTTTTCAATTTGATACGACGAACTTTTTCCCCAATCTCTGGTAGGGAGCGCTCATAGTAGCAGAACGCAGACCCTCAGTAGAGAAAAGTCGCCGCATTCTAGAAGTCATTCCCCTCCGTCGAGAGAGGTGAATCATTTGGCCAGTGGAGTGTTGACTTTAGTAACATTTGAACCACATTCTGCCTTGCCTTTTAGCTCCACACAAGCGGGACCCGATGAGCACCATGATTTTCTCCTCCCCCAGTGGACTGGAATCGCCTTCCATTTTTCCCCCAACTGTGACTCTTTTTGGCTTTTTCCGATCCAAACGTTCCTCTCCCGACGCCCCACGATCGCTCGGGTTTCACAGCGGCCAATCCCCCCACTTTTCTTTTTCCCCCCCCCCAGCTTTTTTTTTCATTCGCGCGACTTGGTTCCCTCAGTCGTGAGGGTCCGTTTAATGTAGGTACGGCGTGCGCTTTTGTTTTCAACGATGGGTATTTTCCTTTTTTTTGTTTTTTCGGTTTTTAAAAGGGTGTTCCCTACACCGTGCATTTTAAGGACAAATCTCGTTTCCTTGGGGCTCCCCCTGACAATTTTTTTCTCGGTCAGGACGTTGTTTAATCGTTGGGCAATTCGCCCTTTTCTCACGACGTGTCATCTCGTTCTTACGCTGTAAGTACTTTCAGACTTCCAGACTTTGCTTCCGATTTCTTCTGTTGTAGAAGTGCTGGCGCCCGGTGACCCGGGGGAACGGTCCCTTCATTTTGATCTCTCTCCCAGGCACTCTTCTCCCCACCTAAACCCTTTTCCTCTTGAGTTTCTTTAGCACGCACGATTTCACCGTCCCCACCAACACACACCCTTCCAGCCTCTTCCCCCCCCGGAATGCTCCTCCAGTTAAGATGCTTTTCGACCGTCGCTTTCTCTCTAGTGCTGGGCAAGAGAGAGTCCTACAACTAGCCAATAGTCTTTGAGAAGGTTCAAGCACCCTACAAATATCCCCGGCTGCGATTCTTCCTTCTCGCTTTCACCTCGCGGGCCAGCCCGCGGCTGGGGATAGCACTCCTCGTCAGGTTGGTTCCCCCCTTTCTCTCCTCAACTAATTTTTTTTTTTTTTTAGATTTGATTCTTATAAATTGACCCGTTCAACGGGAACCTTGCTGTCACTCCGGGGGGTCTTGCGACGCTCCCGCGCTGTTCCTCGGTCTCGACCTTTTTTTGACAGATGGGCACGGTCTCCCCCTCTCCCCCCTTCCCCTTCCTGAGGATCCACGGCGTTCATCGTCGGACTCCCTGGCAAGGCTTCGGTGTTACTCCCAATGACGATCCTGTAGTGCCCCTTTTTTTTTTCCCTTAATTCCTTCACCAGTTGAACCCAACAATGGACTTCCATCACCTAGCGGCCACGATCGCCCGGGTTTTCCTTCCCGTTTTATGATTAATTCGGAACATGATATCCTTTACCCACTAGGTGGTGTTGTTAGAGGATCATTCGTCTTTGTCCCCATTGCACTCCACTGGAGACGTTGGCGCAGGCGGTGTGCGTTGCAGTGGTGTACAATTGCTTGATGAAAGTCCGATTCCGCCCATTTGGTAAGAATTTCTCCAAGGACCTTTGCCCCCTTTCCCTTTTTTTTTTCATCAGTGCCCCTCTTCCCCCATTTTGTCTATTCAGCGATGACGCCGATCTAATGAGGCCGACGCGTCGGACTTGAGTATCTTCTTTTGAGATTTTACATTGAGCCAATCGTCTCCCCCAGACAAAGGGACTTTTTTCTGGCACTCTCCAGCGCGGAGAAAATTGTTGGTACGAGTCGTGTGCCCAGACCGTTCCCTTTGTGACCCGGTACCCGTACCATAGAAGCTATGTTCAATCGTCCCCCGCGTGTACCGATTGGCTGTTCCTTACTATCGGGTAGGTGATGCGGAGATGACTCCTCCCGCCCGCCCCTCTTCCCCTATCTCTTCAGCGGACCAATCCAGCGTGTTTTTGAAGCTTTTCGTTCCCTTTCTGCTTTCTAGGGCTGTTCGTGTTAGACTGGCCACACAGTTTCGTGCTATATAATTCCCCGTGTTTTTTTTCCCTGGCCGGTCGCGTTTTAGTTCGGTGTGCGGATCAGCACCCCCCCAAGCGGGTCGTGGGGTGATCAGGTTTTTCCTCTTGCTCACGAGGATCCACTCGAACACTTCCTTTTTTGGAGGGTCACTTTTCTTCTTCCCCTCCAGGTCCTGTTCACGGTATCGGCCGGTGTTCAGACTCTTTACCAGCAAATCTTTCTTTAGCGGACTCCCCTTCCTGTTCGTCCGCGCGTGAGTAATCTGCGTCGGGCTCATGGTCGAGGGCCACTCTTCTCACTCCTTAAGAATTGTCAGAGAGGGTTGGTGGTTTGATTTTCACCACGCCGGGAGTATTGCTTTTTCCCTTTCTTTTCCGCTCCGGTCTCGGGGAGTTTTCAAGTTTGGACGACCCGAAGCCATCCTCCCCCTTAGACTCCCCAGGATACATGCGCTTTTTTTCCAACGAGCCTTTTTTTCTTAGCCTCTGTGCCACTTCACCGCCGATCGTCTCACGTCGCGTTCGAACATTCCCCACCTCTTCCCCTTTTAGAGCCGAAGCGATCTCTCTTTGTTTTAAAGATCAGAGGACTTTTTATATTTCAGGTATCCCAAGCGGGATTCGTAGTGCAACCCTGGTGGCGCTGTCCGTCGCATCCAGGACCCTTCGTTTCTTCGTTTTGTGCCGCGGAAATGTTCCCCTCCGCTCCTTTTGTCAACAGGTTCCTCACCCAAGGGCATCCTCCCCCCCTTAGCCACTCTGATCCCTTTCGTACATTCCCAGTTTCCTTGTTGTGTCGTTCTCCGGACGGCGCGGGATATCGCTCTCGTTCCTCCCTGCATGGCATCTCTCACCTTTTCTTTTCGGGTTGAGGAGGCAGATCAACTTTTTGTACTCAAGTCTCTGCCCTCCCTGATTGATTCTTTCGTTTCGAGCAGAGCGCTCTCCGGATTCGCCGCACCCCCTCCAGTCCTTTGTTATCGGAGTGGGGATGCCTTCCCTAGATGATCTGTCTCCTCCTACTTTGTCCCGACTCGTTCGCGGGTGGCAAGGCTCGTCCCCCTCCTGTAGTGCCCGTCTGAGGGCCCTTCGTTCCTCGTATATTCGGCGTCCCCCTCTATTCTCCAATGCATGTTCCTACTACGTCCCCCCTGACCTTTCTATCTTACCTCTGGACGTCGCATGCGGGACCGACGCCGTCTCGAAGCTCGATGGGACGCTGAGCCTTTCTTAGACTTTTTTAATCGACCACGAGGAGTTCGTGTAGGCTCCGTTAGTATATGAGCTCTTCTTCCTTCTGATTATGCTCTTCCTACGGATACACGGAAGTGCGCCAAACTCGCGTCACACCCCCTTCTCCCGTCTTTTTGAGATATCGTGGTTCAAACTTTATCGTCTTTTTACTTCTTTAGTTCGACTAAGGATCTGGTAACCGTGATCCTTGTTGGTCGGTTACCCCGACTTTCCTGCGACCTTCTTCCCGAAAATCAGAGCCTGACTTTCGTCCCTTGCCCGCAGCCGACTTTCCCTCCCAGCGAGAGCGGTGAGATCAAACGAGCTCGCTATCCCCGTTCCGCGCAAGGTCCCGCATTCTCTCTCTCCAAGACGAGATCGAGAAAGCTCGTCAATCGCCCGATCACAGCTTGAGACCTCCCACCTCCCCCCTTTTCTTCCTTCACCCCTTCCCCCCCCCATCCCCCCCTCCACCCCGCCGCTCCCCCCCCTCCACCCCCCTGCGTTCACACCGCAAAACCCATGCCCCCCCGATCTCACTCCCCCACCTTCCCCCCCCCCCCTTCCTCCCCCCCTTCACTCCCGCTTTGCATTCTTATCCCCCCCCCTCCCCCCCCCCACATCCCTAACCCACCCCCCCCCCACATACAGACCACCCCCCCCCCCCCCCTCCCCTCCCTCCCCCCCCACTTCGCCCCCCCCCCCCCATCTAACCCCCCCCGCCACCCACCTCTCCTCCACCCCCCCCCCCCTTCCTCTCCCCCCCCCCCCCCCACCATTCCTGCCCATCCACCCCCCTCACCCCCCCCCCTCCCCCACCCTCCATTCCCTCCCCCCCCCCTCAAGCCACCCCACCCCCCACCCCCCTCCCCCTTCCATTCTCCCTACTCACCACCCGCCCCCCCCCCACCACGCCCCCCCCATCCCGATCCCTCCCTTCCGCTCACCCCACCCCTCCACCCCCCCCCACCCCCCCTCCACCCCCTTCCCCTTTTCTCCCACCCCTCCCTCCCCATCCCCCTATCCCCCAACCCTCCCGGCCCCCCCCCCCCCCCCCCCCCCCCCCCTCCAGCTCCCCCCCCCTCCCCACCCTACTCCCCTCTCACCTCCCCCCCCCCCCACCTCTCCCCCTCCCCCTTCCTCCCCTTCCACCTACCTCCCCCCCCCCTCCCTCCACCCCCCCCCCCCCCCCCCCACCCCGCCTCCCCCCCACTACTCTCCACACCCCTCTCACCCCTCCCTCCCCCCACCGCCCACCTTCCCCCTTCTCCACCTCCACCCCCACCGTCTTATCCCCCGCCCACCCGCCCCCCCCCTCCCCTCCCCCACCCCCCCCCCCCCAACCACTACCGCACTACCCACTCCCCCCACGCCCACCCCCCCCCCCCACCTGCCCCCTTCTTCCCCCCCCCCCCTCTTCGCCGTCCCCCCTCCCCCCCAACCCCTCCACACCCCCCCCCCCCCCCTCTCCCCGCACCCCAACCCCCCCCTCCTCACTACCTCCTCCCCCCCCACCCCTCCTCTCCCCCCCCCCCACCCCCCCCCGCGCACCCCCCCCAGATCCCCCCTCCCCCCCCCGTCCCGCCCCCACCCACTCTCCTCTCCCCCCCTCCCACCCCGTCCCTCCCCCATCTATCACCCCACTCCACCCACCCCTTCCCCCCCTGCCCCCTACCCACTACCCCCCTCCCCGTCCACCTCTCGCCCCCCTCCCTCACCATCTCCCTCCCCCCGCCCTCCCCCCCCCACCCCCCCTCCCCTCCCCCCTCCCACTTAACCCCCCCCACCCCCCCCCCCCCACCCCCCCCCCCCCCCCCCCCCCACCACATCCCTGTTGAGATCATTGTTCATGCAGTATCTAGTGTTCCCCCCTTCCTGGGTTTGCCCCGAGGCGATAGGTTTCCTTTATCTCAGGTTCCCCTCCTCTCCTTCTTCTGTTCCCTTCGATGCATGAGCAAAATCTTGCCCCCCTGAGGCGCGTCTTCCCACGCCGTCGCGGTTTTTCTCTCCTCAGTTCGTCCTACCCCAAGGGGTCGAAATATCCTTAGATATTTCCTTCCCCTCGCCATTCCGACGAGAGACAACAACTCGTTCGTACGTGCAGCCTTCCCTCCTAAAAGTTACGGCACCGGCGCGTTCTTTTGCGCCGATTGCGCGTTTTTAGACCCTCTGCGATTAGAAGAAGTTTTCCCCACCTGATAGAAGAGTCCGTCCTCTTTTCTTCCCCCCCCTCAGTGACTCCTGTTACAAGTAGGTAAATCTGTCTTTTGATTTTAGTAACAGACCACCTCCTTTCCATCTTTGTGGGTCGAACCTAAGTCTTCGCGGTCGTACCTTCTCTTCAGAGAGACCCCCCACTCCCGCGACCCCAAAGTCTCCCCTTCTCTCGTCCTGGCTCTGTAGATCGTATTCGAGACAGGAGCTAGTAAGAGCTGTTATTTCGTTTCAGAGTTTCCCCCCGTTTCCTCTTACCAGTTTCTGAAGATATCTATATCCCCCATTGAGAGAATTCACAGAAAAGGGTCGGTTAGACTTCTCGTGCTGAACCCGCTTAACTCCCTCCTCGCCCCCTGGTGTAGAGGGACAAAGAAAAGGCACCTAACCCACGCCGAGCCCTCCCTCTCCCCTCTTCTCCTTTTCTCGAAGGTTCCGTGGTGACCGAGGTTTCGAGAATTTCCCTTCAATCTCCGATCAGTCAGGGCAGGTGATCGACCCGATTCTCTCGGATTTTCCTTTCTTCACCGTCAACCCTCCCTCGTACGCGTAATCCCTTTCGCAGGTGGACTGAGGAGAGACTTCTCGACGGTGGGTGATCTGCTCCCCTTGTTTATTCCCTCTCCTCGTAGTCCATACCCCAATCGCCGATTCAGAAGAAATGGACTAGAGCTAACCGAGCCTGCTCTGTTGTTTGATGTTTTCTCCTCCTTCCGTAGACTCCCTTGTTTTCGGGAAAGTGTCTATCTTCGATGTAGGAGGAGACTTCCTTTGAGATACCTAATCTCGGGGATGGCGGTTTTTAACAAGTGGTAGTCCGTAAGCGCGCGACCTCATGTTGGAGTCCCCCTCTTCCCCTAAGAGAATGACCTAAGTTGAATCAGCGGACTCTCCGCTCCTTTGCGGTCGGGGAACTCAGCTGAACTTGTGAACACCCTCCCTCTCCTCGCAAGTTCCCCCCAGCTACTCCTTGGACCCGAGAAAACGAGAATCTACGCACATCGTTTTTTCTAGTGAACTAGCTTTTCAACCTATCTCTGTGGTACCTTCTCCCCTTTCCGTTCCTTCTTCCGAGAGATTTTCCTTCCTGGAGAAAGCATACTGGTTGATCTTCCTCATAGGTCCGATTTGGCTTCGATGGCTCCGCCTTTTCGACCCCGCCCCCCCCCTTTTCTCCTTTGTTTCCTGGATATGGTGGTGATTCCTTGCTCGCGTGCAACGGGGGGAACCGAACGATCTGGGCGGAGCCCCGAGAAGTTCTGTTTTAGCGCATTTCCCTCCCTCCCTTCGGCGTTCTTTTTCAAAAGAATCTTAACTTCGGCGATGCGACGGGAGTGTTCCCCTCCCAAACGTTGCGAGATTTTGTTCCCTGCTTATCCCAATCATCTCATAATAGGTTTTTCTGGTTCTCCTTCTTCTAGCATTCTCCAAGTGGTAGCACAGGCTTTTTCTGGGAGCACCAAACTTTTTCTTTTCGTGGAAAGGATCAAGCTTTCTAAGTTCTTGGTGGCCTTTCTTTGGTTTTAAAGACCTGGTAATTATAGAGCTAGTCGCGTAGAACGGTGACGGTCATGAGCTGTCTTTTCGTCTTCATATGTAGTATCGCCCAGCTCCAACCTTGCTCGGTCTACCTTCTCTTTGAAATCTTTTTTTCTTCCCCCCCAAGTAGGGATAGGGTTTTTCAAATGAGATACTCGGCGACGATCGAGTAGATAAAGACTCTCCTTCCTGGGACTGTTTAGGATCAAATAGCTCCCCGGATCTCCCTCTCCAACTTTTTCATCCTAGCGGTTTAGATCACTCTTCTGTTCGAGACACCGCAGTTGGCTCTTTGACTTCCTTTCCCCCCCACGTCCCATGAGATCCCCTATTGACGACGATGATGTCTCTTTTTCCCCCCGAGCCAAAGATCCCTAACCGCCGACGCCTTGCGCCACAACCCTCAACTCTTCCACTTTTTCCATCTTTTAATTTCGGTTACATTTTTCTCCTTCCGTGGCGGCTGTCCTTCCGGCGCCCTCGTTCGCCTCCAGAACCCTTCACCTACAACCCATCGTGGATCCTCGCACTAACCCGATGAAGCTCCTCATTGCGGCTTCCCGCCGAACATCTAACCCCTCCCAGGTGATGTTATCAAACATTGCTAACTAGCAGACCGAAGAGAGCCCCTCGTGCCCTCTAACCCGAAGTTTTGTGTGAAGCTGTTTCGTCGGCAACCCCAGCCAGTCGTGCATGTAGAAACGAGAAGTTCTTGCCGTTTCCCTCCTTATCTTAGGACAGCGGTGCCGTTTAGGTGCATTCTGGTTCCGATTGGGCTGGAGCCTGACCCCGTCGGAATTCTCGTCCTATGCTTCTTCCCTCACCCGCTTTTTCCTAAACTAGTCTGTGCCTGAGAGCAGCACTTTCTTTTCGTTGTGCGAATCCCCCCCCCCCCAAACCTCTCCATAGATTCGAGAATCTTAAATATTTTTCAGAATGATCACCCGGACTTTTGAAGTAAGGGTGTAGCCCCCCGTCTTTCACTACAGTCTCCCCTTCTCATTTTTCCCCCGGCCGTACGACAAGATGGTTTTTTAGAATCTTCGGACCACCCGAGTTTGGACTTGGGCCACGAGTTTCTCACAGTTCTCCCCCTTTTTTATAAGCGAGACGGTCGCGTCTCCAACCATACACCGGAACCTTTTCCCCTATTTGCCTCTAGATTCAGTCTCCTCCCCTTCCTCAACCCCTCCCCCCCCCATTCCCCGGTGGAGTTGGTTTTACTCCCCACGCACCACCGGAACTCCGACCCTCCTTATGTCCCGGTTCCAATCCCTTTCGGATTCCTACCCGACCTTTTTGGTCCCTCTGGATAGATCTATCCAAGACGAGCCCAGTAGCATGCCCAGCAGTAACTACTCGCTTACCTGGCGTGGCGTCATTTCTCTTATTCATGCCCTTTACCTCCCGGAGAGGATTGGTGCCTATCCCCCCCTAGAATCAAAAGGATAGTCAGTCTTTTCACACCCCCACGCGATATGACACGAATTGGTTACGATTTTCCTAGGATTATGCCTCCCTCGCCCGTCCCCATCTTGGTAACTTGAAGACCCCTGCTCTCCGGTGTCCTGTCTCTCTTGTCGCGGTCTCCCCCGCTTGGTCCGGTGTATTTTTTTCAGATGTTGATACCCTTGTGTTTCGAAACGCTTCCTCCCCCGGAAGCTCCTTCCCGAGAACAATCTTCTCCTGTCATTAGACACTTCACTGGAAACGGCGTTTTCTTGTAGAAGCCTGAACTAGTGTTAAACTTGTCTTTCCCACTTACAGGGACCCTCCTTTCTTCCTGTCTTTTAACGAACCTTCCCCACAAACCCAATACGCCAATCCCCCATAACCTACTACTCAGCCTTTGTGGAGCTGAGGACTTCATTATCCCTTATGGTCAGGATACTCCTCCTCTCCGTTGTGGTTTTTTATTTCATTTTGTCGACGTGATTCCCCTTTCCTCGCCCCCTTTCCCCCCCCCTCATTCCCCTTTCAGGAGGTATGGTCGCTTCTAGTTTTTTTCCCCCTTTTTTTCCTATTTCCGACCTTACGACCGTTCTCTTCCCCCCCGTAGTCCTTCACGAAATTTTTCCCACATTTATGCTTTTCCACCAGAATTGAAGATAACGCTTTCTCCCTTCTGGAGATGATGCATCTTTTTCCATACTTTCCCTTCTGCCTGAAGTAGTAGTCCTTGGGCTGCTTTTCGACGCACTTGAGTCCCCCCCCAACCCAGGGTCCCTTTCTTTCTCTTAGTCTCCAAGAAGGACATTCACCTCTCTCTCCCCGGGAGTGTTCTTTCCTACCTTTCCTCTTGTGGGTCACCTCAAGAATCGACTTATTCAACTGCGTGTAATGGCTTCTTCCTGACCTCCTCCTAGGTGATGAGGTTGAGATATTCTTATCTCCTCTTTCTCGATGAAACTCGGGGACCCACGGAGACGTCGTCCAGATCGCCAGAAAGGGGAAGATGTTCTTATTGCTGAGCGATGTTCTATTGCCTTTGGATCTCCCTCCGATCATGGTCCACACACTCGCTGAGTGCGATCTACCTCTTGGTAACGGAAGAGGCACTTTATTGCTTTCTTCCTTTTTTTTCCCCCAAAAGACCCCCAAAAGGGTCCGTTTCCAGGTTTCTCAGTGGTCGAAGATTTGCCGCTCGTACCAACCGAACAAGAGGGGTTTGTTGGTGTTCCCTCTTCCTTCGCTCAACCACCTCTCCTGTTTTTCCCCCCCGGCGCAGACTTAAGCAATCATCTTTTTTTCTTTTTTGTTCTCCCCCCGCCCTGTCTGACGAGTCGCGTTCTTTAAGTCGGCTCCTTCGGTTGCGTAACATCTTCGTTAGGCGACGTCGTATTGGTCGAGTGCAACGCGCTTGCCGGCCTCCCTGGTCCCGATTAATCTTCAGAGATTGTTTTCTCGCACCCCCCTTCCTTGTGCTGATGGGACCCGGGTTTCCTTTTTTAAGAGCAGGTGGGGGGTGGTGCCCCCCTAGAGTGACGATATGCCGAAATCTGCCAGGCTCTTCGATCATGTAAGCAGTTGGTACCTCGCCTCCTCCCGAGTTATCTAAAAGCGTTTCCCCTCCCTTTTACGGAGGGAAGACTAAAGTCGAGTTCTGATGCCTACGCATGTCTGGTTGGAGTAGCTCACACTTTCTCTCTGTTGAAGGCTGTTCGCTCGTCTTATAGTCGGCCTTTGCTACCGAGGAACCGGGATTCCCCAGCTAAAAATTTTTGTTCTTTTTTTTTCCGCGTCACTTTCTTATACTTTTTTTTGCCCTTCCTTCCGCTGGTGTTTCGTTCCGTGCCCGGTTTCATGGTGGCCCCGCCCACGAAACTCCTTTTTCACCCCCCGACACCGAGAAAGTGATTACCATCTGGGACCCTTTACGAAGTTTGACTAGTGGGCAAAGGGTGTCGGTGGTCTTCCTCTTCTGTTCTTCTATTCCTCTTTTTTCATCTCAAGATACAGGACCGCTTTGTTTTCCCGAGGAGGCTATCAACCTTTTGTAGCGAACATACGAGACATACGACTACCTATATCCTTTCGCTATCGAAGGCCGATTTCCCCCGACCTCTCCTCTCCTCCTTTGATTCGGAGATGTCGACGCGAGCGATTACTCCTTTCGAATGGTTTCACGCCTACCTCGAGGGTGCACGGCAGGGCTTGATCGACAGTAATCACCTTTGAACTCCCGTTTCCTTAGTATCTATCCTCTGCTGATCCCCAGAATGCCTTCTTCATAACGACCTACGATAAGAGATCCCGATTTCTCTCTTACGGTCTGATTCCTCTTGCCATTTTACCCCCTTCTCCTGATAGCTGGGACGCTGAGCTTGTACTTTCTGTTTTTTCCCTCTTCCCCCCCCTCCTTTCTTCTGTTTCTCGGGATCATGTTTTCTGATCATGCTCGAAAATACAGCCCCTGAAGGGAGTTTCCGCCGGATCACGAATTTTTTTTCACCCGTTTTAACGAGCGTTAACCCGGCTCATTCCTCTCTGGTGCCTCCTCCAGAGGTTTTTTGCCGACTCTCGACCCCGTAGAACTCGTCGACTTTCCATTCTAAATTTTCATGTTCCCAAAGTTCACTTTTTAGGTGACAACGTAAAGCGAGTTCGAGGAATTAAGGAGCTAACAAAGACCAACAGAGATGGTTGGACCGCGACTCACCCTCACCCTTTTTGAGCGGTGAGTTTCCCCCCCCTGATTTCTCCCACTCCCTCTCTTCGATGCGGCGTCACTGACCGCATCTTCCTCAGCGGTCGTCACGCCGAGATTCGAGTCTCCGCAAGTTCGAACTCCTTTTCCTATCAGCGTTCATGCATTCTTTCGTCTTCCTGACCCTTTTACGCGGGCTTCGTCGGGGTGGTCCTGGCCGCGCTCAGCGTTTTTTCGACGGCCTGACCCGCTGATGAGCCATGAGTGATCCTCTCTCCCAAGACTCTTTTTCGCGTTGTTTCGAGCTCCTTCTGACTAAAACGGGGTACGCCATACCGGCATTCTTCATACGGAACGGTTTCCTCATCCCTAAACCCCAAGCCACACCGTCCCAGACTCGAATCGCCCGCCGCCCCGCCCCTTTCATAGGCGCCGTGCTTTCTCCTGCCCGGGTTCGAAACATCCTACCCCTATGAGATCGACCCGTCCTTTGTTTGTGCACACTTGCCCCCCTTTTTTGGTTCCCCGTATGTACGAGAGTGCGTTCCCCTCCACACCGCCCGCTCGGTTCGAGCCCTTCCTTGCCGGGTCGTCCCGGATTTCTTACCCCCGACAGACACCGTCCTCCCCGCGCGCCTATAGGAGCCTCGTGGTGTTCGTCTCGAAGACGTTCCTCGAGTTAGGAGTTTTCCGGCGAACCTTGGAATACACGTTTTCTTCCTCTCCCTCCGGTGTTGAGAGACTTCTTCACTCCTTCGCACGCGACGCGTTTCGTTGTCGATTCTGGTCGCCTTAAGAAAACCTGAGGCGCTCGAGCCCTCTCCGCGCCTCTGACCTTCGTTAGATTCCTTAGATTCGAATCCTACCCAGCCCCCCTCTTTTTATAGAAGTCGATGGGCTCGACCCCGATCTTGCGGGTGGTTTTTTCCCTCCCCCATATTCTTTTAAAGAATCACCCAGTTTTTTAGCGTGTGCCCCGCCAGAGGAAAGAGATTTCTTTTTTTATTCCCTGATCTCTGTGCTGAGCTTCCCTTGTTTAGGCCCCGCACGCAGTCAAAAAGCCCAACGCGGAGTGAGCGCACGTACTCCTCCTTTCTTTTTGGTCGATGGATCTTCCTTTCCTTCTGGGGTTGCAGCCGTCGACGGTCGGGGCGTCCCTTTCAGCTCGAGATGCGGATTGTAACCTTTTGAAGTCTTTGACCACCTGCACGGCTGTTCGACCCTGAAGCATGACCTCCTAGACCCTTTTATCTTTTTTTTTTTTTGTCTGAACTTTCAGCTGCGCTGTTTTCAAGCTTTCCTGTGACCCGTAGTCAGCACAAGCGCCCCCCTGCCGGCAGTCCTAGACTTTTCCCCCTTCCCTTCTCTTCCTAAATTTCTGAGCTTGTGCGCGTCGCAGTCCGTTATATGATCTTCGGCGAACAGAAGACAGGTCTTCCCCTCTCGATGGTAATTTCACCTCCTCCGATAGGGGCTCATGGGCAAACTTCATAGTTGTTGTCCCTTTCTCGTCAAGTTCTTTCCCTTCTTGTTTTCGCGGTTTCATTTCTGGGTTGCGGGACGTCCCGTCGGGGTAACCAGAGATTACGGTGGCGGCAGGAGTTTTCTTCCAGGATCCTCTTGACTCGTAGTTAGCTGGGACGAGTGACCCAAAGCAGTTCCACCCCCCTCGCTTCAAAGCCTCGGCGCGAGAGTTTGTTTCGTTAAAGATGGGTCAGTTTTTTCGTCTGTGCTCCGGCGTTACCCCTTCTTGGGAGGCTTAAGAATCCTCTGATAGAGGCCTTTATCATTTTTTACACCCTACGGGTCGAGGAGCCCCCTCTTTTATTACAGTACCTTCCAGAATTTCTTTGGTAACGGGAGCTTCGCTCTGCCCCTTTTACGGCATTTCCTCTTCTATCTTAGCTTTCTTTTGACGTTCGCTTGGATCCTCTCGGTTCTCTCTTATATCGAAGGCGATGCCTTCAGAATGGTCTGGCCTTTAACGCCCGTTGCCTTTCACCCAGCTACTTGCGTTGCACCAGTCCCCCCGGAGAGGAGATCTTTCCTCATTTTCCCGCTCACCCTTCGACACGGAGCCAGGTCCAGGCTTTGACGTTTCTTTTTCCTCTTCTCAGAACGCCGCACGGCTCCTTTCTGGTGATGTTCCCGATCTTGTGCCGAAAAGTGTTGTCTCCGACCCTCCCGATCTGCGATCTTTCCTTGAGCGCGATCTCCCTTGATATACCTCAGTGACACCGCGAACGCCGTTTTAGATCCCAGAGACTTCAGTCCCCTATCCGACACCTTCCGCAACCCGTGGATCGTCCGCGTTTTCCCTTCTCCTGTTTAGTCTTCTTGCCATGGCTCCCGCTTCCACCCTTAAACCGGGAAAGAGAGTTCACAACCCCCTCATGAAAGAAATACCACCCCTTCCCATCTTCCTCCTTCTGGTTCCTCCCCCAGCGCACCCCCCTGTTTGCGGCGCTCCCTCGATTCCAGAGAAGACCTACCTTTTCCGCAACTTTTTTTTAACAGCGGCTTCCCTCGAAGTCATGAGGTCACCCATCCCTCCGGGTAGTGCATGGTAGAAACGCGACGGTCTCTTTGAGGCCCAGAAGTCTTTTTAGGTGCCCATCTTTTCTTTCTCAGATCTTAGCGGCAAGGCTCGGTGAGCCCCAATTTTCCCCGAATGGCCTTGCGGTCTGATGGCGTATTTTAGTCCCCCAGGCCCCCAAAAAACGCAAACCTATTCTGATGCCCTCGAGCCGCCCACCTCGTTCACCCAACCATCTTAACCCCGGCGAGCAGACTATCGATTGCAATCGGTTCCCTTCCTTCCTCGTCAGAAAGAACGCATGGTTTTCTCAGCTTCCTTCCCCTCCCTTTCCAGAAGTTTGACGTCCCGTCCAGAACCATGGTTTT
>Ga0179591_1293527_pt1 | contig 21292 bp, 29 predicted proteins | sample CZOMad2_1_08_16f_FD_182891 | JGI IMG/M metagenome (GOLD analysis project Ga0179591, IMG submission 182891) | Vadose zone soil fungal communities from Angelo Coast Range Reserve, California, USA - CZOMad2_1_08_16fungal (PacBio error correction) | ecosystem: Environmental > Terrestrial > Soil >... | reverse complement strand
TCCCCCGTAGTCGTTCTTTCAATTAGTCTTTTCCCAAGGTTTTTTTTTTCTTCCTTCCAGTTAAAGCAGAAAACTCCGGAAAATCGCCAGCCGGTCCCCCCAGCTGGAAAGTCTTCCTTCGCTTTTTTTCCCTTGGCCGACAAAGGGCCACTCCCTTTCGGTGACTCCCAACCCCCTTTTTGGACGATCACTTTGTGCTGGAGATTATTTTCCGTAGTAGCCTTCGTTTCGTTGTTTTTCTCTTGTCTTTAAGGTTTCCCCCCACCCAATACGTTCCCACTCTTTTTGGTCAAATTCGGAGCCCCACTGGTTACTCCTATCACGATTTCTGTGAGGGCCTTCTTTTTTTTCGGCAACCGCATGTAGGCCTTTTTTCACTGCTTGACCTTGATACGGCTGTTTTCTGCCTTGAGAGCGCACGCCAACCCTAATACACTCCCCCCTTGGAGTAGCAAGGCTCTCCGCTCGTCCGTTCCTCTTTTTTTTGCGGATTTTCACGGCAGCTTTTTGCCCGCTTAGTGACAGCGGCCAAATAAGATGGTTTGATCTCCCCCCCTCCTACGATTTGATCTGTGTCGTAGTCATCGTGCAATGATTCTGATTTCCTAGAGTCGAATCGGGCAGCGTCCGCTTTGACTTTGAGACTTCCCCACCCCTCCTCCAAACCCCCCCCCCCCTTTTTTTATGGTGCGCTCTTCCTTCTTAAAACGTTTGCAAAAAAGTTTGTTGTTTGGATCGCAAGCCCCGCGCACCTTGTCTTGAGTTTTTCAATATTTGCTTTGGCTTCCCCCCCGTACCGGCTTTTCCACCATCACGGACCGAACTTACCTGTTATCCCAACTTTCTGTTTCCCTGAGTTGACCCTTTCTCAATTCAGTCCCCCCTTTTTTTGGTATCCTGCTCTCGGCAGTCCTTGTCGACCGAGTCTCCTTCCGTGGGCACGAGGTTCACATCTCGGACGGTTGCAAAATTTTTTTTCCCTTCTGTTTTCGCCTTTTTTTCCCCTTTTTTTGCTGTCGCCTGTTATTTTCAGGCGAGTTTTCCCACTCTTTTTACATTTCTTCTGGTTTGGGAAGCGGCCGGACTAACAGAAGTCTCTTCACCCTTCTCGGGTACTTCTCCCCGTCGAAGTGACGGCCATTTCCATTCCACCTTTTACCGTAAACTTTCGTCCTCGTTTTATTTTGCTCAGGGATCCACTCCTTCCGTGTAGGTGTGATCGTGTTGCCCGTCGTTTGAGCCTTTCCCTTTCCAGATCAGCTGTTCTTCCTATGCGGGTGGGCTTCTGGATGAAAGGAAACATTGGTGTTGTTCCTGGTTTGGCTTTTCCGTATCTGACGCGGCCCGTGAGCCCTTTCCCTGTTAGGAAACATACCACTTCTGAAATCTGCGGGTATGTCCCCCAAGAAGGTTCTTTTTTTTACCTTGCGTCTTATTTCTCAACCAACCACCCTGCCCTCTCTGTCTCCGACTGCCTTCTCCCATCTTTCATAACCCAGAGCTTTTTGTGGGCAAGTAACTTTTCTCCCCTTTTTTTAAACAGCTTTTTCCCCTCCAGTGGGCAACTTTGGCGGGGTTTGTGGCGTTCCCCTTTTTCCGAACTCGGTCCGAGGAAGCCAGTCGTCAGTTGATTTCTTTTCTTCCCCCGATATAACCCCCCATTGCCGCGCTTTCCCTTTCCTTTAAGAGGTGTCCACAACATGAACTTAGATCCCAATCTCGAGTGAATCCGGGCGGTGAAGCCCCTCCGGATACCTTTCTTCCCGCTCCCAACCGCTGGTTTCGTTGCTACATGTGGAACACCATTACTTGGATTTCCGGAATCAACCCCCCCCCCCCCTCCTTTTTTTGCCCTTTCTCTTGGTTCGGTATGACTTTACGGGTTATCAACGATTTAGTCGTGGTTTTCCAGCCCTTTTTCCCTAACTTCTTTTGGTGACCTTTCAGATTAGTTGCGGAGGTATAGACGTACCAGTTCCTTGTTCTACCCTGTATCTTTTGTATCTCCCCCTCTTGACTGAGCGGGGCTTTCCTTCATTTTAAATAGTAGTACGTTTTCTTTTTCGACTAGTTTTTGGTTAGAAGGACCCCTTTCCTTGTAACGCAGTCGCCGGTCTTTTTCCCCCATCCCTATTTGTTCGCACAACCTTTTTTTCCTTTTTTTAGGGTTATTTACGTTTTTCCTTCCTGGTTCCAACTTTGTTTTCATTGTGCACGTGCGAGGTGTCTTCTATGGACCTTTTTTCAACGATCTCTTTCGCCTCTGTTTCTGGTCGAGGGGGCGGAGTCCTGATGTTGTGGGGTTACCCCCCTTCTTCGAAACGCCTGGCCGCCCCGGCTCCCCTTTCACACAATTTTTTCCTCCCTCCCTGGGCTTGCCAAGCCGCAGTCCTTCTCGTCGACCTCCCTTTTTTGCCTGCGACCTGGCGCGCTTTTTTTTACCAGGTTTTGTTTTTTCCTCTGCGATAGTCGCGCTTCCTGTCCAACGCTCTGACCCGTTGCATTTCCCCCTAGTTTCAAAAGTCTATTCCCCATCTTGGACCCCCCCCCCTTACACCAAGCGTCGCTCGGTACTTTGAGTTCGCCTTTTCCTTCGCCAGCGCATATCTCCTTTTTTCCTCTTTTCCTCTAATCGGTTTTTTTTTGTGGAGTTATTGGCGGCGTGCGATCTCCTTCTGCTCCGGTAAAGAGGACCTCACTCTTTTTCGTAAGGAGGACCAGATGTCGGGCTTTTTGCCGCTCGTGTTCAGTTTCCTCCAGTTTCATTCCCCCTCTTTATCTCTCGGACTTTCCTTCCCTTTCTTGATCGAACCGATTCCTCCCACTTCGCTTATGAAAGGCTTTCTGGAGACCCACCTGAGCGGTACGTTCCTGTCCCTCCCTCTTATTTCAATTATTTTTTTTTCGTTCTTTTCCTGCGACGCGCTTTCTTTCCCTTTTACCGGATTTATGGCGCGTGACACCCACCCACCTCCCTTCCTTCCATAGACTTTTCTTCCGTTCCCCTCTTTGTGAGAATCTTGTTTTTTTTCTTTGCTTTTTGGAGGCTTTCTACCTTCCATAGTTTCCAATTGTCCCCCCCCCCCCCCGACAGGACCCGGGGCCGACACTCCCCTGTTACCTTTCCCCCCCCCATTCACCCTTTTCCCCAGCCTAACGATTTTTTTCTGCTCAGTCTTCATTCCGTCCGAGTTCTTTTGCCCTAGTCTTTTTTTTTTTTCCCCCCCCAGGATTCCTGGAAGGACCGGCGATGCTTGGGTCGCGTCCTTTTACCTGTCCTGCCCCCTCTTCTTTTTTTTTCACGAAATCGAGCGAACCTTCCCCTGTGCTTCGTCCGTTTATTCCCGTTTTTCTCCTCCCCTCCAATTCAGCAGGGTCCGACCGCCCAAGTCGAGACCCGAGCCCTTTCCTCCTTGTTTTTTTTTTTCCTTCCCCTCTCACAAAGTACATCGGACGTTGCCCTCCGTTTGTTTTACAAGGTCCCTTTTTTTTTGCGGTGAATTTTTTTGCGGACTGCCCTCCTTATTTCTTTTCCCGCCGGAGGGTCTCTTCTCTTCCTCTAAAGTTTCGCCCTTTTTTTTTGACTCGTTAAGGAACCGAAGGTCGGTCCCGGTTTTGTCTTCTTACGAGTCTTCCCTCATTAGTCAGAGACGATCGAGCTCCTTTTCACCCCAACCCCCTTCCCTTCCCCCGTTGACCCCCATTTTTCTTTTTGGCTTGGCAAATCTCCTTTTTCTTTGTCCAGATCGTTCTCCCAGGATGGGAAGCTTCATTCTTCGAGCCCCCTTTCATTTCCAAGTTTGTTGTGTTCTCCTCTCCCTCCCTAACTCTTGCTCTTTTCAAAAAGTTAACCAGCCTCTTTCGGACCATTTTGTCTGGTCCGGGCTCAAGTTAAGTGATTTCATTTTTATGAGGCCCCTCCTCCCGCACGGAACCCCCCTTGCGTTCTTTCCCCTTTCACCAAGTGCCCGCGTCTATTTTACCTCCCTGTTTTTTCTCCCCCCCTTCCATGATTTGTTTTTTTTTTTGCCCGCCCCCACACGCTCCAAAGCCTTCACCTTAATATGGTACATGCCCATAATACTCATTTTTTTTTGTGTTGTTTGTTCCCTTCCCAGTCAGGGTCTTTGCTTTAAGTAGCGCTTGGCCGATCTTCGTTCCAGGCCCCCCGGTTCCCCAACCATTACCGCGTTTTTTCCCCCCCAAACCTCTCCTCCATCGTAGACAACCTGCCGTTTTGTCAACCAGGCCTTCCCTTTGCGATTCCCTTTCCCTTTTTCACGACGAAAGTTGCCTTAGGCCCCACTGTCTTCCGAGTTTTCTCTCCCACGGCCCCTTTCCTTCGTTTGACATTTGGTCCTTGCTCCCTTTTTCATCACTAAGAGGTCCGGCTTCCGCCGAGGTCCCTCTGACCGACACTGGGTTTTGTGCTTCCTTCTTAAGCCGTTTCTTCTGGGCAAAGAAGCCTTCCTCCCCCTGTCCAAGCCGTTCCTTTCCCCCCCCCAATCTCTTCTCCCACTTTTGGATCTGTTTTCTTTTTATGATAACCAATCACTACGCAGTTCTTGAATCGATGTTCGATATTTTCGTCAAGGGGCTTTGTTTTGGTCGGCGTTGGGTTTTCTGATCCCCCCACGCGCGGCTGAATGCGTTGATAGAATGCCTTATGTGGTGTGTGTCCCACTCTTTCACTAACCTCTTTTTTTTCCACCCTTCCTGATGTCTTTCTTCTTCGACCGGCACGGGACGGTTCCCTCTTGTAAGTGCAACCCCCTCCCCGGACGACTGAGGACGTCGTGGACTGTGAAGCTAGTTCTGCGCTTCTCATCCCCCCTCCAAGGATTTCCGGTTCTTACTAGCCTTCTCTCCCCCCGCTGAGTAAGAAATTCCCACTCCGTGAGGACGGCGGGTCATCCTTTTTTTTTTTCCGAGCAGTTCGTTCCCCTCCCTCCCGGTTCGGAGAAGTTCGTGCATTTTTGTTTACTTCCGATGGGCGGGAATAGTGCAAGGTTTTCCTCTTTTGGTCTTTCCCCCTTTTCAGGTTGCTAAAACTGCTCCTGTCCGCTAAGAGGTTTCCTCAGAAATCGCACATTTCCCCGGTTTATTCCGTCAGACTCGGGTTTCTTAGAATTTTTTTTTTCACCTGTCGCGCCCTCTTTTTTCCTTACGTTTGGGTGGGGGGATTTTTACAGCCGTTTCTTAGTGTTGCTCTTTTTTTCTAACTTTTCCGACGCCGTGTAGCAATAATGACATTATCCGTCCCATATGTCCTCCCAAACGTCGTCCGAGAGTCCTCGGTCGGTCTCCCCCCCCCCAAACCGTCGGTTGTCTGCTACCGAATTAGTCGCCGAGGGAAGGTCCGGCCCACGATTCCTTGTGTTTCTGCCCCCTCCTCCTCCCTTTCCTCCCCCCACGCGTTTCTCTCCATCAGTCTTTTGGCGCAATCGGCCAAGGAGGCTTGCCTGTTTTTCCCTTCCTCCCTCGTGCGTTTTCTTCCCAACTGAAGTGTCCGATTCTCCTTTCTCCCATACCTCCCTTTCTTTTCGGCTAGTGCTCGTTACGATGGCATCGTCTCGTCCGGAGGTAATTTCACGTACTCTTTTTTTTTGGCAGCGTCGGCTTGACGATCCAAATGAATTTTCCCCCTTCCGGCGATGGTGGCGCGCTTTCCCTGGTAGTTGACCTTTCCCTCCTCCCTTGATCAACCACCCTCCTTTTCCTCTGTAGTGAGGAACTTTTCCCCTGTGAAGAACAGATTTTTTTGACACCTGTGACGGAAGCTCCTCTGCCAGTCTCCTTTTTTTTCGCGCTTTTCCCCGTGAGTACGGTTTCCCTTCTGGCCGAACGGATAGCGAACATCTTTTGTGGAACAAACTCGTTCCTCCAACCCGTTCTTCTTTCTCCTTTCCCCCCCACTTCTGATGATAGCGTCCGCGGTTAGATTGTTTTTTTTGGAAAAAACCATAACCGATTGTTCCTCCCAGTCTCCTTGGTTTCGAGAGTTCCGGTTTCTTTTGTTACCATTGTGCCCGCGGTTATGGAGTCGTACAGAGTTGAGCCTCGTTGTTCCTTTCCGATAACGACCGGCGGCCGCCATGTACTTTTCGTGTGATGTCGATGGAATCTGGGTGCTTTTTTCCGCAACATCTTTTCCCCTCCAGGGACACGACGTTACGTTTCTGTTTTTGTTTTCAAATGGGAGCCTTTCCCCTAGGGACTTCCGTTTGGTTCCATTAATTTACAGCTGCCCCATTCCCTCCTGAGTTCCTCGGGTTTGGAACTGCCCCCACGTGGCCAGTTGGGCCGCAAATGTAGTGTATGTCTGCGTTTTTCTTTTTCGATCAGGCATTTTCCTTTACCTGTTGTCGTCATTTCTTACATCCATTGTTAGTATAAGGAGGAAGATTTCCCCCTTTGGAGGAAACTTACAAAGGATATGTTAAGGCGTTTTTCTCCTTTTCTCCTCTTTTTTCAAGGTTGTGTTCTGCCCCTCTTTATCTTCTACGCACGTCGTCTTCTTACTCGCGTGTTTCCCCTCTTGAGGCAAATGTAGGGACGTGCTTCCGACCTCACCCTCTCCCGGTGTCGACGTTTTGTGTCCTCGTCTTCTAATAATAGGTGCCTACACCAAAAGACAGTCCCATTCCCTATTTAATATCCAGTTGTTGTTGTTTGAGATCTTGTTCCCCAATCTCCTTGTTCTCGTTTTTGTCGTCCCACGATAAATTATTTTGAGAAACCATCGAAACGTCCATTCCTCTTTTGCTTGAGTGGGTCCAGAGGGCCTCCCAGATTCCCTGTTTTCCCCTGTTTCACTAATGAATCGCACGCCCGGTTTCTTGTAGAATCCCCTTTTTGGCTTGGGCGGCCGTTTCCAAGTTACCAAACCCAAACGCCTGCTGATTTGAAGTTTTTGTCCAAAAGCGGGTTGACTAGAAGCCTTTTTTCTCTTCCCTTCCTTTTCCCCTTTTCCCCCTTCCCCCCCCTTTTATAGCCTTCCCTGTTCCTCCCACTTGATGTCGGGGACCAATGGCGTGTTTTTTCCCATCCCAATCGTCTTCTTCGTTCAGCTTTATGCCCTTTACCTCATAATAGACGAACACCTTCAGCTCTCTGTCAAGCAATTGCGGGCCCCCTTTTTTTTGCAACCCCTTTGCTCCCCCCCCCCCACGCAGGAGGACGGCCTTATTATGATTCTGTCCAGGGCAGGTCTCACCTTCTTTTCGCTCTTCCCCCTTCCTATGCCACACGAGTACTCTTTTTTCATTTTTCCTTCTAGTACGAGAGGCCCTAGAAACAAGATCCCTTGTTCTTCTTTTTCGTGTAGCTTCTCGTCTGTCAGTCCTGGGAGTGTTTTTTTTCCCGTCTCACCCCCCTTCTTTTTTTTTTTCCCCGGTGTCTTTTCGATATCGATTTTTAAGTTCCTTCACCTGTCCTCTTTCCGCTCGTGGGCTAGGTGGCGTAGGTGGTTCTTCACCCCCCCCTACCAACTCCCCCTGTTTCCTCCTGCCGTCGATGGAGCAGCCTTTCTTTTTTTTTTCTCGTCTCACAGGTTTTGCGCTGTTTTGTGTTTCCCCCTGACCTCTCCTGATTTCCGTGTTTCTGCCTCCACGTATTCTGCGGGGACCATCAGCGTTTTCCCCCCCCACCAACAAATTTCTCTTTCCTGCGTTTTTTCTCAGGGGTGACAAACACCCCTCTTCTTTTTTTTCAAAAGTCTTCACTCCCGCTATCAGGTATTGAAAGCGTTGTCTTTTTTATTTTCCCCTCCAAAGATTTTCCCCCCCCACGCTTCTTCTTTGGCGGGACTTTTCCCTCAGATTTTCAACTCCTAATGGAATGCCCTCCCAACGACCGGTCACCTTACCCCTTAGGCATTTTTTTCCCTCTGTTCTCCCCCCCAAGTTTGTGCCCGAAGCATCTGCCAGGATGACTTGCACCGGCTCTTTTCCCCCCTTTTGCCGTTTTTTGGTTTTTTGTTCCGAGCCTCCTTTTTTTTCCGAAGGACCTTCGGAACAGAAGCACTTTTCCAACCCGATGTGCCTTTTCCCCTCTGTTTTTTTTTTACACCCGCTACCCTTTTTTTCTTTGCTTGTTTAGAATTGATTTTTTTAAGTTTCCTTCACGCTCTTTTTGTCCTCACCTTTTTTCCCTAAGGCCCACTGCGTGGTGGTTTCTTTGAAGTCGATGAGCGGTTAGTTTTCCCTTAAGTTCGGTTGACAGATTTCGTCAGGTGTTGTATAAACATTGCTTTGGAGTATCTCCTGAGTCGGGGGTTTAACCTCTTCTTCCCAATTGACCCCCTTGGCCGCTTCCGTCACTGGAGGCGGGAGACAAGGAAGCCCCGGTCCCCTCCGAAACAGCCCGGTTTTCTCCTTTATGCGATTGCGTAGTGCGGCAAGGAGGGTGGTTTCCGTTTTTTTTACGAACCCTCCCCCTTTTTCCCCACGCTGATCAGGCAAATCGGCGCCCCCACTTTTTAGAAAAATTTCTTTCTGGGACGGTGACGAAGGCTCGGCAAACCAGTCTCTTCCCCTTAGTCCCTTTTCCTTTGTGTAGAGGGTGCGTTTTTCGGAGTCCGCTTTTCCCCCTCAGTCAACATAACCTCTTCGATTTTTCGCACTCGACTCATTTTCCCGTGAAGTTAAGGAGATACCCCCCCTCCGAGTAGGCGAGGGGTTTCACAGCCTAACGGTTCCTTCTCGGTATTTTCCTACTTTCTCCCCCCTTTCTTCTATAGGAAGCCGCACCTTTCTGGTTAGGTAGGTCTCGTTTGTGTCAATGACTCTTCTTAACCTCAGCGATTTTTCCCCCCTGTCTTTCTCCTTCCTTTTCTCAGACCGAGGGACAACCGCGGACCACCCCCCCAATTTCCCCCTTTTTTTACCCGTTTTTTCGGCACATCCTTCTTTCCCCCGTCTGGCGAGGTTTGGGTCGGTTTTTCTTTTTACCCCTCCCACTTTGTGCGGTGCCCCTTTTTTTTTCAGAGTCCCGGTCGTTCCGCCGACCCCCCTCCGGAGTCCACTTTCACGCCACTTCCCCTTATGTTATTTTTTCCCCCAGTTCTGTTCTGGACTCGCTGAGCAAGAGTATTACCTATTTTCGGTCGGGATTTCTCCCTCATTCAGTCGTTGGCTCTTGTATTTTTTCTCTTCAAGTTCGTGGTGCCGCTTTCCCCTTCGACCCTTTTCCCCCCCCGGTTGTTTCCTTTGTTTCCCTTTTGCCCCAGTGGCATCCTTTCGTTCCTGGCCTTTTACAGAATCGAGGGGGACGATGAGGTTTTGCAACAAATAAATCCTCTAGGTTTCTTTTTCCTTGGCGCCCCCTTCCTACCGAGATACGTCCCCCCCCAACGGCGAGTGGTCCGTACTCATCTCTCAGGAAATTAAGGGACCCCCCCCGGGCCCTAACCCCACTGGCTCGTTCATTGTAGTTTTCCCACAAAATGGGAACGTGCTTTTTTGTGTAGTTGATCGTTTTTTTTTTGATCCTCTCCCTTTACGAGAAGCGGCTTACCGGGCATCTTTATGCGTGTGTTTTTTCCTATGACGCGATGAAGTTTTGGGTTGAATGTTTTCTATGGTTTCCGGTTCCCATGATCACCTTTTCAAACGGGACCCCTGTCCCCCACTGTCGCACTTTTTGCTTCCGGTCCTTTTTTTTCACCGGGCTTTCCTGGATTTGTCTTCTTGGGGGGTATTTCTCCCCAACCAATTTTTGCCCTTATTATCTCACGATTCTTTTCTTTTTTTCCGTCCCATCGGTTGTTCACTCCTTTTTTTTTGGCCCTTCCCAAAGTCGCATTGCCACCCAAAAGTTTTCCCACAGAATCTCCTTTTGAAACCGTTCAATGATTTTTTTCTTTCGATTGAGCCGTGTCGTCTTAAGGTAGGATGAGGGAGGCCGGGCGCACACACCATGTCATTGCGGTTTTTTAAGTGTTTTTCTGGTAAAACAACATGTTCTAGTTTCCCTGATTCCCGAGGGGGAAAGGGCGGGTAAGTCCCCCAATTGATGTTTCCCCAATCACCTCTTTTTCACGCGCCACCTTTCCTTTCTTTTTTTAAAGGATAGTTGTAATTTCTATTTTTTCGGGAGGACTTCCAAACCCCCCCTTAGTTATTTTTTTCTCGGCTGGGGACGACTTCTGGAAAGCTTGAGGATTGTTCTATTTTCTTCCCATCGGTAAGGTCTCCTTTTTTTTCGTGGTGCTTTCCCCTTTTCCCACGTCGGTTCAGGGCCTGTTGATGCGTGTCATGTCCTTGGGCCTCTTTCCCGGTTTTCGTCTTTCTTAGCACTCTCGCACAGCCCTTCATTTTTCTTTTTTGTCGCGGTGAAAATCATGTTTCCTGACCTCTTCTAGATGTTTTTAGTTCCTAGCGCCCGCCATGTTCTCCTCGTCTTTTTTTAAAGGTTTTCTTTAGAGATCACGGACGGTGCATTGCCCCCGATTGGTATTTCTTCTTTCACTCTTTTCTGGGCTTCCGTAGGAGGTGGTTTTTTTTTTTTACGGGCAAACGTACTTACCCTATTCCAGTCCCTCTTTCTTGGAGGAACGGCTCGCCACTCCGCTTCTTTTCCCCCTAGATGTTTTCCAATTTCTACTTTCGAACTCGGGTTTTTTTGCCCTCCTCCCCAGATGGTGCCCTTGCGTTTGCGAGTGCGTTTCTCTCGCCCGAATGCCTTTCTTTGAGCAAGCAAACCTCCCAAGCTTCTTTAAAATGTTTTTTTCCCCCTTCACCGTTTTTTTCTCCCCTTGCTGGGGTTTCCTTTTTCCCTGCCCACAGAGTGATTTTTCCGCGTTTTACTTTCTTTGTGGGCTTTTTGACAATCTGTCTTTTTTTTCCCCTCTTTCCATATATCTTCTCTTTTTGTTGAGAGCGATATGGCTTTTTCTTTCGTGATGTAGCTACTTTTTCTTACTCCTTTTAACCAATGTCTGTTGGTTTCTCCCTCTTTTTTTCTGGTGCTGCTGTGCGGGGGAACCCCTTTTTTTTTCCTGGGTCTAACGTTTTTCTCTCTCTGAGTGGGCTTCGGACCCATCCCTTAAAATGCGTCTCCCATTGGTTTTCTTCTTAAGTGTTTCCCGAGTTCTCCAAGTTTTCCCTTCCCGGTTTAAGAGAGGCGTGGAGGGTGCCGTCCGGCCACGAAAGGCGTCTTTCGGCCGTGTTTTTCCTCGTTCTTTTTGTCCTTTTCCCCAACCCTTTTTTCCGTTCCCCTAAGCTGATCGTCTCACTCCTCCCGTTGGTCGTCTTGAGATTCCCCTTCTCCGATAGAATGCCAAATGCACCCTCCTGGCTCATTTTGTTCAACCAGACCTCCCTAAACCCTTTCGACCCTATTTTTTTTTTTTGACCCCTTTGAGCCAGGTCCCCTTTCTTTTTTTGATCTTTGAGTTCTTTTTTCGGACACCCGACGGGACTCCTTTTCAATTACTTTTTTAAGTTTGACTCCTTTTTTCTTTAGGCATCAATTTTTTTTTTTTCCCCGACGGTGTCCAGCCGGCCCTTCTCTTACTCCCTTTGCGTTGCGTATTTCCCCGACTACCAGCGGAGCGGAGTTTCGACCTTCTTCTTGCCCTGGTGCAGCGGACGGCCCCCCCCCGGCCTACGAACGGCGGTTTTTACTTTCCCCCCCTCTAACGTAAATAGATACGGCGAGTCCAGCAGGCGGTGTTGTTATTTTCCTTTGGCTTTTTTTTGTCCTTATGCCTCCTTCTTCCCTCTTCGGGATAGTTGAGCTAGGGGAGGCCATGTTGATTCTGTTTCCAGTGGCACCCCTCCTTGGTTGGCTGAGGTTTGGTCGCGGGGCCGTCTCTTTTCCCCTTCCTTTTAATTCCTCCGGGAGGACCCGGCCAAACCCGATCGGCCCCTTTAACTTTTGCCTTTGATTCAAGTTCCCATTGCTCGTTTCGGGCCACAAGTCTTCCCGTAATTTTTCTTCCTCCCAAAGCACAAGGATCAGTTATTTTTTCACCCACTTCCTGGCACCTTGGTGTCCGAATTGGCGCCGCAGTCATCCTGTCCGTTCAGCCTTTGACCCCCCACTGCAGCGCTTTCCCCGTGGTCCCCTTTTTTTTTTTTCCCGTAGTGCTCCTTTTTTTTTGCGTCCAGATCACACTACTTGAACACCCACCAAATTCGCCGTTCCCCTTCCACATGCGCCCCTTTAGTCCTCGGGCCATCCGCCTTCTCTGCTGACAAACCAGAGTCCCCCGGCACTCACTTTCTTTTTTCCGACCCATCAGCCTCTTTCTGTTTTGGAAGGGTTTTTCGGGACGTAGTTAAGAGTCTGTATTTCCTTCAGACCTTGCTTTTGGCAGTGGGCTTTCGGGGGCCTTTCTCTTACGGTTCGAGCGTTTTCCCCCCCCCTATCTTCCTCCGCATTTGACAGTCGGGGGGACACCTTTTTCTTGCTCTTTTTTTCCCGTTGTCCGTCTACTCTTGTTTGGTGCCACCCCCCTCCCTTTCAAAGGGGTCTAGAATGTTTTTTTTGATAAACGTTCCCAGGTGGAGTTTTACGAGAGCTTCCGTAGACCGTAATAGTTTTCTCCCCTTGCTCTTTCCTCTGAACCCTCCAACTGGGTCCCCCCCTTTTTCCAGTGAACTTTTGGGAGGAACGAAAGTTTTTTTCCACTCACTCTTTTTGGTCCACTCGCAGCAGCAGGTGGTCCCTCTTTTGCTGACCGATAACAACTACCTTGAGTAAACGTCGTCATTACCGCTGTTGTTTGTCGGGCAACGGGAATTTTTTTTTTGTGAGGGGGTGGCTTTTTCGGGCTCGTACAAGCGTTTCCGGTCTAACTTTTTGGAGGGGGCTCTTTTGTATTTTTCTCCCACTTCTAAAACCGATGCCCTCCTTTAAAAGCTCTTCTAGCAAGAGGATGTTTTCCATTCTTTTTTTTCTCACCAAAAACCGTTTTTTTTGTCTTGAACCTTCCTGGCCTCACTCTTAGGCACGGCCCCCGGCATTCTCTTTTTGATGATATATAAGCCAGGGACTCCCTTTTGTTTCGTTCGCTTCTCTCCCCCTTATAAGTAAAAGTCCACCTTCATTGAAGGACGGCAATTTTTCTTCTCATTTTTTGTGATTCTTTAAGTAGTGGCCCCAGAATGTACTTGAGTGGGTGCGCTTTTTTCTTTTCCTTCTTCTTTGTGATAGTAAATTTTCGAGGGGGGGCACACCGGTACGTTTCCTCCCCACCCCTTTTTTTACTCTGTCCTTTTAACTCCACCTCCCGGTGATCACTGCTTCTTTTTATTTACTTTTCTTCGTGGCCCTGTGTAAGACCCTTCGTCTTTTTTTTTAGTCTTAGGTCTTTTGGCGATGGGCCTTCCGGTGTGGCTCTCGTAGGGCCCCGTCGCTGAACGCAATATTCTTCCCCATTGCCCAACCTCCCGTTGTTTACCCCGACTGCGCATCCGAGGGCCTTCCCCCCCCCCCCCCTTTTTTTCTGGCGTAAGACCTTCTCACGAAGCGGCCCACTCTGATTTTCTTTCCTGGTCTTTTTTCCATTTGGCAGCCCTAACAACGTTTCTTTCAGAAGATTCTTTCTTTTTCCTCTCTTTTCAAGGATTTTTGCGATTTCTCTCTCTTGTTACATGTTTTTTTGTTGAAAATAATTTGGACAAATGATGTTTACAATACAACGGCGGTGCGACGTTTCTTTTCTCTTCTTGGCAGGTCCGGGCGTTTCGACTTTTTACTATCTGGTACCATTTGCCAAGTTTTGCTTTTTTTTGACCTGCCCCGTAGCCCCTAATCTTTTTCTTTACTCGTGTATCGTGTCGGGAGCGAAAGGTGCCCAGCTTCCCACAAAAGGGGTTTATGTTCCGTAATCCCCTTTCAGGAACGCAACTTCCTCTCTTTTTTGGTTCAACTCGTACAGCCGGCCGGGAAGTCCCTCTTTTTTTTTTTTTTTCTCTGGTTTGATTGTGTTTCCCTACTTATGGGACGCAGGTTTCTCCCTCTACACTAGGGCACCCGGAGCGCACCGTGTTAGGGTCGTCTTCCAAGCTTTCTTGGCTTTTCGCTTGTCGTGGTCCTTCCCTTTTTTTTTTTTGACAAAATTAGCCGCCCCCGGGCATTCTTAGTTTATACCCGTTTCCTTTTTGTCCCCCCCCCGTGTGCGCGGTAGAGCTTTTCTCCGTATTTTTTTGAGAAAATTGTTGGTTCTTTTTGTTTTTTTCCCCCCTGGGGCTGCTTAATTGCGCCTGCTCCTGACCTGTCTATCCCGTTTTTTGATGTAGATTTTAGGCTGGTGTGGCGCTATAACCCATCTTGTGACTCCTCAAGAGCGTCTTTTCTTTTTTTTCAGGGTGGGCGCTTTTTTTTCCTTTGCTTCCCAGGAGGGGACACGATTTCCCTTCTCTTTTCTGACTTGTCCTCGGGTGGGCTGAAACCCCTTTTGTTTTTTCTTTTCGTTGGGCCTACCCACTTCTTACTCTTCGTCGGCGAGGGTTCCTCCTCTTCGACGAAGGCTTTTTCGAGCATGGTCGAAAATCCCCTTTTTTCCGTAGAGTGACATTGACCTTACCTTACCCGGCTATGTCGTGGTTTTCCTCTTTCCCGAGCGGTTTTGGTTGGAAACCGGATTTCCTTCTTTCCGGTAGCTTTTATTGCCTCTCGTTGCTCTCCCCCTTTTTTTTTCCCGGAAAGTTTTCTTGCCGTGTTCTCACGCCCTGGTGAATGTTGTTTTTGAGTTTGAGGTTCCCTTCCCCCCCCCCACCTGAACCGGCTCTCTATATTCCCCCTCCCTTCCTCTTTGTTTTTTTTTTATTGAGCGTTTATGACAAGTTAGTTTTTTTGGTGTTTTTTATCATCATGTGGTCTCCCTCCTCAAAAAAAGGCCGGAAATAGTTTTGTCGCTTTCCCTCCCAGGTCCGGGCCTTGTCCGACGGTACCACCGCTTTATTTCGAAAGAGCTCAAGGCTGCGCCCGCCAACCCTTTATTTTTTTTTTTTTTTCTCCCAAGAGGTCCTGGCGTCAAAATCCCGTCCTGGTAACTCCCTCCCGTCTATACGCGCCGCGGAAAGGATTGTAGGGGACCCATGTCGGACAGTCTGCTTCTTTCGTTCTGTGGCTTGTGGTCGTACGTTTATGTCCTCCCTGCCCCCCTTTCCAGCCGTAATCCCTAGTTGTTCCCCCACTTGGCTGTTCCCATCCGCCACTCCTCTTTTGTTTCCAAAGCGATTTCTTGTATCCCCAGTGTCTGCACTAAAAGGTCATTTTTCCGAATCCTCGGCTGGCATTTTGTTCCCAACCTACGTTTCATTCCGTTCCCTCTTAGAGCGAAGCTTCCCAAGTTTTTCAATTTCACTCCCTCCATTGAGGGGAGTCGGACCGAGGTCCCGGTCGTCGTCGGGTTTATCCTCTACCCCCCATATGAATTAAGGGGTTCTAGACCCTGGTCGACACCCTTTACGGCAACGTCCCCCTTTTTAGGGCCGGCGGAAGTCTATTGCTCTCCTGAAGTGCAGCTTCTGTAGATCCCCTACCCCAGCTCCTCTTGGACGGCTCTGCTTTTTTCGGATTCTTTTTTTGTCCGCTCCCTACCGGCGTTTTTTTTTTCTTTTCCCCTATTTTCGATTCCGGTTTCCCCCCTTCCCTTCCAGCTGCCGGATCTTTGCAAATGTTTTCTGCACCAAGTTGCCTTTTAGGTCTTCGAGGGTTGAAAACCCCCCCCCCCCCCCATATGCGGGTACCCGTTAATGCACCCTACCCTTCTTTAAAAGTTGGTTTGCTTCTCTGATTGCTTTCCCTCCCCCCAACAAATTGTCGGGCGACGCCGGGTGGTACTGTCCTATCCCCAACGAGCCCTTGTTACTTCACGCCGCTCTAAAGGTCTTTTCTCTCCCTCCCCCCCCAAAACGCAGCTCTAGGAGTTACAAGTTTGGCCGTGTTTGACCGGTATAAAATCTGTTACAATTTCAAGTTTGTGATAGTTAGAGTGGAACCACTTCTGTGAGATTTGCCACTGTCGACCCATTTCTTCTTTGACTACCTTCTCTTGAGGGATGGACGCGCGGAATAACATTATCATGTTCCGTCGGCCGGCTCCCATTATCTTTAAATTTCACTCACTCCCCCGGAGTGGTGTACGGCTAGTCTTCTTAGGGACTTAGAGCGTGTTTTGTCCGTTGACAGTTGTTGGAAGACCTCATCTGTAGTGCGTTCTTTTTTCCCCTTATTATTTTTCCTCCCCCTGAAAAACCTTAGATGACGTGAAAGAAATTCCTCGCCGAGCGCTACCAATTAACCCTCCCCGTCGAAACTACAACCCCCCTCTCGGGCTTACGTGACTTTTCCGATTGGTCGATCTGCTGGCTTCAAGGGTGGTGTCCAACGCCCGTTGTTTCAGCACCACCATAAGCCACTTCACCTCTTCCACCAGAATACGGTCCAAACGCTGCGTCTCCCGCCGTTCGGGGGAGTTTTTTGCACTTTCCCGTTCACCACCGTTCGTATGCCCCCCCTTTCTTCCCACCTGCGTGGAAGTATTGTCTCGCCGGGTGTCTTCCCTCCCACGACGACGGTAAACCTTTCTCTTCGGCTTGACTGATCATGATGGGGTGAACATTTTCCCTTTCAAGCTAATTCCCGAAGTAGGGTTGTCGGACGGAAGTGACGATTCAATCTATTTGGGCGGGGCGTTCCAAAGTAGTCTTCGCCGGAGGCTGATGGTCTTTTCTTTCTTACTTTTTCCAGAGGATGAGTGAGTAAATGCTTGGATCCAGCCATTTTTGACTGTGTTTTTGCCCTAGCCGGTGAGCCACACCCCCCCCCTCCCCCTTTGACCCCTTCCTCCTAGCCGACTTTCGCAATGATTTCTGTTTGTGGCTGTTCCCCGGCCCCCCCCGGCCCTTTTGCTCTTTTTTTGCCCTTTCCGGGCGGGCGACTGGTGTTCCAAACATAAACCCTTTGCACTTTAGTCCACAAACCCGTGTTTTCATCCTCGGCGTGGGCTGGTTTTCTTGCAAAGTTTCGTTTTTCTCCCGGCACGTCCGTGGTCATTTTTTTCCTGGAAGCCAGTTTCCTCGGTCCCCCCCTCTTTCTTCCAGGGTTGAAAAGGGTTTTAGGATGAAGGCCCACATTTTTAATACCGGTCCCCGGTTCCAGCTGTTTTTGCGTGGAATCTGGAAGGACGTGATTTTTGGTGAACCCTTCCTCAACGGTTTCGTGAGTGGTAAGCGCGGGTTCACTACCCCCATTTATCTTGTTTGCCGTCTCTTTTTCGTAAGACCCCATCTTTGCCGTACGGTCGATTTTTTCAAGACCAACCACAAGTTCGTTTCTTCTTTTCATAGGGAAACGAAGTGCCTCTTTTTCCTTTTCCAGGGAAAATCGCATTGCCTCGCTTATGAATACTTTTTCGTTGGTTAGGGTTTTTCCTAGTTCCACGTTTCTGCGAGGTGGTGGGGTTGGCCGTTTTGTGGTTTTGTGGATATTGTCGTCATTATTCACCGTTGTGACGGCGGAGACGCCAAGGTTTTTTTCTCTTCTAACATCGCGCGGTTAACTATCTTCCCCTCATTTTTTGCCTTTTGCGCGGTTTCGACAACAACCCTTTTCCCGCTTTATGTTTCTAGTCTATTCCCTTTTCCCTCTTTGTACCCGTTTATGACCATTTAACGTCGGACTTTTGTTGGCACCTTTCTGCGTTTTAAAGGACCGTGCATACCCTTGGTTGTTTTGAGTGGTTGTATTTTCGCTCGGTGAACGGGGGTTTTCCCCTTTCCCTCGTTCCCCCCCTTTTCGTGCAAACCTCCCGGGTCCGGTCGTTTGCCTACCGCAAACTGATAGTTCTTCCCCAAAATTATTTTCCCTTCGTCACTATCTGCTCTGGGACTTTCCATTTACGTCCTATTACGTACTTTCCACCCCCCTAGATGGTTACCGTCGGCGATGACTGGGCTGGACTGGTTTCCCAAATTTCTTTTTTTTTTTTCCCGTCCGCTGGGCGGTTTTCCGTTTTTTCAACACGGCTGCGGGCGCGGGTGGGCACTCGTTTGGTACATTGGTCCCTTTGTTTCTTTTGATCACGTCGGGTATGGCTTTTTTTTTTTTCTTTTTCGCCAGCGACGCGGAGTGGAAGTCCCTTTTTTCCCCCAACTTCTTCAGGTCTTTTTGCGACGGCAGCTCGTTACTTCACGCTTTCTTCCCTCTGGCCACCTAACATCTTTCTTCTCTGATTGGTTTGAGTTGCCGTTGCCTCACCTTGGCGCCTAGGCTTTTTGACTAAAGATTGTGACGTCTTCACGGCCTCCCACCTGCCTATATCTTCTTCTTTGGCGGTCGTACCTTCCGTGAGGTTTGGGGTTCAAAGGTCTACGAATTTTTTTTTTTTACGGGGAAACTTTTCCCTCAAGGTTTCTTTCCTCCCTTTTCGGTGGAACATCCTTCGACCCTGTCCGTTTTTTTTTTTTTTTTAGTTCCTCTCTCAGGAGAGTTTCTCTTTTTTACCGCGTAGGAAGTGCTTCCCCTCCCCTGCTCTTCAGTGGCCTGCTTTTGTCCCTCCCTTTACTGACCCCCAGTTTTCTTTTGCGGGTCGACCCCCCTTTCACAGTCTTCCTTTTCTCCCTCTCTTTCTACTCCGTTGTGTTGTATCTTGTGCTGTTTCGGCTCGTTCCCCCCTCCCGTTTTGGTTGTTTTTCCTTTTCCAGCAGTGGGGCTCTTTTCTTTGAGTCTTTTCTTTTTTCGTCTCGGATTGAACCGCACCCGCGCGCAGCTTTTCCCCCCCCATTTTTTTTTCAGGCGCTTTTGCAACTTCCCTGTTTTTTTTTGATAGTTTTTTTTTTCCTTGTCTTTTCCTGTCGCGTACGTGTCTTTTGCCCCCCACCCTGTAGGTCCTCCTTCTCCTTCGAAGTTTTTTTTTCGTCCTACGGTCTTTACTTGAACTTTTTTCCCCTTTTTTGGACATGCACCTTCTCTGGTTGCCCCCGGCACACACCCCATACCCCACCTCACCCCCTCTTCCGAGAGTTGCATGGTTCTTGACTTTTGACATTTTCCTTTTCCGTTTCGCTGTTTCCCCACGGACTGGGAATTTTTTTTTTTGTTTCACGGTTCTTTATTTTTGGTCACCTTTCACAACCTTTTGACTTTTCCTCCTTTCGTTCTGAGACGGCCAGGAAGTCACTTTCAACGTTTTCCTTTTGCGTCCCCCTTTACTTTTAACCATTTCTTTTCGACGATGTTTCGTTCCGACAGGACTAGCCCCCATTTTTTGCTTTCCCCCAAGTGGTTTTTTTTTGGAAAGTGTCCCCTCTTGGACTTTGACTTTTTTTTCCTTCCAAAGGCGTCATTTTCTCTTCCGTGATGGGCCCCCGAAGATTATTTGGGCACGAGGAGTTTGTCTTTCTCGGGAGCAGTTCTTCCCCTCTTTGTTCTTTTTCGTCTTCTCCACCCCTCACTCGTGCTCAAGAGGGTTGTCATTTTCCTCCCTACCTTTTAACTTCGACGTCGATACGACCCACTTCGTTTGTCGGCCAACTGTATTGTCAGATTTTTCTTGGAACCCTGCGTTTCCGTTTTGCCAAGATCGTGATCGATGTTGGCGGAATCTTCCGTAGTCTCAAATCCTTTTCCCCTTTTTGGGTTCGGCTAAGCAAGTGAAGTTCTTCAAGTGACCCGTACCAGGTCTCTATGTTTTTTTCATTGTTTCTTTTTTTTTCCTAAGTTTTCAGTTCTTTTTTGCCGAGATGCAGAAACCCAGGCCCCCCCCCTTTTTTTTTCCGTTCCAAAGCAATTCCGTAAGAAGATTTTTTTTTTCCTCCCCGTCCGTTCTAGACACTACACATTCTCCCCCTGGACCGTGGCCAGTCATTGGTAGTCTGCCTATTCTGATTTTTTTTTTGTCTTTTTTTCTTTTCCGTCTTCGACGTCTTTTCAGGCGGGCGTCTTCTCTGAAATCCCTCCATTTTTTTTTTTTAGGTCGGTCCCTTTGGTCGATTCCCATGCGCTTGTTTCCAAGAGAATTGACCCCTTCCCTTTTTTCTCCAACGTCACGAATGTCTGCTGTTAAGTAACCCCGGTTTCCTCCCTCCCCTTGGTGACCCGCGTTTCCAAGGGTGTTCTTTTTAGCAATGTTTCCCTTTTTGTTAGACGGCCCTCCCCTTTATCCGAAACTGTTTCCGAGCAGTCAGACCTTTTCCAGTCATTCTTTCTTTTTTTTTGGGTTTCTTTTTTGTTTTTTGTTTTTTTTTTTTTTTGGGGGTTTTTGTTTTGGCTTTTTGTTTGGGAGAACATTCCCCCAGTCAGCTAGGTGTGAACCGCAAGCCCCCGTTCACGGTTAAGTTTCTTTGACAAGGAAATTTTTTTTTTCGACTGGGACTGTCGGCTTCCCCCCCACTCACTCTGGGCAACGTTTTTTATTATCGAATTGTTTCCGACGTTTAAGGGATGTGGTTCTTCAGGTGGTGCCCGCGGATGATCTCACCTTTTTTCCCGTTATACTCGTTCCGAGTCTCGGCCCCCTCTCTTGTACTGACCTATACACAGCTCCGGGTGTCTTTGTTTTGTGTGCCTTTACAATCGTCTAGGTTCTTTTTGAGGACCCATAACGGTCTCCGCCCATTCATCTGACTTTCACCACTTTTCCCGCCTCCCCTTTTTTCTTTTTAGTGAGCTTGCCTCTTTTTGCTCTTTCTCATCCGAATTTGGGGTTTCCCTTTTTTTTTTGCGTTGTTTTCTCGCTATATCCCCCCGATTTCCCTTTTCCCGTCAAGTGTGAGGTCCCTAGGGCATCGGCGGTGGTTGGGAGATTCGTGCTGGGAACCTGTCGAAGTAGCCCATTTGTTGGTGATGCTGGTTTTTGTCTCGTGCAAAAGGGTTGGGAGGTCCCCCCCCCTGTTCGTTGATGCCACCCTGTTCTCGCCTGTGTTGAATAGCCGAAGAACACTCTACTTTACCGTTTACTTTCCCTCCCTTAGGTTACTACGGGCGTGTCCAGTTTCCTAAACCTTCCTCCGGTTCCCCGGCGTGGTGCTTTTCAATCTTTTTCTTATTGTAGAAGTCGAGCACGGTTTGCCCTTTCCGTCCGTGACGCACCTACTACGGTCCGGTCAAATTCCCTTCCCCTCCCAATTAGTAACTACGTTCCATTCCGAAGCCTTCCACAAACGTTCTATTTTTCTTCAACTCTCCGTTTTCCGATGCTGGAGTTCGGGCCCCCCACACTCTGAATATGTTTTCTTTTCCCTCGCTGGCACGCAAGGCTTTTTTTCGTCCCTTTTTTCAATTTGAAAATCTGTCCGGATCACTTTGGCCCACGGATTGCTGTATACTTCAAGTT
>Ga0179591_1376349_pt1 | contig 21297 bp, 21 predicted proteins | sample CZOMad2_1_08_16f_FD_182891 | JGI IMG/M metagenome (GOLD analysis project Ga0179591, IMG submission 182891) | Vadose zone soil fungal communities from Angelo Coast Range Reserve, California, USA - CZOMad2_1_08_16fungal (PacBio error correction) | ecosystem: Environmental > Terrestrial > Soil >... | reverse complement strand
TCTTGTAGCAGTCTTTCCCTCCGACACCGGTGTTTCTCCCCGTGTCTACGTGATGTTTTTCGAAGGAGGCGTGATGACTGTTGTCGTTGGTGTCTTTTCTCGCGACGTCGGAATTACCTCTCTCCCGTGTTGTCGTCCTTGCCGTGCGATTTGGTAGTGTGGCTTTTCTCGATAGATGAACGTGTAGTTAGCAGTTAGTTCCCTTTTTTCAAGGTTGTTGATGTCGATCGGCCTCCGAAAGTATCCTTCCCCCAAGCGTTGACGTAGTACGCCCCCTTTCTTGACGATGATGTTGCCTCGGTCTTTCTTTTCCGCTTGGGCCCGCTGACCGTTTTTCTTTCTCTCTTGGCACACCAGCATGATGTTTTTGGACCATGACATAGACAGGCGGTCCTCTTTCATAGGCTGCCAGCAGCTCCTTGATGGCATCGGCGTTTTTTTTCGTGGAGAGTTGTCTTTTTCTGGAAGGTTTTTTTCTTTCTGAATGCACCGAGGAAAGATCTTTGAAAGCGAACAGCTTTTCGGAACACCTGTCCGGCACAGGATAGGCGTCTTTTCTCCCATTGAGTTGCACGAGTTGGAGCCTGCACATAATCGACGGGTTTGATGAGATAGCTGATCTCTTCCGACAACTTCGTAGATCTTGTCCCCTTTCAGATAGTAACCGTCTTTTTTCATTGTTAGTGCGGACCCGGTGCAGGTGGCGCCTCTCTCCTCAGCGGTGTCCATGGTAACGTTCTTTCTCTTGAAATCGTTCGTAATCGATGACATTGTTGCATGTAGCATCGGCGCAACGTTTCTCCTGCTTCGCGACCCCTTGGAGACGTAATCCATATGATGCGGTGTTTTTTTTTTTCCTGACCTTCGTACGGAGCGTTCGTGGCTTTTTCCCCCTCCTAAGGGTGAGGCCATTGGTGACGTTCTTTTTTATGTACTGTGCGTTTTCACGCTGTGCCGCCGACAGGGCTTTTCCTGAACCGACATACGCTTCTTCCTTCCTTTGCCGTTTCAATGGAACGCGACAGCGCGGTCGTCTCATTCTTTAAGAATGGGGCTGTCTGATTCTGGCACCGGAGAGTGCTGGTTATTTCCTTTTTCGCCATATTTTTTCGTCCCGTTTGCCCGGAGGTGAAAGCATTTCCTGCCGAGTTGAGCGGGCTGGCCCTGGATCGTTCCCGGTGTGGCGAGGTTTGCCCTTCCCCTTTCGTAACCCCTATCGCCGCTGAACGACGAAGCGGGCTCTTTTTTCTTTTTCGTCGCAATATCCTCTCTTTCTTTTCCACGAAAGATATTTTACCCCTTTCCCTACGCCGCGAATCCCGCTTCGCCCTTTTTTTCCCCGGTGAAGACAACGCGGTCGGGCCAACCTCGGCCCACCCTTTTCACGCGGCAAGCCCGCTCACCAAACGGCATGATTTCTTACTCTCAATGGCGGAACCTTTTTTTCCAGCACGCCTTGTGTCAGTGTAGAACGCCGTCGCTCTTCTTCTCGCCTCAATGAGAGAACGGCCTTCAGGCAAAGGACCTCTCTCTCTTTTGGCGTGCGGGAAGCCCTGTCGGCTTCCTCCCCCTTCACTCGACCATCCCGTACATCCAACCGCCGAGCCTCCCCCTTCACCAAGGGCATCACCTTTCCCCCCGAAAAGCTCCTTTCTCCCACACCGCCAATCAGATGGATTCCTTCTCTCCCCCCCCCCCCTTTTCGACGCCGCCCCAACTCATATGACTCGACGTGAGCCGAGGACCCTTTGAAAGCAATGTCATCGATCTGAACGTCTTTTCCTTTTTACACAAGCGGCGCCGTCACTCCTTCCCACCGGCACCGGGCTGCGGCCCTCTCGCACCCAATTACCTCGGTCTGGCCGTCCCCCGAAACCGGCAATCTCTTCCAACTGAACTCCCCTCTGCATCAACCGACCCCTTTCTTCTCTTCGGCAGGCCCGGCTCCCCTTCCTGAGTGGCACCACCCCCCCTTTCCGAATACCACGGCCCCCCCTCCGCAAACAGCCGTGTCCCTCCATGTGTTCTTTTCACGCGAATCTACTGCGGCACCCTCTTACCCATGATCCTATTGGCAACCACGGCAGCCCACCTCCCCCATCGCCACGCCGAGGCACGATTCCCCCTTCTGCACTCGACGAAAGTGACTGACCGACGGCTTCCCCCGGACTTATACCCCCTTTCTGCTGGGGGCAAATACTCAACCCCCCAAGGACAGCGTCATCTTCCTCTTCCATCCTTTACGTAGGAAACATCTCCCCCCATTCGCCGGGGCGGACGCATTCACCGGCGGCTACTTCTTTCCCCCCGCCTGCACATTTCACCGTTCCCGACATCAAGACACGGGCATCGATCTCCCAAACGCCGTCATCATCGGCAACAACCCCCTTCGGCACCAATGTATCCACCTCGCCAGATCGTCAGCAACCCTTTCCCCAACTCACACCGGCATCAAGCCTACGTCTTTTAACACGCACAAAACAAACCGGCTTCAACCTGAGCCGGTGTGTTCCCTTCACAACTTTTCACGAGCAGTTATACAATTCCCTGTCACGGTCACCAACACTCGGCAACCATTAACCATCCCTTTAGCGATCGGTTTTCTCCCGCCGCTCTGGCGGCGTCGTCCAACACAATTTCGACAACACACCTCTTCCCGCAACCCTTAGCCCCCCTCCCACTCCTCGTCGGCGTGTTTTTTCCTCCTCTATCATCCGGTTTCTTCACACAATGTACTCGAAACCCTCCCCCCAATCCGCAACCCCAAACCCACAGGTGGGCGTAGACATCCAGTTGCGCCTTTCCACAACACCGTTTACCAGAGACTTTTCTCTGCTAGACCCGCCGTTCTATCTACCTATAGAGTTCTTTTTTCTTTTATGAAGTCAACGTCGCCGCCCTGGGTTCGCACGGCGATTACCCCCCTCTCGGCCTTGTTTTTTGGTGTTTTTTCTGCTCTTCCTCCCTTTTTCTTTTTGTTTTTTTTTTTTTCTGGGGCAAACACTTACGCGAAGAATGGTATCCCCTTCTTTTCTCGCTGACGGCAGGCCGGCGATCCGATACTTTCCCGCTGATGGCTTACTCGGTACCAATGCTTTCCTACGACTTCACGGTGACAGACAAACCTCTATCTCCCGCTCAAGCCCCGCCACGGACCCCCCTTTTAACAGGCGGCCGCGCCACCTTCTTTTCCAATACCTCCGACGCAAAGCCCTTTTGTTAAGTTCGAACTTTCTTCTCCCCACTCGCCGTACGGACGTGTCGCCTCCAATTTTTTTCTACGGGGACTCGACACCCCCCCCACCGGCGTGGTGGTGACGACCATCGCCTGGTTAGTCAAATGTGGACCTTTCCCTTGGAGGCCCTATCGCATCCGGGTCACAACCCCCCTCTACGATCAGCCGTTCCACGATAGTGCAACGCCCGCTCCCCCCTAACGGAAACGATGCCACACCTCTCCCACGTTGACCATGAACTTTGAGAGTCTCCGTGCCGGCGCCCTCCGAGGGAAATTACCCCTGCAAACCTGACTATCCCTATCTTCCAGCGGCGTGATCCTTCTTTACAGGCGTCGCATTGAACGCTCCCCCCTTCTACGGCAGAAGATACTCGTCCTCCCTCGAGGTCTTTGGGAGATATAAATCTAAAACGCCTCATCTATCTATTTTAATAACATCTGCGCCAAACGTAGATTGAATAGTCGCAGACCCTCTTTTCTCTTCGTAGTTCGCCTTAGAAGTTGTTCCGTGGTGGCTCCCGAGTAAGAGACGCCCGGGAAACAGGCACCTTTTCCTAAGTCCCCGTGTCGTAGCTAGTGTGAGTTGAGGCCCTCGACGAAGTGGACCATTCCCCTTCATAAGCCTGCAACAGGGAGAAGCGGTGTTCCCTTTCCTTGGTTTTTCTGTGGTGGCCATCTTTGCCGTTGCGTAGTAATTCTTTTTCTAACGGTTTAGCGAGAGGTCAATTGCCCCCTTTTGACCCGGATGCAGCCTGGTAGGGGAACGGTCCACATTTCGCGAGGACAGGACGGCGTCTTTCCCCACACTCCTTTTGCCGCAGAGCGAGGGTGATGGTTTCCCTTTTCCGAGATGGCCCTTGAGCGACAAGTAAGGCGAACCCTATGAATTCTTACGGCATGAGTGATGAGGTTTCTCTCTTTCCCTTTCAGACGTTGGCGCGGCCTCCCTTCCGGTTCGCCGGCGAATGTCGTGGGTCTTCGATCGGGAGCCGACGTTTTTTAGTCGAGGCCTTTCCCCTTTTGTAGCGAGTACCCCCAGCGCCTGGAATTGGTGAATAGCTTCTTTCGGCCGGCCTGGCTCCGGGACGAGCTTGTAGAATTGCAAGCCGTGTTGCCCCAGACGGCTCGACTCTGCCGGTAATCGAATTAGAAGTTTTTTCCTGCGAGTCGGCGGCGCGCCGTTTGACTGACCTTTTCAAAATGTTGTGCGACTAGTGCGTCTCTAATCGTTTTCGAGCTGCAGGGCGTTGCCGTTTTTTTTCTCGAAGAGCCGTAACGGACGCCTTTTGGCATAGACGAGGTTGTATGCGGATGGTGTGTTCTCTTCCCGGGGGGGTTCGAGTAAATTGTTTTTTGTTAATGATTAAGTTCGTGCCTTCCCGCACCTTTATCATCCGGTTGTCGGTATCCATTTGCACGACGGCTCAAATGGTGTTGCGCCCTTTTTCGCCTAGAGCGAGAGGAAGAGCCCGATCGATCCGATTTCCGCGGATAAGTTGTTGGGGACCTTTACCCCTGGAGTTATTGAGCCCCCTTCTTCGATGATGTCCCCCCCGGCTCCCGGTTTTTATGGTGAAGACGACACCGTTTGTGATAGGGTGGCTCCCTGGTGATGACGGTCTCTTGGTGATCGTTTCTTTTGCTGACGATCGCGACCTGATCACAGTGTTCCGCTTGTGGCGTGAATGTTGTTGACTGTGGTTAGACGTTCGAGATCGCTTTTCTTGTTAGGAATATTCTTTCGCACGTATGACGTTCCCGATCGGCGAATTAGACTCCTACCGAAGGTGAGCGTGATTTCAGTCGTACGCCCTTTTTTTTCTTACATTCTTGATGTTGCCTTCGGTCGACTGTCTGACAGGGAAGTTTATCCCCCAGAATGATGTGTTGGAAAGGTTCTCCTTCCTTCCGGACACATGGATGACCTCCCTTATGCAGAAGCGCCTTCCTTCGTGAGATTGTGTGGCTCCTCTCTTCGTGATTTGTTGTTTCAAAATAGAAGTCTCTCTTTTCCAATGTATCATCAGAGTTTTTCTCATGGAGATCGCCGTGACGTGACGCGCACATCTCTCTTTTTCGGCTTCGGCACAGTCCAGGAGTAGTTGGTTCAAGGATCGGCGATGGTTTTCAAGAGTTGGAGCAGGGCCGGTTCCCCCTCCTGGGAGGTCTGCGATCGCTGACGATGCAAGTCGCCACTCGGTTGAGGGCCGGCAGGCACAGAACTACGGGTAATTGTTTCTTTTTAGCAGACCTTCCCGATGACACCTTTTCGTGACGGCGCACGCTGTTCCCTTTTGGTCCTTCTATTTCTCAGATCGATATTCTTGAAGAAGGCAACCTTGTTTTCGCCCCGAACTTGATCAGAGTATTTGTGACGGTTTTCGCGACCCTCCCCTTATTGGAGGTGTTTCCCCCTCCGTCTTCATTAACCGTAGTGGAGAGTCCTTTTTTGTTGGCACTTGAGTGTTTGCTCCTAGGTTGGAGTTTGCCCTCTCGGATGTGAAGCCTCATTTATGCCCCCATACAACAAAAAGCGGCTCCCTCCCGGGTTAAGGCCTTGCTCCGACGCTGCCGGTCGTCTCATTGCCGATAGTAAGCATCTTTTCCTGTCGCCATGCTACGGCGTTTGCACGGGAACCCTCTGGGCCGAAGTTCCTCCCTTTTGTGACCGGCGGTGAATTCAAGCATCAAGCCGTGGGTTTTCCTTTTCCCCTAGTGTAGCGGGGCTGGCAGCGGTGGCGGTGTTCCCGGTGTGGGCCCGACCGCCGTTTTTGTTCGTCACCGTATCGCGCTCCTACCCCCCCCCCCCCTCTCACTTCGCCTGTCAGAATGACAATAATTCGTCGCCAGTCTCTCTATTTTCCTTGAAGATGGCGACGGAATCCTTTAATCCCGCTTCCGCAGTTCAGCTTTTCTGTCAGAGGCCAACTCGGCCCACCGGGAACCCCCCCTCCGCGGCTCCGTCAACTAGAGCAGGGCCTGACACCTTCACAGCCGGGCAAAAAGTTACGACCTCCCAAGCACTCCGGTGAACGTGCCTCCCTCTCCCCCCCGCAGGATACTATCGCCTCAAATGAGACGTCCCTTCCTCTTCCCGACTGTCTCCCCCGCCGCGTTGGGTTCGCCTTTTCAGCCCTGTCGGCGGTCCCTTCCTACGGAACCGCCACCTTCCCCGCCTCGTTTTTCCAGCGGACCACCTCGACACCCCTTTTCTCGTACGGAAGGTCGCTTCATCGTTTTTTCCTTTTATTAAGTATCCTTCGGGTAGCGAAGCTTCCCCTACTCTGATTCTTGCGGCTGCCGAGGCTAAACCAGTTTTTCTCTGAAAGTCTGACACACTTCGCCGTGTTCCCTTAAGCCTTCTTTGTAATCGTCGCCACCGGTCACCTCTCCATTCGTTTCATCACGAACAATTACTCGGTCTTTTTTTCCTATCCCGCAACCCCTTTTTTCGATATTCCAAAATGCCCTCTTTTTCCCCCATATGATGGCCGTCGATATGGCCCTTCGGATACACAATCTCTTCCGAACGGATTCAATACGAACGATAGCTGCTGCCCCCTACTAATGGAATGTGCCAGACCATACCCCCAACCCTGGCCATCTCTAAACTGTGCGCTTACATGCGGCCCCTCTCCCCCCCCCTCTGCCCGTTACTGATACATTCCTGATTCTCCTTCTATGTGGCAAACAACTTTTCCCCGGCCACACAATACGTCCCTTTTCCACCCCATTACCACCAACGCTTTGGGGGGATGCGCAAGTCCCCCCTTCTTAACGCCGGAGATGTCATTCCCTTTAATAACCTTGACAAAACATCCTCTTTTCCCCCAATATCAACGGAAATCATCTCGAGGCCCCGCTTCGAGGCACCATTCAGCGGCCTTTTTTCATCCCACCTTCGCCGGGGTCGATTGACATCTCACGCCCACCTTCTTTTTATGCGCAGATCGAAACCACCCTTTTTTTTCCAATCCTCCTAAGGCGACTCAGCACGGGCATCGATCTCGACCTTTCTCAACGATTCCCCCCCCAACATTAACGACCCCCTTGCAACGTTTGGCAAACACTGGTTATTCTTTCCATGCGACGGCGCCGCTCTTCTCCCCCCGACAACACACGGAATCAAACCTTCCCCACCATCACGGGCAAAAACCGGCCTTCCCCCCCCGGGGATTTTCACCATCGCAGGTGCCCTGGTGTGGTCCTTTCGTCACGAGCAAGTTTCTTCCCTTTTACGGGAAGTCACGTCACCCCCCTTCTCTTCAGCGGACCAATTAACCCTACTTCTTCCCGGGCTCTTCCGCGCTCTGGCCCAACACCATTTTCGAGCCCCCTGTCTACGCCACCCTTAGCAAAACCCCCCCCTTCCCTCCTCCAACTCGTCTGTTTTGCGTGCTGAAGGCACGAACTCTATTTCCCCAATTTACTCGAACCCCTACGGTATCCCGCTGTCCTCCACAAACTCGTCTCTTTTCCCTAAAGGGCGGCGTTACGGAATCTTCTTTTTTACCAGCAGACCTCTATCAGCACTATTTTCCCGAGTCGCACCCCCAACTACGCCTTGCAGAGCGGATTATTTTTTGACTCGCAAATCGGTTTTAAAACTTCCTCGGACGCTGAGGGCAAACGTTCTTCCCAGCCGAGGTTCTACAAGCTCGGCCTCGACGCACCTTTTTTTCTAGTCAACAATCACGCGGCGCATGCCGGTGCCGATCACGTTCTTTTCCCGACAAAGCGCATCACGATCTCCTTTCCACTCCCCCGCCACGACATTCGCCTGTTCTCCTTCCTTGCCAACGTCGGCCATGCGGTCCCCCCGCCACGACCCTCCTTTTGTTAAGTCCGAACGGGATCGACAACCTCCCTTTCTCCCGGACGTGTCTCTCTTTAGGTCTGACGGGGATCTGCCTTCTGCAAAACAGCGTGGTGGTTCCTCCCTTACTTCCCAATGTGACCGTCCGAACCTCTGGGAGGCACCCCCCCTTTTCCTCCCTTGCACCCACATTTGGTGCCAATGGACCTATCGATCCTCTTTCCGGATTATACGTCGCCAAAGAAAGGCAACTATTCCCCTCCCCAAACGAGGAATACAATGACCTCCTCTTAAGGCTATAGTCTCCAGTGCAGGCGACATTCTTCTTTCAATTAATGATGATCAGCCCCCTTAGCGACGACAGCGGCGTTTCCTTCTGTTACAGGAGTCGCTCCCTGCCCCCCCCTCCCCTCCCACACCGTTCAACAACTTATACGTCTTGAACTCGCGGGCGGCGACGCCCCTCCATCACGGGCGCACTCCTCTTTGAGAGAGATGCGCCCACTTTCTTGGACTCAAGGAGGGTTTCACGAAAGAGAGGATCGAGAAGGGAGAAGGAGACATTCCCCCCACTTTCCTTCCCTACACCCTTGTGCACCTCTCTCGCCCTCATTCAATTCCTTTCCCGCCTCTCACCCCGTACCTCACCTCCTTCCCTTACTTCCCCTTTCTCTATCCCCCGCCACCCGTAGAGTTGCTGGTCAAGCGTAGCGACGCCCCCCAATGAGCAAGACATGTCTCCCTTTTCGGCGAAGAATGTAATAGGACCGAGGCTCCCTGGCACGGAGAATATACGCTGTGTTAAGGGATTCTCTTCCTCTGTGAATCGTGGCCCCTTTTCTTTTTAGCCCGTATTAATCCGTTCCTTCCGTGAAAGGCTGATCGGGGTCCATTGCACCACTTTTCACGGATGCGATAGTTGCATCCCGTCTCTTCGTTGAAGGTCCACTACGAACCCGATTGGAGAGTTCTTTTGCACACAAACACAGCAGGTTTTTTCGTCTTTTTTGGTGTCGATCACCGGCCTTTTCTGCAGCCTGCCCCCAGTAATTGAGGCGACAAGTCGTCGTTCGGAGGACTTAACCCTTTGGTCGTGGAGGATTCTGCCGTTATTTCACTGAGGCCGACTTTTCGAGGAAGAAGTTGTTTTTCGAATGTCGTGGGCCTTCTAGTGAGAGAAGTTGTCTGACACCTTTTCCGGCAGTGACGGCATTTTTTTTCTACCCGAGTAAGCATGAGCAGACGGGATTGGTGAATAGAGGACCTCTCTCTTCGAGGCAGATCTCTGGGTGAGGAAATACGGGTCCGAGCTTGAAGGTGAAGGTAATCGACTTCCCCTTTCTAATAGCCTTCCTAAACCGATTTGCGAGTCCCCCCCCTTTCTTTCCCCCCGAGATCTGCACGCTGTCTCGGTAGAGAATCGTGCTGGCCATTTCGTGGAAGGTAATGGATGGTTTCTTTTCCCTTTTTGTCTAGAATTGACTTACGGACGCCCTGATTTCTCTTTTCATAGAAGAGGTTGTTGAGGATGGTGATGTTCTTTTTTGGTTAGAGTAATTTTTATGAGGAGTTACGTGTCATTTTCGAAACATTGTGTTAGAAGATAAGGTTTTTCCTTTTCTCACGCAGGTGTAGTTGAAAATGGTGTTGGTCTTTCTCTCCAGATTCTGAAGACCGATCGATCCTACCTGTAGGCTTCTTTTCAGATGATCAGATTGTTGCTTCCTACATTCCCCCCCCGTAGAATGATGGCGTATTGATCCCCTTAGCGATGACCCACCTGGTCGCAACGAGATTTTTTTCAGTGTGCCCTTCTTTCGGACGCAGAGACGTAGGCGGTGTCTTCGGTTTGGTTGGGGGAAATCATTTTCCTATAGGCGTCTTTCCCGTGATTATCCAGTGTTTCCGCCGTTGCCTGTGATCTTTCAATTGTTGTGGCAGATGATGACCCGTTCGAGAGCGATTTTTTCGTAGTTTTTTTAGGCTGCTTTAGACGACGACGGAGCCGCCCTCTTTGGTAAAGGCGTGACGTCGGCCGCCCCTTTTCCTTTTGTTCCATTGCCGATGATGTTGCCTATGGAAGCGGCGGGCAGCTGAAGGGCAGTTGTTATTTTCTCTTTTGCCAAACAGCATTGATGTTGTTGGTCCCCGTTCTCCTTGCCGGAGGCCCCCTCTCCATCGCCGGACTCTTTCGCATAGGCTTTCAGCCCTCGGGGATGAGGCCATCGGCTTTCTGGCGGAGTTGCTGCCGGCCAGAAGTCAGTGGCCGGTGGATCATCGAGTTCTTTTCCCCGCTCGTTGCCGTGTTTTCGAACAGTGTAGCGCCCCTTTCACAGTCCAGGAGTTATTTTTCCCGGATCGGCGATTTTTTCTTCCTCCGTTTCTGACACGAAGTTGGGCCTCTAGACGGCCAGCATATTTCGATAGCTGACGAGTGACCTTCCCACTTCGTCGATTTGCCGTTTTTTCTTAAACCTCCTTGGCCCAGACCGAGGTAATTGTCGGGAGGCCCTTTCACAGGTGACGGTGGCGACGCTTTTTTTCCCCGGCGCAAGCTGGTGTCCTTTTTTCCGTGTTGCCATCCGTTTCAGACTACGATGACAGTGCTTTCCCTGGATGTAGCCTTTTTGCAGATCAGATTATTTTGTGACTGGTCCTCCGTACGTATCCATCTGATTGGCGTTTCCTTCGTACTTCTTTTTCGAAGGTGAGGCCCTGGTGCCTCTGGGGATGTCTTTCTGGTCCCCATGTCTGAGTTTGCACGGCTGTGCTTTACGCCCAAAAGCGGCGCAGGCCGTTGCGGACCTTCCAATGACTCCCCTCTTCCGGGCTTTCTGTCGACGACGGCGTTCTGCACTTTCCCCTGATGCTGGGTAGGCCGTCATTTTTTTTTTTCCCGGCGGTGAAGCATCCCGTCCTCTAGTGAGAGGGCTTGTCTTTGGTGTTCCGGGTGGAAGAGGTTGGCCCCTTCGCCGTTTTTTCCCCCCTGCGGGATTCCTGGCGTCGATGGCGGTGATTCGTCGCCTTTCCTCTTTGGAGAGATGGCGACGACTGCCCCGCTTCGCCGTTCAGCTCCTTTTTCCCCCTGGGTCGGCGCAAACCTCTGCTTTTAACACGTCTGCCGCGGACAGCCCCGCTCAACTCTTTTCTTCGCCTTGATGATTTAACAGCCGTTTTTTCACTCGGCCTACCCAGCACTTCTGTCTTTTTCTCCCTAAGACCGCAGGCTTACTCTTCCTCATGAGAAGACGTAGCGTCGCTGTCGACAGTTCAGGTCACCCCTTTTTTTTTCGGTTCGCCGCTTTTGGGCTTTTGCACAGCAGTGCAACTCTCCCCAAACGCCGAGCGGCTCAGCGACCCCTGCCTCTCGAAACATGGCCACTCCTGAATTCATCGAGTTGAACACACGCCTCTTACGTCTCCTTCGGTCGCGAATCCCCTTGATCTTCGACGTGTCTTTCTACCCCCCCATGTTCCTTCGTACCGCTGCAAGTCTTCACGGTCTGGACAACACTTCGCCGTGTCGCCGTAACCGCTTTAATTTTTTCATCTTTCTCACCGGCACCGGGCTGCTTGCACGATGTCCTTTCTACACGGTCTGGGCGGCCGTCCCCCGGCAAGATCAGACGAAGTGGCTCCTGCAAGATCGCATCACGCCCTTCTGCTGGACTCTCTATGGCAAAAGGCCCCCCTCTTGAGAACCGGCGTGGCTTGATCCGGTGCACGATCTACTACTTGGAATTTTTTTCCTCCAGCCGGTTCCCCTTCTCTACACTGTGCGCGTGAAATGTTCTTCTGAGCGATGCCTCGGATGATACATCTCCCTTAATATGGGCAACCACCGGCAGCCCCCCACCCCCCCCCCCCCCCCCCCCCCCCCCCCCCCCCCAATCTGCCACGACGATGTCCTTTTCCCCTTGCAAGTATGCGAACGTATGTCATCCATGTGGAAGCCCTCCCCCCCCCAACAAACTCATGATGGGGTTCATTCAACGTATACTATACACGCCCGGTCCTTATCCTCGACAGATCCCCTCTTCGGCCATTTATTGCGGCGAACGTCCGTTGACAACTCAAGATACCTTTATTCTATGCGCCCCCCCAGCCTGCACATTTTCATTCAGCAATTACTACAGTTTCCTTATCTCGACCCTTCCGAACCTAAACGCCGTCATTCCCACCCACTCTCACGGCAACCACTGAATGCAGACACGGCTTCTTCGTCAGAAACAATCTTCCCCCAACGACCCCCACGTATCCACCGCCTAAGTCGCTGCGGCCCCCCCCTCCGGCCAGAACAACGGTGCGGCTTCCCTTCCGGCGCCTGTGTGGTAAATCAGCCGACCTTTTTCACGTTGAATTTCTCCATAAGCCATCACTTCTATGTCACGGTCACGTATCAGCGGCCCACTACTACGGAGGATCCCTTCGGGTCTTCTGATTGCGGCGAGCCATTCCCCCCATTTCGACAACGACACCGGCGTTTTTTCCCCTTAGAAACAACCGGATTTCGCCCTTACGAAATCTATAATTAACGGCACCCCCCCTTTACTCGACCCCCCTCCTGTATCCGCGGAGCCGGACGAAAGCCCCCCCTTCCCCTCCCCCCTTTCTATGCCAACCCCACCGTTTTTCGGCCGTTACGGGCCTCTTCGCTTCCGACCGGCAACGCCCTGCAGCGACAGCACGTTCTTCCCCGTAGTCGCCCACAACATTTTCATCCTTTTTCTTCGTCGCCGCCGACTAGCACCCAACTTCTATTCGATAACGGCACTTCTTGGGGGGGTTGTGGGACGCTGGCCCTGCATTTCCTCACCCGCGCTCCAGCTCGGCATCGATTCTTTCCCCCCGGTCATCACGATATTCACCAATACCGTCTCTCTCTTTTACTTCTTCTACCCTGCCTTTTTTTCTCTCTTCGAATTCACGGTGCAGACACTTTCAAGCCAGCAACGCGACTACGAACGGAGGTCTACAGTTCCATGCGGGGAAATACTCTTTCCCCCCGCCCGCCAGCACTCATCTGAAAAAGGGCTGAAGTGTAGGAATCATTACCTGGGGTCTCTGCCTTATGCCGGGGATCGACCCCTCCCTGCTGCAAAACGGTCCGCGACCGGAATCGCCTTTTCCTTCAATGTGGAAAGTAAAGAACCTCGTGAAACTATCGCATCCAGGGTCCTGTGAAATGGAAATATCCTCCCCCTCGATAGATGAAAGCCTTTCCGCAAAGACCTTCCATTCCAACAGCGGCGCAAACACAAAACGCTGTCCTCCCTCCCTGTTGCAGGCGTCTAGTATCGTGCTTTCCCAATGTCCCCGCCTCTGCGGGCCCTTAAATGCTGCTCCCTTTCGAGACGAAAGCGGCGTGCCTTCGTCGCTACGTTGACAGAGAACCCCCACAAATTCAACGGCAGCAGCTACTTCATCAACTCTTTGTCCCCCTGCTGACGATATACTTCTTCCCCACACGGGCGCATCTCTCTTTTCTTACGAGATGCGAACGTGATTTTTTTGAGATTGTATCGTCGCCGACCGCGATTCTCGGCCTGCTGCTGCCGTAGAAGTTGTTGAACGTTTTTGTCAAGCGTAGCGAGCACGGTACCTTCCTCCCTCTGATGTCGTCGCAGTGAGCTTCAGTTTCAGCAGCATGTAATTGCCCGCCGGCGTTCCAGTGTCTCCGTGCACGGAGGACTATACCCTGCAACAGGGCGAAAGAGGCTTCCCTTTTTTTGCCGCTGTTGGCATTGCTTCGACGTAGTATACGATTCCGGCACGAGTGAACGGATTTCGGTCCATTGCACCACTTTGGTGGGGAAAAGGACCGATATTCTGTAGGGAAGGTCCCCCCAAGAACCCTTTCCTCTCTTCCCCGAGGAGGCTCGATGGTATGACCCTTTTTGAAGCAGATTGGTGTCGATCCCCCCGTGACGCCTTGCGATTCTCTTCCCGGAGACAAGTCATTCTTTAGACTTTCAAACGGATTAGTGCTGAGGGGCTGGTCTTTTTCTTTGGTCTTATTAAAGCATGGCCCTTCCTTGTTCTGCCCCGCCGTTCGTTTTTTTTCGTGGAGGGGCTTGCGGCTTGAACCGTGGAAGTAGTAGTCTTCAACGGAAGTGTAGCCGTCCAGCAATGATCCCGACGGATTGGTGAATAGCTTTTTTCCGTGGCCTTCGAGGCACTCTCGTACTCTTTTTTGCAAAAGCGGCCGATCTTTTTTGGTAATCGAATTAGAAGTTGTTCTTTCTTGCGAGTCGGATTTTTACTGAATAAGCGATTTTTTTTTCTTGACTACGGGAGGTAGAGAATCGTTGTCTCTGAGGCTGAACCCCCCCCGTCTGCTGGAAACGGTGTTGTTTTTAAGAGGACGTAACGGCTCTCCGCCACCGGTGGGGTTGCATTCTTTTTCTTGCGCTCCGCGGATACGCGTTTCGAGTACATTGTGTGCATGATATTGAGATCGTGCCCTTCGAACGATATCTTTTACTGATCACGGTTGTTGCTGAAGTTTCTTTTGCACGAACAGGTGTCGTTGTTTTGGAGAAGACGCAAGCGTTGAAGATCCCCAGTCATCGCTCAGCACCCCCTTAGTAGGTTTAATTCCGATTGTGGTGAACGTGACATTCCCTTAGACTGAATGTGAAGAAACTTTCTATTACAACTTCGCCACCGATTCGGTGTTGATGGCGTTTTTTTTTGCAGCAGAGACGTAGGCTTTTTCTAGCGGTGTTGTCGTTGGTGAGCAGATGTTGCATTACTCCCGCCGTCTTATTCAGTGTGATACCTCCTGAGAGTGGTCAGTGAATGTTTTTTCCCCTCTGATGACGGCTTTCTTTTCTATCCGATGCCCGTGTCGGTAGTGAAGGTGATGTGCAGGGTCTTTCGCATAGAAGCAGAAGTAGCCGCCCTGTTGAGCGTGATATGGTCAACGCGTGACCGTCGTCCGACCCGGCGACCCTCTGAGGGTGCCTCGGGCGAGGATTTCCTTTTCCGCGGGGCCAGATGACAGGGCCGTTTGCTGATGTTCTTTGAGATTGGCCCCCAGCATGACGTTTAAGGTTATAATTTGGACAACAATCTCTCGGTCAGCACTTCCTCCTCTGCTCACCATCGCCGGATGTGGAATTTTTTTTCTCTGGGCCGTCGAGGAGTTGCTGCCTTAAGTCGGGGAACCCAGGTGGGGGGAGATCAGGAATGTCCCCCCCTCGGCACCCCTCGGTTGCCGCAGGGGAGATTAGCCCTCGACGCGAAAAGTCTCTCTTTTCGGCAAGTCAAGTCTTCCTGCACCGGATCGGCTCGATTGGTTTTTGCCCCCTCTGCACCGAGTTGGAGACGTCGACGGCCAGCATATGGGCTTCCCCGCTGACCTAGTGGTTGAAGATTCGCCAATTCTTTCTCTTCCTTGATGTAAAACGGCCTTCTCGTGCGGAAAACGAAATCTTTTTTTGCCGGTGGCGTTTGAACCCTTCGGTACGAGTGAAGGCCTTCTCTTTGGTCACGGCGAAGTGTTTGCCAGTGTTCGATACATGGATTGCACGGACGATTCAACTTTTTCCTCTTCCGATTATTTCACTGTTGGCCAACTGCGAGTGTTCAACTCGCTTTCCCTTTTTCTTTTCTGAGTAGGCCCATGTTTCGAATCTCTCTCTGAAGCAGCTAGGCGGTTTTTTCTGTATGTGCTTTCCCCCCCGTAGATTAATGCCTGTGCCGCCGACCGGTCTTCTTCAAACGGCGAAAACAGAAAGTTAATTCTCTTCACAGCGACGCTGACGGTGTATCATTGTCTTCCAGTAAGATTGGCTGTCGTCTCCTACAGGAGTTATGCCCCCTTCTTTTTTTCTTTTAGCCGAAGTAACGACATTTGCCCTCTTTTTGTGAAAGCATAAAGAGTTGGTTTCTTTTCTGGCAGCGGCGGCGGAGGTGTTCCCGGTTTCTTTTCTACGATTTTTGTTTCGTCACTTCTCGAAAGACTTCCCTTTCCTTGCGGCGTCGATGGTTCGGTGAATTTTACTCATAAATACGTTGTTGTTGTTGAGAGATCTATCGAAGCCGCGAATCACCGATTCTCCGCTCCCTTCGCGACGGTTTCCCCCGCCACCCGGCGGTCGGGCAAACCTCGGAAACATTCCCCTTTTTCCCGCTCAAATAGTGCAGGTACTGACACCCTTTTCAAAAACGTCGATCAAATGGAGGACCCCCCCCCTTCGGTGCACGTGAGAAAAGCCGTTCTCCGACAGCCCCGTCAGTCTACTATCGCCTCAAATGAGACGTACCTTTCCTTCACGTCCTTAACGAAGACGCTTTTTTTTTGCGTGAAGGGGCAGCCCTGTCGGCGGTCCCTACGGGAACCGAACACAGTACATCCACCCACTCTCTTCCTTCCTCTCTTTCACCTTTCGAAACATGGGCAGACTCCACTCCCTCTCGAGTTGAACACAGCAAATCAGATTGGTCGCGAATTCCTCCCACAAATCTTATCTTCGGACGGTGACCCTTTCCGGTTGCACACTTCGTCAGTTTTCCCGTCTCTGGCAACCATGGACAAAAGCGGCTTTCCGCCTTCCGAAATGTCTCCCCTTTTTTTTTGGACCACCGGGCTGATGCCTCTCCCTTACCTCTGCTATGGGCCGGCCTTTTTTCAAGATCGACGAAGTGGCTATCTCCCCCCCTGAACCCTGTCGATGGCATAACAGCTTTTTCGATTATGGCACTCGTGAAGAAAGGCGTCTCGATCAGGTGGCCTAATCAGACACTAACTCCTTGAATGTGCTCTTTGGCAATCTATAAACTGTGCGCGTCCTCCGGAAAGAGCGTCATTCCTGATCGCCCCCCCCGGCACCGACTTCTATGTTGGCAACCACTCTCACTCCGACCGCACCGCAGATGGACACAGGCCCTTCCTATGCGAAAGTGCTTCCCCCTCCCCCGGAGTTGTTTTTCATCCATGTGGCGACTTCCCCATTGCCAAACCTCTTTCCCAATCATAAAAGGAATCATCCGCGTAAGAGTCCCCGCTTGCAATAATCGAAGACCCCGCGCCTTCATCCAGTTAGCGGGCCGTAACGCTTCCCATCCCTCCTTTTTTTCCCAACGGAGGTTTAGTCTATGCGACCCACAGACTGAAATCACCTCAAGCATTAATATTTCCCCCTCTTCTCAGTCGATCGAACCTCAACGCCGTTTCTTTTTTCCTTCAAGACCACTCTCAAGAAACGCTTCCTTTCAATGACGAACGGCGCGCCCCCTTGCTAAACAACGACAACCCCCCCCTCCCCGCCTTACGTCCCCCCCGCGCGGCCACATCACGGCACTTTCTTTTCCAACGGTGTCGGTTCACTTTTGCCGGTTTGGTAATCCTTTCGAAGTTCTCAACGCCCAAATGCTTACGTTGACGTCACGGTCCAAACCCCCCCCTCACCATTACCCCTACTCCTTTTTTTCATCTGGGAGGTTCTCCAGAGCCAACAACATTTTAGACACCCAGACACGGCGGTGCCTGGCCACCGCCACAATTAGCCCCCCCCCCTACTCCGTCGTCGGCGTGCTGGAAAGCACGACCCCTTTTACTCGAACAATAAGGTATCCGCCCCCCCCTCCGAAAACCCCCCCTTTCTATTGACCACCCACAGTGGCGTCTACCTCCAGGGCAGGCCTTTTCCCCGTTTACCAGCAGAACGGCCCCTTTCCCAGAAAGATTCTCTCCCCCCCCATTCAGCGTGCAGAGCGCTGCAGTAAACCCTTCAGCCGATCGCAAATCGGGTTCTTTCTTTCTTCGATTACCGGCACCGTCCCCTGGACACACGGATTTACCTCACCCCCCGCTCGGAATCGACGGGTTCCCCAACGGCCTCTCCCTCACCAATCCCGTCGGACGAGGATAAAATGACTTCTGAAGAAGAATTCAAGGTGCATTTCCCCTTTCAGTCAGATTTCCCGCCGCAAGAAAAGCCACTCCTCAGGAGAACCTCTAAGAGACCCCCGTAGGCCCAGGGAAATCCTCCCCTCCCCTCCCGACAGCCCCGAAGAATTTTTTTCCCTCTCCGTTAAAACGGGCTTCCCCCCCCTCAGAAGGAAGTGTAGAATCAATCCCTTTTTAAGATCACCCGGTATGCAGGGTCCTCTCCTCACCCAGATCTGCTCCTTGACGTGGTGGTGACAGACCCCCAGTAATAGACAATAAGGGTTCGTTCCATTTTGACAGTCTCAACCTCCGGGATCTTCCCCCTTCGAATAAGCCAGTGGTGAAATGGACCCCAGTGTACAGATCGCGCCCCCTGACACGGATTACTTTCTCCCCCCTGACCGAAACCTTTTCCGCACCCAAGAGGAATCCCTTCAATGTGAAGGTGGTATTTAGTGTCTTGCCGCCGTGTGGCCTAAGGTTACAAGACCCTGAGCGGGCCCCCCCCCCTTTTTCTCAACCTGAGCTCATAGAGATTTTCTCTTGACGGTCATGTTACCTCTTTTTTAAGCTGGACCGCGTCCACACCTTTCAAAAATTCGCAGCTACGCCTTGGGAGGAGACCCCTAAAAAGAATCTCCCCTTCCACGGGCTCATCCTCCTCTTTTCCCCTTTTTAGAGAGATTGCGCCCGTGATGTCTCATAGTAGAAGCCCCGAGTTAGACGGCCGTAGCTCTGCCCTTCGAAGTTTAGACCGTGTGTGGAGCTTTATCCACGGGTCACCCGTCACGTAAATGAGACTCCCTCCCTTTACCCTCTTTGAGCTTCAGGTTGCGGTACTGCCCGCGGCGACTTAAAGTTGATAGAAGCTTCACATATACGAATTCTTTTCACAGTGAGACCCCTTTCTGTTCACGGATTAAGAGGTTTTTTTTTTCATCGTTGGAGGTATTCGTGGAGGTTTTTTGAGTACCGTAGTACTCTTCTCGTGAAAGGCTGATTTTTGCCCCCAAATGGGGGGTGGTCCCGGCCTCACGATCGTTTTGCCTGGTTCGGGACTTCTTCCGAAACCCGTCTTTTCGGCCGGCGGGATGTTGCTTCACCACGCCTTTTGCAGCAGAATTCTTTTTGTTGTCGATCCCCTGGGGGGTTTTTGCCCCAGGTAATTGAGGCGACCCGTTTGCTGACGAGTTTGCTCGAGCCGTCTCCCTCCCTATGGTGCTGCGGGGGGCGGACATGGCCGACGTTTTTTCCCCCGGGCCGCTTGCGCCTTTCGTGGGAGGGGCGGTTATTCGATCGTGATCGACGTTGTTGCAATCTCTTTTTTTTCCGGCCGTGATCGGCACTTTCTCTTAAGCCATCAGACGGCTTTTTTGGATAGCACGGACTGGCCCCCGGCCGTCGCTACCCTAGCTGTAGAAACATTCTTTCCTCTTTGAGGAAATCCTTCCGAGCTTGCCGGTGCCTTCCTCTCAGTTGTAAAGAAGGCCCTCCCCCGATTTGCAGGTAGGCAGGTCCCCTTTTTTTTCCTTTCTCTCTTCCTCCCGCTGAAAATGTTTTCCCTTTTCGAGAATCGTGCTGTACGAGTGTTGCCGGTATGCTGGTACCAGTTTTTTTTTTGAATCTGCCTTAACTGGACTAACCATGGAGTTCTTCTCTTTGGGGTTGGCATTAGACGATTTTCCGCGGGATACAGTAGGTTTTTTTTGCGTAATGATAGAGTTTTCTTCTTCCCGCACCTGCGCGGTCTGTGTCGAAGACCTTTTTTTCTTTCGGTCTCTTTTTCCTGGGGTTTCCCTGGGGTTGGAGCGGCTGACGCCGAAAGAGAGACCTTTCGATAGCTCCGACCTTGCCGATGATCAGCTTTCCATTCAAGTAAGAATTGATTTTCTTTCTGATCCCTGATTTTTTTTTTTTCTTCTTCTACCACAACGGCGACGGTCTCTTTTTGACACCGTTGTAGGTTGAGGGCAGTGGTTTTTTATGGTATTCCCCCCCTCTCCCTTATGCGGTGATTCCTTTGTTTTTCTGTGCTGACGATCGACGCTTCAGGTGAACAGTGTTTTTAAATGTTGTTGCAGATGATGACGTCTTTTAGTTTACGTTCGTGAGATCGATGCCCGTGTAGTAATTGCTTCTTTCTTTTCGTGCAGGCTCTCTCCGGACGAAGAAGTAGCAGCCGGTTATTTTTTCCGTCGTAAGACAAGGTCTCTTGTTCTGACCATTTGAACGATTCTTCTCCCCTGGTCGAGGAGGGGACGCTTTTGGATGATGATGACGTTGATCGGCCAACATTGATTTGTTGGAAGGTTATAATTTCCCCCTCTCCCACATGGATGAAATAGAATCTTCACTTTCGCATAGGGATTCCCTTGATGTGGAAATCGGCGTGGCTCCTGTGGCCGTAGAGTTTTATTGCCCGGTTTTCCCTCAGTCTTTTCCGGTGGGGAGATAAGGAATTCCGAATCGATCGGTGTTCCCAGGTTGAATTGCACGTGGATTTTCACAGTTTCTTTTTCTGGTTCGGAAACAGTACAGGCCGTGGTGGAAAAGGTATTCAGGACACCGTCTCCCTTCTATTTGTGGCCCCCTCCCCCTCTGCACGAGTTGGCTTTTTCTTGGGGAAACCCGGCAGAATATGTTCCCTTTTCTTCTCCCTGCCTATGCAGTTGGAGTTACTATCTCCCCCTTTTTTCTTGCAGGTTTTTTAAAACGGAAGGCCCCCTCTTTTTTTGGAAAAACGACTAGGGCAGCAGCCTTTTTTTTCGTTATGCGAAGATGCCCCCCCCTTTCCTTCCCGGCGCAGCTTGTTTCTTTTTTCACATTGCTTGACACGGACGAAGTACATGGTTGTAGTTGTCACGTCGAATATACGAGTATTTGTGAAGGTCCCGACTGTATCCGTACTCCCCCCTTCTCAACTCGATGAAGCGACCTTTTTGGTCGGCCCATTCTTTTTTCCCCTTGTGAAGTAGATGAAGCCGTCGGCGGTTGGATGTATGGTACTGTGCGTTTTTCTTTCCTTTTCCTCCTACCAGGCTGCCCGTCACGCCAAAAGGTTTCTTTCTTTTATTTTAAGGCCGTTGAAGGATTTTCCGGTCGTTCATGAGAGAGAGAAGCCTTCTTTTCGTCTTATCTCTCCGGCGTTTTCTTTAACTCTTGTAGGCAGACTTCCCCTTTTGCCCGGACGGTGAAAGGCATTCCCTTTTTTCACGAGTTAAGGTGAGCGGGTCTGTTTTGGAACTTAGTTTCCGTTTCTCACGTTGTGGCAGAGGTGTCCCGTCCCCTTTTACCCAGTCCTCCTTTCCCCCCCGAAGCGGGATTGCGGCGTAGAGGGTCGGTCCC
>Ga0179591_1268133_pt1 | contig 21304 bp, 28 predicted proteins | sample CZOMad2_1_08_16f_FD_182891 | JGI IMG/M metagenome (GOLD analysis project Ga0179591, IMG submission 182891) | Vadose zone soil fungal communities from Angelo Coast Range Reserve, California, USA - CZOMad2_1_08_16fungal (PacBio error correction) | ecosystem: Environmental > Terrestrial > Soil >... | reverse complement strand
GTTCTAAGGTTCTTTTTTTTTTCTTTACTCTAAACGCTGAGATGACCCTCCCCCTACGCCAAGCTCCTGATTTTTTCCAGACTACAAACGTCGGGTACCTCCCTTAAGGACGGCTTTCCCCCCCAATTGTAAGATGGAAGCCTAGCTATTCCTTTATCTCCCCCCAGTCGGCTCCTCTTCCAGTTCCTTCGCTAATTCTTGCGTTACTGCTCCCCTGGCGACGACGTTTTTCTGTGAAGGTCTCACTCGTCCCTTTCTTATGGCACGCGGTGGTTCCAGTTCCTATGGTCCTTGCGTCGAAACTAGGCGATCCCTCTGATATACCTGCCTCAGAGCAAGACCATTCTCCAAAACATGGGGTACCTTTCGTTCCTTTCGGGTTACTGTTTTCCTTTTACTTCTTTTTTTTGCCTTCTTCCCTCTTTTTCTTTTTTTTTTTGCCCCATTTTCGATGTCCTCAGCTCTTCCTTTGTGCAGTTCGATGGTCTATAGTACAAAATGGTAAAGAAAAAACGCTGGGGACCTTTTTCTTTCTTGACTTCCCTCTCGTTGGTTTCTCTCTCTCATTCTCCCCTTCCAGACCTCGATTATTGCCCTCTTCTTTTTTCTCTTCTCCCAATTCGTGAACGACACGCGTGTTGCAGATTACTTGTAAATCGGAACCTGGGAGTCTCTCCCCCCCCCCCCCCCTTTGTCCATAGAAACTCACTCCCTCGGTCTCTCTTCCTCTTCACCAAAGGTCCCAAAAAAGCCAGGAATACCTCCCACCGGCCAACCTTCGTTTCAAGCTTAGTTAACGAAGTGTTTCCTTCCTATGTTTGTCGCTCCTGAGCATATTCCCCCAGACCCTCCGTGTCGCCGATGATCCTCCTCAACTCCCCCCCGCGTGAAGTTTGACCCATTTCTCCTTTTCCGTGTGCTTAGTTAAGACCTTCCGCAATACTCCTCCTTTGCCTAGCCTTTAATCGCGTAGTCCTTGCTCTAACGGTTCACGTCTCCGGGTGGTGCAATCTCCTGCCGCGGACTGCTAGCTCACCCCATTCCCCTTCTTTCTTTTTTCTCCACCCCCCCATCCAAGGTTTTGTCCTTTTTCCTTTCACCTGCGGCCAGGAAAGCTGAACTCAAGCACCATCTCAATCTGCCTTAGAAACGGTCGCCTTGCCGATCGACCCTCTTTAATCTTCAGCCCACCCGTATATTTTCCCTTTTTCTCCAGTTTCCCCTTCCTCAGAAATTTCCCCCCTCTTACGTGACACCCCTCGCCCAAACCAAAACTAAAGTGATGGCGGAATCCCTCCCGCTCCCTAATGTCTACTCTCCTCCCCAGTTCACGCTGAATCCTTGAGGTCGGAGCTTTTGTCGCTGTTCTCATGGCGTAAATATGCACCTTGTCCGCGATTGAGCACCTTCCTTCCCCCTATCCTAGCAATCGTCGAAGCCATCCTTTCAAGCTAGCCCCCTACCTCATTTTCGTATATGTGTTGGCGCATTTTCTCCCTCCCAAATCTCCCCCCCTGTTGCCCCTTTCTGTTACCACCTTTATCTTTTCCCTTGCTTTATCCCAAGAATCCGATGATCTCTAGGCCCCGATCCTTTCATTTCTAAACTTGTTCTTTCTTCCCCTCCCTTCCTTGACCCCCTTGTTCCTTCATTTCCCTTCCCTCCGACTTTGAGGAGTTGTTAAGTTTAACCACACCACCCTCTCGGGCTTCCCCCGGCATTCTGACGATTCTCACAATGTCCCCGTTCATGATCCTTCTGCTACCTTAACACTTGCAGCACTGGACAGTAGCCAGCAGTACCAACCCGCGTCCTTCAAAGAATTAGCTTTCCAGAGATACGTCACTTCCCCCCCCCCCATTATTCACTTCAATTGTGTTTCTCCCTTCCCCCGGGAGAGAATATCATTTTTCACAGGTTTTGCGTTCTTGAGGTCGTGCTCCCCCCCCGCCTTTTGTTCTTTCTAGAGTCTCTTTCCCCCTACCCCCTTTTGCGATCCACCTTTCTCCCTAAAAGTTCGCGTTTCCCTGCGACATGGCCGTTCTCGGCAATGTACAAGGACGTTTCTTCTTTCATCGTCCACCCCACGTTTCTTCCAAAACGCACCACAAATAGATGAGTCCCTATTGATCCCCGGACAGCTCTCCGCCGCGAATTCTCCAGGCAAAGAGCCCCCCCTTCCTCCCCCCTCTACTTTCGAAGACCCCCCAGCCTCTTCTTTCCGTATTCCGCCAAAGGGACTTAATTTTCATGCCGCGTACCTTACTTCCTATGCCTTCGCGTGGTTCTTGACAGAGACCCCTTTTTCTAAGAACTACGCATCTCTTTTACCTCTCTTCACCTTCCTCCCGGATTTCCGGGGTCTTCCCTCGCCCGACCCTCTTAGGATACCCCCCCCCTGGTCATTGCAGTGCCAATCAAGAAACATATTTTCCTTCCTTTCGTCAAGTTCCTTTTTTTTTTTTTTTTTTTATATTTTTCGTTGGCGACCCGGCACTCGCCTCTCCCTTTTGGCGCGAAGGTCACCCGGCTCCCGTCCAGACCCTTCTTCCTTCTGGTCCCTCATTCCAAGCAAGCACGTTTCCCCTTTTTTGGTTTCCCCTTGCTCCGTAGGGCACACCTTTTCATTCAGTTTGCGGCCATTAGCTTCCATCTGCTTCCACGCAACTAAACCGATTAGCCCCTTTATCCGCTTCTTCACTACAGAGCTACCGGCCCTGACTCTTTCTGGCCAATTGACAGAGACTGTGTGATCACTATGCGTTAACCAGCTCACGCTTTCCCTGATTGCGAGAGTGTCGAATCGCCTTCCTCCTCTGCCAGTACAGCCTTTTTCCGCCCCCCCTGCTTCTTTTTCAGATTGGCTAAGCTCCACGGCCCGTGAACATATTTACGTGCCCCTCTGAACCTTGTGCCATATAGGCAGTTTTTCCCTTTTTCTTTTTCACTGCCCCTCACTCCGCCACATGCTCTTTTCTCTTTTCCATACTTTTATAAATCCATTTTAAAAGAGCCTTCTCGACCCCTTCTCCTCTTAACCCTGAGAAATCCGCTGAAACTTTAACTCTTTATTACCGTTTCTCCCCCTTTGGGTTCTTATTCCATTACAAGTTCCTTTTCTCTTTTTGAACACAGAACCAATTTTCTGGAGCCTTTCATTTTGAGTCCTTCTGATACTGAGACAGAGCAACCCCTCTCCCCCCCCCCCTGGGATTTACCATTTACAGTAGTCCCCTGCGCACGTTCGGCCCCCTTGACGAATCATGGTTCTCCTTTCCATTTTGTACCTCCCTTACGGTTGGTTGTTTTGAGATCCTGAACCAGGAGGCGTCCCCCCTTTTTGGTCGGCATGGTCGGGTCTTTTTCCCTTTTTCACCTTTTTTTGATTGGGCCTCCCGGCGTTTCGGGCGCGTATTCGTGTGCTCCGGTAGACAGTGATCCCCCCCTCAAAGATGAACTATCCCCCAGTTTCCTCTTTTTCTTCGTTGTCCCCTCTCCCTTTATAGATGGCCCTTCAGCCTTTCTCCCCCATAGAAATTAACCTTAATAAAAGGTAGTGGCGTTGACAGTCCCCTCTTCGCCCCCCCCTAATGGAAATCGTCCCCCCTTTAGAGCCCTCTTTTAATAAACAGCTTTTTTTGAGACCCCTCAGGTGGATCATCCAAACCTCCTTGACCCTGTGTTCCGGTGCCGATTTGCGCATTTCCTTCCCCCAGGGCATCCCCGTTCCCTGGATTCCCCCCCCCCTTTCTTTAAGCTTGTCAGTCGGAACCTCGTTCCCCTCTGACTCACTGTCGTCCAGATATGAAAATCGACGCGTCCTCTTGGATAGAATGTGCGCCCGATTGACCGAAAAATTCAATGATTTAGCAGCTTGTGAGGGGTTTTTTTACCTTTTCCTCTGCCAACATCCCCGTGTCCTCTCGTTCTTTCCAGTCCGATTAATCATTTTCTTGGTTCTTAGAAGAGCTTTTCCCCTTTCTTTTCCTTGACCATTTTCTTGGTTTTGAAGTTGCTTGTTCCTCGGGCAAGACCTACTGCGCCACTATGTCCAGTGTGCCCCGGTAAAAAGGTGACAACTTTTCTCTTTCTTTTCAGGACGTCCTTGATGGGCACCTACCCTTTCTTTAAGAATTCTGACTTTACCCTCTTACCCCCTAACCCAGGTTGCGTCCGGCGTTTTTAGTTATGAACCCTCCCGCCCCACAATCTCTCATGAGCCGCAGCTCCCTCTAAAATTGTTCTCTCCTGTGGGTGTATCCCAACAATACCCCCCCTGCCTGAGTTCCCGAACCTTTCCTTCTCCCAAGCTGAAAGCTAATTCCTCCCCTCACGCCCCTTTTTCAAGAGGTCGTTCGTCTTCTTCCTCGGTTTATCCCTCCATTCTTACTCCAGAACAGAGAGTAATTAGGTCACCCAGGTACGGTATGTCATTTCCCCTCCGTTCCGGCTTTTTCGCAACCTCCTCCCCTAAGCGTCTTTTTAGGATATTTTAGAGCTTGGTGCGATTTTTTTCTGAGTTGGAGACGTCAGGGTATTCTCTTGCCTGCAGCTTGTACTGATCTCCCCCCCCTTTTTGCCTTTGCTGAGGGGCAGCATAAGGTTAAATCAGCGTAATCCTGCTGGAAGATGTTCCCCTTTTTTTCCCCCTTTAATTGAAAGTAACCCCCAAGGTCTTGACCCTTGAAGAGGGAGAGCGGTGACGATCGCTCGGCTTCTAGATTCTTTACGTGCCCCCCTATATTCTTGGAGCCTTTCTTTCCCCCCTGCCAATTCCCTTGAGAGCGCCTGTGCAGGAGAACACCTTTTTTCCCCTTTTTCTTCCACCCCCGGTACTTCTCCGTTTTTTGCTTCTTTCTTGTTTCTCTACCATAGAGAATAGTCTTGACGGACGCGGGTTGTCCGTGGGGAACTATATTTCCTCCCCGGGTTAAGTCCTCTGCTTACTCCCCACTATACGCCCACTGCTCTCATTTCTGCTTCCCCCCAGCCGCAAGCAGATTTTTTTTTCAATCCCGTTCCTGACTTACCCTTCCCTCTTTCCCCTGATTTCGCCAGATGACGGTTCCGGAACAGCAAGTGGAACTGCACTGTAGAAACGCCCCCACCCAAAGGTGTTCCGCCCCTGATAGATCCCCCTTCCCAGGATGATAGTGCCCGTCTTCTCCCCCTTTCCATCCGACGACGCGAAACTGTTCTCAAGTAAACGGGAACCAATGTGCACAATTTGTGAGACGTGGCCGTTTTTTTCCAATGCTCGAGATCTTTGAGCCCCCCCCCTCTGCCGATATCCTTTTGCTAGCTGTTTTCAGAGTGGACCCCCCCTCTTTATACTATTCTTCAATTCTAATACTCTTCAAGCGCTACCCAAGGATGGAAGTTAGGGCAACCTTTTTTTTTCCCCCCCAGCCCACAATCAGGAACCCACCCCGACTCTTTTCGTCCTCCCTTGCATGCTGGATCAAACTAATGGTAATCGTTTCACTGCGTTCTCCTCATCACGGATTATAGTTTCTTTTTGACTCTTTTTGTTCAACTCTAGATTCGCCCTTCATTGCCCTCTGAGTCACCTGCGAAGGCTCGTTCATTTAATGTCGCCGATAGCGTTTTTTTCCATTGCTCCCCTCTGTGACCCACGCGTTTTCTGAAAATTCGCCCTTAGTCTTACCTTTTTTGTTTTTGGCTTCAATGGCCTCGATGGAAGAGCCCCCGCCGTTTCTTTAGCTCTCCACTCCAGCCCCCCAATTTGAAGCATGCCCTTTTTCCCGCCCCGCTTTTCCCCCGAAAGAGTACGCTCCCCCCTGCTCGTGCGCTTTGCGAACTCTTTTCCGCCCCCCATTCCTTACGACCGTCTCGATTGAACAATCTCCTTTACTCTTAGTCCCGTTACTCGCAGAAACTTCCGCTTTCAGGCTTGCGCCGTAGTCTTACTTGTCGCCTCATTTATCCATTTGATTGTCAACTCTCCCCCTCTCCTCTCCCAAACCTTTTGGCAAAACCCTCGGGTAATCTTTTTTTCTCTTTTCCCCCTGTTTTTTCCTTGTGGCTATTCCTTTTTTGTTGAATGTTTGGTTCCCTTTTTTCGCGAGTCTGGGCTTTTTGTTTGCCATTTTGTCTACCTTCTGTCACATTAGAATTCTCACTTTGTTTCACTGCATGTTGACTTTCCTTTCCGCTTCCAGAAAAAACGCGAGATGGTTTGCAACTATCTCATCCTCACTTTTTGTGTTGAGGAGGCACTCCCAGACCAGAAAAATTAGATTTTCCCTTTCTTTTTTTCTTCCTTCCCTCCCCCCCGGGTGTGTCTCCTCCTCTACATTTTTGAAGGGAGAGATATACAAATTTTCCAATTCCTAAATCTCCAGAATCTTCTCTTTCGCCAGCAAAAAGGCCCCCAAACAAGTAATAACGCAACCAAGTTCCCCCCCCCTCTTTTAGAACCCGCGTTCCGAAGTGTTTCCGATTTCTAGTCTTCCTCTGGAAACTGCCTCCCTTCCTTTCTGTTTGAAGTTGATTGAATACACAGAATCCCACAGTTTGACAAGAGCCCCCTTTTTCAAGTTTGCGAGTCCGAATGTCTCCTCCGTATTTCGCCGGCTCTGACATTCCGCAAATCTTTTACCGCAAGAGTTATCTTCAATCCCCCTTCTGGTGTTTGAAGGTCCTCCTGCCGATAAACTTTTCTCGTCTTCACCTGACCGGTGGCGTGGGCCGATACTCTTCGCTTCCCATCGTCGACATGACCCTGCCCGCCGACACAGCAGAACCTCGAATCTTTCCCTTTTTCTCGACCCTCTCTCCTTCCCTCCAACCGCAGCCTACGCCCCACCTTATAAGATCTCTGACCGCCGACCAGTCAAATTTCTAAGTTTGCCCCTCCCCCCCCCCATCAAACCTCCCTCTTTCTCTCCTGACGAAGCCCTTTCCGTGCCCTTTTTGTCTCGAAGTGCCAAGTTCTCTTCACTGACCTAGGCGGTTGAGAAGAGTTGTCTTTACACCCAAAGGTTGCTTCCCCCCTCTTTCCCGTTTGAATCCTTTGAGATAGAGCCTGCTTCCCCCCCGTCTTCTGACAATCGCCTCCCTGCTTTTTGTGAACCATACATATCTCCTTCATCTTTCGAGTCCGAGGTGCGACCAGGGTCCCTTCGAAAGAAAGAGTTCACCACTTTCCTCCCTTTTTTACCCTTTGTTAAGTTCTTCCCGCCGTTTTTCTCTTTCCCGACTAAACGATCAGCCCCCGTCTTAGCCCCGCTCTCGAAAACGCACCCCTGTTCGAGGATGCTTTCCATTTTCTGTGTTTAAAATCCCCCCTTTCGCATTAGCTCGTTCGGCCCGTTTCCCCCCATTACCACCACCCTTGCTCGCTTGCGGTTGCGGGGATTTCTCAGTCACGTCCTTTCCTATACGTGCCCCCGTCGATCTGCAAGTAGAATGATCATCACATGAGCACTCATGTTACACAAAAACAGCGTCCCCTCTACTCCCCTACTCCGCCCCCCCTAAACACGGCGTGTTAAAGCTGTAACGTGTGTTCGCAATGGCACCTACTCAGATTGACTTAAGGTTCCCTTTTTCCCTTCTTTTTCTGTTATTTCACGTGCGAGATCTTCTTAGAAAACCCCTTCTGTCTGCCCCTCACGTTCCCGCGCATTTGTAGCGTTAAAGGGTGGACGGGCTTGTCTCACCTTGTCCCGCTGCCTGACTTTCTTTTCCTCCGGGCCATTTTAACCTCTTCCCTGACCCCACCTCCAAATCGAGCGTCAGCTTGCTATTTATAGCCGGCGACCGCTCCTCAAGAACCCGGAAGCCTTGTGCGCCCCCCCCCCCCCCCCTTATCCCCCCACCCCCAAGAGAGTAGCCCCCCCTGAATTCCCCCTCCTTTTCCGGACGACTGATTCCGCCCTACGGATCTTCCGTTTTTACGGTCCGCATGCAGCGGAACTCATATGCCGGTTCTGGACATATCCTCTGATAATGCCTAGCCTCTTTGAAATCTTCCTCTCAGTGTTCGCCCGTGTCCGGTGATATCCGACCTGCCTATAAGCGATTTCGATCTTCCTTGAAGGTGCGAGACACCAATTCGTCATCCTTTTTCGACGCTTCTTTCTTTCTTTAGGCCTCTCTTTTCTTTGTTCTTCCGTTGCTCGGTCACGTCCCCCTTTTTTTTTTCTGCAGGTGTTCTGCATCCCCTGCTCTGGACACTCCCTGCGTTCACTGTCCCGATTAAAGAGTGTTTTGCACCCCTTTCCGTAACTCCAGTTCTTCCTCCCGTGTTCCATTCTTCCGTCATCTTCTTAACACCCCTCCAACAGAGTGGTTCCGCTCACGCCGCATCTTATTGCTACCTGTGACCCACCCCCTCCTTTTGCCCACACTGATCCCTCTGACTCTTCCCTTTATTCTTGGAAACAGATTCCTCTTCTCTCTCTTTGTAGCGTTATACTATCTAAGACGCGCCAGGTGATCATAGTTTGATAGAGATCTGTTTCCATATTTTTATCCCCCACTCCGTTTATTTTCTAGTTGACCCCCCACCCTTTCCCTTCTCCCTCTAAAACTGGTGCATCCTTATGAAAGATCCCCCTTTCCTTTTAATTCGTTCGAATCTCCCCCCATACCGCACATGTCTTTTTTGATTCTCTTCCGGTACCCTTCTTTTTTCTTCCCCCCTTTTCGCCTAGGCCCGATCCTTCCCCCTTACCCCTTATCGGTCCCATGCGTCAACGAACATTATTTTCGGTGATTGCCCATTGAGGGTTGTCTTTTCGTCGAAGGACACTCGTTATCACTTCTCCCTTCTCAACCCTCCCCCTTTATTTGGCAGTCTTTTCATAGGAGTCTTGAAGATAACTGAACGAGAACCATCACTCGCCCGCCCGAGGGCCGGAGAGCCAAATCCCGCCTCCTCCCAACCTTTTTTGCCGGTTCTAAACCTCCTTTCCCGACTCCTTAATCATCCTTTTTTCAACTAAGTTGGTTTTTTTTCTAGATATCGAAAGGAGTCGGCTAAGTTCTTTTTTTCTGGCAGTCTTCCTGGGAAACCTCCGTTATTGTTCTTCCTTCTTTTCATTATTTGCCTTTACGTGATCGGCCTACAAGACGACAGTGCTCAATTGACTCTATTTTATGTCGTAATTGTTCCAATGCTCAGTTTTTCCCCCCCACCTTCCCCTTGTGGTTTTGCCCCCCCAACCCATCCCTTATCCCCCCTTCAATAGGCACCCAGGGACCAACCGGTATTCGTAGTGGCTTTTTTTGCCAGAAGGGAAAATAATGTGAATCATACGCCTTTCTTTCCCCCCAGGGAATTTTTATGAGTGAGTCCCAACCGGCATGGGTCCCCCGACCTTGCATTGAAAAAGCACAGTTCAATTGTTTCTTCCTTCCCCTTCCTCTGGAGAGGTCCCGCCTTTTCTTTCCCGCAGGTTTTCCTGGCTTGCTAAGTAGGCTTCCCAATCTGTCCCACAGTTGACTGTAAGCCATAGACGGGTTTTTGTTTTCCTTTTTCCCTCTCACCCTATATCCCCCTCGAGCCCTCGTGCTTGATTTTCGCGAACTACATCCAGCCGAGCGAGCAGTTTTTTCCCTTCTCGATTAAATTTCAGTTAGCTTTCCCTATAGCTTTCCGGTTCCCCCCCTTGGCTCTGCTGTTGAGCCTAGTCACTCTCGCCCCTGAATTTCCAGGTTGTTTCGTTCACTTCCTTTGAACCCACTCTTCTCCTTCTTTTGCCTTTAATTAAAATGATCCAGTCTCCTCTTTTGTGCCCTTCTGAAGTGCGCCTATAAGCGCGAGAAAAAACTTTTCTCGGCGTTGCCGGTAGTCCAGACTCACTTAACAAAAGTAAGTAGGAAAGTGACTCCCCATTCCTCTTTCCTTACTGTCGCAATGCTGTCCCATTATTCCTTCTTGTATTAGGCCGTCTCCCAGTATCCCTTACCCCTTTCCGACCCTGCAGGGAAACTTTCAGTTCAAATAGGATTCGGCGAGGCTTACTAAATCTTTCCTTTCCCATCACTGGCGAACTTTCCCGTCCGGTATTCGTCTAAAAGGTTAAGAATACGGCCTTGGTTCCAAATCCTTCAGACCCTCCCCCTGCGGATTTCTTTTCCAGATATATTGGACCATCTTTTTTTTCTTTGTTTGCGCCGTTCAGGCCCTTTGACCTCGCTTTTCCTTTCTATGACCCTACCTTTAACTCCCTTCTTTTTTGATGCGGTTTTTGGGCCCCTGACCGACGGAGTGTAATCGGCCATGACCCCCTCGGTAGAAAGGTACATCCCGGACAGCGTACGTTTACCCCTTCCTGCATCGTCGCTCAGGTGCAGCTCCTTTCCTTTTACTTTTCCCCCCCCACGCGCACCTGTTCCAAGCTGATTTTTGGAAAGGAACGACCTAAAGGACTGTCCCCCCAAACATGTTCCCCAGCCTCCCCCTCCTTATCACCCCCTTCCGGTAGCGGCTTTTGGAGGAGGGCCGCTTTTCCCCTTCCACCTTCAGACATTGGTCTTGTTCCCCTGTTGGGGGGCGCACTGTGCGCCTCCGTGTTGGGTAAGGAGCATGCTTAATTTTAACCCCGTTAAGCAACTCTTAATTTAAGTTCTGCACACCATCTTCCCCTCCCTCCAACTCCTCCTTTTTGTTTGACCATTCCCTAACCTTGCCCCGACGCTCCTCTTTTGGGATTCGACTTTTCCGGAAGTCCCACACCTTGTGCAAGGCACTTGGAATTCAGCCCCCCCCCTTGCTTCTTTACTGTAGTCGATTCGCGCAGGAATCCTGATCTCTTCAGCACGTGCTCTGCATACCCGACAATGTCTAAATCGCCTGGATAAGAAACTGGTTCTCCTCTTTCTTTCCAATTCTCCTGATCTCGCACCCCCTTTTCTGCTACCGATGAAGGACCGATGTTTCTCACTTCTGAGCCGCGATACAGCTATTGACAGTTATCTCTCAATCTTCCGATTCCCCTGGATGGAAAGATTGAAATCATTTTCGTTCCCCTTCAAAACCCTTCCTAAACTCACCCCTTTCCTGGTTAGCTTTTCACGATTCGATCTGACTTAGTTGAGTAGCTCGTTGTAGCAATCTTGCCCAGTTGGATTACGAAAGTATTTTTTAGTTAGATTGCACAGCTCTAACATCTCCTAATGTGGATAGTAATTAACCAGGAGCTGCTTGATGCTGCGCTCTTTACCCCTGCAATTGCATCTGCTCGACGGTTTATTCAGCCTTCTTCTCGATGGTCTTCTTGATATCACTGGATCCTCTCCCCTCACCGCCCAGCTACTTGGCTTTCTAGAACCTCCCCGTACTCAGACTGACGAGCAACCCAAGGTTCCAGCGGCAGATTGAGAGTAAACCGATCTTTCCATTCTCTGAGATTGTCTAACAACCCTTTTCTCCCTTTGCTTCCCGATTGCAAATACGAAGCGACCCATTAATATGTCGTGTCTTCAATCTCCTACCATTCCGAGTTTCAGCGTCCCCCGGCCCCTATTCCCCCCTCGATTGAGTAGAACCCTGCGCCAGCGCGTTCTTGACTGCTCCGTACTTAAAACATGAGGAACCCCCTTTTTCCCCCTCTTAGTCTTTTCCCCTCTGTTTGTTTAGTCATTCTTTTTTTTTCTTTTTTCCTTCTTCCGGTTCTTGGGTCTAGTTTGCCTTTGGTATATGCTACCTTCCTATTTCACTATCTCTTCAAAACGCGTGTTGCAGTTCCTTCGTAAGCTGTACGTAACTCCCCCCGTCCCTCAAAAGCGATTTTTTTTTGGTCTTTCCCCTTTCTCCCTCCCCCTCTTGTTGCGTGAGATCCATTTCCGACCAGAAATTCTTTTTTTTCTTGACCAATGTATTTCTACTTCCCCCTCGGCCTGCACCCGAGTTTTCATCCCTTTGCCTCGCCCTCTTTTGACCCCTTGTCAACTACCTCCAGGAGCCCCCCACTGCCTCCCGTGAAGAAGGGCAACAAACCAGCCGTACCTCCCTAAGGCAACCCATCGGGGAAGTGCCCCTTAGTACCCGACGTGTTTGTTTTACATGTTGTATATATCCCTTTTCTATTTACAAGCTGGACTTATCCCCTCTCGTTCGACCACGAAATCTCCAGTGTGAAACCACAACACCCCCGTGCAGCCTGCTTTTTACACTTGTCTCACAAGCATCCCACGTACTTTCGCCGTCGAAATGTTTCCTTTCTTAGACCCCGGTCGCGGTCGGTCTTGAAACGAGTTTTTCTTAAAAAGAACCGTATAGTTTGGCCTCCTCTTTCCCTGTCCCTTGAAATGTTGAAGACCTTTCCCTTTTTTTTTGAACGGCTGGTGGGCCGACATCCCGGTGGTCGCGCGTAACCTAGCAATTCTCTCCCCGAACGAACGTCCCCGAGCCATTTGAGACGCTTTCGTACCCTTGCGCCGCATCGTACCTGAGAATACGTTCATCGTCCCTCCGTTCGGGGCTAGATGATAAGAATTCACACTTTCCATACTTTCTATTTTTTACGCGCCACTCCCCTCTCTATTGCGGGAAGCCACTCAAGGATAAAGTTACTACCCGACGGCCAGCCGATCACCCCAGTTCAACAAAGGATGTGCCCCTTTTTTTCTTATGATGCCATTTTTTCTTTAAAAGACCAATTCTTTCCATCCCCATGCCCGTCGGAATTGGTCCGTCCCTTTTTTCTAGAGTACTCTTACTTTCGCCCTCCCTTCTCTCACTCCTTTCCAAACAGCTTCTAGCTCTACATATTTTAGAGATGCGACAGGCGCTTCTTTGTTTTTTTTTGACTCCCGTTTTCCACCAATTTGTCTAGTTCTTTTCTCTTATACCCCTTCTCCTTGAGTTATGAACGGCTACAATCATAAGATAGCATCTTGACGCGCTCATTTCTCCAAGTAACCACATTTTTTTCTGCTGAGACATCCCTTTTCCCCCCCCTTCGTGTTTTTTTTTTTTTTTTACCTTTCCTGAAACTTCCCATCTCCTCCCATCGAGCGTCCAGTTCAGTCCACCCGGCTTGGCATTCCTGGTTCCCCAATCCCCCATGAGATCTGATTACCTGGTTTCACTTCTTCCTTTTCTTCTTAGCCTGCACCTATATCCCAGACACAGCGTCACAATCGGCCTCATGGTGACCTTTTCCCATCCTCAAACACCTTCCGTTTACCGTGAGTGCACCTTTTTTTTGCTTCGACATCCCCCGCCCCCCCGTTGCCCCAGTTTCCGTTTCCCGAGATCTGTCAGAACTGGGCTGTGCGCGGGATAGAGATCACCCACTTTTGATGACTTCTTTCCACACTGATTCTCGCAATTCGCAGGTCCACTTGAGAAGGCGTTAGGGACTGTCCCATGAAGCTTCGTGCACTTAGAAATTTTCAAATAGTCTTTCTTTTCCCCCCCAAACACAATCGAGCGTCAGCTTATTGCATATTCTGCCCGCGCTGACAAGCGCCTGACCTTTACTCACCCCCAGGGTCCCTAACCCAAAGATTTCGCCAAAGTCGGAATCCGCTGGGCGAACTGTCTGCCGCCAATTTTTCCTTTCCTTCCGTTTGAAGGCATGCCATTACAGTACTTGACCGGACGCTGTTTTCTATCATCTGAAATATCCTTTCCGCCTTGAAACTATCCTTGAGTGTAGCTGGACTTCGGTCCCGGGTGATAGCATTTCCAGCTCCAGCCATAAGAATCTTCATAATGTTTCTTTCCTTCTAGACCTAATCTTAATCATTCGTATCATGCTTTCCCTCTCTCTGTTTCGTTATTGGCGACAGTCCCCAGATCTTCCGCCCTTCTTAGCGAGCAGTCAACCCCCCGGCCGCCGGCAGCAACTGATTCTGAAACCATTTTCCATGATATCACTAGTTTTCCTCTGGGTCCAATCGTCTTTTTTCCTTTGGTACCTTCCCTTCTGTATGTCTTCCATCTGCTCCTCCAATAGCTTTACACGACCCCTCCCCCCGCATATCAGCCTTAAATGTCCACTTCCGATCATGCAAAAACCGATTACGATGGCTGCCCATTTTCGCGAAAATCACCTCCTAACAGAATGCTTCGATTTCCCCGAGAGTTGCCTCCTTTTTCTATTATGCCCCAATAGCTTACTCTCTCCTGCAAGATTGGCTTACGTGATCGGATCGTTACCGCACGTATCGAATCTGGTCATTTCATTTTGTTCATCCTTCTTTTCTCGCGTACTTTTCCCCCCATTTCTGCTCTGCGCCAATACCCGGCGACCGCCCCCATGTCCCGGCTTGTGCTGTCCTACGGCTTATACCCTTTGTATCCAAATCCTTGTCGTCTGTACGATAACCTTGCTTCAATCCCATGTCCACCCCACCCCTTTTCCTTTAATTTGATTGCTATTGAGGTATAGTGCGTAGTCCTTTCCCCCTTGCTTATCTCGAACCACTCTTTCGATGACGCCATAGCGCGTCGGGCCGATAAATGCGACTTATCCACCCCTCCCTTCAGTTCAAGAGGCCGGAGACACAATCCCGTCCCTTTTCCAACTTAACGGCGCCCCCGGCCGAAAGTGACCGACTCATGTGTCTGAGGCATCTATCCCTCCCAAATAATCCGGGTTTTTTTTTATGAGAGTCTCGATTTTTCTTTTTCACTTAGTAGGATTCCGTGTTTCTCGGGCCGGACCGTGCCGATTGTTAACATACGTGTGATTGGCCTCTACCCGGCCCGGCTGGAGCGATTGCTTTTCCCCCAGTTTCGCGCCATCACTACTGAAAGCTCCATCTGTTTCATGTCGCTACTTCTGATCACTTGCTCGATGGCCCTTCTGACGTCCCCCCTACGCAAACCATAGCAATCACGTTTTTCCCTACCATTGCCCTTTCGACGCAGTTCCTACCAGAGGGTGAAGTTCCGTCGGTCTCTTTACTACCCAGGCTTTCTGAGCATAGTTCCAGATCACTCCCCCCCCCCGGAGTGTCGATCTGGATCGGCATGAACCACTACATGAAACCCAAACCCCTGACCTTTTTATCGATCCGGATGCACCATCTTTTGGCGCCGTTTCAACTCGCCGGGGTGATCACGCCTGCGCCCTTGTCCACCGAGCAAGATTGGTATCCTGACTTTTTTCTCGGTCTTCCAGGGACTTACACCTCTTCGTCCCCAAGCGGAGCAGAGTGAGTGATGTTCGTCGCGACTATTGACTCCCCTCCTCATCCCCTCTGTTAACTGACCGCTGGGCGTGGACCTGCTTTGTCGCTCCTGTGTGTTTGATTGTGAGGGATTGGGAAGTCCATATGCGTCCCCCCTTAATGTAGGTTTGTTACCCGTCGGGCATTTGACCCAAGTCGGAGCTGTTCCGTTTAAAATTGACAGCCAGGTCTGGACGACTTCTGCGCTGCGCGACAAATTTAGGTCTGGTCCGGGTCAGCCAGTCAAGCACACCACACATTCAGCACCCCTCCCCTGACAATTCCCCCAACAAAGGACTTTCTGTCCCCTTCGACCAGGAGCTTAGAGCGTCTTTACTGTCCAGTCTCGTTTAAGTATCACCCTTCACTCCCCCCCTACCATTATCCTAAGTTTCAATTCAGCAGTTTCCCAACTTTCTGCCTTACCAACGCTCGAATATGTGAAGCATGTCCTGCGGGTCCGTACCCTTCCGATCTATTTGGAGCCCAAACGTTCGCGGCCCACGCTCTTCGGAGATAGACTTTTTGGGGTGGGGAGCCACCCCTTTTTTCGAGGTTTTTTGGCCGTGGCGGAAGGCTTTGACTTTCTTTCTGCAGAGCCCCTCCCCTCCTCCCCATATCAGTTCCTTTGTTGATGCGTTTTTTGGCAAGCCTCTTAATTCGCCGCATTATGTCCCCTCCTTTGGCTGTCCTGGGACAGGGTGCCTCCTCCCCGGCAGAAAATCCCAAGCGGGCCGGTCCAGGTGCGTCCAGGGCTTTAGACGATTCGTGCATTAACGATGAGTTGGCTCGCCTTCATCAATGACCCCCCCTTCACCACCGAGCACTCTTTCCTTAACACAAGTGCACTCCTCCCCGTCCGGTGAATTGGGCGTATTCGCAAGGTTCTCCTCGATTGACGGATCGCTTGTGGTCGGATTGCGACTCTTCTGTGCTGCTCATTAATTCTCACCGCTGCTCTTCGCTTTCGCTTCAATCTCAATGACAAGCCTAGTGTGGGTGGAAATCCTTCTCCGCACGATTTCTCATGTACGTTTGTTAGTTTTTAGTTCCCAACCATTGGCAAGCCTTTCTCATCCGCATGGGTGTGTGACGCGGCCTTCCTATCTTCAGTTTGAATAGTGCATACGCCGACCGACCCCCACTCTCTACGTATAATCTTCCCCGTTATTCAGCCCCGGTGGGAAGACCTGTCGTTCGGGTCAAGCTCATGCTCGCACACTCTAAACGATGAAGTATATAGCTAGCTGTTCCATGCGTGCCGGTCTCGCATGAGATAATTCGGATTGCCAGATCTCACCTTTCTCAGACCATTTGGCTCCCTTTTTTCGTGGAACCCGACCCTCTCCTTCACCTTACGGCTTCCTTTCGCTACTTAAATTGTGAATCTCTTAGTAGCCCCCTTTCCTATCGCTCGGCCTTCGCCCGCCCTACTCGTTTCGACCTTTGGGAACCCGGAGCAGTCAATTGCCTTCAATGTTCTGATCCCCTGATATCCCTGCGACGGTTTTGAATCTCGCGTGGATTCGGTTTCCATCGATCGTCGTTTTCCTAGGCAAGCGCATTGTTGCTTTCTTGTCGGCGCAAAATTTAGCGACGCCACTCCTTCTTTCTCTCGCCCACCCGGCCAATTTGAAGAAGTTTTTTCTCCCCCCGGTCAGCTTGCAGGACCCCCTTGAGGGTGACCCCCCCACACTTCCTTCTACTTACCATGCTCGACGATGTTAGTATTGCTGCCCTCCTTGGCCGCCCCAAAAGTATTTTTAGGTGAAGCGCCCAGTTTTCCAGTCTTAGTCGAGCGGTCGAACTCATCGTCCTATCCAGCGGCGTCTTTTTCCCCGCTAAGAGCTAAACTTTTTTTCAACCCCCTTCTTTTCACCCTCTTTCTTTCCCGATGCCTTGTGTTGTTTAGGGTACTTTTTTTTTGCCTTTTTTTTATCTTTCTTCCTGCGTCTTGGTCTGTCTTAGTTTCCCATTGGGTCTCTCACTTCTGTCACATCGACCCCAAAACTTGTGTTGCCGTTACCGTCCTGTTCAAGAAGTTCCCGCCTACCATGTCAAGACCCAGCTCTCTCTTGTGAAATTGATCTCTCTCTCCTCCGTTGTTATTATTCCCACAAGACCAGCAACCATCTCGCTTTTTTGTGACTAGTCTTCCACATTAAATGCAACACGGTGTCATCCTTCATTTCATCGATTTTAATAGACACAATAACTAATCCCAAGCAGCACCTTGGCCTCGGCACCCCAAAACCCCCAAAAGAACTTACCCACCAGGAAACACCTCGTGAATCGAAAGTTGTTCCCTAGTGTTTTTGACCGATTGACTCTCTTTTCGCAGGTATTACAACCGCTAGTGTCCCCCGACTGCAATTCACCCTCTCCCGGGGAAAGCTGCTATAAGGGTGCTGTTCCCCTAGTCTGCCGTTTCCCTGCCGCAATACGACGTCTCCGTCCTCTCCCAGTTGTTTTCCTCGCCCACGTTCGGAGTGCTTTTCCCGGCGGTGTAATCCCCAGAATAGTCTCTGCCCATTTTTTGCTCGCAGTCTTCACCCTTGCCCTTTCTTCTTGTTCCTCCAAGCCACTTTTGGCTTCCTTCCGCTTCCATGCTCCCCTTCACTGAAAAGCTCCTGAATTCCGAGCACAAGATTCTTTTCGCGCTTGGCCGACTTCGACTTTTGCTCCTCCGCCGCTTCATTCACCCCCAGGTCCTTTTCCCATCCGCAGACAGAAGCCATTTCTATACCGGTCCCCGACTCCCCCCTCACCTCTCTCGGCTTTTCCGCAGACTAACGTGGCCCGCATGCTCAGGATTCCGAACCATTTCCTTTTGATCCTATCGGCCCCTTCGGTGGATGGTGTGTCCACGTAACACCTGTCTGGCCCGCTTGCCAGCTTGGTAAGCACGCCTCCCTTGTCGTGAGAACGGCTCATCTTATCCCCTCGGTCTCACGCCCTTTGAAAACCTTCCAAGTCCTTCATCTTTTCGCGCCTTTGAGAGCCCCTTTCCAAATTTCTCTTTTTTTCCCCTCCAGCTTCGCCCCCAGTGTAATCTGGCGTTCCAGTTGCTCTTTCATCGCTGCCGGCGAATCTTTCTCATCGAAGGCCGCCATTTATGAAAAGGCAACCCCCTTTTTTCTTTTTCAATGATGCCCTGTTATTCCTTCCAGTCGCATCGCCACATCTAGAATCAGTCACCCCCCGGAGTCGGCATCTACCCTTTTAAAGGCCGTTCCGCCTCTTTCGTGCTCGTTTCTTTAAGACGTTAAAATTCTAATCTAAGTGCCAGCCGGACCCCCCCCCCGGCATCGTCAATTTTAGAGAATCCGTTCCACCACCAAGACACGTTACCGTGACGTTCAACCTGTTTCCGCACCGCCGACAGGTTTTTCCCCCTTTCTCTTTTCCCCTTTGTCCCGTGCGCGCCAGCCTCTTTAAGAAAACCTATTTGAAACAGGACCCCCCTCCCCTCGGCACGTGCGCAGGCCGACCGGCGTTCTTTCGTCCCCTGTACATTCATTCCGAATTGTTTCGGTTCATTAACTCAGTTCTAGCTTGCACAAAAACCCCGCTCAACAATTGGCAAGCTCCTCTTCCCTTTCTTCCCTCCCTCATTCGACGGCAGCGCCCCACCACACTTTTTTTTTAACCACCGACCCTTTTTCACCGATATCGCGCCCCCCCCCTTTGCCGGCGAAAGGATTTTCCGCCCCCCCCTCCGGAGCTTCCGTGACAGACCCCGGCCCATGCCGCGCTTTTGTCTGTCTTCCTTAGAGAACTTGGAGCTCATAGCATATTTTGTCCCCCCCTTAAGATACAGCGCTGGATTGCGGTCGGGTCTACTGCATTTGCGAGACGCCGATGCGCTTAGCTAATGGTCCTGCATTTGACCGACTTTCTTACTAGTAATCATGTTTTTACACGGTTTCTGGTCCCTCTTAGCTTTCTTTTTCGTCGAACAGGGTCTTTTCTCCAGTCGGACCTGCCCCTTAGCCCCAGCAACTTATGACCCATCTTTGCAATCCATGTCGTTCCCCCATTCCCAAGCGCCTTGGCCGATGGCTAAAACTTGTTTACCGGTAGCCGACAAGGTTTGTCATTTGTTTCGGAAATATCCACAATCAATCAAACCCCCTTTCTACTGCACTACATCCGGCCGTATTCCGCCGCAACACTGACATGCCCCAACTTTTTTTCCCTTCTTGGCTGGTGGCCTTAGGCAATCAGCCCAGTGTTCGGCTGACCGAGGAGTTAGTTTTCATCTCTGTCAGGACGCTCACACGGCGCTCTGTCATTCTTCTTCCGTCTAACGCTGGAATATTAATTTTCCCCTCTGACCCTTTTTTTCTTTTTTTTAAAGAATTGTTTCTATCTACCGTGACTTATGCGTTGTCAATGCCGTCCGCCGAACGCCCCCCTTCCTTTTTTCTCTTGTCTGTCATACTTTTTCAAATAACTTTCCCTTTACCCCTCTCGCTTTCCTCTGCAGAGAGTTTTCCTACTTGCTGAGACAATCTGCCTTCCTCCCCGCACTTCGGGTTGATATTGAGTTTTCTCTTTGCTTCCCGTCCTCAGTACAGTGAGTATGACAATCTCCCCAATCGCCCCTTCAGGCGCTTTCCAGATGCATGTGTGTACAGTTTTCCTGCTAAATACGCCAGCCGTGTCCTTCGCTCCTCACTTTTAATAGTTCACAGGTGCGGTCCCTTGCAGCCCAAAGGAAGACCACGAAGCTAAGCAATGTGCCATCATTTTCTTTCTCTCCTACTCCCCTTTTTGACTGATCTCTTTCTTTCCCCCGGGGACGTCGGATTCGGATTTCGGCGGAAGCGTAAATTTGAAACTACGGTTTGATTTTTTTCTCCTGGTTGGCGAAGGCATTGATGGTTCTTTTTCCCCTGTATCTCCCTACCGCCTCCCCTGAAATGCCGACCGTTTTCTTCGTTAGAAGGTGTCGCACTGTCGAGGGCCCTTTCCCTCTCCCTTTTACAAACCCCACAACGTTCCCATAAAAGTTGATAAATTTCATTTCCCCTCTGGTCAGACCTTTCATTCCCCAAAATTCTTAGCTGCCCTCGCATCACCCGAGGACATGGGAGGTAGAGCTGGGATTCTCGCATTTTGACCCCCCTTGCCACTACTCAGCTCTTAGGAACCCCTTTCTTTCAGAGTTGCATTAGGAAGCCCGATTTGGGTCATTTTATTTCGATTCTTTAATAGGTCCCCCTCCCTCCTGATCATATTGTAGCTGGCGCGAGAGGAAATTCCTGTCCAATCTTTTTTCCAAGTAGTGATGCTCTCGCATTGATCTCGAGTCATGCAACAGCCGCTGAAGTTTACCAGTCTATCGAGTCCTCTTTTTCCCCCTGTTATCTATTCTTTTTTATTTCGCCCCCTTTGAGATAGGGTTTTGTTTGTTGATTGTGAAGCGATGAAGAAATTATTAACATCAACGCTTGTCTTTTACTTCCTTCCCTTCGACAGTTTCCCCCCCATTTTCCCTCTGAGCCTTTGTATTCGTTACCGCAATTTTTGGCCTTGTTGCTTTCCGAGTGGTTTTTCCACTGCGCCAAAAGTTGTTCGGGTAGGGTAGACCTACCCGCAAGACCAAAAGAGCTTGAACTTCCTTTCTGACCACCTGACCCCCTTTTCTATGCATTTTCTCGCACCCCCCCCTAACAGTTCCCAGTCTGCCGCCAGATTGAGTCTCGGTCTTTGTATCCGCCATGAGTATCACAGAACCATCAGGTCGAACTTCCCGCGGTAAAAGTTTACCTCTTTCGTTTCCCCGATTGTCTTTCCTCTCGGTCTTCTCACGATCCCCAATCCCCCACCGGCGAATCTCACCGGCGGTCATGCGGCTCAACTCCTAGAGATATTGGCGGCATCAGTTGCTTTTCCACACGCTTATCTTTGAAATATTGGTTTTGGTGTCGACGTTCGCCCGGAGTTTCGACTTTCAGCGCGTTTCTCGTATTCCATATCCGATGTCTTATTTCTTTGTCCTTTGATGCGTCGTTTGCGACGGTCTTCTACTTTTCGGCCCGAATCGGCAAGCTGTTCAGTTCCTCATAAATGCATGTATAAATGCGCCACCTCCTCCCTCGGGCACTTCAATAGTCCCTTCTCGATTCCTCAGTGAAAATTT
>Ga0179591_1262673_pt1 | contig 21304 bp, 32 predicted proteins | sample CZOMad2_1_08_16f_FD_182891 | JGI IMG/M metagenome (GOLD analysis project Ga0179591, IMG submission 182891) | Vadose zone soil fungal communities from Angelo Coast Range Reserve, California, USA - CZOMad2_1_08_16fungal (PacBio error correction) | ecosystem: Environmental > Terrestrial > Soil >... | reverse complement strand
TCTCTGAAATCGTTTTCTTCCCTTTTTACTTCTTTTCTCCTAGAGCGCTCTCGAAAGAACTTCTGGTTCATCTTCATTATTTTGTCCCTTTCCTCAGGGTTTTGGCGAGAGTCCCCCCCTCCCCCTCTTCCCTTTTCCCGCTCCTGAGTCCCTTATCCCTTTTTCTCTCAGCTTTTTTTCTCTTTCTCAATCCTATATCCCACCAATTGGGAGGGTTCTTTTTGGTTTTTCCTTGATCAGTTATAAGTAAATTATCGTAGTGCCGCTTTCCCCTCACAGCACACTACTCCATCCCTACTCCACACTTCCCCCCCCCTCTTCCGCGGAAATTTAACTAATCTTATCACGCCGAACAGGACCTCGCAGAAGGTTTTCCCTTCTCGCCACACCTATCCTTCCACCTGTCCTGCGAGAATGTTCCCCATCAATCCGAACTCGCTTTTCGAGGAGATCTCACAATGTATTTCCACGAGGTGGGCCCTTATTGATGTCCTTCATCTCCTCCCCTTTTTTCGGGAGACCCCCTAAAGTAAGGAGAATGTCCTCTGCCTCTTTCTTCACTACACCTCCTATATTCCCTCCGTAAGATAAGATCTTTTTCTCCCTCTCACTGACCATCTTCTGGACCCCAATCTGTTCCTATTCCTTTGCCTTATAGTCTTTAGCCCCAGTCCAGGTAATAAGCTGAGATCTCCTCCCTTTGACGATTCTTATCTCTTATTCTTGATTCTCTTCTGGCCTGTCCTTCTTCCCCACCTGACTGAAGAAGTAAAATGATATGGAGGTTCCGGATGGCGTGAGGTTCCACTAGCTTCCGTCAGGGAGGAGTTTAGGACTTATGGGGAGTCCTTCTTCGAATCGGTTTTCCCTGGCGTGGCAAGCAGGGCGATTTTTCTACCCCCCACCCAACCCTCACACGAACAAACCAGTTTTTCCCCCCCCACGTGACCCCCCCTCACCAGGTTTACGCCACCAATTTTCACACCCCCCACCCCCCCCACGCCAGGGGTTGTTGTCTGGGACCCACCTTTTTTTGACCCTCGGACCACTGAAACCATTTTTTTTAGGACCTGACCTCCCCCCCACCTCTTCTACAAAACCACCACCCCCCCCCCCCCCCCATCCCCACATCTCCCCCCCCCCCTCCCCCCCACAAAATGGGTTTCTAGGAAGTATCCTTTCCCACTTTCCTATTTCTTTATGAGACCCTCCTTACTAGATGAATTCTCTCTCTTTTCGCTTTCTCTTTTTTTCCCCCTGTTTTCCTCTCCCTCATATGAACTCCTGCAGTACTCCTTCTCTGTAGTAGGAACCCCCCCCCCCCCTCCTTTTTAACTGCCTTTTTCCCTCCCCTTCCTTGTTAACAAAACCAAGTCCCTCCCCCCCACCCTCCTCTTTTTCCGCAGTTCTGACCCACCTCGAAACTTGTCTCCCCGTTTTTTCTGCAAGGTTCGTTTTTTCTTCTCCCTATTCCTTTCTTCCCGAAAGTAGAACTTTAGTGCTTTTTTACTACATCCCCTCCCAAGAGTGTCCCTCCCGTTCTGAGGGAATTTTTCTTCGAGGTTTTTTTACCCCCTTGCCTTTTTCTTCCCCCCCCCTCTCCCCGATAATCCCCCCCCTTGTTAACCATTTCGGATTCCCCTCACTCTTCCCCTCAACCTTCTTCTCTTTCTAAGAATCCAGATTAATGATCACCGCCCCCCTCCCCCTCCTCCCTTTCCCCTCTTCTGATTGTCCTCCTCCCTTTCTTTTTTCCTCCTAGTTTCAAACTCCTATCCCCCCCCAAGCGCTGGTCATAGATCCCCAACCCCTTTTTCTTCCTCCAGTAAGTTATTTGTTTGAATTGCCCTGCAGAGGTCCCTTTCCCTTTTCAAATGCCCTTTCTCTTTTCCTCCCCCAGGTCTCCACTTATTTCTCATTCAGGATTTCCCTCTAGTGGTATGGCCCACGCCTTTTTTCTTGGTGGTTTGTTCTTCTTTCCTATCGGAGTTCCAATTTGATTTTTTTCCCCCCCCCCCGTTGATTTCTTTCCCTTCTCTCGCCTTCTGATTGAACCTCATACCCTTCCTGCTCCCCCCCCCACATTTCGATACTCCTTGCCGATATTTACTTTTCTCCCCGGTACTTTTTTTCCCCAGCCTCGGACGATTTCTTTGCGTAATTCTCTCTCCCACTTGGTTCAATTTGATCAGAGCCTTCTAGTTTTCCACCAGCTCCCCTTCCCCACTGCAGCTCCCATGAACACCCTCGTTCCCCCAATTTCTCCCCATATAAAATGCGAATTTTTCAAACCGTTCCCCCTCAGCAGATTGCTTTCTGCCCCTCTTTCTCCCTTGTTTTTTTTTCCCCTTCCCTCCTGAAGAGTGTTAATGCCGGCTTCCCCTTTTTGCCTCCTTCTTTTTTTATATCTCTCCTCTTTTTTTCTCCCAGCATTTTTGATAACGGCTAATGGCTTTCGTCCCCTCTTCTCCTCTTACTTTCTTTCCTTCCTTCCTGAGCTCCTTTGACCGGATGACCACCTAGCCCCAAAAGGTTTCGGTTGCATAACAAGTTCTCTCTCCCTTCCTTTTTTTAACCCTGTTTAATTTCTCTCCTTTTTTCGTCGGTTCCTCAACTAAGGTTGTTGAAACAAAAGGAAAAGATTACCTTTATCCCAGATCTAAATCACACTTCTTCCTTATTTTGGAGGGCTTCGGTTTGCCCCCCTCCCCTTCTACTTTCTGGTATTAACTTTCGTTTCTTAGTCACCCCCTCCCTTGTCTCCCCCTTTCTTCTCCCTTTTTTCACTTACTTTTGACGATCCCCTAGTCCTCAGGGTCCGGCCCCCTTTCTTTTTGATAATTTTACTCACGCGGGATATCTCTTCCACTGTTCTTTCCCTCTAGTTTTTGTTAGAAGCTCTATTCTTTCGCCCTTCTTTCCTTGATGGTTTTTTCCTCTAGCTCTTTCCGGCATAACCGACGACCGATCGTCCATAAAGCTCTTTTCCCCAATGTGGTTAGCTCCCTCCCCTCGGTTCTTTCCTTCCGTATATGGAAATCCGCAAATTCCTCCCCCTCTCCCGTTTTTCCCCTGGAGTGCCTCCACCCTCTACACACCCAGCCCAGATCCGAATTGCGTTTCCTCTCTTGGACCCACCTCTACCTTAAGTATCCCTCTCTGGGTACCCGGTGATCGTCCTGTTACTCCGTAAGCCCGTCTTCGACATGAACGCAAGATCGGTTTTCTCCCCCTCTAGATCCTTTTCGGAACCGGGAACCTTTTTTTCCCTCATACTATACCAGACCGCTCTGGTGCTGTATCCACGGAAGAGATTCTTGTTCTCTCTTCTCCCCCTTTTGTCCGCCTTTTCTTGCGCTCTTCACCGGAAACCTCCGAACGGCCTCCTCCGGTGTTCTTTTTTTCCCTTCCCCCACGTTTTTCTTAGAAGAATAATCAATTCCCCCCCGGTGTTCCATCCCCCCGATTGTTGACGCCAGTGTCCCCCTCTCCTCTTAAGACTCGCTTCTTTCATTCCCATTGTCTTTCCGATTCTCGTTTCGTTCCTTGACCCCCGCACATGCATCCCTTTTTGGTTCAGTGGCCTTCCTCTCTTCCTTGCCCGAAGGTCTTGCTTTTTTCCCCGATTACTTTTTCTAAGTATCATCCAAGAAGTCTTCATTTTCCCGTCATTTTGCATTAGACGTCCCCATCAACCATTTTTCTTCTACTTTCTCGTACCTTCTGTCTCTAATTGAAGAGCCTTCTGGAAGTTGTACTTCATTCCGATCTTCTACCCTCTCGTTTCTTCTGTTTCTCAACCTGACAGCCGATCATCTTCTACCCTCTCGTTTGATCCACTTCTCTGAATTCCTTTAGCAATGAGATGAGGTCCCGAAATACTTCCCGCCTCCTTCTACCGTCTTCCCTCTCCTCCCTTTTTGAGAACCCCCATTTTGAAGAAAGGATGCCAACGGTTTGATTTCTTACTTCAAGCGGTAGAAATTGTTCCATCCTAAGTTATCCCCAGACAATAACATATACTCCTCATGCTCCTAGCCTCACCTTCTCGAGGCGTATTACCCAGCCATCCCCTCTTCCCCCGTCTTCCCCCCTCCTCTCCTCAGTCTAGCCTTTCCTCCTTCTGGAAAGTTTTGAATGTTTTTTGGGTGAAGTACCCCTTAGTCCTCTTCCGATGCTCACTTAACTTATCACTTCCTTTCTCGCTCCCGCAGATCTAGACAAGGACGTTCCCCGTAGCCTCCCCCCCCCTTCCGATTTGGTCCCACCTTTTCTCCGTACCTTCTTGGGAAATGCCCCTCCCGCCCTCCCCCCCGGAGTAAGTCATCCTTTGTCGCTTACTGTCTTTCTCCTTCCTTCCCTTCTTTTTACTTTGAGATTCCTTGTCATACGTGCCCGCCCAGTCAGGCTTTTCTTTTCCCCTTTCAAGCCCTTCATCTCTCTCCTCTAGCTTCTTAGGGTGAACTCTCCCCCAGCTCTTCTTTTTCTCCCCTTTCAATTTTTTTTTTATTCACTCTTCCTTTTTCCAAAAGAGAGAGCAGTCGAAGACCTCCTTTTCCCGTTTGTTTTGCTGAGAGTTCTAACACAAGTCTCCCCCGTTTCCTTCCCCTCCCTTTGAACCCTCAGACCTTGTCTTACGAAGTCTTGCGAGTACCCTCGTTCTCTCTCCTCCCGGATGCTCTTTTGCTCCCCTCCCCTTTCTTCGAATTTTGAGTGCAACAGCCTTCTCTTTCCCAGCCGTCCTCTTCTCTCTCTTTCCACAGCCCCTTCTTTTTCTTTTATCCACTCTTCTCCCAATACGAGGATTCCCTCGCTCTTTTTTTGTTTCGTTTTGTTGCTCCTAATCTTTTCTCCCCTTTAAATTATCAAGGAAGCCGGGAAGTGATTTAGTCTATTTTTCTCCCCCTTCTCCCCTCGCATTTTTTTATCATCATGACCGACAATCCCTCGATCCAGACTGACCGGATCTTCTGGGAATGGGCCTCTCCCCTTTCTCTTTCATATTCTGTCTGCCTTGAAGTCCCTCTAGCCATTTCTCAGATGTCTGTTTTCTTTCTCTCCCCCCCTTCGCTCTTTATTCAAGGAGTAGGATCTGCATTTCTCCCTGAATGTCTTTCCCCCCCCCCAGGGGGATAGAGTTGGTTCGAACTCCCCCCTTCTTTTCTCCTTTTAGATTAATCTTACTCACCCTTCTTTATCACCCTTTTCCGTGCTGTACAGTCTTTTTTGCTTCCCCATCGATTGCCCCAGCTCTCTCCATTCAGAATAGCTCGAGGGAGAATTTCTTTGAGGATCTCTCTTCCAGGATTTCCGTTTCCCATGGGACTCCCCCATAACAGAGATTTTCGGGCTCGAAATTCTGCCACTGTTTTCTTTTCAAGGACCGATTACGTCTAGCCATGTCTAGAACCCTTTTGGAGTTGGCTTTGGTTGTTCCTTTCCCCTCTTGCCCTGGTCCTCCTCAGAAGGAAACTTTGGATCTTGCCTCCGTTATCCTTCGTACTTCCTTCCCTTCCCCCCCCCCCGAGGTTTTTAAAGACGAGGTCCTTCCCGAAAATTTTCCTTCTCCCCCTTCTTTGTTCTCCTCCCGCTTTTTTTCCTCCAGTCTCGTAGCATATTCGTCGAAGGCCTTTTTTTCCTTCCACTCCCTCCCTTCTTGCACGCGGTATTAAAAACAAGACGTTTTTTTTTTTTTGCGGAATTCCCTCCTCCCTTTTTTTTTTCCCCACACTCACTACGCTCCTTTTCCTTGCATCAATCGTGACTTTAGCTCAGCCTTTCCTCAAGACACCCCATCCTCTCGTTCCATAGCTTACTACCTGTATCTTAGATATGAGTCTCCCCCCCGTGGAATTCCCTAAGGGTCCCCCTTTTATTTCTCCTATCCCCTTCAGCTTTAGTTCTCTTCTTCTCCTCTTTTCTTTCTGTCCTTCGTACCGAATACTAAAGAAGGACTTTCTGGATTTCTATGGTTTCCCCTGAGAGTTCCCCCTCCTTTTTTGACTCTTTATCGAATTCGGCATCATCTCCCCCTTCGGTCTTGAAACCCTTTGTCTTTTTCTCTGGTAGATTCATTTCATAAATATAAGGAATTAGAAAAAAATCAGCCCATTTCTTTCGCTGAAGTTTTTCCTCTCTCCTCCCTTTTACTAGTCTCTTTCTTCTCTTAGAAAGTTCCCCGATCACTTTTCCATACAATACTACCTCTGAAAGTAGAGAGAAGATGGACCTCTTTTCCCCTACGACCCCTCTTTTACTCTTTTCTCACCCTTCCCCTCCCCCTTTCACTCCCCCTCCTCGTGTGTGTATTGCTTCGTTATTCCCTTCCCCCATCATGTCCCTGAAACTTTCAGACCAAGGTTCTTGTTCTCTTCTTGTCAGATTCCTTCCGCTTCCCCCCGCTTCTAGATGACTCAACCCCTCCCCCTCTTGCTAACTCTTTTGATGGCGAAAGTTGCTTCTTCGTTTTTTTTTTCCCAAACCCTTCTTCTTCCCTCCGCCCCCTCGGAAACCCAGTGTGTGTCCACCACCCTGGCCGTTGGCATCCCCAGAAACATCTTCTTTCCCCTTTTGCTTTTTGCTCCCCCCCTCTTCCCCTCTCCCTCCTTTTTTTTAACCGATCCAGTCCCCTCAGTTCTTGACCGAAGCCATGCTCCCGTGACTCTCACACAGTCCTGACTCCCCAACACCTCCCTCTTCCTCTACTCCACCAACCTCTTCCCTTTCCGCCTGGTTCCCAATGTCACGTTTCCTAAATGTTCCTCTTTGCTTTTCCCTCCTAGTTCCCTCATTTTGCTTTAATGGCTCTCCGTTTTCTCAACCTGCTTTCCTCTTTTCTTTTTTTTGTCTTTTTCTTTCCGCTTAGTGTTCAGTTCCCCTCCGATTTATGTTCTTTGCTTTTCTCTCTTGACTTCTTTTACTAGAACCTTCTTCAGTTGTCCCCAAAGGTTTGCCCTGCCTGAAGAACGGAGCGCCCCCCCGCTAGACAAGGAAGACGAAGAAAAAGACCAACCTGGATCTATGGAAGCACTCTCCCTCTTGTGTTGTTTCGAGAGATCTGACCCAACCCAACCCCACCTGGGGGGGCTAGGCTGGTTGTGGTTTTTTTTTTTTGGGGGGGGTATGGGGGTGGGGGGTCGGGTGGGGGGGTGGGGGTGGGGTTGTGGGGGGGGGGTGGGGGGTGGGGGGGGGGGTGGGCCGTGTGTTGGTGTTGGGTACTGTTGTTTTTTTTTTTTTTTTTGGTTTTGGGTTCGGGGTTGTGGGGGGGGGGGGGGGGGTGTGTTTTTGGTGTTTTCCATTTTTCCCTTTTCTTCTTTCCCCCCAATTGCTCCCTGGAAGTAGAACTGCTCCCGTTCCCACAACCTTTTCTTTCCAGCGACCACCTTTTCAGACTGTTAGTCTCTTGTTGGTTTACTCCTTATTTCGTATCAGAAAGACCCCCGTCTCTTCTTTTCCTTCCCCAATCTTTGCCAACCTACCAAATTCCCCCCGTTGCTAACATTTGACTGCCCCCCCTTCCAATTTTCCCCCCTTGTCCCAAAGTTCTTTGCCGCACGCGGTCTCCTTTTGTCCCACGGCCCCCTTCTCTTTTTTTCGTACTGACTTGGTTCCCGCTTTGGTTGTTTCTTCCTTTTACTTTGTTTCTCCTCCCTCTTCTTTTTGAGACATGTCTTGCAGAACATCCCTATTCCTCCCTCCGGGCTCCCGTGCCCCTCACGACCAGCGTCTCCCCCATCGTCACTCTCGGCCCCCCCCAGATTGTTGAGGGCTTCAGGGTCAAATTATTCACCCCTGCTTTCACCCCCCTTGTGGTCATTCTGGGGGGAATAGCCTTTACCACCCCCCCCCTCCCCTAAAGAACCGCTTTCCCTTTTCTCCATTTATGGGAGGCTGTTTTTTTTTTGGGATTTACATCGACTTTTTTTCCTCGGTTTCTCCTCTTTTCCTTCCCTCCCCCCCGAACGTGGAATTTTTCCTTCTCGTTTTTTTTTCCCTCAGTGTCACTCGCTGCATTTGCAATCTGCCTGTTGTTATTTTTCAATGGGCGATTTTTCCTCCCTACAAATTTTAGCGTGACTCAGTCTCATCCTTCATGTGTAAGCTAATGGATATTACTTTCAGTCCCCTTTAGTTTTACTCTCTCCTTTATTCAATCTTACCCTCTCGAATATCTCAGCTAACTCCTATCTCTCTTCATGACCTTACTCTCATCAACCCTCTTATTTTCTGGGAGGGTAGAGTTCCTTCCAGGACTCTCGTGATGCAAGGATTTTCCCTCCGAGTGATAGGTCCCTTTCCCTCCAAGAGGAGCAAACTCTCCAGTCTCCCCCTTTCCTCCGCTTCTGTCTCCTTCATTCCGGACTTCCCCTTTTCCTCAGCGGTTCCCGTCCATCCCTCCCCTCTCCCCTCCTTTGAGAGTTAATCCCTCTTTTCTCCGCGCTCCCCTGATGAAGGTTACCATTCCCCTTTTTTTTTTATAGCCCTTTTCCCCTCTCCCGGCGTCTCTCTTAAAGCAGACTCTTTAATTTAGTAGTCTCTTCGTTGGATCCCGTCTTTTTCTCCCCGTAAAGAAAGGATCGCTCGGTTTTGTGGTTCCCCCCTTCCCCAAAAGTCTTTTCTCCCTCCCCGCCTCCCTGACTGAAAGGAACCTGTCTGTCACATACAGACTTTTTGCATCCCTGTACTTCCCTTCTCCTCTTTTCCCCCCTTTTAGCTTTTTTGTCCCAAAATGATTTCTTTAGACATTTTTTTTTTACCCCTCTTTCTTCCTTCTCCCTTTTGCACCCCTTCTTCTCTCAAAGGCCCAATAATTCACTTGCGGGTCCGTTTCCGTATACTTGCCGAGCAAATATTGTCTTTTCTTCCATGCTTTTCCTCCCCATTCTCTCGACCCGAGTCGTATTTTATTCTTAAAGGTCTCTGCTTCCTTAAACCCCCCCCCCACCTTTTCGTCTCTCTCTTCGAGTCTTTGACCTAGACGGAACCTCCTTTTTTAAATCATTCAGGGATCTTGATTAAAAAGTTCTCTTTCGACCTTTTTTCTACCCCCAGGACCCTCCTGAGACTCGCTCTTCCTAGATGTGCTGCCCCTAGATAAGCACTCCTTTTGTTTTCTTTCTCTCTTTTTGAACTGATTTCCATACGTATCCCTTTTCTCTCTATGGTATCAAACACCCCTTTTCTTTTCCCTCGAATCTCAAACCCTTGCCAAACCCGTTTCGCCTTTGATTCTTATCTCACACTTCTTTCTAAACGCTTGTGCCGATAGCTCTTTCTCCCAAGATTCATCCTACTTCTCATGTCATAGAGTCGTCTCCCTCTTATCTTTTCTCCTGCCCCTTCATGAATCTAGAATTGAAATCATCTTTCCTTACTTGACTACGTCCCCTCTTCCCCCATCCCTCTTCGCTCCTCTGATGCAGGTAAGTGCTGTCTCTACCCCCTTCTCTCTTCTCCTTCTCACCCCTCGCCTAGAGAATAAGAAACTGACAAATTGGACCCCATTTTCTCCTCCTATGAGGAGACCCCCCCTCCTCCCCCCTCCTCAGTTGACTTCTTTCTTTGTGATGGTGCCAGTTCTCCCTTTCCTTCCCTCAAGAGTCTTAGGAGTTGGCCCCTTCCAGTTATCTACGCGCCCACCTTTGAGCTTTCCCCTTCCCCTCTTCTCCCCGCTGTTTCCTTCCCACAAGGAGCTAGTTCCCCACTATTACAGCTTTTTTTTGCCTTGTTAAGTTTCTTCGTTTTCAAAGGGATATAAGAACTATATCCCCACTTTGTTTTTTTTTCTCTCTCTCTTTTTCCGACTTCCCATCTCCCCTCCCTTTCCTTTTCCCCTAGACTTCCCACCTTTTGGTTTGATTTGAAGCCCTGGGCTCTACCCCCCTCTTCCCTGACCTTTCAGGGTGCTTTGCGACAGTGGATGAGCTTCCTTTCTAATGCTTAACCTCGCGCTCGATCCCCCCCCCCCCCCCCATTCTTCTTGTCGCATTCGGGATTTCCCACCTTATTCTTTAACCATTCCTCCCCTTTGTCTTAGCAATGTACCGGCGTGTTTCTAGAAAATTTGTTCCCCCCCTTCTGTTTCCCTTCCCTTTTACTCCTTTTTAGATTTCCCCTCTTGAGTGGAAGAAGAGGTTTTCTCCCGAACTACCTCCCTCCTGATAGGCTTCTCTCTTTAATGGGTCATCTCCTCTTCTAGATCTTTCTCTTTTTTCTTTTAAAGCTTTTGAGTCCCCCCGTTAGATAATCTTCTCCCCCTCCCCCCCCTTTTAAAGGATTCCCCGCGGATTATTCCTCTCCTTCCATTTCTTCCCCCCTTTAGATACCAATTCGGCAGAGCCCGGATTCCCCTCTCCCACTTTCGATTCTCAGAAAATACCCTTCTAATGCTAGTGAATTAGACTTTCCTTCTTTTCTTGGAGAAGAGTCTCCCCTTCTCTCTCCTCCTCCATTTCTTGAGCTCTTCGGGAGCTGATAGTGAGGACTTCCCCCAGATGCCCTTGCTGGCCTTCTCCCCATTACCTCCCCTTTTCGATCGTTCACTTCTTCCCCCCTTATATAGTTCCTTTTATTCTTCGCAATCATCGCCTAATGATAGACCCCCACCCCCTTTTTTTTGGAGTGCATCCTTCCACCCGAACCTTTTGACCTCTCACCGTCCTGGTTCCCTCTTTTCTCCTAAGGTCTTTCCCCTCTAAAGGTCCCCCCTCCCCCGATGTTGAGGAACTTTCCCCTCTCGGCATATGCCCCTCCAACTTGCTACCATTAGGCTCGCTAGTCTTCTTTCTTCCCCTTAAGACCTCTTCCCGGAATAGCACCCCTCAGACATTCCTTGTATCCACCCCCCCCCTCGTAAATTAGTCCCAGATAGGGATTTCTTCAACCTCGTTACTCCCCTCCGTGCCTTTTCTTCTTTATGATGCTGCCGAATTTTTTCCTTTCTCCACAATAAAGTTCAGCCCTCCCTTTTCTCCCTTGTCTTGATCCTAAGGGTTCCCAGCTCCTCTTCTCACCCCCCCACCCCGACCAACCCCCCCCCCCCCCCTCTCTCCCTTCCTCGTTAATGGTTGCGATTCTTTCTATTTTTGCGTCTTGCTTGAACAACAGTTTCACTTCGCCCCCCTCCGCTTTTCCCCTCCCTTGCCTCACTCTTTTTTCCCTTTTTTTTTTCTTTTCGCTGCTTTGGCTGGGGGAGTCCCCTTTTAACCTATTTCCCGTCGTCCCCCCCCTTCTCTTGGTTCTTTGGAGCACCTCCTTTCCAGGCCGTTCTTTTCTGGGCGGCTGGTCGCCCCGAGTCTTTCCCTGATCTTTTGTCTCCTTTCCTCCCCTCTTGGCATCCCTCCGCACCACCCCTTTTTTCTTCCCGACCCCGCAGTTCTCCTCCCCTCCTTCTAGGACCGTTGATTACAGCCGAGGCTCCTTTTCCCCCTCCTCTACTGGACCCGCCTCTCCTTGTCTTCACAGATGTGACTTTCCTCTATCCCCCCCCCCGTTTGGAAAATTTCCTCCCTCAATACCCCACCTTCCCCAGCTTTTCCTGTCCCCTGTTCTCCCCCCCTTCCTTTCCCCTAACCTTTCCCTCCCCAAGACTTGTTCGTTTTCATTTTTATGTTCCACTCCTATCCTATGACACTGCCCGTCTTGTTTTTCCCCCTCAACCCACACAGCTGAGTTCTCCGAGTAGGTGATGGGGAAAATCCATTTCGATTTTCCTCTGATTTTTTGGTTTTCCCCCCCAACCTCTGCTCCAGTTTCTCCCCCCCCCTTTTTTTTTTCCCCCCCCCATAAGGAGGACCCTTGGATCTGAAAACCTCTTTTGCTTTTTGCTCTTTTCTCTAGTTCTTCTTTTGTAGAAATAAACCAGCTCCCACTACTCTTTCCTCTGGAGATTTAATCCTCCTGCTGGCAGTCTCCTATGTCCTCCCCCACCCCCTCCCTCTTCAACCCCCTCTCTTTTCCCGCTACAATCTCCTCGTCTCCGGAACCCCCTTTTCACCTTTGCAAGAGTGATACAGAGCCGATAATTTGCCCCTTTTTCAAACCACTTTCGAAAGGGTCTTTCTCTTTTCTTTTAGCGCCGTTTTTCCGGAGTGCAGATTTTCTTGAGATGGTCTTGTTTTCTCTCTCGAGTCTATCTTCTCGTCCTCCTCAAAAAGTTTTATTTTTTCAACCCCAAGTTTTTTCCCCATCTTCCTTCTCCCCGCGATTGCAATGCAAGAATCCAGGCCCGCCTCTCAAATCTTCAGATTTTAAAGTTGTTTGAGAGAGAATGTCAGGTTGGAGGAGAGGGACCACCAGGCCAAAGGGCCCACGGCTGTCCCTGGCTCCCCCTAGTTGACTTGTAGCCCCCCTTTTGGTTTCCCCCCCCCACCCGAACGGTTTCGAGAAGTGCGTCCTTCGCCGTGGCGCCTCTTTCCAGATCGCTTCCCCATAAGGCCTTTTTTGTCCTCCCTAGAAAGATCGGCTCCCCCACCTTACCCTGACTTTTTTCGTAACCTTTTCGTCTCCCAGTCATCCCTTTCCACCTTTGTGCGGTCGCCTTCTCCATTGTCGTAAAAAGTCCTCCCACTGTTCTGCGTTTCCTGGGTCTCTTTTTTTTGGTTTCCTTCTTGTGGGGAGTCTGACTTTTGTTCTCCCTCCCCCCTAGTATGCTGTGGCGTTCTCCCTCTTCCTCGTCCCCTTGGATCCTGTGCTTTGATAGGCCCACCTTTTTTTATGAAAGCGCCCCCACCCCTCTCCCGCTCTTCCCCACGATTGCTTAATCCCAATCCCTTTGGTTTTCCTCCTTTTTTTTGTCCACCCCTCTGGGGGCCGCGGCGTGGGGGTCTTGGTTTAGGGCGGGGGTTTTGTGTGTGGGGTGGCTGGGGTTTGTACTTGATCGTGGCTTTTTGCTCCCCCCTCTCCGTTTCCCCAAAAAACACGAAAATCTTATGAGTCCACCCTCAAGATCGTTCACTGGCAAGTTGGCTGGGTTCCCCAATTTTCTTGCTTGTCCTCTTTTAGTACTCGTTTTCCCTCCTCCACACTCCCAAGCTCTTCTATCGTTTTTTCCCGTTCCTTTTTTTTCCCCTTCCGGGACCTAAATATGGCTTTGTGATTTAACTGTCTTTTTCCCTCCCCCCCACATTAACACCCTCTTTCTCTTGATCCTCAGATGTGTGTTCGACGCTGATCGGTCTTCTAGTCTGTTAAGATCTTCTTTTTTTGCTAGTGAAAGCTTTCACTCCTGCGACAGGAAGTTTTCCCCTTAGGACTGGCTCTATAACCCGCCTGGACTTTTCGGCTCCTTCCTTAGTCATAACAAAGCGCCAGTGGCACCCTGCGGGCTCTTCGAACTCCACAGAGCCGTTGAACTCACAGTCTTCCTTCCCCCCTGAATTCCGGCCTCTTGGAACATAAGTCCTAGTATCTTCATTTTAGGAGGACCTTCTTTACATGATTCCGCCCTGAAGACGAATCTATTCCTCAATCCCTCTTTTAGCCGCCTCTCGGGATTGGAAGACTTTAAATTAAGTTCGTCCCCTCTCCATGTCCACCCTTCGAAACTAAATGAGTTATGCTCCACTTTAGGCTGTGACCTTCTTTTTTCCGATACCCCCGATAGTCCAATTTTAAATTACTATCCCCTTCTTACTTGTGTTCAGTGTTTGCAAAGGAGTGGACCAAAAATCTTTTGTCTCTTACGGCCTCCGTAGCACAGGTCCGTTGAGAACGGGGTCCCCGACTCCGTATGCCGCCTCCTATCTGGGATGTATTGCCTTTTGCGCGAAATTAGGGTTCCGAGGCTTTTCGGACTTTCCCCCCTTTCTGAAATTCCGGCAACTTTTGCGGAAGTTTGCCCGCTCCTCCGTCAATGTCTCCTCGAAAGGTTTCTTTGAGGGCCCTGATTCTTGCGTATCCGTACCCCCTTAAGATCTTCATTGTGCGTCTCCTCGGACCTTTCTCCTTCTCCCTTACCCCCCACAAAAGTCCATATCCTAGGCGGTACCCTCGTCTTCCGGCCTTGAACCTCCATCATTTCCTCTTCAAGCTTCCTTGCTTTTTTCCTTTCGCCGTTGATTAGATCATAGAGTGCTCCCCCCCCTTGATCATAATCCATCATTTTGTTATCAAGTGCAGCCCCCGCTGACTATCCGGAAGCCGTAGGCGGCACTATTTCCCTTAGCGTGTGACCACCCTTGTACTTCAGATAGCGAAAAGCTCTCCAAGGTTTCTTTTGAATTTCCCTCCTGAGCTCAGGGACGCTTACATCATGCCTTTCTCTTTTTCATGTCGACCTACTCCTGTCTTCATCCACATCTCCGCTCCTCTCCGCCCCCGTTTCGACGAGTAGGCGTCACCTGAATTCCAACCCGTGGGTCACACTAAATTTCCCTTCCGTCGCTAACGTTTACCAGTCCAGCGCGAATTCTTTATGTTCAGAGCCTCTCTTGGAGCCAGACGGAGCCGCGGCGCCCATCTCAGCGTAAATCTTCCCTTTGCGTTTCGGGCATCCCTATCTACAGCCCTGACCGAGCACCCACTCGAAACACCAACCTTCTCTCCTGATCCGCTTGGGTGTCATACCGCGTCCCTCTGCGTTCTTTTTGATTCTATGTGTTCAAATCTCCCCCCTTGGCATCTCCACTGTGAGAAGCTGCTTTGCCTCCGACCTCCTTTTGCGTCCTCTCACTCACTCCCTTTTTTTTTGTCCCTCTCCACGTTCTTCTATGGCTAATTACTATCTACCCCTTTTTTTTCTTTTTTGTGCCCAAGAAGAAGGTGGAGATTTCAACAAGGCAGCCCCCCCTTTCTTTCTTCGGCCTGCCTTCTCTTCACCTATCTCCCAGGTGGCGTATTGGAGCGCCCTTTGGCTGTCTCACGTTGCATAAGCTCTCTACCCCCCCGCCTCTTTTCTGAAGCTCTTCTCGGTTCCATTTCTTTCTCCCCCTGAATGGGAGTCTTGAGTTTGTTTTCTTGCTTCAATTTTTCCCTTTTTTTTGGGGTATTGCGATGTACCTCTCGAAGCACCCGACGACTGGTTCTTCCTGCCCTGACCGCATTCATCCTGCTCTCTTTTGATTGCGGGGATGTTTAGCCTTATCTTCTCTCCTCCTTTTCCTTTTCCGGGGTTGTAGGCAGAAGGCCCCCGATGCTTTTTCTGCTTGACCTTCTTTTCTTTTTATCTTTTATTGGATCTCCTTCTTATGGCCCACCTATACAAGCTGGAGAGTCGCTCCCCGTTCTCCTTTCTTCTTCCGCTTTTTGCCCTTTTAATTTCTTTTTGAAAGTACGACTGCGTCGGATTTCCCTACCGGTCCCCTCTCCTTTTTTTTTAATTCGGCTTCGGCCACGCGGATCTGGCTGTCCTGTCCTCTTGCCGACCCCCTCCCCGTTATCTATGCCTTGCGTAAGGCTTTCTAAGCTTTCTTTGTACTCGCCTCTGAGAGACCACTTTTTTTGGTGTGGGTGGACTTTTCCCGTTTCGACTCTCCCTTGCACTTCTGTTGATACCCCTCCTTGGAACCTTCTACGTCCCTCGGCACCATCCTATTCTGCCACCACGGCCTTACTTCAGCTTTTTTTTTGGGTTTTTTTTTTTTCTTGTCTTTGTCCACTCCACGTTGCCGTTCCAATCGGCGTTCTTTCGCCAGGTTGCGACAGATTTTTTTACCCAACTATTTGTCTTCTCCCCTTCCTTTCCCATTCACCTGAAACGAAAGAGGCGGCCATCGTTGGACTACCGTTTTATCTCCCCGGACATGGCCCCCAAGAAGGTGGGCATTTTTCCCTTTTTTTCGAAGTCTTTGGCTGCCACCCTCACGAAGAGATCTTTATCGACCTGCATTCGACAAGCCATGTCTCTCAAAGCCGGTCAGCATCCTTTGACGCAGTTTAGGGCCCTCCTCGTTTGATCAAAGATATTCTCTTTGAGCTTGTATTTTCCCAAAGTTATTACCATGCGGCGCACGGCCCGACGCTGGTCTCACTCAGGGCTTTCCCATATTCTGAGGCCCCTTACGGAGTCCCTTCACGCCTTCGCGGCCCCGAGATCTTTCTCGCGAGTTTTGGCAAAACGAGTAAATTTGAAGGCGTCTTTTTTCACAGTTTTTTTAGGGGCGGAGGCCTCGTGAACCTTGGAATAGGGCTCCCTAGTGATCCACTAGCAAGACCCGCGTTGATGATCGCCTCACGTCCTCGCGCAGCGGTACTGTATGTCGCGTAGTGATCCCTTCAGGACTCGATTAACTCCTCCTCACGCGGCGATGCATTTCCTGCACGCCCACGAAGTTTCTGGTTACCTCCTTGAATTCTCTTTATGCGACCCCTTTTTCTCAACTTTTCGCGTTGCCTGGTTCTTCGAGTTATCGTAAACTGAACCTCTGGTTTCTTGACAATTCTTTTTTTTTCTTTCGTTATTTCAGCACAGTGACCTCCAGTCGAACTTTCTCCCTGTTGTAACCAGACTTCCAACATTTTGACGGCTTGTGATGGGACAATACTTTTCCTGATTGCTTTGCCCCTGGTTTGTTGAAAAACGTCGAGTAGTCAAACCGCGCCACTTCAGCCACCGTTTTTGCAAAAACAACCAAAACACCACCACCCCCCACCCAGTCCTTTTTCAACTCTTGGAGTCCATGCCTTTCACTAAACCGGTTGAGCGCTTCTTTTTGCCATTTCTTCTCCCCAGAATGTCTGCTCTTTTTTCCCCATCCCCCCGATCCAGACGCGAGGGATTTTTTTTCCTTTCGCCCCTTTCAGCTTTTTTTTTTTCTTACACCTAGCCCCCCCCACAAGCGCTGTTTAGAGCTCCAAAATGTCAGACGGATTTTCTTTGACTTTGCCTTTTTGGATATCCCTGGTTCTAGCGTCTTACCCTTGGACCATTTTTTCACCACACGCTTGGCGCCCCAGGTTCTCTTTTTACGCTCTTGAGAGTAGTTTGAACGCTCTTCAGGCAATTGACGTCTTGTGTCTTTTTAGAGCTCTCTCCCCGAGTCAAATTTTTTTCAAGTTCTTTAAACTTTTGCCGGATGTACGCTGCTTCGGCGTGCCCGTGGAGAGTAAGGACTTTTTCCCAAACTTCATCCTTTGGCCTCCCCTCCTTTCCTTTTTTGTTGTCCTATGCGTTTGGAGTGCAGGCTTTTCTCGTTCCATTAACGCGGACCGTATTAATGTTTCGGCGTAGGGCAGAGGCCCACCCTTTGGTGTCCCAAAGCAGTACCTTGTCTGACGTTATTTCGGTCGCCGGATAGTCATACGTCCCAGGGCCCCCCTCCGCGTAGGGGTGCACCCCTATGTGCCAACTCCAAATGCGACGCCGTTGTACCTAAACTTTTTTGATCCACCTAGCGATTTTGCCCCATTTGACCCCCAGTTTTGTACCTTGCTGTCCGCTAGCCCCCTTGTTGTCACCCCCCCCCCCACGTTACTGATCAATGCCCGCTTTTCCATCCTTGTTCTGAGCAAGGTTGGTTTCGCGTCGTAGTCTGAAGTCGCTTTAGCTTAGGCGCTTAGTTCCTCCGTGTTCTTCGAGCAGACCAATAAGTTTACCTCCGACAACCTTTTTTCTCCAAGATTACAACTTTTTCGCATGGATCCCAATTCTTTTTTCCCCTTCTGTTTTACCCACGTGGGTGGCTTCTCTCCTTGGCGCGGTTTTAAATAGCGTTCCCACCAAATCCCTGACGACAGACAGGATTCTTCCCCCCCAATCTGGCTCCTCTGGTTCTTGTTTCTTTTTTTCTGTTTCCAACAGTTCCCGTTCCTGGTTACTCTTTATATCGCTCCTCTCGACCAACTTCTCCTTAACTTTTTTTTTCTTCGTCCCCCGTTTCTGGACCCCTTTTTCCATTGTTGCGTTCAACTGAAGGGCAAGGACACTCCCCTTCTGAGTTATGTAGATTTTTCCCAACCAGTTCTGGCTAGGGCCTTCCCTCCTTTTGTTTTTTTTTAATGAGACCTTCTATTAGGTCGTTTTTTCTGAGTGGGTCAGATATACGGAGTCGGCCCTCCCGCCGAGTCTCCAGATACTCTCTCTCTTCAGACTCACGTGAGGGACAGGCCATATGTTTTGTAATGGATGGCGTTATCGTTCGCCGGTAAAAGGAAAGCCCCGTCGCCCCCCCCCTCGCCCCCCCAGTTTGGCCATCCTGGGATTTAATGAAGAAGAAGTTTTTTTCCCGCAAGCCCTGATTTAGGCCATGTGTTCCCCTGCCGATTTTCCCCCCCGCGCCCTCCGAGTAATCCGCTCCGGTACGAGGATGTGAGCGTTTCGTAAAAGATGCGGCCCCTCGCCTCTGACCTCAGTCCGCAATTCTGGGCCTCCTTAAGTTCGTTTTCCCCTCCCTTCAGGTCCGTACAATTGGAGTCGCTAAATCGAAATCTTCCCTAGATTTTCTCCCTTTCCTTCTCCGCCTCGGTTCTTCTTTTTTCCCTTGCTGTTTTCCTCGATCCCCCAACGAGGTGTCAATTGCGATCCCTCTCGCGCGGGTTTTTGCTCCCGGTTGCCAGTCTTCTTCCTCCCCTAAGACCCTTCCAAACCGGCTGTCCATCCTTGGGGACCTTCTAAGCGATGCGGACCTCTTAGAGTGTCAGTCCACCTTGTCTCCCGTCCATCTTTCCTCTCTTCTTTTTTTCTGAAAATCGGAAAGAATCATGACAATCGTTGCGGGAAGTGCCTATCCTCTCCGCCCCTCTTCGTTCTTTCTCTGCTTCGAAGTCCCCCCCCCTTTTCCGCTATCAAAGAGGTTACGTTGGTTAGCCTGATTCCCTCCAAACCCCACCCCAATTTCTTCTCTTCCCCTTTGCCCGCGGCTCCGCTTCTTCCGCCTTTCATCTTTTGCATCATGGAAAAGCTCTGTGAGTTGGTTCTCTGTCGCCGGCCAGCCGCGCATTTATCCCTCACGAGTTGCCCCCTCTGCGACAGTGACCTTTGATTCTCTAGACTTCAGCGCTTCTTTCGCACTCTTCCGCTTCGCAGGGGCAAGAGCGCCTTGAGCCCCCCTTCTTTGAAGCTGAAAACTGGCTCCAAGGTGGTGAACTCGCGCAACGCTCTCTTGTTTCCTCTACTCGGAGACGATCCGTCCTCTTGCCGGTTCCACATAAGCCGAACTGGTCTCTCCTCTTCGCGGCGGCGCTGATCGTGGTACGCCCCTTCCACCCTCTGACCCTCCCTTCCCTCCTTTTTTTCGATTTTGCCTGTCTTAGTCCGAAGACGGGTGCGATGGGCTCCTTCTTTCTGCATTTGCTGTCCAGTGTCCCCCCATGCGCGTTCCACTTTCCCCTTTCCTGCCTGCTAACCCCTTCTTGGTCACAATTGCCGAATCTTTCCTAGAGCACCACTGCCCTTCCTCCTGGTGCCAGCTCGTCATTCTGCACCTGATCCCGCTAGGGCGTACTGTGTTCATTCTTCTCGCTCGTTGGACCCTTTTAAGTGCTCTATCGAAGGCCATGCTTGAATCTCCCTCCTTACCTCGTGGTATGACTCGGGCGGCGTTCGATCAAGCTTTGGTTGCCTTGTTCAAGTCTGCTTATTCAGTGGTTCCTTTTGCAGCCCAAGAAGAATTATCTCACCTATTTGTGTGTGAGATTTTTATTTTCTGCCTAAACCCAGAGCCAACGTTAAGTTAACTCTACCTTCCCTTTGCCTCCACAATTTTTTTCGACGAGCCCGGATGGCGCTCCTCTTCATCGAATCCGGCTTGTGGAGCTCACGCAGTGGCTGCGTCTGTTTGGTTCCCCCTTTAGAGCTCGACCAAGAATTACCTTTTCTTCTTTATCGGGTTCTCGGGGATCACATATTGCATCCGAGCCACTGGCTCGAGATCCTGATGATTTTCGGCTTTGTGCTCCTCTAGTATGCGCAAAATTTTTCCAAAATGTTGCGTTAGCGTTCCAGCGGGGGAAGTTCGTACTGGTATATTCGCTCCGTGAGGTTTTTTGACATTCTGACCTTTAAAGCATCATGCTCGCAATCGCAGGCGCGCGGGCGGTCCTGGTCAGATTCTGAAGAAAATTCTCATTAATGTGTTCAAGCGGGTTGCGGTCCTTGGCGCTTACCGATCAGCGTCCTATGTTCTTTCTTTTTCTGCCTCGGCTCTTTGACACACTGGCGTCGTTCTTATCTCTTGTGATGGAACACGCTATTCCCATAGGGAGTTGAGTCCTTGCCGCCCTAAAGTTGGCCCCCTTCTCGATTGCTCCCAGCCCGGGTGGTCCTTGCTTGATATTTCTTCCGCTTACTAACTTTCTGTTTATTTACCTTCCCGCACATTCCTAATCATGAAATTCGGCTCACCTTAGGGGAGAACATTTCGGCTCCGATGCGCGGCTCTTCGTCTCTACCATGTAGACCCCCCCTCACGAGCTTTCCCCGATTCTCTTCCATTCTTTCCCACTCTTGACCCGTTCCCTTCGTTTACTACCCTCTGCCTTGATAGCCCCCAATCTCTTTTTGCAGATTACCAACCCCTGGGTTGTTGGGTGTTTTAAGCATCTTTCCATGTCACGCTTCCTCAGTCCCATGATTATGGGTTTTGATTATCTTGATAATAGAAGTTTTTTTTTCATATAAATAACACCCTTTACAAGTGGCGCTGTAACTTCCCTCCCTCCTCCCCCTTCCCCTTAAGCCACCCTTTTTCCCCTGATCACTCGGAGTTTCCTTTTCCCATTTTTTTAAAGGCCCTCCTGAGAATCGTACTTCTCCAGACCGGCATGTTGATTCCCATTCCCCCCCCATAAGACCTTCTTCTTTAACTTTTTCGCCTGTTTTCCCCCCTCGGGGTATTTGACCCCAGAAGGGGGCGACTTATTTTGTCCTCGGAAGCACGACTTTTTCCTTTTCATCAACACCCCCGACGCGACTTTGATCTTCCGACCCTCTTGATTGTCCCCAGCTTTCCTCCTCCTCCCAGACTGTTCAGAAGATAAGACCATTTGAAGGTGGAGCCAAACTGACGATCATTTCTTGAGAGTCGAGAGACGTTCGTTTCAATTCCTGCAGGCTAACTTAAGGCTTTCTGTTTTTTTTCCCGCGGGAACCTCGTTCTCCCCGGTTCTTCGCTGTGCTGGACGAATAGGGATGTAAGGAGTCATCATTAAAGAGTCCTAGGACCCGATATCGGATCCTTTGGCTGGGCCACGATTCTCATAGGAGGGATGTTAGTTGGCACTGGCCCTCTTGTGGAGGTCTCAGGCCTCGCCCTGATCCACTGGCGCTGGCAGGGGATTCATGGGCGCAACTCTACTATAGCACACAATCGCTTTGATGACCGCAGTCCTCGTCCGCTGCCTGAGAGGAGAGTATTTCTTTCGTTTATTA
>Ga0179591_1295044_pt1 | contig 21316 bp, 25 predicted proteins | sample CZOMad2_1_08_16f_FD_182891 | JGI IMG/M metagenome (GOLD analysis project Ga0179591, IMG submission 182891) | Vadose zone soil fungal communities from Angelo Coast Range Reserve, California, USA - CZOMad2_1_08_16fungal (PacBio error correction) | ecosystem: Environmental > Terrestrial > Soil >... | reverse complement strand
CTTTTTTTTAACACTTCAGACTTTCTGCAGGAACGTTTGGGCCCTCTTTTCTGTCCGGTTTTTTTTTTTTCGAGTCCCGGCACTCTCCCTAATTAGGCCCCCCTGTGGTTTGGCTTGGGGACTCTTTTTGCTGTTGCTGGAACCCTGTTTGTTTAGAACCCCTTCGGGAAATAGCAGACTGCAGGACCCACTCTACCCTCTTGTTCGCTTGAAGTTCCCCCCGATTTCCCTACCCAGATATTTAGCCCTAAGTTTTGTAATTCATTTTTTCGAATTTTGTCTTTGCTGTTCCCCTACTTACTTTTTTTCTCTAGTGTGGCCCCCCTGCCCCCGTGCTCCCAATTCTACCAAAAACCTTTCCCTCCATTTCGTTCCCCCCTTCTGTTTCTAGTAAATCATGCCTCATCCTGGGTGGTCTTCCTCTTCCCCCCAGTGGCTCCTCCCCAAACCAACCCCTTTTGAGTTCTTGGTAGCCCCAATCACATCAACTTTTCGACAATTTTCTTGCCGCATTTTTTTTGATTTAACCCGGCGATCCTTCCCCGCTGCGGAAACGGGAAAACCCATGCCCTGTTAGCCACAAGACTCAACCCCCGCCATGTCCCCCCGGGCCCCCCCGACTATGCGATTCTCCTCCTTCCTCCCCTCCCTTCTTTTTTTTTTTTGATTGAGTCTTTCTGGACTGGTCAGCGTTTTTACTGGGCGCGGGATTTTAGTGCTCAACCTGGCTTTCGCCGTTTCCTGTACCATTGAGGGGCGTCATATATGTAAGCATCTCAAGGGTGACTGTCGCGCTTCCCTTGCATGCTCTCTTTTTAGTCCCCCGACACTTTTCTCTTTTGTTGGAGTTGCAGTGATGTTCCCTTTTTGTGCCCCCCCCCCACCGCTTCTGGATCTTGAAACTTTCGTGCGGAGGGCGGAACTTTTTTAAGTTTTCCCTTTTTCCAGGTGGAGCACCACCTCCCCTTCCTCCAAAGGCAGGCCTGTCGTAGGTTCTTTTACCTTCACCCATTCTTTCTTTGTTTCCCCCTCATTATCTTCCCCTTACCCCTTTTTGTCTTAGCGTCCCCTTATACCTTTCTGTTGGTTCTAAAACAGTATTGAATTTTCCAAGAAACCAGTTTTCGCCCCTTTCCCTGCGTCTATTCTCTCCCCCCCTGCCTGCCTCATTCCCCCCCCTTTTGATTTTCCTCTGTTCCCCCTGCGTCTGATGGGTATGCCCGGAAGGCAGCGCCGCCCCTTATGACCCGTCTTCTTTCTTGCGAATTTTTTACAGCCCCGTTCTTTCCCCTTTGGTTTTCCTCTCTTTTGTCCTTCTTTTCTTCTGCGTCCCAAAACTGAGCCTGTTTGCTTGTGCCTTACCCCTGGATTTTCCTGCCCCCGGTTTGACTTTCAAGGCCCGATTCTCTTTCAACATGTCTGCCGAGGATAAGACGTTCCCCATTAGTCCGACCTGGCTTCGCATTTTTTCTCCCATTCTTGCTGCTTCCTGCTGCCAGCCGTCATGTGTCCTAAGGTTCCCTTGATCTTCCTTTTTTTTTCTTCCCCCGTCCAGTTTTTTGTTGACTGGGGTTTTTTTGGGCCTAGGTACTTTAACTTTCTTTTAACGTGAGCACACGGATTTCCCCCCCCCAGTTCCACGGTTTTTCGGTGTAGAGGTCTGCCCCTGCCTTTGGTGGATTTTTTCCCTTTTTTTTTCCGTTTTTCCTTTCTCCTCTCTTCTGGTTGTCAGAGTGCCGTCCCCAAGGCAGTTTTCCCAAATCTCCCTATGTATAATGGGCGATCCGCTTTTTTCCCCCAACCTAATTTTTCCCCACTGATATTTACACGCTTTCCCCCCCCAACACATACTTCCGCTATTAAGTAAATTTTTGACCATTTTATTTCACTTCTTTGTGAAACTCGTTTCTTCCCCCAACTGTCCCCCATATCACCATACTTGTCTCCCTTCCCCTTTCCCCCCCCACGGTTAGCTTTATATGGTTCGCCCTGTGCCGGTACTTGAAGTTCGACCAACAGTTGTTTCCCCCCCCACCACAATTGGGCCGCCCAACCCCCCCTGTCCTTTCTAGGTTTTGAGTACGGGGCGTTCAGCGTTTATTGTCATTTCGCCCCCGTTGCTTTCATTTTTTTCCTCCCTCTCAATAGGTTTTTTCTCTTTCTTCCTTCCGTCTGCCCCGGTTCCAGTTGGTGTGGTGAACGGCCTTCATCTGATATCCGACCTACGTGTTTTCACCGGCCCATGTCTCGTCTCATAGACCCCACTTTAGGCCCCGGAAAGACGAAAATGTCCCGGATTTTCGTGTCCCTCTGTTTCTGCAATTTCCGGTAAGTTCGTTCCACCTGGAGTTTTCGTCCCCCCACCCCCCTGCCCTGAACCATTTTCAGATCCTTTGTCCCGAAAGCCCTACAACCTTGACATTTTTTGTTTTTTTCGTTTCTTTCTCACGTGCCCCCATACGTCTAGCCGCTTATGTGATAATGCCTTCTTCCCGCTAACCTGCCCGACCTCTTTTCCATCCTGGTGACTTGCGGTTCTGGTTTGCCTGCCGTTTTTGGTTACGACGCCTCTGATCCTCTCTCGTTCATTGTCCTTGTCATTTTTCTCTGGCGCTTCCTCAATTGTTCCTTTTCCCCTGATCCCCGGTCTTCCACCTTCCCCAAGTTTTTTTCTCGTGGCGCCCTTCCTTTGCCGAAGGCATAATTGACGGCGCCCTTCTTTTTTCCTCCATTACATGTTTTTTCCTTTCCTTCGTTTTGAGTATCCTCCGTTTCCCCCCCCCCCCCCCCCTTCACCTTGAACCACAGGATTTTGAGGGTTCCCCATGGTTCTTTCCCAACCTTGGTTCATTTCTTTGATTAGCCCGGCTCTCCTGCCCCTTTCGCTTCTTCCTGTTTTGGCCCTTCTTTGCAAATCCTCCTGGGCTCGGAATGTAAGCGTTTTTTCTCCGCCCCCATTTTCTTCGGTTTTGCCCTTGTCAGCCCCACCCGCCGTCTTAGGAAGCGCCTTACTCCCAGGGTGTCCCCCTTTATCTCGCTCTTCCCCACCCCCCCCCCTCTCCCCTCTTTGACCCCTTTCTTCTTAAGCAGAGCTGTTTGGATCTGGCATTGACCCACCGTCCGATTCCCTCGTTTGTTGCCGACATTTTTGCCCATTTCCGCAACTTCACGTACTTCCCCCATATTTTTTATCCTCTTCAAAACAATATTTTATGTTTTGCGACCGGTTTTTGTAGCTTCCCCTGGCCCCCCCCCCTCCGGAACCCCGTTGTCTATACGTTTCGCGGAGTTTTTCATTTCGTTCTCGGTTTTTTCCCTTTCCTGGTCCTTATAACAAACGGAGTTCCGCCATGGGCTCCCCCTCCTTTGACACCCCCAGCTCACGCATTTTCAGGCCCCCCCCGCGTTCCCCCAAGGGACAACCCTTCCGTCGTTCCCTAATACCCCCTAATACCGTCCCTCCCCCCGCGTGGTTTCCCTTCGCTCTTTGTTCAGAACTTCCCACCCCCCACCTTCACAACTGGCGTCTACTTTTGAACTTGACATGCCAGAGGACATTTTTTTTTTCCGTCCACGTGTCTGTTGGAGCATGGCGAATGGCAGCCTTTTCCTCCAACCACAAAAGTATACCCCCTCCCGGAAAGTTCTCCCAATAGAAACCCCTGCACCCCCCCCCCCCCCCCCAGTCGTGCACGTCCCTAACCAAGGCCTTTCACTTGCCTCTTTTCTTGCAGAGAGGCTTCCACCCCCCCCCTCTCCTCAACCCCTCCCCAGGCCGATCAGGTCGTTTGACTGCCAGTTCTTCTTTCGAACCGTTTTTTGTAACCTTTCTCAGTCGACCTTTCAGACCCCCCCACCAATTCTTCCTGCTCTTTCTACGGAAAACTCAGCGTAACGGTCCTGAAGAAGCCCGGTGGGTGAGTCCCCCACTTTCCACCCTCTTGAGGCCTTTTTTTTTGGGACCCTTCTTGGGTCATGCGTACGACGGTTTTCTTCCCCAGACTCCGTTTTCGGGTTTTTTTTGGCCTTCCCAGCCCCCTTGCGGCGTGTGTATTTCCTCCGTTTTTCTTTTTTCCTTCCTGCCTGACACCCCTCCGCCCCCTTTGCCTGCAAAAGAATTGTCGTCTGTCCTGTTCATATTATTTGAACCTCGGGCGACCATTTTCCCTTGCCGCACCCCATTCCCCCTCTATTATTACAGCGGTCCGATCACTCCCAGGGGGCCCCGTCCTTTTTTTTTGTTGTTACAAATAGAGGCTCTTTTCCTACTTATTTCTCCCCGCCCGGCATCTCTCTTTCATTTAATCCTTCCCCCTTTTTTTTTTGCTTCTCTCCTTTTTGTTTTCCCTCTCTTGACAGAGATTTCCTTCGTTTATATGACCGATTCCTATGTGCCCCCCCCCCAACCAATGAGCAACAATCAGTCCTCTTCCCCCCCTCATCTGTAATTTAAGTGACTCGCGTGTTTCTTCCCAGGATATAAGGGCTAGGCACCCAGACTTCTGTGTGGTCCAAAATATCTCACGAACTTTTCCCCTGATCTTTTGAGCCAGTTGTTTACGTCTGGTTTTCCTGTGGGTCGCGCTGTACTTTCCGAAGTCCAACGAAGCAGTTTCCTTGCATCAAAGCAACCGGTATTCGGTTGTTTACCACGACCCTTTTCCCCCTCATTCCTGCCCTAATGGGGCCCTTCCCCCCCTTTTTCTTTCTTTTGATCCCCCAAATCTCCTTTCCGGAACCCCTTTGTCAGGTTTTTTTTACCCCGCTTGGACACCTCAGAGTTCTTCCAATTTTTTTTGCAGTTGTTCTCTCTTTGTAGTCAATTTTCCACCACCACTCGGAGAAGGCCCTTCAAACCTTGTACTAGGGGCTCCCCCCCTTATGCTGAACCTGTTCTCGTTGCCCCCTTTTTCTTTTTTTCTCGTTTCTTCCTTTTTTTCTTTTTTGAACGTAAGTTCCGGAGGCCGGGGAGGAGTTGAGAAAGCTATTTTGAAAATGGGCGTGTAGACCTGGGGTTCCGGAGTTCCTTTTCTCCTTTGTCTCCAGCGGTGTGGGAGTTTGTTTTACTTTTGGTTCTCTCTTGGGTTGGTCTGTTTGAAATTTCTCCAGGACCCGTTTTTGAATATCCCTCCTCAGGTCACCCCACATTTTGTCATTCACCGTTCCTCTTGGTAAGAGGTGGTTTGCAGTTCCCGGTTGTGTTTTTTTGTCTCGTGAAAGTTGAAGACTTTTCCTGTCCTACCCCCCCCCTTTTGCTTGACGGTTCAGCGTGTGTCTTGTAGTCTTTCCCGTTCGTGCGGGGTTTTGTCCTTTGTCTTTCTTTTCCTTTGCCTTTTTGGCTGACCTCCCACTTTTGTGCTTCCACTCAGTTGTAAACTCGTTTATGTTTTTTTTTTCCCCATCTGATAACGAAACTTCCCCCCTCTCCCGTACAGGAAGATTCCAGTCTTTTTTTTTTTCCAGGGCTGGGTTCCCCCTCCTCCTAGATTACGCCGTTTGTGCTCACATATTTTTACCTCTCCTGAACCAATTTCCTTGGTTTTTCAAGTACCTGCCTCCGTTCATGCACAATGTGTCCCCCTTGGCAATTTTTGGGCTCATTTGTCTTACCCATTCTCCGGCTTTTTGTTCTTTGAATTTTCACCGATCTTTGGGATCTGGGGGGGTTTGGTTTTGTTTGTTTTCCTCCAGTCCTCTATGTGGATCCCGCTGTATGCGTGATAGGGTTTTTCTGCCCTCAGACTTTGGTGCGTCTGCGGACCCCCCTTTCCCTCCCCCCCCAGGCTTTTTGGCAGAATTTTTCATTTCCACATAGTTTATCCAGAGGAGCACATCCCGAGGTAGATTTTTTCCCCCCCCCCAGGCTCTTGAAAAACCCCCCCTTCGTTTTTTTCTTTTTTCTTTAATCCTGTGGCTACAACACCCATGCTTTGCTCTTGTACCCCCTTCCCCTTTCCTGTTTTTTCCTTCCCCCTTCCTGGCCTTCTTCTAATGGCTCTGGGATACCCCTTGCCCCCTAGAGGTATTCGCGCCGCTTGTCCTTGCCGGCCCTCTTTGTTCTCTGGGACGAATGGGTTCCCTTGGCTCCCCACAGCTTTTTCTTCTTAATTCCTTGCGATTTCCTTTCTTCTTCGCTGTCAACCAGCGCTTTGCGCAGACCCCGCCCCTCCCTCCGTTCAAGAATTTTGCCCCTTCCAATGTTGCTCTCCGTACGCGACAGTCTGGTCCTTTTTTCCAGATTTTCCCTTTTTCTTGGGGCCCTTTAGCTTCCAGTCTCTTCCTTTCGGCTTCTAATTCTTTTTCTATCATTGCAACCCATGTGTCCAAATTTCGGTTTTTCTTGTTTCCCCTGGGGGTTGGTGGTCCCCCCCCCCCTTTTAAAGTGGTCACCCTAAAGGCAAGTAGGTTCTGGACGCCCCCAGAAACCCCCCTTCTTTAGATTTAGCTGTTTGTCAGATCCATCTTGTCTCTCGTGGCATGTGCCGGGGTCAGTTCGTCTTTTTTTCGAGTCTGTTCAATGCGCCTGTGGACCCCCTCCACGTTCAGAGTCCCCGTGGCCGCTATGACGAGTTCGCGTGTTCTGCCGCGAGTGACGACCCCCCTTTCCCTCCCGTCCTTGAGCGCTCCCCCCAGTTCACGTTGTTTTTTCTTTCCGGTCCCAATTTTTTTACGCCTGGGGGCCTATCTTCAGGCGCTATACTCCCTGATATCCCTCCCTCTTTCTTTTGAGTTCAACATCCCCTTTTCCACTACTGTTAGTTCCCCCGTTGAATTTCAAATGTTACTCCCCGGTCCCATTTTTACGCCCCCTCGGACGACCGTGTTTGCCCGGGGACTCGATGATTTGGTTTTTTCTCTCGCTCTATTTTTTTTTCCCCCTACCTAATTTTTTTTTTGTTGGAAAAAGAAAGACTTCGTCCCTTTCCCAGACTCTTGGTTCCCAGTTTTTCCCTTTGCCCCCGGGTTCTTGCGGTTCTTCCTTTTTGCGACTCCCCCCAACTGGTCGAGTCCTGGACATTTCACTTCCCACTGCCAGGCTTCCATGGTCGCGGGGATTGGCCTGGCTTGTTTTTTTAAACTCTGCGTTCAAGACCGGTTACTTTTTTTCCCTAATGTCCCTTTTCCGCAAACCCTTTTTCACCGGCCAACAAACCCATGGTCACTGCCCTCTTTGACTGACCCCATTGCGCTTTTAACACGGTCGCCTTGGGCGTGAAAAGCGGCTGTGAAACTAACGCGGAAGTCAACGGCACTTTGTACCCCCTTCACAACTTTCTGACTGGTTTTTGGTTTTGGTTGGTTTGTTTTGGTGGGGTTCTTTTCTTTTTTGTTTTTTTTTCCGGCCCCCCCACTTGACCAGGCAATATTTGACTTAGGAGGTAAGCCTCTTCTCTTCCCCACTAAGGACCTCTGGTCAGGAACGTCTCTTCTTGTCAGAACACGGTGTTTTGTCAAACAAACCGGGTGTTCGTGTCCCTTGTCAATTTCCGCCTGATTAGTTTTTCCCGGTTGACCCATTGTGCTCGTTGAAAATTCCGGCCTTCCCCTAAGGTAGTGCCCTCCATGGTGTGCCCGGCCCCCCCCGACGGATGTCTGGCCGTGAATCGAGCCTTTCCATTTTTTTTAACCGGGTTCGCGCGTTTCACTTTTCAGAGCCGGACCCTTTTTTCGGCTGGATTTGAACCCTGTTTCGTCACCCCTTTTTTTTCCCCCGGTCAACTCTCAGCATGCCCTTGAAGTCAACTTTCCTCGTCCTGTCGTCATCCGATTTCCTCCTGATGCCCTCAGGACTATCGCCTCCCTTGTTCAATGATTCAGGCAGTCACTTTTCCTGTGGAAGTTTGCTTCTTTTTGCAGGTGGTGTTGCACGGGCCCCTTGAAATGCCGTTACTTTGCCTCCTCGTCCTTCCTATGTTTCCTCTATCCGAGTTGTGGTGTGTGTCCCCTGCCCCCTTCCTTGGTCCCTCCTTTTTTCACCCCCACCCCCCCCCCCCCTCCGTTTTTTCTAAAAACCGTCTACCCCCCCTCCGAATATGCTGCTCCCCGTCGATTCATTTCCCCCCCCTCTGCGGAACTGGGTCCCTCCCTTCATGTTTAGAGCTGGCCCTTCCCCTAAATGTCCTGCCACCTCTACTACCCGCACCCCTTGTTCCCTTCCTCTCTCCTTGTTTCTCTCTCTTTTAAGAAACCCGTTTGTTTTTGTGTGTTTTTCTTCGGATTCGGCCTTCTTCTTCCCTGGTAATGGTCGGGTATTCTAGGGAGAAAATGGATTTTTTCGGGTGGTAGTTTTTCGAGCCCGGCTGAGGCACTTCGCTCCCCTTTGGCCTTTCCCCTCCCCGGTTTTTTTTTACTTCTTTTCGAATCTTTTCCCGCAGTGCCTTTTTTCGCAACCTTCCCTGTGGTTGCGGGTCCTGATTTCGCCCACGTTTATTGTCCCCTTTTCCCCCCCCCCACACCGCCGCGGTTTTTATTTCAACCGACTGCGGTCGGCTGGAAAAGTTCCGCTCGTTGTTAACTGTTGCGCAAATACAGCAACTCAGGACCTCTCCTTCTGCCTGTTAACCCCCCCTTTCGGACCCGCCCCGAGTTCTTCCCTTTCCACCACTCCTTTAGCGCCTTCTATTGTGTTACTACCGGGGACCCTTTTTTCGAAGTTACCTCCCCAGATAAAGGTCCGGTCCCTTTTCTTCAACATTTCCCGAGGATCATTGTTGTGCTTCATCCGGAAAGCTCCCCCTTCTCTTTCCTTCGGGTTATCCCTGCCCTTCCCCCCTTTAGGCCCAGAATATTCCTTGTGGCAAATGGTACCGAGGACACCGGTTTGACTTTCCCCGCTTTTTTCGCGTGGGACCTTTCCTTCTTTTTGCCCAACCACGTCTATTTCTTTGTTTTTTTCACTTTACTGCTTGCCGGACCTGGCACAGGCCAGTCGGTCCCTCCCCCCTCTACCTTTTCTGTCTTGCTCTGCAATGTGACTCTCCCTGATGAACGCCAGACCGCTTTTAGTGTATTTGTCCGTACCCTGTTCGGCTCTCTAATCCCCCTCCCCTCACCGCTCCCGGTCGTCTGAGTTTTATCGTACTCTTGCTGGAAGTGTTTCTTCCCCATTAGTTGACCCTGACCATTATTTTTACCAAAAATGCTGCCTTCCGTAAAGCGCCTCCCTCCCATTCCCTTCCTGCATTATTTTTGAGTTTTTTTTCCCTTTACCTTTTGGACTGAATTAACCGCACTGACACCCCCGGCCAGACCCCCTTCTCTCTTGTAATGGTGCTCTTTGGTTTTTTTTTCCCCCCATGGCGGCACCAAGATTATAGAGTGACCCCCCCCCCTCCCTCGATATTATGAACAATTTCTTCCCCCCTTGTTTTTTTCTTTCTTAACCTCCTTTCAGTTCCCAATTTTTTTTTCACCCCATTTCTTGGATAATGACCCCCCCAAAGTTTTAGCTGAATTTTTCCCCCTTCCCTGGGCAGATTCCCCCTTTGCCCCCCCACAGGCTCCAAAACACCTGGTGCCCCTTACAAAGGCCGTGTCAATGTTTGTTTTTCATGCCGACGTTTTTGGCCCCCCGGCTGAGTCCCTCGAGGGTTCCGTCTATCCTCCCCCGTTCTCCCCCTCAGGTGCCACGTGCTCCTTGGGCGTCGAAGGCATCGTTGTTGTGCTGGTGGTCCACCTTCTCCCAGTAACTTCCTTTTCCCCTCTGTTTCACTTGACAGGTTTTCTGATACGACATACAACACCTTTTTTTCTCGTCCATTTTTTCGGACCCATACGTCCTGCAGTTCTCTTTCCGGTTCGGCCCTTTATCTTTCTGTCTCCGTTCCTGGTCCCCCGATGGTCTCTGGCACAATACCCTTTCAGGGTTCAAGCTCAGAGAACTTGTTCACCCTCCCCTCACCTTTGACGCCTTCTCTCTATCCTCTTTTCCACCCCCCATACTCAGGTGATAGTTTGATGATTGTCTCCTAGCAACACTTGGGGAGCTTCTTTTCTGATCCCCGGTGTTTTCTTGCCTGTTGGCCTCTGGGGTTCCCGCTCTCATTCCGAGTTTTTGTTTTTTTGTGAAGATGAGTCCTTTGCTTATTGCTTCGACCAGGCGCCACTGTAGTCTTCTTTCCCCCGTCTGTCAGAACTTAACCTGCCCTCATAGTAGGGTGGCCCATAATTGCATAAGTCGTTATTTCCCCCGGTCCGCCAGGCAACCCCCTTGGCACCCTTCCCTTTGAGTTAGGGAGCTTTTCCCCGCTCTCGTGCCCTGTCTTTGACCCCACCCGGATTGTCTAATCCCGGGGCTTTTTTTTCAAAGTTCTCTGCTCTTCCACAGGCGTGGATGCAGCAAGCGTGTGATCCCCCCAACCTTCATTTTTTTTTGTCATAACATATGAACTCATCCTTTTTGGTTTGAAAGTTGTCGTACTGACAAGACCCTTTTTTTTGGGCCGTCCAACCGACCTGCTTGGCCCCCCATCCTGGTCGTATACCAGGGCCATACCCGACGTCTGCGTACCCCTATCCCAGACTAAATTTTTCCCAACACGCAGGAAGGTTTTGCTTAGAATACACCGCCACCCCCCCTGTCTGAACCGTAGGTTACGCCCACTTGGCCCTGCACCCTTGAGCTTCATATTCCAAATGATTTTCCCCCCCTCGTTTAATACTTTCGAGCACGTTAGCTTCAATGCTTCCCCCCCCCCCCCCCTTTTTGAATTTCCCCAACATTGTCTTGGCCTGTCCGCTAGTTGGTCTTTCTTGATAGTCAGTGGGGTCATATACCCCCCTCCCCGTTCTTTTTTTTTCACAATGGTTTTTTTGGTCATCCCCCTCGACCGGCCGGCTTCAGGGCCCCGCTTGTACTTTGGACACGGAACCCCAGCTCTTATCTCCGATTGAGTTTATGCCGCCGACGGAATTCCCTCCTTTGTTAGAACACAACCTTCACCCCTTTCATCCCTTTTAATTTGTTTTTTCCTAGACTTGACACTTTTCACCCCCTCTCCTTTCCCCCTAGGGCTGTGGGAGAATTGACTGGAATTTAACATCTTTTTTGCAACTCAAACAAACCGTACCTTCCCCCCTGCGAGCTTGGCGCACACCTCCCGTACCCCCCCCCCCCCCTTGGTTCACAGGGTTGCTACGAAGCAAAGGTTGCCACGGTCCCTCGACCCGTGCTCCCCCTATCAACGCTGCGCGGCCCCAAAGCGGTCGCCTTACCCTGTTCTGCAGAGGTGTTTCCCCTTATTTGTGCTTGAAAGTTTTCCGGTCCACCCCCCCCTTTTTTGGACCTTTTTCATCAGATGGTCACCCTTTTCCATACACCCCTTTTCCCTCGTTATGCAAGGACCTCCAATTAACCCTGAAGAAGTTCGCCGGTTTCGTGTTGATTCACAAAACGTTTCTCCTTGGCAGTGGCGTGAGATATTTCCTGATTTGATTTGTTACAGAATTTCTACCCTTTTCGGCGGTCCTGTTCCTGGAACTTGTATGCTTTTTGTCCATAGAGAAGTCTTCATTTCACAACCACCTGTTTCTCCCCCCCTGATTTGTCGTCGTTTTCCCCCGTCATCTCCTTTCACACAGAGGCCCAGCTCTTGCACCAAAATGGGACATTGAGGCTTCGGGCCCAGCGCTTTTCCCTTTTACCCCCCGGCCTTTGTGATACCTTGGTGGGAACCCCGTCTGTCTTTCCATGTCCCCTCCTTCAGCCCGAGGTATCTTTCTTTCACCTTCTACCCTTTTTTTGTTTTCTTTGGACTCTCTCGATAACGCTCTATAGACCCCTCGTTTCCGACTCACTTTTTTACAAAAACTCCTCACCCTTCCTGGTCTCTCGAGATAGACTATGGTGTCATATCCCGCCCTCTTTCCCATTTTGTTTTGCCCTCTCTTGCCGCCCCCCGATGTCTCAAATTCTTCTTTCACCTACCGTACCCGACAATGTTTTCCCCCCAGTGTTGTTTACGACTTTGTTCCGCTCTCTGACAAAGCCCGGCTTAGGACTGTTCTCCAGAACGTAATCAACAGGCTCTTCTCCCCCAAGACCCACCTCTTCCTCGATTGAACACAGCCCCCACCCCACATCCCCCCTTGCATCCACCAAGGCAATTCTTCTTTTAGTTTTTTTGAAACCGGGCCCCCTTTCACCATGTGTTCTTTAACCTTTTTCTAGTTCGGACATTGCTCGATCCCTCGTGTCCTGACAGTTCCCTGTGCTTCCCTTTTTTTTCCCAAGAGTGTTTTCACGACCGCCCACCTGGCATTTCCCCCCCTTACGGGATCACTTTTTGTCACCTTTTCTTCCCGGATTGGGTCGATATAGGTTCTACCTTTTTGACACGCCGCCGGTTCCTTTTTTTTTTTCTTTTTTCTTCTTAGCACTCTTTTTGAAAAATTTTTCGATTGTTTCGCATGATTCTGGTTTGATTATAGTCTTGGGTCCTCTTCTTTCACTTTGGGATGTTTTACTTTTTCCCCCTCCTTCCCTTTCAAGGTACTTTGTTTGGTCCCAACCTCTAGGGCATTTTTCCCCTTAGGTCAAAACACTTTTTTGACGCCCTTTTTGAGTGGAAGGGGCTGGGTCAAGTTTTTCCTTTCACATGGTGTTATTTTTATCCCCCGTTGGTTCCCCTTTGGTCGCTCTGGCTTCCTACCTACCAATCTGGATTTTTCCTGCTTTGAGGTTAAGTAGTATTTTTCTTGGGTTGCCTGCCTTGCTTCTCTTGTTCTTTTTTTTACTCCCATTCTGCTGAAAAATTTTTCTCGGATTCCAACCCCTCGATAAGCCCAAAAAGACCCCCCCCCCCTTTTTCGCTCCCATGATCGAACTACTCCCCGTTTGTCCTGGGTGGTTTTTGGTCTTCACCCTTTCTGATTGATACCTCTCGCGTCCCTCTCTTTTACCGTGAGAAATTTCTTTTGACTATGTACGCCATTTCCTTTCCCCGCTTGGTTGTCCCCTTTTCTTATTCTTGGTCTGACCCCCCCCCTTTATTCTTCCCCCCACCATACCCCATTTATTCTTTTTTTTTCCAAACGATTTTCATCTGTTAGTTTCCCACCTCTTCTCGTTTGCCCTTGCCCCCCCCCCGCCTCCGACCCCCTCGATTACTACCTGATGCCAATGGGTAATCGTGAGTCTTTCGCTTCTGAGGTTCTCTCTCTCTTGTTGCGTCCAAGCACTCTTCCCCTTCGGGTTTGGAAGGACACTTCTCCCTCCCCCCCCCTTCTTTTTTTGGGAAGATTACACCCCAACGAAGCAGTGTTTGATCCCTTGTTTTTTTTTGTTGTTTACTATTTAGAACCTCCCCGCGTGCTATTCCCCTATGCCCACCCCCCCGGTTCTACCCTCCGTGTTTTCCTTTTCTCTGAAAATCGGCGTGCGCACTTTTTACATTTCTTGCCTTTCGGCCCTTTTCTGCTAGTCTTATTTGCGTGCACCCACCCCCGCGATAGGTTTGCTCTCCCCTCTTGTATGTGTTTTCGCTCGTCTTGTATAGTTCTTTGCCCTTCTGGGCCAGGCTTCAAATCCTCCCCATCTTCACCTCTATTCTGCGGCTACTTGTACAACCCTCCCGTCTTAGCCCGAACAGGCTCCCTTCACCCCCTTTGTCAGCAAAGCTCCTCCCTTTTTTCCGGAGATCAGTAGCATTAAGCTTCTTGAGCCGGGCACTGGATTCCGTCCCAGAAGCCCTGTTTTTTCGCTTGATTCTGTTACCCCCCATTCTACTCCCAATTTTCAACCTGCAAACTTTTTTGTACTTGGTTCCCTCACCCCGTTTGAAATTTTCTTGAAGGCCCCCCCCGTGGGTCGGTTGCTAGACCGAAAACCCTTGCGGGCCTTTCTCTTTCCCCTCTATTTGTGTTTTCTAGACCTTAGAACCCCTTTGCCGTTCGTTCTATAGAGGGGTCCCCTTCTCTTCACCAGAAGGGACCGATTTTCCGCTCGTCCGGGGCCGTCCACTTCCTTGTTTTTTTCTCCACTGTGAGCCAACTCCCGCGTCCTACAATCTTAATTTACCCTGTTTTTACCGTTAGCACCACCCTGTTTCCAGGTTCCTGTCATTTTCTTCCCATTTGAAGTCCTTTTGAAGGTTTTCCTTTTCTTCGATATCCCCCTTCCTCTCACTTTTGCGGTGCATCCTTCACCTCTTTTATTGGTATCGCTTTTGACCCCTTTTTTTTCTCCCACCAGTTCCCGATCTGATCCCTTCCCCTTAAATTTTTTTTTTATGTCTGATTACCTGCGTATTCTGTTTCCTACCTTCCTTTTTGGAAAAAAATCAGTCTCGCACCCCTTTACCGATCTTTTTTGGACGTTGTTTCCGGGGTGTATTTGGTTTTTGAGCGTTACACCTTCATCTGTCCTCCCCTCCACCACCTTGCCGGGCAAGGCCTGACCTTTTTTTTGCCGTTGCGGAAGTTAGCCGTTTCAAGAGTTTTTTCTTTACTTTTTAAGGTCCATCCTGCACCCTCGGCAACACCCCCGTGGAAGCTTTTTTGACCGAGACGAATGTTGAGGTCCCCAATTTGTCAGTGAAAGCCTAGAGACTAGGTGTTTTTTTTTTGGGTTTTTCTGGACCCCCCTGGCGCGGTCATTTTCCGTCTCCCATTCAAGTAGCGTGGACACCTTGGTCTCCACTGCCAACCAATCGCTTTGTCCGCCGTCCTCGCAGCGAATCCCTCTCTCTTTCCGTCAGTCGGCCAACTTTTTCCCCAAGTGAGCTTTCCATTGATTTCTTTCCTCTCAGTTTTCCCTTCCCACCTCCTCCCGTTACTCACGCAAAATGTTCGTCCTTGGGGCCCGTGGGAAAGTAAACGATCCAGCGTCCCAGGGCACTTGTTTTTAAGCGCCCCCGGGGATAGTACCCTTTTCGTAACAACCTGGCAAATTAATTTTCGTCACTACCCCGGATTTGAAGTGTTCCCCCTGAGTGCTTTTTGCCGACCGTGGGAGACTCTCCCCCTCACTTTTTTAGCGCGTCGCCTTGTACAGAACCGCCCCGTCCCTTTTTGTTGAGCTTGGATTGACCAGGTTTTCTCCCCCCGTCCCCTTTCCCTCCACTTGGAGTTCAGTTACACTTACCGCGGCGCTTACGTTTTCCCTGATTTTCCGTTTTTCAGAGACCACTCGAAGCTGAGGCTCCTCCTTGTCGTCAATAAGGCTCCCGATCCTCGTGATGTGCGCCCCTTTGTTGCCCCTCCTTTGCCCTTTTTCCCTACTCTCTCTCTGTTTTCGGAGATTCTTTTTCCATTCCCCTGCCGTTTGTTTTTACCCCCCTTTGATCACGTGGTTGTACCTCCCCCCCCCATCCGTCCTTTTTCGTGACCAACCCGATTTAATCCCCTCCCCGCCTCCATGTCTGCGCCTTTTCCCGCCGCTTTCCCCCCCGGCCCGTTTTTAAGCAGAACTTTGCCTTTTTCTGGACCGTCACCCCCTCCGTGAAAGTCTAGCCACCCTATGTACCCCGATACGTTTAACTCTCTCCCTATCTCCCTCATCAGTTTTGCTTTTTTTGTTGGAGCGGGGCCATGAGTCCCTGGGGAAGGGTACCGTTTAGTCTTCTCTTTGCCGCACCTGGGCTTTTTTTTCGGGGCAGTTTGGCGTTTTGACCCCCATGAGGTGTTGCCTTCGCCTCCTTGTACTTTCAGGGTATTCTCCCTCTTTAACAGTGATTATTTTTCTTTTTTTACAGACCCGAACCTTTTGATGTTGGTAGGGTTCCGTGTCGCCGGACCACCAACTTTTCCTGCTTTCTTTTTGCACGGGGGGGGGGTTGGTAGACGAAAGATTCTTACCCAAACGTTCCTGAGATTTTTTTTTTCCCGTTTTTCGCCAAAGCCACAATCGGTCAGCCTGACCACCTTGACTTACCCTTCTCGGCTATTACGTGAAAATCTTTGCCCTTACGCCTGCTCCCCTGTCTGTTCTGTTGCTAACGGGGACCTTTTTGATTTTTTTCTCAGGTAACCTCCAGTCCAACGACCCTTCTATTCTTCCAATTGAAGCAGGTGGCGGTGAAGAGGCCCAGGGTAGTTCAACTTCTTCCTGGTTTTAGCCCCTGGCCCCTGTATTCTTGAGCCCTTTTCCCCGTAGAACTTGTACGAGCCCCGTTGTATGTTCACCCCCCCCCTCCGGATCAGAGTGAAGGAGTGGCGGTTTCCTTGCGCCCCCCACCGGCCGGTATCCGGTGAGTGTGTTTTTTTACCCCTTTTCTTTCTACTTTAGCACCTCGTAATGCCTTGAGTTTTTCTTCCAGCTGCTCCGATATACGGGGGGCCCCTTCTGAGACTGCGCAGCTATTTCACTGCATGTTGTTACTTTCCCCCCCAATAGTTCGCTGGGCCATAGAGCGGGACTCTGTATACGTTCGGCCCCGAAGTGCTTTCTGTTTTTTTTGCATTTTATTCCTTGACTTTCTCCCCGTCTTCTCCTCCGCCCCGGCGGACGTTCTCTGCTTTCGGTGTTGGAATCTGTCGTTTGTCCTATATAACAGTTTTGGACTCACGCCCGTCCCCCCGCCTCCCCCAATTTCCCCCCAGGGCCTTGTTATCAAATGTGTTCTTCCGATTTTTAAATTACCCTCCCACATCCTATCCCCGAGGTTTCCCCCCCCCAATCCGTATTCAGGCAATTCTTTCCCGATTCTTCCAAATTTCCAGCAAATTTTGGAACCCATCTTTTCTTGCCTTCCCTTGAAACTTTTTTGCAAACCTTGTGCTGCGATGTCTCTCGTGTGCCTTCTTATTTTTGACCAAGGCTTTCACCAACCAATGGTTCACGAAATTAACCCCTGAAGTTCGATCAGTTGTGGTGTCGGCCTGGTTGACAGAGTTAGCCCTTATCGTTTGCTCCGTGATCTCTGATACCAAGATTTCTGCCCTTAAGGTCCGTATCAGGATTTTTCCGGTTTCTTTGGTGAACCGGAGTCCTCCTTCTTTCTCTTAAGAAGGCACTCGGACGTGGCCAGGGTTTAGTGAAACAATTTTCGCGGCATCGACCCCCCTAGGTTGAAAGATCTATTCGTCTTTCAAGTATCGGGCCCGTTCGTTCGTTCGGGTGTTCTTGCACCCCCACTTTCCCAACCTATTGAACAGGTTGTGGCCAATATCGAGAATTGTACAAGTTTGACTCCAAACTTTTTACTTTTTTTCTGGATATCCCCCCCAGGCATACGCAGTTGATTCTTTCTGTGGTTCTCTTCGTCTCCACCCACCACTTGATGAGTCCTTCTTTTTTCGGATTTCTTTTTTTGGCGGGTCCTTTTATCCCATTTGGGGTCAAGCCTTCCCCACTTAGCGATCGACTGGAATGTCTCGAATTTTTTCTCTCAGTCCTCCACTTTTGGTCCCCCTGCGCAGCCCATTCCCAAATCCCCTTTGCTCCGTCAACCTCGCGGTTGATCACGCATGCCTGAACCTCCCCCCCCTTCACATTTGGTTGAAATTTTTTCCGGTCTTGGATTTCCCATCTTTCGACTCATTTTGAACAACCCAACTCGTTCGGTGAAGCACGTGGTTTTCAACCCCCGATGTACGACCAAAGCAGGGTCTTAATCGGCCACTATGCAATTCCCCGATTCTCTTCCTGTGATACATTATGCAACACGCCTCCCCTGTGGCGTGCTGATGCTTTTTAGACTCCCGCTTGGTCCTCAACCCCTGACCTAGGCAGCCGAGGCTTTTCCCCCCTTTCTTTTCTTGTACGGTGTCTCCCTCTTTTCCCCATCTTGAAATCGTCGTCACACCCCCCGCCGCTATTTTTTTTCTCTCTACGAAACAGAGACCTTTTTTGTCCGCCCACCCCTTTTGTATTAGTTGCAATGAGCGTAAGTCCCCGTTCCTGCTCGGTAACATTATAGTCTCGAAAAGAGTGTAGCCTCATGGAACCCACCCGCATGTGACCAACCCGTGGTCTTATTCTAGCGTATTTTCCTCTGAGGGTTTTTTTTTTCCTTTTCCACTACGAGGGGTCCCCTCTTCCCCCGGATCACCTGTATTCATCCAATTTCTAGGTCCAAGGTCCAAGGGCCACGTAAAGGAATCATCTTTCCCCCAAACTGTCCGGTCTCCAGCAAGGGCCTTCCTCCTATTGAGAGACCTCTGTGTCCCCCTCCCCCCCGGGAAGGCCCCCCCCTTACCCACCCTTCTTTCTTCATTTCCCTATGAACCATGTCAACAGCAATCCCAGATGTTGTAGGTTTGCTTGGTGTCTTCCTTGACAAAATTTTTCCCCCCCAGCCCTGCCAAGGCCTCCACCCCCCCAAACCGGGTGATCCCCTCACGTCACAACCCACCACCCTTTTTCCCAATCTGTTTAATCTGTAGTAACCATGCTCCCGGAAACGGCTTTTTTTTTGCCGTTCCCCTGCAGACAACCCTCTGAGCTTCCCCTCTTCTTCAAGAAAATGTCGAAACCAGCTTGTCCTCCGAGTGGTGGTCCTCCCCTTCTTGTTTCCCCCCCCTTTATTTTTTTTTTAAACATTGCTTCCCCTTTTTTCCAAGAGCGGGACCTTCAGCCCCCCACTCGCCCCTCTCTGACTTCCACTGAACCCCCCCTTTTCCGGCTTTTTTCGTTCCGGCAACCTTCAAGTACTTTACTCCCCTAGGGCTGACCATCGCCGGGGGCATGAGTTTGGACGTTGTCGTTTACATTAAGGTTATTGTGGAGTCCTTTTTCGTGTTGCGGACCTAGGCCGCCTGGTGTTCCGCAGACCCTTTCTAAAACCATGGAGTCAACTATTTTTTTCTCATTTCCCCCGTTTCTGGCCTATTGACTCTGTTTTCCCGTACACAGCTTCTTTGCCTCCAATTGTAAGGCTTACAAACTCGCTTAAGAACAGTCTGTTGTTTTCCGCGTCGGTTCCACCTCAGATCGCGGTATTGGTAGCTTTATGCAAGGGATTTCTTTCTCTACCACACAGTTGTTTGTGTGGAGGGTGAGTGTAAAAAGAGACACAATCTCTTATCTATATAACACCAGTGCTCCACACCCGCCGGTCTTTCTGTATCGAATGATTCCTAGTCCCCTCGCCCCTTTGGGGATTTGAGTTTTCCCCCGAGGGTCGCACCGATTAGACTCGGGTTTCAAAATATCTCACCTGGTTCCCGGACTTACAATCTTGTTGAGAACATGTTTTTTCTCCTGAGTTGAGCTGATTTTGTCTCCGACCCCTCCCCGGCGGCCGAGAACTTGTCGACGCCAAGTTAAACAGCCACCAGTTGGTTCCCGGTTTTTTGGTTTTTACTTTCAGGTAACCTCCATATCGTAATTATTTCTCCCCTTTTTCCCACTTTTCCCCTTAGTTTGATACATGTTCTTTTCCTAGCATGTCAAGTGTTTTCACTTTCTTTCCCCCCTATCTTTTTCCCCCTCACCTGGTGTTGTTCCGCGTGCGTGACTTTCTTCCCCTTTTTCCCAAAAGACAGCCGTTTTACCCCAGTTGCTGTTTTTTCCGTTCAACCCCCCTTATCGTCCCCCCTATTGTAACATCTGCCCGCCCCTTTTGGAAGATTTTTTCTTTCAGTTTGACTCAGTTGTTCTGTTAAATAGCTCAGTTTCGTAAGGTCCATTTGCTTCGTAGCCCCATTTTTTTCCCCACGGGTCCAGTTTCCGTGTTCGTCAGGAGAAGGTTGTCGTCGTGGTCTTTGTGGTGATTTTTCCTGATGATTGGTTATTGGCAAATTACATTTCTTTCCCACCCCCTTTTGTTGCCTTTTTCATTAGTTTTAAATTTAATCTTCTCCCCCCCCCCCAAGAATTGTTCTTTCTCCGACTTGTTGGTCCTTTATACCGGTGGCATTTCGGTCAACTGCTTTCCCCCCCATTGCCCTGGTTTTAAATAGGCTTTGATTCCCGCTCTTCTTCCCTGTCAGTATGCCCTTTCTTTTTTTGGACGGCTTCTTTGGTTTTCGGATGATCCCAGTGGCTGACCCCTGTTACCTGTACCTATCTACACGACAGACCCCCCGACGAAACGTTTTTTCCTCAGCCTTTTGCCCCCTTTTTGTTGAAATGTCCTGCTAATTTCCTCCGGCTCATGTACCCCCTTCAACTCTGTTTATCCCTTCAATCACCTTGGCTTCGCTCAGTGGAAGATTCCCCCGCTTTCTGGGCGGTAAATCACTTTTACTTCCAATGTTATTAGGGGTGCTTTTCCTTTTTCCGAGACAAAATCTTTTTCAGTCCCCTGTTTTGGAGGGTGACGTCCTTGAATTATTTTGTCTAGTTTTGTTTGTTGCTGGTATGACCTTTTTGAGTTTCCACTTCTCAATTGTGTTCTCTTCTTACTGATTTTCCCTTTGAGGGTGCCCCGATTTCGTTCGCCGACACAATAAATCTCAAAGGCTTTTTTTTGGCCAGTCATATTATCCCCTGTAAAGATTGCCTCCGGTTCTTTCTTGATGTTTTTCTTCCCCCCCCCCCCCCCCCAGATTGTGGACTTCCACCATGAAAAAATTGTGGTTCTCCATTCCCCGTTTTTCCTTTCTTCTGCTACTTCGTTTTTTCGCTCGCCTGCCCAGTAATGTCCAATGCCCCTTTGCCTCCCATTCATGATCTTGGTTCTTCTTCTGCACATATGTCGTTAGTCTCCTGTGTCTGGTCCCTTCTGGTTCGTAGGGATCGTTTTCCCCCCCCGCCCATCTTGAACGTGGCGCAATACCGTCAAGGCGAATTACCCTAGTGTCTTTGCTCCGGTGGGGTTAAAAACCTTTCCGATTTACGAAAGACACCCAGGGACCCTTTTAACATCCACCTCCATTTTTTCGCCTTGTTTGCCTTCCCCCCCTTCCCCCGCGCTGCCAGTCCTTTCTTGTTAGGCACCTTGTTCTCTTGCCCGTTTTCAACGGTTGTGGTCGAGAGGCTTCTAATTTTTTCTCTATCAATGGACAATTGGCCCAATATTCTGCATGGTGGCCGTCCCCTCCCCGTGGACCGCACCCCCCCCCACCGGGTTAGACCAAAGACCCGCTGCCCCACCTTGCCAGGGCCGATTCCTGATGAACTTATTCAGCGTTTAAAACCCTATGCTTACAACATTGTTTCTGAGAACAGTTCTGACACCCCCTTCGGGCCCTTTTTTTCCGTTTTCCCCCCTCTAGAGCTACTTTCCCGGTCCACCCAATCAAAAGGAGCTGCACTTTGAGTAAGAGCAATTCTTTTTCCATCTTTACCTGCTTTCTCGTTCGCCGCGTGAGACCCTACCATCTTCCCCTGGACCGAGCCCGGCCAAAAACTTCTGATACATGCATTTTTTGCATCCCTTTCTGACCCTTTGAATCATTTCTTAAAGGTGACAGGTGGACCTACCCCACCCCC
>Ga0179591_1349710_pt1 | contig 21317 bp, 20 predicted proteins | sample CZOMad2_1_08_16f_FD_182891 | JGI IMG/M metagenome (GOLD analysis project Ga0179591, IMG submission 182891) | Vadose zone soil fungal communities from Angelo Coast Range Reserve, California, USA - CZOMad2_1_08_16fungal (PacBio error correction) | ecosystem: Environmental > Terrestrial > Soil >... | reverse complement strand
CGCGATATTCCTTTCCGTGACTTCTCTCCATTCCCTCTCTTGTGGAGCAACGTCTGAGATTTTGACGGTAGCAGCCCTTCTCCGCCCTTTTCCCACTTCCTTATTGGTTTCTCGTCCTTTTCGCCCCTCCCTAGACCTTCCCCGCCTATTCTTCGCCCTTAAACTTTTTCTTCCTCTTCGTGTGCACCCTCGTTGTTCCTTAGTTCATTCGCGTTTAGATTTCTTTTCTTTTTTTCTTAGCTGTCACCTGAGACCAGTTTGTCCCTTATTGCCTCGACTTCTGACTGTGCATTATGCTGATGGCCTTCCCGTATTTTTGTGTCTGGTCCACACATTTAAATGACCCCCCTGAATGATCCTTCCCCCCGAGGCCTCCTCATACTCCTCTATCCTTCTTGTTGGGGTCAGCTAGGCAAGATTGACTCGTGCTTTTATCCTTTTTTTGCTTTTCTCCTTTCTCGTACACGACCATTCGCTTCTTAGTCCCTCTTCTCATTTGCCGTCGTCGATGAAGTAGAGCACCCCTCCGTCAGGCATGATCCCCGTTCACCGCTGTTGCCCCTTCTGTCGGCTCCCCATTCCCCGAACGCGAGACACTCCCCCCCTCTTTGCCCACTTCTTCCCACTCTGATCGCCCGTTCGGATCTCTCCTTCGACGGAGAAGGTTTGTTTTTCTTCTTTCGGTTCCTCCTCTGTCGTCTCATTTCATCTCCTCTCTTCCTTAATACGTTGTTTCTTCGACTTTCCTCCTTCTGTCGACTGTGCCTCCCCTATAGGCCCCTTCAAGAACATTCTCCAAGTACTCTCAAGACCATCTCTTTGCAACTTCTTTTTTCGGTTTTTAGTATTCCCGTACGGCCCTTGAAGAGGCCCTCCTTTCTTTGACGCCCCCCTCTCCGCTCCTATTCTCCCCTTTGTTCACATTGAGACGTTTTTACCCATTCGCCTAGACGGACATTTTTCCCCCCCGAACCCAGGGCTCGCCTCTCTTTAAAGATTTCAATAAGTCCTTATCCACGTCCTCTCCTGCTCCAGTTTTCGACCCCCTCCGTCAGCCTGAATGAGATTTCCATGTTATTCCCTTTGGTGGCTCTCGAACACTATTTTTTCTTCAATAATCGTGCTCTCGTCCTCCCTGGGGCATCCTTGTTGCTCTGGGTTCACTGACTCTCCACATTTCAATAGACTTCTTCCGACCCCTAGGATAAGGACAAACCAAGGTGCTCCTCACTTATCTGTTGGGTTAAGGTCGCATCTGGATTCCTCTCTCCTTTCCCTCCCCTCTCCCCTAGTACTACCCTAGTCTCATTTTTATACCGCCTTGGAGTTTCCCAGATTCGGCGACTGTGAGCCCGATCCGCTTCCCCCGCCCCTAGAGCATGTGCTCCCTTGTCCCGCCCCCCCTCGCCTGGAGGAGCCTCTTTTTTCTCATTCCTTCCGCACCTCCCTCAGCACAAGCTTCAAGATTTCCGTCTTCTCACCGCCTCTCCCGGGATCCAAGCGCCTTCTTTCCCCCTTTTTTCTCCGGTCCGTCATTGGCCGAGCTCGTTTCTACAGCAGCAGACGTCTCTTTATCCGCTCATTGCCCTTAAATCATCCATTTCCAAGCTTTCCGTTTGATCTCTGTTGCCGTGCTCGGTCCCCACAACCAAATTTAGGTCGTCCTTTTTGCCTGTTTCTTTTTTTCGGTTCCCTTATGCCGCAGACATAGCGTCATTGCCCGATCGAGCGGCCACTGTTGTGCCGCTTTTCCACGTGCAGTTTTCTTCTTCTCCGGTTCTTTCCAAACGTGGACCTCCTTTTGTGCTCTTCTGAATCCCCCGTGCTCCCTCCCTTCTTTTTCCATTCTGGCGTTACATCTGACCTCAAATGCTCGAGGTGTCTCTGTAGGAATGGTTAAGAAGCGTCCCTCTCTTCTTGACCGACGAACCCCTATGGCATTTCTTGATTGGTTTCCCCTTCCGCACCTTCTTTTTGTCCTTTCCCGTTGTTCCCCGAGGGTTTGGACCCGGACCTCCTTCTCAAGCTGCACTTCGACCTTACCCCGCTCCTCTGTCCCTCACTTTCCAGACGCTGGTCGAGATACTATTTTCCCTTCCCCCGACTTATGGTTCTCGCGCCCCAGGGCCCGTTCCTCTGCCCATCCTTCTTCAACTGACCTTGATAACGCTGCGCTTCCACGCGCGGATTCATCTTACGTGACCTAGTCCGATTTCGAAGAAGACCCCCTCGTTTTTGTCCACGAAGGACGTCCTTATTCCCTTTCCCCCCCCTCCCTTTGCAAGGCTTTGCTTCTCGCCCTCACTCTGTCCACATTCGTTCAAACTTTGCTTCATTTAATTGTCGTGTTTTCTTCTTAACGCCAAGTCTCTGGCCGAGACGCTCAGTCCTCGAACTTTCTTCTAAGAGTCCATTTGACCCTCAAGGATCTTTTAGAATTCTCCCATAAGCGACCTTTAACGTCTTTTTTTCTTTGTCCGCTTGCTTTTTTTGGTGTTTTTGTCTTCCGAGCTGATCTCACCCAATATCATTTTATTCTTTCCATAAATTTTTCTCTCCATTTTTACGATCCCGGAAGCCCACCCCCACGTTGGGATTCTGGAGGGTCCCCCTTCCTCCCCCTCTCCTTTTTCGGTCTTCGAGGGTCCAGGCCAAAGTTTTCTCCGATTTGATCTTGGCGTTTTCCACGAGATGGCCTTTTTAATTTTCCCAATGGCCCGATGAGAATACCTCCTTGATTTAGAAGGGCGGCTCGCGTTTTTCCTTTCGTTTGTTTTCTTTTATTTTCTTCTTCTTTTTGTGAGCGGTGTCAAGGACCTCACTGTGTTTTTCCGTTAAACTCCCCTTGCCGGAGCGCTTTCACTCTACCGAAGGATGGTATGAATATTTTCCCCGGTCTAAAAGCGGTACAATCGTCTATCCCCTATGCAGTCCTTACTTTTTGCCCGCGGTCCTCCGTTTCCTTGACAACCGTGTCCCTCTCTCTCCCCCTCTTTCAACCCTTTTTCCTCAAGACCTGTGGATTATTTTTAGCCGTTCCCCAGCGCCTAAATCCAGGACTGCAATTTTCCTTCCTTGCCACCGTTCCCGCCAAGACCAGCGCACTGTTTCCTTCCCCGTCTTCCCAGGAATCTTTATATTTAAGCCTTTTAGCTACTTAGACCGGTATAGCAAAGGCTGGAATTTCCATCGCTATCTTCCTCACGCCGGACCAAATCCTTCTTCCCCAGTTATCCTGCGGCCCTGCTTTTCCGCCTCATTTGTTCCAACCCGTTCCCAGGTGGATTTCTCCCTTGCGTACTTCCCTTTCTCTTATCTCTCTTTCAAAGATTTTGCCTTTTATGCCGTGACCCCCTTCACATCAGGCTGTTATTGTCAAAGCGCTGTTAGTCTTTTCCCCCTTTTGACTACCACCGTTGCTCCGCCACCCTTCACCTGGCACATGCATCAACATCGGGACTTTCTTCTGGCTTCCGCCCCCTTCTTTCCGCAACCCCCCTTCATTCCCCTTATTTTTCCTATCCGGACCAAAGGGGAATTCGTTCCGCCCCTTTTCTTTATTCCCTAATGCGAGGTCCCTCAGTCTGGATAGGGAGAATACTCCCCCCGCCCCTTTGCCTCGATCTCCCGCCCACTCTCTCTTGCTTCATGTGGCCCCCCGGACCCCTTTTTTCCCGGAAGGACAATATATACCCCACCAAGGACGCCTGTTTGGTCCCACCGGGTATTGACCCCTTCCCAATTCTTTTGTTCATGGGGAGAAGCCGTTCCCGACCATACTCGAGAATCCCTGTGAACGCTACCTCCCTCTTTTTTGTTCCCTCCCTTCCTGGCTAACCGGATTTAATTCCTCCGTCTCCCATGAGCTTTTTCCCATATAATTTTATGTTGGGTCCTAGTGAAGTAGGAGTTCCCCAGTCCTCTCGCGGTCATCCTGCTCTCCCGCCGGTCCGTCTCCCCTTCGGCCTCCTTCCTCACCGCACTATGTCCTTTCTACGCACTTGCTATTTCTCCTTTTTTTCTGCCAAAATTCATGGGTTTTGCCAAATTGTTCAAGGTCTCGGCGAAGGTTATTGCCCCTCTGTTTGTCTCCTGCTTTGTAAAGCCGTCGTGCACCTCCACCATACCCCCTTTGGGCTTTGGACCCTCCCTCCTACACCATACCCTCTCAATGGTTCATTGAGGGTTCACTCTTCCCAATCTGAAATATTTATCGATTTCTTTCTTTTTTTTTGGGGTGTTCCATGCGGGCGTATAGATTCCTGGAGTCGCCTTCCTTCTTTCTTCCTGGAATGTTTCCCTCAATCACGCCTTTTTCCTTATGTCTCTTTTAAGAATTCATTGGATTCGTGGACTGACAGTTTGTGCAAGGTTCTGATGGTTAAGGTGGACCTGTGCCTGGCTGATCTTCCGCCTCCTTCTAACAATTTCCTGGCCAATCTCCTCCTTCCCCCCAAAGGCCCCCTTTCTTTCGCTCCGAGACCTCCATTCCAATCCCTCCCTTATATGAAAAGTGTTCCGTGCTCCCTCCCGCATTTGACGGTGTTGTTAGGATAAGGTTTCCACCGAATTTTCTGGTTCAGACTTCCGTCTAACATTGATCAGACCGATGCCGGTTTAATCAAAGGACAGTCAAGTACTTTCCCCTTACTCCTTCTCCTTTCTTCCCCCTTTTCCAGTCCCCCTTTATCTCAGGCTGAGCTTTCTGGGTCCTTTGCCTCTTTTCCCGCAGATCCCATTATTTAGGATACCGTGGTCTGCTTCCTTTGCAACAACTCCGTCGTTTGGCTCTTGTAGCACCCTTGACTTTTTTTGGCCGTCCCCTTCACCCCTGACCCCCATTAATACGTCCCTCCCTTTTTTTTCACATCGGCCCCCTCTTTTTCTCCCCCATTCTATTTTTCCCGTTTTTGTTGGGGTTTTTAGAGAGAGGGCTTAAAACGGCTTAATGACAAACCTTTGATGTCGGATCCCTTCTCCTGTCTTTCCCTTCCACCGGAATGTGATCCCATCCCCCCACACTTCTTTTTCTTTTTTTTTCCGATCTCCTCCTCACGTGCTTTATCTGCCAAAACGCTTACTCACCCTTCACCCTAAGCGCCCTTCGGGTTCTCTCCGTTCCTTCATGAGGCGCCTAAAATATGTTCCCTTCGTAAGCCACTTTCGGGCTTGATTCAGGCTCGCGTGTTTGCTCACTTTAACTTTCTTCCCTTCTTTTTCCCCTCCCTGCTTTCTCCCTCACTAACCCGTCAAATCTTCTGATAAGCACCACCACTTTCATATAAGGCGGGATCCGCCGCCCCTCGGCTCCTTCATATTGTTTTTGGATCCGTTCCCCTTTTCTGCAAATTTCCTCCCTTTTTTTTTCTACTTGCTTTTCCCTCAGCCCATTCTAACACCCCATCCCTCTTTTAATCTGGCCCTTGCCCTACCCTTGTCCAATGGCCGGCCAGCTAATCTGCCACTGGTTTTCTCCCTTTGTCCCCCCGTCTTTTCCCCTCCGACGGCTCCTATCTTCCAGCTTCTACGCTTAGCATTCCACGCAATCCCATTTTTCTCGTTAACTAAAAGATGTTAATCCTTTCCTTACCCTTTCAACACCAAAATGACCCCATCAATCCTGGGTAGTGGAATAGGGCTACGTTCTTTTCCTCCCACCCGTGTATGTTCTCACGTTTAAAGACTCAGGTTATGACGTCCAATCCTAGCTTCCCTCTTACCCTCGTCGTTCATGACCTGGCCCCCATTGTTTTTCCCAAAACCACACCCCCACGTTTTTTTGCTACACCCCCAACACGTGACGATCAATAACCTTTTCCCGCTCCTTGTTTCGGGTTCTCTGCAAAGTACCTATGAGCATCCAGCCGGCTTCGAGTTTCGGTGCGGCGAACGAGGACTGAAGCATGCCAGTATTTCAACCCCCTACCATTATTAGGGTGCGGCTCCAGTTTATCGCCGGAGTTATTCACCGGTTCCCCCCCCTTTTTCTCACCTGCAGTTTCTTCATGATTCTCCCTATTTTTTGCACGTTCTTACCCTTGCAAAACAGGCTTTTTTCCATAGCCACGGTCAAACAGCCTCGTTTGTAATTCCTTTGACTGCCAAATGTCTCCTGTCCCCTTTGAGACTTTTCCATTCACCTGAAAGATTCCATGGCTTTCTCCTTTCTAACAATTATTGTCTGGTTGCTTCTTCACCTATCCGCCTAGACAGCCTCGGGCTGCCTGCTCTTTCCTCGCCTTTTCCCCCCCATTCAGTTCCTAAGGGTCTACTTTTTGATTACTTTTTTTCTTTTGAACTCCCAACGGTCAATGACCGATGGTTCTTTTGCCTTTTTTCCCCGGTTGCCTGCGCTTTCATGCCCCTTTCCTCCCCCCAATACTATCTCGGACTCGCCCTTGATAAGTCCCCTGCAATTATAGTGACGCCAATTCTTGACCACCCCTCTTTTCTAGACCTTTTCTGGTTTGAACTGCTTCTTTGTCCCTATTATGCCGCCTCCTCCCTGGGAACGGCGCCCTCTCTTCGGGCCACCCCCTCCTTCCGCCCCCTTTTTCTTCCTTTCCTTCTTTCTCAAGATTTGCGGTCTTCCTTTTACCCCTCGTGGCCTGATCAAATCCATTTAATTGCTATTTCACAGCCCGTTTGGCCCAACCCTCCTGTCTGCTCCAGGGAGTCCCGGAATTTTCCTCTCCCTTTCCTCTCTTTTTTTCCAAAACCCCTATGTGGCGTCTTGCTGCCTTGGCAAATTGGTGCCTTTTTTCGCTTTCCCGTGGCCATGGCCCCGGGGGGGGGGGGGTTGGGGGTGGGGTTGTGGGGGCTTGATTTGAGGAAGGCCCTCCCCTTTTCCCCCCTACACTTCCTTGCACTTGATTGTTTAGCGGGAAATCTTTATCCCGTTCCGAGTGTTCACTTTTCTCCTTTGCTGACTTTTTATACGTTCTTTAACCCCATTTTCCCCTTCCTCTTTTTTATAACCTTGCTCGTGTTTTGTGTTCGCGCTCAGTCACCTTCCTTCAATCTGGAACCGACCAACTTTTCTTCCTATTCCTCTTTTAAACCGCCGCCCCAGATTCCTCCCCCTTGCCTTGCTCCCAGCCTCGCTCTCATTCCCTATGTATCAACTCGCCTCCTTGCCGGAACTCTTCCTTGCCGTCCCCCTCCTTTCATTCCCGAGCCCTGCCCTTGTGATGTTGTTTATATGGGATAGTAGTCGTATTCAGTCTTGTTTGCAGGGGATGTGGGCGAGAGCTAGCACCTCCGCGTTTCTTCCCCGGGAACTCTTTTCGCGGTCGAAAAGCCCATCAGGTGTCTTTTCTTTCGAGTTTTAGACGATGTCGAGCGCACTTTCCTCCCTGAGTCTTTCTCTCTCCTTCGTTTTTTTTTTTTTCGACCTCCAGGCGTTATATTTTGAACGATGGACGTCGTGTAAGGCAAAACGATGGAATGATTTTTTCATGATTGGCTGACTTGCGTTCCTAGGGAACGCTTCTTGATATTATCGAAGTCCTCGTTATTCTTCCTCCCTTACCTCCCGCTGTTCTTTCTTCCCCTCTTGCGTGTCACTTTTTCGCTTTCTTCCTTGGATCAAGCTAGGGACCCGGTATTTTGGCTGTGCGCCCTCCCTCCCCCGCCTTTCCCCTAAATTGCTCATTCTGCCACCATCATATTCTTCTCCTCCTTCGTTTTCCCTTTCTCTCGTTGAACTTCTAAATGCGAGTTCCGGCTGGCACGCGTATCAACTGTTTTTCCCCGCTCCGCTGTATGGGACTCCTCATGTCGATGCGGTGTTTTCGCTTCAGCGCTCACCTTTTAGGCCCACTTCCCTTCCCCCCCCGCTACTTTTCTTCTCTCTTGTTTCACGATGTAAGCCCTCCGCTGATTTGCCTCTTCCCCCCAGCGTGTCCCCTCGATTTAATCACCCTCCAAAGGCTAACGTTGTTTGGAGTCTCCGTCCTTCGGAGGTCCCCTTTCCCCTGCATCCGACATCCCACCCTCCCTCCTTTTCCCTCTGCCCTTTGCCCTAGAGCGTCACAACATATTGTCTCTCAGTCTTTTAAAGTAGCGAAGGTGGCGGCACCTCAGCGCGTTAGGACCTTCTCCGGACTGCTTAGAAATCTCCTTTGACCGATGTTCTCCGAGGCATGATGCTTCTCTCTTCCGTCGCGTCTTTTCTACTCCTGTACCGTCCTGATGACGTCCCCCCTCATTTGACACAGGGTCGCATGTTCAGTCCCTCGAGGAGGTAAAATCCTCCCTAAGCTTGAGCTTTGTGTGGCGGATGCGGAAATGTCCTGACTTCCTCTCTCCCCGCATGGTATCGCTGGCCCCCTGCCCTCACCCCTGATCTCTCCTTTCTCTTATTTTTATTTTCAGCCATTTCTCCTAGTTTCGTACATAGGTTCCAGCCTCCTGAACGATGCCCCCAATTCTAGGTGTCCGGTTCTTGCCATATAACCTTCGCTAGGCGCCTTACACCCCCCCTCCTTTCCCTGGGTTTTTTCTTTCTTACTTCTGTTTTTGATGCTCTTGTTTTCGTAAGAGATCACCCGTGCCCGGGCCCACTCCTCGCCTCGTTTTTGATGTCCTACCGATCCTAGTTTCGGTTACCCCACACTGTCCGGAATGACTCTCATTCGGCTTTTCCTAGGTATCCCCTGCTACGGAGAGCCCCCCTTTTTTTACCGGCCTTCCAGCTTGACGTCTGTTTGATCGGGTTTTGCGGCTGCCTCGTCTCTTTCGATTTGTCGCACTCGAGTCTCTTCAGTGCGGGATAGCTCTGGTATCGAACCCAGTTTCCCTCCTTTTTTATTTTCGTTTTTTTCCCCTTTTCACAATTCATTACTGCGGTCCGTTCTGTGATCGTGTCAACACGCGGACCTGAAATGATTCGTCTTTCTTCTTATAGGATGTTCTTTGTCCTCCCCCCCCCCGGTCGGAAGGAAATTATTTTTCCCGATCTTTCCCCCCTTTCATCTCTCCCGTTTGTTACATCCGATGCCCATTCCTTAATATGGAATCTTTACTCTTCCGCAAAAGAATCAATTTATCCTTCCCTATCTCGATCCCAGAAAATAATTTTTGATCCCCCTCCCTGTCTGCCCGTCCCGCCCGGCAGTTGGACTCCCAAGCTTTTTCACTGACCATTTTTGAGCGTGTGATAGACGGCTTCATCCTCCGGCCTTTCTTCTCCTCGAGCTCTCCCCCCGATCAGCCTCACGTTTATGCCCTCCCCGGGCATGATTCAAGTTGCCTCGTCAAACATAGGTAGGATGAGCACTGACCTCTTGCCGCCCGCATCGATTCGAGAAGGTTAACCTCCCTTCTTTTCTCATACTTTTGTGCGTCCCCCAGAAGCTTCGGAGCAGGTCCTTCCCCTCGGAGTTTCCATCACTTCTTATGACTAACAAATATCCCCCCGCAAACCGAAGTTTGCTTTTCTTATCACCCCCAACCCCCCCCCTTTTTCCTTTCCCCCTTTCCTTAGCTGGTTTCGGAGTTCAGCGTCTCTGCCCTCTAGTCTCTTGTTTCCTGCAACTCGCCAATAGATGTTTTTTCATTCTCGCTGCTAATATCTTCTACCCTTTTGTTCCCATCCTTTTCTTGACTCTTCCTTGTGATAGAAGACCTTTTTGCCCAAATCAACCAGTATCTCTCCTTGTGTGATAACTCCTTTCCGCATCCCTCCTGGCGGGGCAGAGGAGAATCAATTTTCCTCCCCCCCCACCGTCATCACCTTCCGCACAAAGCCTTCTATTTTTTTCTTAGTAGATGCCATTTTTTTCTGTTTTTTTGTGAAAGTAACATTGGAGGTAGAGGAAGTTCCTACGGGTCCCTCTTTTTTTCCCTCCTCGCGAAGATCTATGATCATTCTTCCGGACACCCTTTCGTAGAAGTCCGATCCTGTTGAATACTGGATGCACGGCTTCTTCACTTCCCAAAAAAAGATGAGGTACTCTCGGGCCTGCTCCCTCTACGTCCTTCTTCAATATTTGGTAACCTTCAGACTGGAGTCTCGAGAGCACTTTTGGGATTCCTGAAGCTTCATCCAACCCTCATCTGCCGTTATTCCTCGTAGCAACGTTTCCGCCTTTTTCGTTGATTAATTTTCTCACTTTCCGGACTACAATATTCCGATGGCGGAATCTGCCAAGCCTCTCCTGGCTTCGTAGGTCAAGTGGTTTTCGCCGGTGCGCTCCACCTCTTTCCTGCCGAGACTCCCAGCCCTCGAAATGGTCTTCTTTTCCCTTTCCTGCCTCCAGAATCATGTCCCTCTGTTCTGGTCTTTCCCTCGAGAGATTTGACTCTGCCTTCCGCTTCCTGAAGAGGTAGGGCCTTTGGTTCGTCCCCTTCTCAATTCGTTGACTTTTTCGGTGGGCGCACATACTCATCTCCCTTTCCCCTCTTTCCCCCTTTTCGATCAATACTTCTGCGCGTGCCCGAGCGGGATGCCCCCTTTTGCCTCGAGGAGCTGGAGCAAGTCCTTTAAATTTCCAGCCTTTTCTTTTCCACGAAAGGTTCTCCCCCTATATCCCACCCCGTGCCAAGGAGTTTCCTAGGAGAGCACTGCGGTCTTTACTCTCCTCCCTACTTGGCGAACTCCTTTCCCTCCGGACTCTCTTCCTTTCCCCCTCTACCTCTTCTCCCCCGGCCTTCCTTCAGACCACGCACATGATGTTTCCGACCTCCGCCTCCACCCTCTATTTTACGTCCTCGCTTTGGCGTCTTCTTTTTTTTTCGCGGCCCACATACTCCCAATACCATTGACTCCCAATTTTCCCCACTCCCTCCCATCAAGTCGGGACTCCGGCCGGGTCTCGACGCTCCGCCCCGCTCGTTTCCCCGTACATTCGATTTCCCTTCACGTAGGCGAGTTATTCTCGGAATTTGCCGACCCGCTTTTTCTCCTCCTTTCCCTATTCATCGAATACTCTTGTCTGGTGTGATCTCCGGACCTGGTTGTCTTTTTCCCTGATAATGCCCTTTCCTTCTCCGCTCTAGCCTTCGATATGATTGAGTCAGGTTCCTTCCCCTCGTTTAAAAGTCTTACACAAACTTTCCTCCAACTCTTTGACGTTGCCCTCCGGTTGTCCTTCCCTCCCATTCCTCCCTTTTTTTTCGCTATCCAAATCAAGTCCACCCCGTCCCTCAAGAAAGTGGCTTTGATTTTCCCCGGTCGAAGATTCCGGGGCCCCCTTTTTCCCACATTCCCTCCTCAATCCCGCACAGAGGCCTGGCACCCCTTTCCCCAGCTTTTTTTCTGTTTTTGTCACCCCCTATTCCATCCTCTTCAATTAATTTACCGTGTCTCATTTTGGGATGGACATTTTGTGTACCTCGCCATTTGTTCATCTGATCTTCCCCTTCCAAGCCCGGACTCCCTCCTTTTTTCCCCCCCCCCTTTCTTCTCTCCTCTCGCTTTCGTTCAGACCCCCCCATACCGTCTAACCGGTACAAGGTGTCAGCTCGCCGTTGCCGATAATTTCACTTCAGGGTTCTCCCTTAAAAACCGGTGAGTCACATGCTCCTTCCCGTCCCCTCTATTTCCCTCTATTCAAGGGCTGATTTCCACCTCCGTGAGTATCTCAATAGGGATTAGCGTCACTCGGCCAAAGTCCTAACTCTGAACACTTTCCCTTTGCCTTTCCCTCTTTCTAGGGTTCCCAACGAACATAATCCCAAATCTATCTACCCCCCCTCTCATCTCTCTTACCCCTTTCTCTTCGCCCCTTCCGCACCGAGTCCCTTTCGTCAGTTGCTGCAATCAGGAACACCCGCCTTTTGGATTGCGCGAAGACATTGGTTGTTTTTCTTTTTGGGGGGTGTTTTTGTGTGTGGGGGCCTCATGGTTTCTTGCAATGTTGACAACCTAATGGTCATCGTTCCTAATCCCCCTTTCTTTGCATTTGTACCCTTCGTTGCATTTTTTTTGCCCTTTTCCCTTCCCCCCTTTCCTGCTCTTTCTTGGTGGTCCTTTGCCTAATCCCCCTTCTTCAAAACCCCTGAGACCATTACTTAATCACTCCTTGTCCCTGTCCCCTCTTCATGGAACAGTTACTTCATCCTCCTTCCGCCTCCCCCTCTCAAATCCTGTTAGGGTTAGGACAGTTAAGGTCTCTTGAAGTAGAATCACTTTTCGCTTTTCCGCCGGCTAAGCTCCGCGGATTTATCCATCTTCCGCCCTCCGCTCTCCCCCGTCCCTTTCCTTTTCTCGTATTGATAGGTCCGTTTTGTTTTTCAACTCAGTTTTTGCCCACCTTTGCCAACGTTCTTAAGGAGAAGATTGGACCCCCTGCCCTTGGTAGCTCATACATGAGCTGTTTTGTATCCTTGTCCAACCCGTCCAAAACTTACGTTTTGCTGAACACCCCCTTTCTCTCCTCTTTACCCCCTCCATCTATTGTCCCACCCTTGGGTCTTTAGGTTTAAATTTATACACTTTGTCAATTTATTTCTAGTTAGATTTGGCCCTGGACCATTTCTCGAGATTTTTTTTTGATTGTCTCCAGGCCGTGCCTCCCTCACGGTCATGGTTACCCCCTTATGTCCCCCTCCCCTTCCTTTTTCACCATTTGTGTTTCTCGTAATCGGTCATTGGGGTTAAGGGACCTTTTTTCCACCGAAAGAACTTCTTAGGCTAATCGCCTTTTCGCTTACCTCACTTGATCCCCTTCGGCCTTGAACCTCCTCCAAAGGCCTCCCTTTCTTTTTTGCTCTCTCCCTATCTTGCACCGCACTCTACGCCTTTATATGCCACCGTTTTTTCTAATCGAGAATTGTGGACGGGTGGATAATTGTCATCAAAGAACTTATGTGTGAGCTCCTCCCTTCCTTTGGTCAGCTCGATGCTTTCTTCCTTCCAAGTGCCGACTCATCTTCCTACAGGAACATTTTTTCCAGTAGCCTTCATTTTTTTCCTCTCCACCCGGCTTGAAGAGTAGCCGTTTGCTTTTCATAGTTTGGAAGCTCCGCTCTTTCTTTCTTTTATGACTTGGTCTGTCTCTCGGACCGGCACCACGCCTCGGGGTGCACCATTATTTGAAGGCAGGGCCGCCAGTCTTCCTATTACTCCTCCCTTTTCCTTCCGCCCCCTTTTCTCCATTCCTCTCTTTCCTTCTCCTCCCTTTTTTTTTTCCTTTTTGGATCCAAAGTTTTTCTTACGAAAAATTATGGGCGGATTATTGCCTCCCAGGGTTTTCGTCCATTAACTTGTTAATTGGTGACCCCGCTCTGTGTGTCTTGCTTAAAACTGGACCTGTTCCTCTAACCCCGGCTGAATCGCAAACGAGTTGTCGCCCTCCCCTACGCGTAATCAGGGTTTTCTCCTCCCCCCGTTTGCGGCCTTTAATGTTAATGCTCTGACATTCGTGATTTGATTCCAGGGCCGCCTCGCGTACTTTCCCTTTAAAGGAGCCACATTACCATTCATTCTTTGGACATTCCAAGTTAAATTTCTACTACACCAAGTTGCCTATACAGGCGGTATTGCTGTGCGTCTCGTTTTTTTCCTACGAACGACCGGCTTCGCCTTTTTTCTTTTTTTTTCAATTGCTACAATTTTCCTCCTTGCTTGTCAGACGCCATTCACATTTCCCCCCGCCTCCTTCCTCGGATTCTTAACACCCCCTTGACACCCTAAACTGGTCGACCTTTACTCCGCTTCTGCCCAATTGCGCTGGATAGGTTCCCCCCATGGTCCCTGGATCCTCCCTCCTGTCCTCCGCTTTCTCTTTTACGCCCTGTTCCATTTTTTCCCGCCCCTATACCCTCTTCACCCATATTTTTCATAAGTGTATATAACCAATCCTTGTCATACTTTCTTTTTCTTGTCCTCGGGCTCCGGTGTTTTCCCTGAGGGGCTTTTTTTTTTTCTGCCTACTGTTTACAGCTCAGGTCTTACGACCAACAAGCTGTTCCACAACTCTCCCGTAAGACCCGCAACATTTTTGACCCACACCCCTTTCTCCCCCTTCCTGTTTGCCCCAAAAAACCTTATCCCTTTTATCAACCCCCTTCTTCCCTGCCCCGTGCTTTATGCGTCGTCGTCTTCACCATATGATGAGCCAATTTTCGAACCCCCGGGGGGGGGTGCCCTTGATTTTTAGGGCTGCGAGTACGTCCCGCGAGGATGAATTACCTCCTTCCCCCCGCCTTCCTAACATACATTCTTGATGAGGGTGGCGCTCTTCTCTTCTGGCTTCTACCTTCCATTCTCTTGTCTTCCAGGCGGTCTTGTCTTGTTTTTTTATGATCTCGTTCTGTCTTCTACCGGCTTTTCCCCCCTTGCAAAACCCTTTTTTTTGAGTGTTTCACATCCCCCCTCGTCCCCCACAGAAGGAGGGTTTTTTCATCCCCCCCTGCTCTTTTCCCTCTAAAGTCTTATTAGGGAACTTGAGTTTTTACATGGCTCAGAAACCTGATCCATGGCCATGCCAGATCGCCTAAGCTTGGAGGTGGATCCTCCTTATACTCTTAGACCATTCCTCTGCTGAGGCCCACGGGAGTCCTTCTTCATCCTCTGTCCACTTATTCCTGTCCCCCTCTTGGTATACCTTTCTTTTTTTTTTTTTTTCTGAAAGCTCCTTCAATGCAATTGCCGCCCGACCCTTTTTTGTCGTTCTCTTCGACTCGCTATGCTCCCAGCTTGATCACATATCAATACTTTTTTCCCCTCTCCCTTTTTACCCTTTTCACCCCTCCATATCTCGCCCTTCCAAACCTATTTGAACCCCATCGTTAAGACAAGCTCCTTTTGTTTACTTCCCCCGCACCGGTCCTCTATTCTTCCCTGGGAAAAGGTTATCCATGATTCTGCCCTAATCGGCCGCCGGTATAACTGCTTTAACCTTTTTTCGTTTCGACCTCCCCATCTTTTCCCTCCCTTCCCCGATAAACATGAGCTCAAAGTCTTTGCCAGTCCAGGGTTCCGGGGTGCCCATCCACCCGATGCGCGTTCTGGCGGTCTTGGAAAGGAGATGGGACGTGCTGGGCTTTTCCCCCTTCGTTTTCGGCCCCGATTCTCGTTACAGCGCCACAACAATGTCTTATCGCCGGTGTTTGCTTTACTTTACCTATTTTCGCTTTGTACGGTTTTTACACTTTTTCCACTTTTTCGCCCAGTGGGTGCCCCTTCGACTTTTACTTTTAGCATTACACCCTTCATACCTCTATCATTAATATGCCTGCCCGCGTTCTGAGTCTCTTCAGTTCCCCTCCTGTAAATAGGAACGCCCCAGGGAATTGTCCCGCTCACTCACCCCGCGCTAAATTCTTTCCCTTCAATCGGTGCCCTCTCCTGCTCCCGCGCGTCGATCACTTCCGAGACTCCTCGCCTACTTGAAGAGAATCGTCAATTCTGACTTTCACCTCTCTTTTTTTCCGCAGGCTCTTTCCCCTTTCTCACGCGTTTCTTTTGGGCTTTATGGATCTTAGGGGATTGCCCTCCCCCCGTTCCATGTGATGTGTTTCCCGCCCGGGAGACGTCGAAAAAGCTGACCTTGCCGGTCAGTCGTCTTTTTCCGCAGGTCTCCATTCATCATTGTGCTCTAGACTTGGAGACCCTTTTTCCGAGGCCCCCCTTCCTTTCTCTTCTTCCGGCCTCTTTTCAACGAATTCTTGCGTTAGAGTTGTCCTAGTGGGATGAATAGACGATCAGCTTGGCAGCGATGTGGCTCTTTTTGTGCGTTGAACACAGGCTTGAGTTTATCTCTCGCACTGCCCACTAGTCGTTCGAGTTCCGGCTTTCCTGCATCACACTTTTCTCCCCTTCTAGTTTCTTTGGTTATTTTTACCCCTCCCTGGTAATGAGGGAACGGGGGATGGAGTTCCTCCAACTTCAAACTGTTCGCCATGTATCCTTAAGATAGCGCTTTACCTTCGTCGCAATTTCTGCTTGAAGGACGCGGACTTCGAAATGCGAGTATAGAGCCGAGCCCCTCCCCTCCTTCTCCCTGGCTTTCTTGTGGGAGTCCGTTTCCCCTAATACAGTTCCCCCCCCAGATTTGGTCAGCTTTCCGACCCTTCTGACGGCTGAACCACTTCAAATATTAATTCTCGCCGTTGTGTCCCTCATGCCGCCCTCCTCTATATTGTCGAGGCCGGGTCGAAGGGACCATCATCTCACCACCATCGTCCATTTTCTTAATGCGGTCCCTGCAAGTGGCCCAGGTTTTTCTAAAAAGTCTGTTGACGCTTGTAGCTGTTCAAGGCGTCTCCCCATTTCCTCAGCCCGCGTACCTATCGCCTGCCTTGAGGCCCCTCGTATTTGTGGTGCTTCCCCTTTCTCTTCCTCCTCGCCTTTCCCTTCCTTTCTGATGTTTTCCGCCCCACTTTATCTCGATCTTTCGTCTTCTGTAGAAACGCCCCTCTCGATCCGCGACTGGGTTAGATTTCCGTCCGATGCCCCCGGTATTCACCTCTCTCCGCTTGATTTCTGATGTTTTTTGATGCGTCCTCTTTATCTTCTCCTCGCGATCGCCGCCAGGTGCGATTAGTCACACATTGTTCCACGGTCTTTATCGAATTTTTTCCACCTCTCATTTGCGTCCAACTCCTGATGTTCTTAGTTATCCTCACCATCTCTCCCATTTTCTGTGTTTTTTTGGTGCCCCCCAGTCTCTCCTCAGCCCCCCTGCCCGGCAGCCATTACCAAAAAAAGCCCCCGTAGGGAAATGGGGGTTACGTAGCGTCCGGTGCGGGTTGCTTTTCTTTTATCAGCCCTCAGCACCTTTCTGCCGCCCCTCCATTATGTTGCTCTAGATGTCTTCCCTCAGAGGCTTTGAAAATCTGTAGGCATGACTCTAAATGAGGCTTTTTTCCGACGTAGCCCTGGCCATGACTTCACGTTTTTTTTTTCTTGGAGGCCCAAGTCTCTCCTTCTTCGTCTTCCGGTGGCGGCTGCCCCAATTCTCGTCCCTCTTTTAAGAGAGTGCTATCACAGTTCCAGTACCCCGCCATGAAGATAGCGCTTAGGCGTCGGATGCTTTTTCATGCGCCACGATGATCCCAGGCCTCCGGTCATGCGGAACCCCGAGTCTTGCCTCCTCCCACCATGATGTTTTCCCTTTTCCCGACTTTCTTCCTCCCGTTCTTTGTGTACTTCGCGTTCGTGACTTCCAGCGGAGAATGCATTCTCTTTTTCATAATACTCCGTTGTTTCCTTTGTTTTCCCAGAGCCGCATTCGGCCCTCTCGGAATTGACTCACACCTCCCTCCCTCTTTTTATCCCTTCCTTTCCGGACCATTTAATTTAGTTCCTTAATCCTTCGGTGGAGAATCTCCACTGCTCCCGGCCCGGCAGCTTGCCTTCTCCAACCCACTTTTCCGCTTTACTCTTTTTCATACTTCCTTTTAGGCTCCCGTCCCGCCCTCGAGAGATACCTCCGCACTAGCTGATTCAGCTCTCTTTTTCAAGGATAAGGCCCGAAGCCCACAGTCTCTCAAGCCTTTTCTCCCTTCCCCAAAAACTCTCGCCTGTCCTTTTTTTGGTCCGACCTCGTTCAGATCCTATGAGATAATCTCGAGCAGGTGGCCCCCCCCGCTCGTTCTTTATTTTTAGTCAACTTTGTTCCGCCAGATTAGAAGTCCAGTTTTGCCCCGGTTCTCTTTTTCATCCTTCAACTATCAATCCTTAAGCACCGCATTTAGAATCATTTTTTTGCCCACTTCGGTCTTCTGCGTTCCCTTGATTTTTCCAGAATCCTGCGTGCTGGGTTCTTTTCAGCCAAGCCCCCTATATTCTGTGGCATCCTGCTTGTCTCCCCTCTCATTGGTCCTGGACCACCCCGTAGGTGATTGGCGATCCGACCGTATACACGTTTTATCGCGACTGTTGGAGCAAAACCTGTCTCGCCGCATGGCGTTGCTCGATGCGAAGGATATTTTTCCGTCTCCCTTTCCCCTCCTCCAAAGTTCTTCATGATGTTTACCAGCCTCGTTCCTTACAGCTCCCAGGACTTGTCGTTGTTTCCTCCCGACCGAGATGCCCTGATCTTTCTCCCCGACCAGTGCTATTTGTCTTCTGTAAACCCCGTTCTAGCTGAGCGGTTGATGATTGCTTTTCGTTCCTCTTTCCCACCCCCAAATACGTAGGTTGTGCCTGACGGGACTTGCGCTTTTCCGTCGGCGATTTGACCCGTTTCTTTCGGAAATTTTGCGATCGATTTTTAAGACATGGTAGCTCACTCTTCCCCCCGTGCATCCGCATTCACTGCGCTCAGCAACCCTTTTCCCCTCCCTTTGTTCCATGATGCCCGTTCTCCTCATTAACTGGCCTCAAGCTCCTCAGGCGGGAGGGACGGACGATCGCCGTGGAATTCTGTTTGACTTGTTTCCAATCCTTGTGCCCACGCGTTGCTGCTCCGACGCACCAACTTTTTCGCATGTTCTTTCTTTGTGAATGCCCCCCCACGCTCGATTTTGCCCCCTACTTTTTGGGATATTTATCTCTGCCTTGTTTCCGGTTGCTTTTTCGAACTTTCCAGTCCCTTCTAGCGGCACCTTCCGACTGTAGTTCCATAGATGATTGGTTCTTTTCTTTTTCAGCCTTGGCGGGCCTGGCTCCTTCCACATCACCTCTCCCTTCTCCCCGTCCATGTTCCTCCCTCGACTTTCACACTGCTGAGCGGCCACGTCTTATTCATACTTCCCGACGAGCCCATTGGCAGCTTCTTCTTCAACGCCGTGTTCGGGTCCTCCTGCGTGCCCCCCCCATCTCCACTTGCTTTTCCTTTGGTCCCCCCTTCGGTTGCCTTTGCTTATCAATGTCCTTCCTCTTCCAAAATAATTAAAGAATGTTCGTGGAGGAACGCCGTAGTTTTCTTCGAGTTTTGATAAGTTCCCGAGCCTCTACTTCTTATCTGCTAACACAGCACCCTCCCTTTCTTTGGCGCCTGTCTTCCCTCGATTCGTCCGGCCTTTGGTCTCTCTCGCTTGCCGACTGGTTTTCTAACTGTCTCCCGAACGGTCCTCCCTCCGATCTAGCAATCCACACATCACGTATGTTCATCCGCTTTCTCCTCCGGCCTGACCCACGCCTCTTTCTCTTGAGTTCCCCTTTCTCCTATTTTTAGATTTGATCTAGTCATTGCTCCTTCACTCCGCTGGTTTTGGTCCCTTTGAGATACGCTGATTGAGTCCTGGCCGGTGTGTGCTTGTCGGCCCTGTTTTTCTGTTTCCCGAATTACAATGTTGTCGCTAGTGGCGCCTCAGACCCTTCCTTCTTCTCCGCTTTCTGGAATTTTCCCCTGAATATTGTTCGGTTACCTATGGTTTTATCCTCACGTCTAACAAATCCCTGCCTAGTGGCGCTTGCCGGCTGACTTCCCCCTACTTTTTTTCTCCTTGTTCCCCATACCTTCCCCCCTCGATCCCCATTGTGGCGCGTTCTTACCTTCTCTTCTGTCTGGCCCCCCCTCCTTAACCCTTTTCAATCACCCATTAATTTAAGCGCCTGTTTCCCCTTAGGTTCCCGCCTCTTTCCCTTTTCTTTATCCAATAGGTTTTTGTCACTCCCGTCTTCCCGGCTCTTCCATCATTTACGCTTTTGCTTTTCTTATTGCGCCCCCCTTCCCGTATCGGCTCCGCTCTTTGAAATCCCTTTTTCTGTTTCGATTCTTCAAAACCAACGCTGCCCAATTTTCCGTTTATTCCTGGTGGTAATGATTTTTTGCCCCCATCCTTTTTTGATGACACCCGTTCCCAGTTTTAGGGCGCCATTGCGACCCCCTCCATCTCTGTTTAAACCCCCCTGTGGTCAAAATCCTGGACGTCAGCTATATTGCAGTGAGACCCCGTTTTTTCAGGCTTGTTTCCTCCACGCCGCTGAGTATCTGATCCCTGGTTTTGTCATAACGCTCTTCATCTCCCCTTCCCATCCCTCCCCAGGGCGTGGCCTTGACCGTTTCTTATTGCTTAAACTCCCCCTCCCCCTTTATTCCCTTCGTCCCCTGACAATTTTTTTACAAAGGGGATTATCCAAGCGTCAGCAAGTTGAGCCCGCTGCTTTCAGGCTGGTAATATTCCATACAAGACATCTTCTTTTGCCGAGACTTCGGACTGTCTTTTCATTTCTGGTGCCCGTAAACATTGCCCCCCCCCCTTTCTTCCCTCAACATTTCCTGTCATTTTGCTTGAGTACCCCTTGCCTTCTTTCTTGACCGGTGCTTTTTTTGAAACCCAGTCAAACCTTCCCTTCAATTGTTGAACTCCCGTCAATGCACCTCAAGATCTAACGGCACAGCTAACTTGTCTTCCGCCTTGGTCCCTTCCCTACTCCTCCTCGCATGAGCCGCCCCCCCCCCCCTTCATCAAATTGAAGTAGTGTAAGCTCTTCCCTTGCGCTTCAGTCACCCACTTTCGCCCGCAGCTTCCTCCGTTTTTCATCTCGGCCCTTCCCCCTATACCCTCACGGTAATTAAGTTTGATAGTTCCTTTTTGTAGACCCATCCATTCCTTTTTTTTTGCCAAATGTGTGCCCAGGTCTTCGGCGACTCACTCTTTATGGGTTCCCAAGCTTTTGGTCGTAATCTTGATGCTCCCTCTTAACCCTTGCCAACGGCAAAACTACACTATTTCCTTGCGTCAACATCCCTCTTTTCTCCTTTCAAATACCTCATTATCCGACCACTTGTCATTCTTTTTTCGTACATGTAGTCACTTACAAATTTTTGTTTTCTTTTTTCTAGTCCTCTGGCCTGCTGGGAGTCTGCTGCCTTGGCGTCCGGCCCGTGATGTGCTGCCAATCAACGTTCATGTTCCCCCCCTCTCCAGATTTTTTTTTTGCCGATAGATTCCTAATAAGGATTGTGGGTTTTGTCTCTTTCCCTTTTTTGGGTCACTGGTCCTTTTTCAAGGAAATACCTCTTTGCCCTATTTTTGCTCTGTTTTCCGTCCGGTCTCCCCCCGGAAATTGTACCCCTCCCTCAAAGGCTTGAGTGGTCTTCTTTGCTTTTTCCCCTCCACACTCTCGCCCTCTTCACCATTTTTGCCTACTCCGTAATTTTCCTGACGTTGTGAGTATACGCTCCACTGAACTTTTTCCTCTCCGCCGTAATTCCCGCTCCTGCCTTTCTTAACTTCCCCCCCGCCACTGTCCATTTAATACAGGAATTTTAATAAGAAGCCCTGCGACTATATTCCCCCCCCCTCTCGCTTGGTAAGGCGTATCTCGTTTCAGATTCCCCTCCCTTTCGGTCTATTTCGTTGTCATTTTCAAGTTTCCGTCACCCCCGCCGTTTTTTTTCGCCCATTAACTGACGCCTGTCCACCAGGATTCCGATAACCGCACATCTTCATCCCGCACCCCCGTTCATCCCCCC